>ENA-ORTQ01000005-ORTQ01000005.1-human-gut-metagenome-genome-assembly--contig:-NODE-5-length-389405-cov-14.085805_pt1 | contig 389405 bp, 471 predicted proteins | sample MGYA00241912_ERZ509188 | MGnify/ENA primary metagenome ERZ509188 (study PRJEB26280, sample SAMEA2338849) | human gut metagenome | biome: human gut; feature: human-associated habitat; material: faeces...
ATGGAGTTTTCTTGCTATTTTTCGATAATATCCTACAGTTTCTAATGATAAAAGTGATGTGTAATCATCAACATATCGTGTGAACTTGCAATGTATCAAATTTACATCTGATGCTTTATTAATAAGCTTATCAATTTTCTTGATGAGCCGTTTAACCTGATGTCTGTCACAGAGTTGGCTTTAGCTTCGAACGAAGATATCATAATGCATTCCTCCTAATAATCTATTTTTTTATATTGAAGTAGTGGTAGCTTTCTCATTTATTCTACCATAATTATTGATCATCACTTTAAGATGTTTGTTTTTAGCCAAATTAATATATCTGTAAAGGCATCCTTTCGATAATTTATGATACAATCAGAAAGAATTGGTTTTATTAAAGTTAATATTTCTGCCCTGTCAGATATTTTGTATTCAACAATATTATCATAGATATAATCTGCTACCATACCATAAATTGACTCCTGTGGCGAAAATCCAAGTTCTATTGCTATACCTTGTGATGTCAGCATGTTGGCACAAAGGATAATATTATCTTTAGCAACTCCCGTATTTCTTAACATCTGCTGTATTTCAGATATTGAAGCATTATTGATATTCATTAACGTAGCTATTTTCGTAGCCTGCCGATAAATAGCAAGGACTTCATCCAGCCAATCAGTGAATCTTCTGACTGAAATATAACAAATTAATTTGCATAGATATAGGATAATGACTTCGATATTCGTCAACCCGTTTTACAAGTTCTTCAACTTCTAATGAAAATGCCATACTGTTTTTCTCCTTTTCATTTTGATAATTTATATATGACAGAAAAAATAAGATATATTTTCACATAAAAAAATAACCCTATCAGCGTTAATACTGATAGAGTTATATATTTTTCCTCTCTTTAGCAGAATCCAACTCCTCTGTAGTTGCTTTCTCATACCGGGAAGTTGTCTTAAACTTAAAATAGCTATAGCCTTATTTATGTCTTTCTGCTGCTTTTCAACTTCTATTCTTATTTTTTCATTTATCTCCTGTTTACATATATTATTATTTTAATGTATAATATAAAAGCCTATTTTTCTTCACTAATCATGTGATTCCGACATTATTATAGGCATTTAGGGGGATAATACCCCCTATTTTTAATGCATATTTAAACATAACAGTAAATAACTGTAATTTATTATTTCTATTTAAGAAAACCACAATTATAGGGTCTTCAGAAAATCCACAATTCATACCTATGAGCAGTATAACAATCGTTATTAGAATGATAATATTTTTCTATGATTTCTCTGTAAATCTTAGTTTCATTATTAATCAAATTGCGGAGATTTATGCGGAGATTTAATTTCCCTTTTAGAAACATATCCTAAGCAATATCTCTGCTCTTCTCTCATTGCATCACAGATTCTCATAATTTGTAAATATCCATCCGACTGACTTTCTGTGCATTTTCTGTTATCATTTTGTTTCACTCCTTATTTAATTTATTCAAAAGGTTTTATATTTTTGATTCGTTCATCATAAATCAACGTGTAGCCATTATAAGAGAATCTTTCTCTTTCATTTGGTTTTGTCCATTGATTTTTACCTCCAATTTTATCAAGAAATATTAATTTTATCTATGTTGTCTCAATGCTTTATCAAATGCTTTGATTGTAGCTTCTAAACAGTTACCATACACACAAATGTTTCCGCATGTGATTCTTACACAATCAAACTCTTCGTTAATCTGTTCCTTTGGAACTAAATCAATTTTAATTTCAGTTTCCATTTTATCATTACTCCTTTTCTTAAAATCTTAGTTTACTGTGGTTTATTGCACCATTTCTGATATTCTTCATAAGCTTCATCGGACAAAGAATACCAGTTTTGAATTATGCTGGTATGTTTCTCTATAAGTATTATATCTGCTTAAGAAAATACAATATTCATTTCTGTCTCTCTCTGGGTCATTAAGAAGTTCTTCAAGTGTATCATAATTTCGACCATTGGAAAAATTATGATATCGTACAACAATCTCATTATTGAATTTTCTTTTATACTCTGTAATGAATACTGTCTGCGAATCATAAGATCCTTTTTTTGTCTTTTTTATTATTTTATCTGTCATATTGCATGACCTCCTTTAATTATTTGATAAAGAAGATATGACAGAAAAATACTCGCCAAATTTAATTGACGGGTACATAATACAAATATTTAATTATAAATGAATGAATTAGTTGTAGCACATAATAGATATTATTGTTGTTGTTTTAATCCTCAGGAACAATATTCTGATTTTCATCAAGAATAATGCCTTCATAATCAATCTGGGCTGAATCATCAACGCATTTTGCCAAATTGCCACAATCCTTCCATGACATTCCTTCAAGAATATCTTCAGCTTTTTCCTGTGCTTCTTTAATAGAATCTGCTTCTACCTCGATACGCCCTGCTTTTTCATAACAAAATGGTACATACATTTTCATAGTTATTCCTCCTGATTTTTTTAATTTTTGAAATATTTTTTATAATTGTATGAATTTGTCGCCAATCATTATCTGGTCGATTTTTAAACTTCTTTGTTTTACGCACAGCATATTCTCAAGGCCTTCGTTTTCTAACAGTTTCATCGCTTTATTTGCTTTCTCTTCTGTAGAACATTGTGCAAAAACTCTGCCTTCTAAATCATCTATGCCTACAACTTCCCAAATTTGCATTCCGTCCATAATTTTTTCCTTTCAAATGAAATATTTATTTACATGTAAATCTTAGTTTCATTAGTTACGCATAATTTTCACTATCAAATAAAATTAATGACTCATCAAAATTTTCTTCTGTATGATTTTTCATATAACATTCAGCTTCTTTTGGTGTTCTGAATCCATGAATTTCTTTATGATTGCCATCTTTATCATAATAATCTAATCTATACATAGTACCTTCCTTTCTAAAGAAAAGTGAATTTATTTATACCAACCTGACTTAATACATTTTCCATTCACAAATATTCTAAATGCCATTTCCATTTCTTTTGCATATCTAATTGCTTCTGCAATAGATTTGCATTTTTTAGGTGTCATGCAATATCCCCAACGAGTATTACATATAACTGTACATTCTTTCATTTCTCTTACCTCCAATCCAAGGAAACACGTATTTATAAGTGAATCTTAGTTTTATTGTTTTGCAATCCAATCAGCAATTTCACTATCATGTTCTCTTTGATAATAAACTAAATCAAATTTATATTCAGAACCTTCATTACAATCAGAACAATAGTTGCAATTCCCATAATGTTTGCAAGTCTTACATCTTCCATAATTTGAATCATTTTCTTTGGCATATTTTATTGTGTATAAATCATGTAAATCCATCATATTATTCAATTCTTTCCTTTCCATGAAATACATATTTCTCCTATTACACTGTTAACATATGCCATGTCCATATGCAATCAGCTTCATGGTTAATCAGTTTTGCTGTATCGCCATCAATATCAAGTTCGATATTATCAGTATTATTTCCACTGTTCTCCACTTCTTCTTTATAAGTATTTTCAGCATCTTCATCCAAGAAGTCATATGCCTCGTTTTCTGAAGTGAAAATATCACAACTGGATATTTCCTCATTATGTACTGCATAACAAATAACAACATATTTCTTGTCAGACTTTTTATCAGCGTTCTTTGGATTTTTTGTATACTCATGAGCGTATTTAGAAATATACATTCTTATGCCCAATTCAGTAAAATGACTAATGTTCCAATTATTATATAATCTCTCCAGGAGATATTCTTCAGGAACGTCATGTGCTTTTTCATTGAATTTTAACACATCTGTAAGTACATCTTTAAGGTGAACACCGGAAGAACCTATAAAATAGAAATATGTTCTCCTGTCAACTTCTTTTTGCAGTTTTGTCCTGTTATCCCATCTGACAATCTGAAAATATTCAGGTTCATTCTTTGATTTTTCTTCAGAAGCTGGAAATTCCAGTGTATATAATGGATAAGTTTTAGTTTCCATAAAAATTTCCCCCTTACTTTAATAATATCAGCCATTTAGCCCATGTTGGGATATCGGGACTACATATTACATAAATCGAAATGAATATTCCAACAGCTATAGCAATAATTACTGTTGATATTAATAAGATATCCTGTATCTTCATAATCAATTTCCTTTCTTTATGTTTTAAAATTCCAGATTCCATTTAGTTTCCGGTTCTTTAGATGCCAGCCAGAGAACATCATAAAATCTATTATCAGTGCCTATACTACCATCAAGTTTACGCAGCTGTCGTGCCAGAGATGCCTCTACGAATTTTGTAAAGTCATCATAAGTCATATCTTTAAACTTCTTGATATTCCAGCAATATCCGACATTACAGAAGAAATCATATGGCATTCCCTTGTCTGAATATCCATAACCTGTATCTATGTTTCCCACATAACAGTCAGTGGATAATTTAAGCTGTCCTGGATTGTACTCTCTCACTACCAGATCAAAGCATATATCACCTGCTTCTACAGCTCCGATGTAATCATCATTGATATCAGCACCACTGTTTACTTTTTTCAGGAACTTCTTAATATCAGCTTTCTGATTATTGTTCCAGTGGAAAGTTATCTCAGGTTTTGGATTGATAAAATTCTTAATTATTTTGCCGTTGATTACTGCTGATGAATATACAACATCCTTAAGATAATACATCTCATTTTTAACTGTTGAGATTTTTACAGGCATATCTATTGGAAGATATGTCTGTGATACAATTGCATATGACTGCTTTTCTGGATGCTCTTTAAGCTCATTGATTATAAATTTTGCATAATCAACAGCTTCTGTCTTATTTTCAATATAAATCTGGCCTGTGCTGCAGTAGTTATATGCATGGTCGTATTTATCATTGTATCCGTTTCCTTTTTCAGCTGTTTCTAAAACTCCTGTATCAACAAGATATGCTTTATACCAGCTGTTCTGTAAATTTTTATCATATGGTCTCTGCATATTACTGCTCTCCCTTCTTTGAATTAATATTAGATCTTTCCATAATAATGCTCAGCTGTTTTTCAACATCAGTAATTCCTCTGCTGCAGCCTATGAAATCTCCTATATAATCATATATATGAGTTTCATTATACTTCTGGAAATATTCTATGAATTCTCGGATTTCAGTGTCAGTGTAAATACCGGTTCCATTATACAGATCTTCAATAATGCTCTTAAGTACTATGAACTCAGAAAATGCTGTTTCTAAATTTTTCTGGTAGTAATCATACTTTTCCCAGATATCATTAAAAGCCTTGAATGAGCAACTATAAGATACTCTGATATTAAAATCAAAATCACTTTTCTTATTGCGTTTCATAAACAATGTGAAAAATTCTACATCTTCCTTAAGTGCATTTAATTTCTGATAATAAGTATCCATACTTATTGCATTTTGAGCTATACTAATTACTGTTTTTTCATTCATTGTTTTAAATCCTCCTTTAAATGTTTGATAAAAAATATATGACAGAAAAATCCCTATCAGATTAATTTCTGATAGGGATTGTGGTATAAATATTATTATCCGGTATGCTTAAATACTTTTTGGTTATCATCTGTTGGTTATCATCTGTTAATAGTCTTTTATTAGCTGCATATATTTGTACTTTTTACTTCTTATATTTTTCTAACGCAATTAATGAATTTCCACATGTAATTCTGTCTTGATCCTCTTCTTTGGATGGAATGAAAACTATTACATTCCAACCATCTTTGACAAGTGGCTGTTCAAATTTCTCATATACATCAAAATTATGTATAATTTCATAGTCTTCATTTACAGCTTCTACTGTTTCGTGGACCGGGGTTATTTTAACAATACACTTTTCTTTATCAAAATATTTATTCATCAAATCAACATCAAGATTGCTCTTGGAGGTGACTGCAAAATTCAAAGTATACTTTCTCTTCTTCGGCATTGGAAGTTCTTTGATAATGTCACTAATCTCCTGCAATGATAATGACATATTCCTGAACATTTCGTTTCTATCATTCTCATTTAAAGTATTGATAGAAAACTGTAATCCAAATCCATCTTCTCCGCCATATTCAAATCCTGTTGCAATCCATTCCTGTAAAAACCCTTTCAGATGTTTGTTGTATTTGGGCATCATGGTCGAAACAACCGGATGATATGTTTCAAAAGTAACATCAGAATTGTTGTTCATAAGCATCAAGCTGATATATTTAGCTGATGTAATTACATTATTATTAAAAGTAGGTTCACCCATTCTGGCATAATGAACATTCAATCTCTGTCCGTGTCTGATGCCTGATAACGCAACTCCTGACATAATTTCTGTAATCAATTCTGGCAATGTAGCGTTACCTTTAAACCCAAATTTAGGGCAATCACAAAAATTACAATTCATCGGACAACCTTTTTGAGACGACACCGTAACTACTAACTTATCTGTAATATCTACCTGTTTGTGTTCGACTTTATCAATTCTTTTATCGTATCCAAGGAACGATGCTTTAATATTATTCTCCTTACCATAGTCTCCAACATATAAATATTCCATATTCAAATCTGTATCAGTAACTATCTTTCCTGTATGTGTTTCTGTAATTTTTCTCATTTATAAAACTCTCCTTAATTTTTAAAATATTAATCAAAATTCTCAATTATCCAATTGCTGAGTTATTGGTTTATCTTATATCTTCGTATTTAGCATCACTTACAAACTCTGCTCCTTTACTGTGCAGAGAAAATAAATCCTTCCAGATTATTTCGTTTGATGTTCCGGCGCTATACAAGTACACTTTATTATTTATTGAAATTTTGTACGGGCTGTTTAACGCAAGTTTTCCAATCCTTATTTTCAACAAATAACACATTCTCAAGCGCAGCATATGCTTTTTCGACTTCAATATCAACCTGAAGCTACTTGAATACGCTCTTATATCTGCCTGCATTGAAATCTGCATATGTCACCTTGTCTTCCAAAGTCTGGCCTTCGTTTATTATGTGGCAGCTATGCGTGCTTAAAAAATCTGCAATTCTTTTACTTTCAATCAACATAAATATTTCTCCTTTCTTTAAATGTTTTACATTAAGGATATGACGGAAAAAAAATAAAACACAGAAAAATGAAACAAAAAGAAAAACAGCCTGAAAAGATCAGGCTGTTAATTGGATTTCAAATATGAACAGGAATAGAACAATTAATATAAGGATTGTCTATCGCTAGTGGGCTAATTCCTCTGGCGTATAGAAACTTATCCCATAAATTATTCACCTTATTATCACAGTCAATGAAGTTGCCAACAGAACTGACAGAGTTTAAGGTAAACGTAATATTAACTTCCTCTTCAAATAAAATATCATCATTAGGATACGGATCTACTGTTTTAAAGCAAACATCTATATATTCGCATTCAAGATCTTTGTTGAATGTTCTCTTTATACTTTTGAAATCAAGCACTTTGAAGACACTGATGCAAAAATATTTGATTTCATCATCAGTTAAGTCTTTAAAATCCCTTGTGATTTTAAACTCTTGGATTTCTTTTATATGTGTTTCCATCTTTAAAGCTGTAAGTGTTCCGTAGCAATCACATTCATTATTTGATATAGCATAATAAGGAAGATATTTATCATAAGTATTAGTATCAATATTTATAAATATGCCATTTACCTGCTTTATCAAATTCAAAAGCATGTTATGTTCATCCTCATTTTTTACATAAAATGCTATTTGTCCTGTAAGGAACTTCCCAAATTCAATTAATGTTATCATATATTAATTAACCTCCCTTAACATTTCCATTTCTTCTTCTGTAAGCATCTTCTTGAGCTTATAATATTCATTTGTACAGGCGAGATATATCCTTTCTGCTCTACGACTATCATCATCATATCCATATTTATCACAGAAATCTGAGAAAGAACCAACTTCGTATTTCTGTAGTGCAGCAACAACGTCATATATATCGACTTTACACTCTTTAAGTTTTTTCTGATATGCTCTATCAGCTTTACTTTTCTCTGCATAGCTGAGATCCTGATAACAATTGCGCATATAAATTCTGCAATAGTCGTCCATAGACATCTTGCGAAGTTCAGCTTCAAGTATACTACCCCAGAAGGTAAAATCCATGGAACCTCTGGAATTTTCAAGATGAACACTATACATTGTTCGCTTGTCTTTATCATTACGGCTAGGATTAATACCTATGCCATCATACTCAATAGTGTAGGTTATATTAAGGGTTTTCATTAATTGTTCTGCCTTCTTTGTATATTCACTTTTCATAATCATATCTCCTTTATATTTTAAATAAAGAAAATATGACAGAAAAAACCCGGAAAGTATTGTCTTTCCGGGTTTAAAACAATAATCAAAAATTTTTAAATATTTGAAAGAGTATTAAAATTATAATTCTCTATCTTCAGATTTTTTTGTGTTAGAAAGTTTATGATCCAAATTATTATGTGAGTGATTATTATTTATAGTTCTAACTATATATTCTGGTATAGTTGTATCATCATCCAGAGCATCTTCATCAGGATTATTAAAATCGTACTCCAGTTCTTGCGAAAGTTGTCTTTCTTTTATGAAATTAACTCTCTGTTGATATAATTCCAACAATTTTTCCTTTCTTGTTTTTGAAATATGCGTACATTTATCGTATATGTCAGATATTTCCTTAACTCTTGGCAATTTGTTAACATCTAATACAAGAAAATCCTTAACATGCGATAATAATTCTTTTTCTGTGGAATACAATCCATTAATTTTCATCATTCCTACTGTTTCCGGTAATTCACCTTCCAAATGTTTACAACTGCCAGAATCAAATACTGGGGCCATTTTTATAATCTGCATAGTATCACTATTTCTTAAAAAACCTATATTTCCTTGATGACGGTCACGATTCATGCATATAAAGTCTACTAGCGTTTGTAAATCCATCTGTTTTGCAATCTCATCAGAATCTCCGCCATACTTTTCTGCAAGTGTGGGAATAAGCTCATAAACTGAATCCTGTTGCGTAAGATTATATTCTTCCAGAAGATCATATGCATCTATTAGTTCTTCATTAACATTTGTGAAAGCCTGGCATTTACAGCCAATGACTTCTCCTGTTGTATTATATAAAAATTTGTAATCACAATAATTATCAAAACCTTGTTTTTGATATATAAGTGAAGCAATAATTTCTCTGGCGTTAATTACATCATAAAGTTTATCAGTCTTTTTACAAAGTTTTAAAGAATCTCCAGATTTATACCAGAATTTTTCTAATTGTCCACCTAATGTAGAATTTTGGCCTTTGTACATCTCATGTCCTTCTTTTATAGTTATGTGATTTTCGTAAGTATCAATATTCTGAAGATAATCTAAAATATCTTTATAATTAATACATTCTGAGTCTTCTTTTGTCCAGTAACAATCTGTGTATGAGCATGAATGATTTTCCAGCATCCATTTTCTTGCACTGCTTTTGTTAGTTATATACTTTTGATAATTATCTCTATTGACTGGAACTTCTCTATTTGATAGCCAATAATCAAATAAATAACAGCCATCATCATTTACTATATAAACATCACTCATTGTCTTGTCTATAAATTCTTCTTTATTGTTTATAATTCGCTTTAGTGGCAATGGGAGATATTTTGTATTTTCTATATAAATCTGGCAGCTTATAGGAGTAAAATTCTGAATTTCAAAATTAAGTAATAATTTGTTTTTATGATACAATTTATAATTTTTCATAAACGCTCCTTTCTTCTTTTAAGACACCAACCTGGAATTCTCGGTTATTCAATTGCCGAGATATTAATATTATACCATATTCAATATTAAAAATAGTCAGATTTCTCTGACTATTTTTCTTTGTTATCCTATCTTCGTGTTTTTCTTCATATTGTCCTGTAAATCCGATTATATCATTTATATTGCCTTTTTTATCTTATAAAGGTCCAATCAGATGTACCTTTATAAGAAGTCCTTCTCTCTGGTCTTCCAGCAGTTTTATATTTTAACTTATTAATTAATTATTGGTACTTTATAGATATCTCCATCATCATCCAATGTGATAGACAGCATTTTAACATCTGTTCTTTCACTGCCAGTATCAAGATTACCTGCCTGAGCAGATACATATATAAGACCTTTAAGCTCATTTAACCGGCCATTAGCATATGTTTCATCCTCTGTCTCATCGCCACTATCATAGTTGATATGTACTCCTCTGCCTTCGATATTACCACTCTCAACATAAGAGGTATCCCAATCAAGAGTTACTGTAGCGCCAGTTACCGGATGTCCAAGTTCAATGAAATCTAAGGACTCTCTTCCACTGTTTTTAAACTTTACATATATTCGCATAGATTATTTCCTTTTTTACTTTTGCTTATTCTTTTCCAGTGCATCCAGGAAAAACCGTACATCAGACATTGCAAGACATTGTTCCAATGTATATCCGTTCTCCTGTGCTAACGCATCAGATCCATCTGCAAACTCAATACATATAGGCTTTTTATCCCATAGTTCTTTTACTTGTTCTTTTGATATATAACAAGGTTTGAGTCCTGCCTTTACAATGTTGATTGCATCTTTCAGTACTTCAACAGCTTTTCTTTGCTGAAATTCTTCTGTTATCGTTCCGTTTTTCTTTTCATATTCAATACAACGCTCATGTGTCTGTATCTTCTTTTCCAACTGTTCTACAACCGCATCCACATCATAAGCTGTATCAAGCTCATCTAATCCGTTGATAATATTATCTTTTTTATATGACATATTAATAGTGTCTTTGTCTCTTTTATAGATGTCCTCTATAAGAGCTTTTGCATCATTCAAGTCCACTAATCTTCCCATGATTTGCCTCCTGTGAATTATCTCGTAATTCCTAAAATTTCTGCGAACTTGTCTGCCAGATAGTCATAGTCCGAACCATATATGATAGCAGCGTTTTCGTCTTCCTGCTCTCTTTCATCATTAGGAATATCATCAGTAGTTATCCCTTTAGAATCAAGCCAGTCTTCAACAGTATCAATAAGTACTCCAAATAATTCACATTTATCTGCTTCCGACATATCATTACTGATAACCTTGTTGTTCTTATAAGAGACATTGATGTTATCTAATGCATACTTACTGAAATCCATCCAGTCCGGAGACTTAATAGTTTTGCCCTGATTAATCTTCAGAAGGTCAGCATCCAGAGCTTCCATGTCGTTATCTGAAAGAAGCATATAGAGAATATTTCCAGTCTCCCTGAAGTCCTTTTCTGTAAGATTTCTTAAATCTGCTTTGTTTTCGTTAAAATGTGCCATTTTAATTTCCTCCTTTTAATGTTTGATATAAAAGATATGACAGAAAAAACTCAGGAAACAAAAAACAGAGCCATATAGACTCTGTTTTAAATATTAATAATTGCGATTATGTTTTTGTTCCTTTCTGAATTTCCTGCTATAAAAAGTTTCTCCTTTTTCAAACAATAGTTTTATTCCTTTTAGCACATTTAATGTATCTAACATATTTTATCTTCCCTGCTACTGAAACTATTGATAATTTTCTGACTGAAATTTTCTTTTTAAGTCCTTTTTTTCTGATTTCTAAATACGCTGTCCTGAAAAATGAATATTCTTTACCATCACAGTCTGTATATTCTTCGTGAATGTGTCCATGGATATTAACTGCGTTATATTGTTGCATATAATACCAGATAGCATATAGTCCGCTATGCGCATTCTGAATAGTATCTGAGTCGTCATATTCAGCTTTTGGCTTATCGTGGGATATCAATATATCAGCAGCATTGATATACCTTAAGTTATCAAGAGCTTGTTTCTGAGTTTTAAGATATGGGCTGTCTATATTCTTATATTTAACACTTCCTGAAATGCCATTAAAGCTAATATTATTAATAACAAAATTATCAGTCTTAAGCATTTCTTTACATTCTTTTGCTCTGTATGTATCGAAAAACCTTATCTGATATTTGTCACCATATTTTTCCTTAATCCGCTGATTAATTCTCCAGTTATATTCTCCATCATCATGATTCCCTGCTACTGCAATTTTAGGTGATTTACAGAATATTTCATTTGACAGCAGTATTTTCCAATCGTTATTGCTTATATCCCCTAAAAGAATTACAAGATCATGAGGAAGATTTAGTAGATGGTCTGTAGCTTTTTTCTCAAGACAATTATGTGTATCTGCAAATATTATTGCTTTGATTTTATGCATATTTTCTACTCCTTTTTCAAAATTCTGTATAATATATGACAGAAAAAACAGCCGCTTTCTGTAAAAAGCAGCTGTTCTTATGATTTGCAAAAAAATAAATAGGAAAATTTCAAAATTTTCACACATGAAAAAACACCACAATTTTTGTGGTGTTTTAAGCTATTGTTATTCAATTATTAATTTTCCGGTTTTGCAGAGATCATGGATATTTTCACCAGTTATTCTGTTGTGTACTGTTTCATAATTCTTACAGTTCTTTCAGATAACCTATCCTTTCTCGGCTGTTCCATCCCCAGTCTCTGACATATTATTGATACAGCCAGTGATATGTAGCTGCAATCTGATTCAATGCTATGAACATCAATATCATAAATATTGAAGATATCTTTGAAATCAATTTTTCCTGCTTCCATGAGACTTACATCAGTGAATTTAAAATTGTTTTTAAGTTTCTTATGCAGTTGTTTTTCCCATTTTGCATGTCCGCTTTTGAAATAATGTATATTGATATCTGAGTGAGGATATGTAAAGAAATCAGCATACATATGAAGAACAGTGCCGGCTTTTAAGAAGTATCTGATATTATGTTTTCTGTTGGTTTTAAGCTGCTGCACCATATTATCAATTTCTTCTGCCCAGTTTTCTCTTGTATGAGGTTTTAAAAAACATGAAGGTCTGCAGTCTGGAAAAATACCTCCAAATATTAATGCAGTTTTATATGCAAAAGGCAGATGATACCTATCTGCTATTCTTTCCGCCACAAATTTATGTGAACATTTTAACATTTTGTTATACCTCCTGTTAATATCCTTCTATTCTGCTCCATATATTTTCTGAACTGTTTACTTTGGTCCATATTGTAGGTACCGGGCAGGCCGGATTGTGTTTTATATAAGACATATAAAAATCATCTGCTTCTTTCAAGGTTTTAAACATAACCTCGTAGTTAACCATTCCGTTTTTATGATACGTTCTTACTTTTACATTATATTCACCTGAAACTTCTAACATATTCAAGTCCTCCTTTTATTTATTTGATAAACAATATATGTCAGAAAAAATATATTAATCAGCTGCATCATAAAATTCCTTATCCGGATATAAAGTGTTTAGCGTCTCAGCAAGACCAATCTGGCCCAATAGGTCGCTATAATTTAACTTGATTTTTTCTGTTTTTATCAGATCAAGCATAGCTTCTGCAATTTCAGGATCAAACTGGGTCCCAGCACCTTTCATTTTTATGACTACAATTGAATCAAGATGCTTTCTGTATATTCTGTCACTTGTCATTGCATCAAATGCGTCTGCTACTGATATTGACAGAAAAAACCCAGAAAACAAAAAACAGAGCCATATAGACTCTGTTTTAAATATTAATTGTGATTACATTTTTGTTCCTTCCTGAATTTCCTGCTATATTTATTCAGAATTTCTAATACAACATACGTATTAGTCTGTTCTGTTGTTTCCGGCATGTCAGTGTATGGAATATCCAAATACTCTGCGAGAAAATAAAGAGCTGACTGAGCATCCATAGGTGGATGGCACATACCATAGTCTTTCTGCTTGTTAAGCCATTCTGTGATTGTGTTCATATATTATCTCCTATCGTTTTCAATATGTTTTACCTGCTATATACAATCCCTTATTTTCAGCTGCGTATTTTTCCCATAAATTCTTAAATAATTCAACAGCTTCGTCAAACAACTTATTTTCTTCTGTTCCTTCATCATTTTGCGCAAAATCAATAAAATCATCTTCATTTGCACAATCAGGAACTAAATAAATCCATGAAGAATATGCAGATTCATCATTCATATTGCATACCATGATATTCATAGCAATAATTGAATTAAGTCTTTCTTTTTCTTTTGGCGAAAAATTATTTACTATTTGCTTCGTTTCTTCACTCCAATTTTCTAAAATCATCTTTAATTTCCTCCATTAAATACTTAATATAAAAAATATGACAGAAAAAATAAAAGCAGCCGGAAGTTTCCGGCTGCTGAAATTATGGTCGTCTGCATTTTCTACAGAAATATTCAATGACTTCTTCTCCCTGAGATTCATCATCCAGAAGTCTTGAAAGACTTCTTATTTCGTCTTGATACAAATCTGCATTCAAAGGATTAGGGTCATTTTTATATTCTTCTATCTGGTCTATGAGTTGCTGCGGCAGGTCAAAATCAAAATACTTGTTATTTGCCATAATGGTTCCTCCAAATATACTTATTTATTTTTCAATATCATATTGACTTTTTACTTTGTTATATTGAGATTTTTCTGAAACAGAATCTTGCAGTATATTATTATATTTTTCAAGCATATCATCTGAAACCAAACTGTCCTCATCGTATTCCGCGTCTGTATCGTTCTCAATTTCAGTCTCATATCCTAACGCAATAGCTTTATAATATGCACTTTCAAGAATTAGTGTTTTTCTTTCTGATAGCATTGTTTTATAGAATTCTTTTCGTATATCAGATATCCCTTCCACCCCATCTATAAAATTGTTAATTTGTTTCTGTTTTGATTGGATGATTGGGTATACTTTAAGCAAAGCTTCTGTACACTCTTTGTTTTCCAAGGAGTTAATAAAATTTCTGTACTGTACTTTTGTTTTATCTTCCAACTCCAAAGCTGCTTTTGGAAATACATCTATTCTTTGTCTTATAGCTTCTGGATTATTTAATATATCTGGAATTGCTTCATCTGATATTTGAGGATACAAGCATGAACCACAGTCATAAATTGGTGCTAATTTTGCTTCTCCTATTTCTGATATCAAATATCCCCAGTTATTACCATGGCGATCAAAATTGCCAAAATAAGCATCAAAAATAAATGTTTCCCAGTATTGTTTTAAAGCTTTTTCTGAAAATTCTTTAGAAAACATTGCATTCTCATTACCTAATAGTTCATATATTTCTGTAATTTTAGGAATACGACCAGGAGCATTTTCAGATAAAGCATTCTGCATATGCTTGAATTCCATCAGAGTATAACCTTCTGGAATAAAATTTTCACAGGCTACAGCTGGCATAATCATATCTTTATGCTTCTTTGTGTCCATTATCATCTGTCCTAGTATCGTATTCTGTGCATCATAACCACAAATTTGTAGTATATGGCAACATACATATTCAGAATATACACTGTTTGAATATGAATCTTTTAAAGAATTTCTAGTATCCGTTTCTATTCTGTCAGAAACTTTTACCATATATCTCTTTCCATCATATATAATACCTCTTTTTCTGTCAGAACCACCATAATTACTTCCTTTATAATCAAATGGCATGTTTGTAAAATCTATCATATAAATTCCTTTCTTTTATCTTCTATTTATTAATTATAGTCTCCTTTTTGTTTTATTACAAACTATATGACAGAAAAATAGATATGATTTTAAGAAAATAATAAACTAACTGCAGGGCACAAAAAAATAGCCGGAAATTTCCGGCTATTAAATGTAGATTAATTATTAATATTGTTATCAGAAAATATTCAGATGAAATTATACTGGTGAATAATGAGGAAACTTTATCAGTTCTGTTTTAGTTATTAAACATATAAGCATTATTTAACATTAATTCCTTCAAGTTTAACACCTTTTTCAAGATTTTCTATCAAATAAAATACTATATCATCTAAGATATTTGTTCTTAATTTATTTGAAACATTTTCCTCAAAACGATATATCTGGTATTCCCAGACTTTATCAGGGTTATAATTAATTGTGTATTTACTGCTTTCTATTGTTATTGTTTTCATAATTTAAATTTCCTTTCCATATATAATTAATTAGTCTCAACATCAGCTATATCACCAGATATCCACTATCTTTATTGTTGATTCCTCTGGAGTTTCCGGGTCATATTCCATTATCTCGAAATTAGCTATAATAGGCATTCCATCTGCATCATTTCCAACCCAGACAGCACATGACCTGAGAATTTCTTCTCCATCGCCTTTTCCATCCCATAAATCAAAAAATTTATAAGTACAGTCTATCTCTACTTCTAATCCGTTTTCCTTTCTATATGACTTCATATCAATCACACCTTTCGTTTATATTTAGTACCTGTTTGATGAATTCCGTATCAGCCTTTATCCAGTTTTTTATCTGCATTTCTATTATCTTTGTTTTTAGCTTTTCAATCTGTTCATCACCACTGCTTTCCATTTGGCTTTTAAGCCATTTTTCTTTGTCTCTGACATTAATGTGAACAAATCTTTCAGTTGGGGTATTTATACTGTTAATAGCCTTTATAGCTACTCCTCCATTCTTATCCCATGCTTCTAAATTCAAGTTATAATCATCAATAAGAATAGATTTTTCAGCATTTCCTTTGACAAACTTTGTCTTATCAACCCCTAATGGACAGAAAAAGATATTATCATCACTTATGAATGGCAGGTATTCTTTAATCCATTCATATTTATCCTGGATTGTCTTGTAATCAGCACTGCTGATAATACACACATCTCTGAACTTAGATAATGTCTCCACGAGATAAATCATATAAATATGCGGCTCAAGATTACGGAAATAATGATTTCCCGGAAAGAACATCTCTTCATAAGTGAAACCTCTGCCATTTCTATAGAAATAAGCGAGTGTACCGTCTATATCTATGTAGATACTTGGTTTCATAGACTTTAGTTTTGCATAATTTATCTCTTTTAGGTTATCCCAGAGTGAAACTGCCTGCTGCAATGGCAGTGACTGCAGGGACTTTAAATAAGTAATGCAGTTTGTGTCGATGTTTAATTCCATTGAAATTCCTCCTTTTAATATTTGATAAAGAATATATGACAGAAAAATACAGGTCTGTAGAAATCATCTACAAACCTGTATTTGAATTGCAAGAATAATGATTTTCTGATTATTTTAAGAAATTAAACCAACACTGTCTCAGCTGAAAATAATTGAAATTAATCTATTAATTATCATATGCATAAATAATCTTCATTTCGCTGAGTCTTCCTTGCGTACATTGTATCTGTGATTGGCTCTGTAGCGAATAATCTGCTATTTTCTATAAGTATTAGCTGGATATTTTCTTCCGCAGTCACAACAATAGTTCTTTAATGTCGTGCCATGGATTTCATAGACATTCCTGCTGCCAGCTTTCTGATGTAATCCATCAATATTCTGGGTTACAACAGCTTTTAGCTTTCCTGCAGCTTCCATTTTAGCAAGCACCTTATGAGTAATATTAGGTTCAATATTTCTGGTATCCATCTTCTGCCTGTAAAATTCGAAGAACACCTCTGGTTTATTATTAAGACAGTCAGCACTTACACTTTATAAGCATATTTTTACACCTGTGCCAAATATGGCGTCCTTTCTAATTTTAGACTTTTTATTAAATATGACAGAGAAAAAATATTTTTATAATGCAAAAAAAGAGCCTGGCGTAACTAGACAGGTCAATGCCTGCTTTTACCGCCAAACCCTTTTTTATAAATATTAATATCTGCTAACTTTGTATAATAAGGTAGAAACTGTATCCTGAAGTTTGCCATCGTTGTAAACAGCTATATCTATCATATTTGCAACAAACTCTCTGCTGAAACTTTTGTTTTCTATTTCAGTTGAAGATTCCCAGATACTTTTCAATTCAGGTGCTTCTCTTATAGTTCTTTTTTTTCTGATATTTTCTGAAACAGAAACATACGCAACAATGATGTTATCTCTGTTTCTATTAGAAATAGTCTGCTGAGCCATATCCGGGTTCATCACTCCTACATACTTGCCAGTTTTTATTTCATCATCACCCTGATTTATAAATGGCCGGTACCTGTATTCTTCCATAAGTTTGTGCATGATGCTGAGCTTTCCAACACCCTTCTTTCCAATTAATACGATAAGCATTTATTTCCCTCCTTAAGTGTTATTGTCTGTGGCATATCAAGAGATAAGTCATGAGCTCTCATATCCTCATAATCTGAATATACATACTGTGAAGCTTCAATATCCAGATAATCTTCTAATGGAATTGTTCCCATATTAGTTTTTACAGCTAACATATCGTTCCCTCCTTTAAATTTTTGATATAAAGAATATGACGAAAAAAATAAAATACAGACCTGCGATTGACTTCACAGATCTGTATTAGGTTATTATTTAAGTAGCAATGAGTTAAGTATTGTTATCTTATATAATCATCAACTGAAGAAATATTATGTTTACTTTCATTTTCAGCTCTGTTTGCACTCTGTTTTTCTGCTAATAATTCTTTAGGCTCTTTATGTGTATGAGGCACTGTATCTTCATTTACATCAGATTCGTCTTCATCGAGAAGATTACTGAGTGAAGCGATAAGAGTAATATAGTTAGGATTTTCAGTAGTTTTTGTACGGACATATAATTCTTCATCTTTTGCTAATTTTATTAATACCTCTGGTGGTGTATTTGGATTTCCAGCTACAGCCATGCGAATAACCCAAATTTCATCTTTTGCTAATTCAGCTAAAGTTTCTGGTGGTGTATTTAAATTATTAGCTACAGCCATACAAGTATCTTCATCTTTTGCTAATTCAGCTAAAGTTTCTGGTGGTGTATTTGGATTATTAGCTACAGCCATGTGAACTCCCCAGCCTTCGCTTTTTGTTAATTCAGCTAAAGTTTCTGGTGGTGTATTTGGATTTCCAGCTATAAGCATACAAACATCTTTATCTTTTGCTAATTCAGCTAAAGATTCTGGTGGTGTATTTGGATTATTAGCTACAGCCATGTGAATCCCCCAGCCTTCGCTTTTTGTTAATTCAGTTAATGTCTCTGGTGATGTATTTGGATTTTCAGCTATAAGTATACAAACATCTTTATCTTTTTCTTTTGCTAATTCAGCTAAAGTTTCTGGTGGTGTATTTGGATTTCCAGCTATAAGCATACAAACATCTTTATCTTTTTCTTTTGCTAATTCAGCTAATGTTTCTGGTGATGTATTTGGATTTCCGGCTACTGCTTTACGAATATCTAAACTTTCGTCTTTTGCTAATTCAGCTAATGTTTTAGATGGTGTGTTTGGATTTTTAGCTGTATAAAATTTCTTTAATTCCATAATTATAATTCCTTTCTGTAGATATAATTAAATATTATTATCATTGTTACAATTTTTATATGACAGAAAAAAAAATAAACTCACAAAGTTTAACTTTGAACACACTCCGAAGTTTTAGCTTCGGAGATTCTCACTTTCTATTTTTAAGACAGAAATTATATCCATCATCTTTTAATGTCAAACTTAGCATGCCAGTGATTAATCTTTGGAATACCACATCTGATTAAGTTAAGACAACACCTTAACAGATTATGTCTGAATCCATACCCTTAAGCACAAGCAGCTAAATACTCATGTATAGCTGTTAACGTCTTAAGGGTATTTTGTGTTCTCTTCTGAAATCCAGGAACTTTTGCTCACATTTCAGACAGCAGACTTATTTTTTTATCTGCTGGTTCAGAGTTGTCAGTTGTCGACTTGGCAGAATGAATTAAACTACGGGCTGCTGCAGCCTGATACTTTGAGTTATCAATATCTTTTAAGAAGTCCCATTCTTGTTCAAACGCATTAACTCCGAACTTGACTGCAGATCTATAGATTCTGATAGTCTGGCTGAAAATCTTATCAGCATTTTTAATTCTAATTGTATAACTTGATATAATTTTCATATCCGGACCTCCAATCATTAAGAATCAGTTTCTAATATCTATATGATAGAAGGAAAGATATTTCTTATAGAAAATTAATATCTGTACATCTGAAACAAAAAAAATCGGCCTGACCCACGAAACTAAAGCTTCGGGGTTTTGTCGATAATGTTAGAAACTATAAAATTGCAAGTATTTATTATTGTGCTGTTGAAAGATTTCTTGCATTCTGCACAACTTCTGTCGGGATATTCTGGCAACACCAGATAATTAATATCGCAGCTACAGCAATCATGATTATATGTACCACAAACCAGAACCCCTTAATGCTTCCGATATAAGCTCTTGGAATCCAAAGTCCCATATTGGCACTCTTTTTTAAATTGCATCTTCTGCATGCTGCAACAAGGTTCTGGTATGAATTTACGCTTTCTGCGCCTTTCTTTTTCAGCTTCTCCTGGTAATAAGTACTTTCGTTCACTTTCTTTACCGGGTATATATGGTCTATGGTTATATTCTTTCTTGTATGGAGTGTCCCACAGTATACACATCTGTAAAGTTTTCCATATATTGGTTTATTGTGTGCAAAGTATTCTTTTCTATATGTCGCTGAACGCTTGCCAAATGAATTGTCTATTGAATATGTAAGTCTGCATGTTTTACGGATTTTATATATATACCGTTTTATACTGTTGATTTTGTATTTCGAGAGCTCTCCTGTATATACAATGTAATCCTGATATTCTAATTCATGCAGCCTGTACTTTCTTCTAAGTTTCTTTCGGATATATTTTGGAGTCCAGTCTGGAGCTGTTATCTTAACTTTAGTCATACATTCACCGTCCTTTATTTATGGTATTTATATGACAGATGAAAAGATGAATTGGGGCAGTTTGGTAGTTTTAAAAGAATATTTCAGAATAATATAATGAGATTGATGAATGACATATTAAAAATAATACGGTAAAATATATAGATGCCGAAATACAAAAAAATAGACATCTGCATTTGCAGATGTCTATGATTGAATAATATTAAGTTATTTAAGTTGTTTACAGGATTAAAATACCAGAATGTCAACCTATCTGAATGGTTAACTTTATCTGTCTACCATCAGCACAGTCAATGATAATCCCATTATCTGATGTCGGCAGATTATCTTTAAATATTCTAATTCCTTTAACATCAGGAATATCTCCAGTGATCATCTTATCATTAAGAAAATCATACAGCTCCTGTTCTACTGATTCTGTTGTGTTTTCCTTAACAATTTCAAATTCATTATGACAGAATCCAGTTTCATTAGAGAGCCAGTCAGAAATTTCCTCCGTTGCGTATTTATTATTTTTATCAAAACAATAATATTCTTCCAAATAATCTGGAATAATCATCTCTTTAGGCAGATTATTTAATACTTCGGTATCTCCATCTGTGTCCCACTTAATATTTATCGCTTTTAACATATTTAATACCCCTTCCTTATGTAGTCTTTGTGATTTTCATATAGCAGCCATCCATAGCTTTATCATACTGTCTGATGTCATAGAGCCAGCTGAAAGGAATTCTTACAGTTCCTTCCTTTTTCAGCTTCTCTAATACATCATCAATATCAAAATAGCCTTGCATACAGCCATAACCGGATAAATATTGCTGTCTGTCCAGATTACATAGATTATCATGATACTTAATTATGTTTTTCTTTAAAAATTCAACATATCTGTCAGATAATCCATGATTTTCTTTCGGGTTATTATTATTATATTCTGATGAAAGAAAATAATTTCCACGGAACAGCTCAATCTGCCACACAACTTCTCTCATACTATGAAGAGTCCTTGTTATTCCATTTATTGCAATCATATAATCATTCCGTGTACCAGGTTCCCAGTTCCTTGTACTACATCTTCCACATTTGTAGTTATCTGTGTTTATTAGCACTATATATTTAGCCATAATAATGTATTATCCTTTCGTGTTGATTTTTTAAAATTTGTTTTACTTTTTCGATTAAAACAGCATCATCACAAGTGGAGCTACAATCAAAATATATATAGTATAAAATACTGTTAATGTTATTCCCATTTTGATATTAGCTTTTTTGCGTTTCTTTATTAAGTCTACAGGGTCAATATTTATATTACACTTTTCTTTCATATAATTAACAAATCCCTTAGTTAAATATTTGCTTTCAATAAATTCATTATAGCCATAATAGGCGTTCTTAAAACTTAAAGTTTCGTTATATTCTACTCCATACTTTTTTAATGCTGTTTTAAAGTTATTAACAATAATTCTTGCATTCTTAGCATCAGAAATGCTAGATATATTGTTAATTTTTTCTAATATTACATTAAATTGATCTAAGTTAATAATGTCAGAACTAGGTGCAGGCATTTTTAATAAAGCTGCATTATTTAGCAAATCACGAATTTCTTCTATTGTGCTGTTAAAATCAATTTTTTGGAAATAATTTTTAGCATCATTATCTTTCTCAAAAATCTTGTCATACAAAGGACTGTTAATTGTATAATAAATACTTCCCAACTTTTCGTAAGCTGATTGAATATACTGGGAGTATTTTTTTAGATGTTCACATGGAAGATTTAATTTTCCCATGAAATATCTTTTTATTTTTATTGTTCCTTTATAAGGTCCGAATAATATAATAAAAATTCCAGCTATTGAAATGACTGTTATTAATAAAAGTAAAAATTCAAAACCTACAGTATGGAAGTAGTCAATCCAGCTATTTCCTCGTCCAAGGTGCTTAAAGCTGTTTATTGCCTGAGTTAATAAATTTAAATATTTTTTTATCATAGTCTTGTCTCCTTTATAGTTTTCTTAAGAATTTATCCATTTTCCCAAAGGATTATTTTTTATCCATTGTTCCCGTTCTTCATATGGAACATTCCTAAGTGCTTCGTTTCTAGCCAGTATTGCTTTTTCTTTTTCAGGTGTCATTAACCTGCCTTCTTCCTGAAACCATCTTAAGTTCAAAATTCCATTATCATGTGTAACAGGATATGAATTTCCTTTGGTATAGAATGGTTTATTACTTTTCTTTTCTTTCATAAGCATAGCTTTCCTTCCTTATATAATTTCTGTTTGTATGCTCTATGTTTTTTCTGGATCTCATTCCATTCTTCACCAGTTCTCTGCCATCGTCTCCAGTTATCTTTTCTATACTGCTTCGCCTTAGCTGCTGATTCTGGATTTACAATCAGAAGAATTGTCTTTTTACTTACTCCGAACTGCTCTGCTAATGATTTCAGTGAGTACTGGCCAGTTGCGTATAGTTCAGCAATTTTTTCCTTCTGCTCTTTTGTGAGCTTTATACGCCTATCCTGTTTTTCAGACAGAGGTATATGTTCTGATTTTCTTGGCATATATTTCCTCCTTCAGCAAATGCTTAGAATATAGTGTCATCAGCTGGGTCATACTTAATGTCGTTCTTAATATTATACAAAGTTATTTCGTAGATATCTTTATCAAACTCAGATGCATTCGTTAATCTGTATTCCAGAGCATACATATCCAGATATGGATTTCCATACATCTCAGGATATTTCATCTTACTGACTATAAAGCTGTTGCTGTCAACTCCTGATGTTCTGAAACCAAAACATATAACATTTTCTGTCTTTTTTTCAAAAGTTAGCTCATAAAGCAGCTTGCTATATGTAATAAAGAAATCATTCTGGTTTGTTGATACATTATCAAGTGCTTTGATAAGTGGTTTAAGGATTTCTCCTGGCATACTTGCGGAAATTAATCTTTCAAACTCACTTCTGTTATTCCACGGCATGTCAATCTGGATTGATACAGTAGCAACCTTGTTCTTCTCCGTAAGAGTATTTAAAATTGTCTTTGCGATATTCATATTTGCCTCCTTTTTAATTTTGATATAAAAGATATGACAGAAAAATAAAGACAAGAAAAACAGCAGAATGATTATCCTGCTGTTGATTGTTAATATCAGTTGCTTAAAAATAATTAATTTAAAACTGTTATTTTCTTACATCTAATTTTATTGCTGCCATGAACTATTGCTGTAATATCAGCATATTTAACCTTTAATTTCACGACAATTCCATTATTGTTATAATTATGAGCCTTTGTCTCTGTCCATGCAGATAATCCAAAAGAATTTTCATTATCTGAATAATCTGAGAAACAATCATAACTCTCTCCTGGTAAATACTGGTACTGGAAATTAAAATGACTATACCTGTCACTTCTTATACTCTTATAAGCATAGAAATAATCTTCGTGACATTCATACAAACCAGTCTTTTCGATCATTTCCTTCCATTCAGCTGCAGTTCTCTGGGAATTATTATTGATGTTGATATTATATTTGTCAGCAAATTCAGGTGTAATAACCTGATATCTGGATATACAATTCCAGTTAACTTTATCTGCATATTTCTTAATGAAGTCTTTAGACAACTTCTGATACTTGGATATATAAATCCAGTCAACTTCATCTGCATGTTTCCCAATGAAATCTTCAGACAGCTTCTGATGCACGGATATATAATTCCAGTCAACTTCATCTGCATGTTTCCCAATGAAATCTTCAGATAAATGCTGGCGCATGGATATATAATTCCAGCCAACTTTATCTGCATACTTTTCAATAAAATCTTCAGACAACTTCTGGTATGTGGATATAAAATTCCAGTTAACTTTACCTGCATACTTTTCAATAAAATCTTCAGACAACTTCTGGTATGTGGATATAAAATTCCAGTTAACTTTACCTGCATACTTTTCAATAAAATTCTCGCATAAGTATTTATATCTGGATATTTGTTCCCAGTTCATTTTCGTAAAATCATACCCGAATTCTTCCTTTATCTCTTTTATTTTTTTTTGACTAAGCATATGCAGTCCTCCTTTATAATTTCGATATAAAAGATATGACAGAAAAAACTAACATAAGAAAAACAGCAGGATAATTATCCCGCTGTCAATTGTTGATATCAGATACTTAAAACAACTAATTTAAAACTGTTATTCTTTTACATCTAATTTTATTACTGCCATGAACTATTGCTGTAACATCAGTGTAATTTATTTTTAATTTTACAACCATACCATTATTGCTATAGTCATAAGATTCTGTCTCTGTCCATGCAGATAATCCGAAAGAGTTTCTTTCATTTGAATAATCTGAAAAACAATTATAAGTCTCTCCTGGCAAATACTGGTACTGAAAATTGAAATGGCTATATCTGTCGCTTCTTATATTCTTGTAAGCATAGAAATAATCTTCGTGACATTCATACAAATCAGTCTTTTCAATCATCTTTTTCCATTCATCTGCAGTTCTCTGGGAATTGTTATTGATTTTTATATTATGTTTGTCAGCAAATTTAGAAGTAATAACCTGATGTTTGGATATATTATTCCAGTTAATTTTATCGGTATGTTTATCAATAAAGTCTTCTGATAGCTTCTGGTATATGGATATATTATTCCAGTTAATTTTATCGGTATGTTTATCAATAAAGTCTTCTGATAGCTTCTGGTACATGGATATATTATTCCAATCAACCTTATCAGTATGTTCCTCAATAAAGTCTTCTGATAGCTTCTGGTATATGGATATAGCATCCCAGTTAATTTTATCTGTATGTTTATCAATAAAATCTTCTGACAGCTTCTGGTATATGGATATAGCATCCCAGTCAATCTTATCAGTATGTTTCTCAATGAAATCTTCTGATAGTTTCTGGTACATGGATATATTAGTCCAGTTAATTTTATCGGTATGTTTATTAATAAAATCTTCTGATAGCTTCTGGTACATGGATATTAAGTACCAATCAACTTTATCGGTGTATTTATCAATAAAGTTTTCTGACAGCTTCTGATGTTTGGATATATTATTCCAGTTAACCTTGTTAGTATGCTTATCAATAAAATCTTCTGATAGCTTCTGATATTTGGATATTAAGTACCAATTAACCTTGTTAGTATGCTTATCAATAAAATCTTCTGATAGCTTCTGATACATGGATATGAAGTACCAATCAACTTTGTCTATATACTTTTTAATAAAAGTTTCGCTTAATCCTTTATATTTGGATATTTCTTTCCAATTCATTGATAAAAAATCATATCCGAATTCTTCCTTGATTTTTTTTGCTGTTCTTTGACTAATCATATGCAATTCTCCTTTATAATTTTGATACTAAGAATATGACAGAAAAATACCAGTCAAAGAAAGCGACTGGTATGTACTAAAAATATTAATAGTAAATTACTGTTTATTACTCTACTTCGATAGGTTATTCCTGATGAGCAAAATGCTGAGCAAAATCATGCAAGCACTGTTCTTCATAGGCTGCTTTTTGTGTTTCTTCAAGAATAATTTCATCTATAGTATCATAGTTATTGGACATAGTATTATCTCCTTTAAAGTCTTTTAATACATTTTTACATCTTGGATCATTATTTGTTTCAGCAAGTTTGCATCTGTTTGAAAGATTATTCAGCTTATTTTGATAAGATTCTTTCCTTTTTTCTTTTTCCTTATCTGACAAAAATTCAAAATCAGGAGTAAATGTATATATATCCTCAAAATGATGAATCATGTCACTTATAAGAATCATTATTATTTCTTTTGGGGATTCTTCAAGTTTTACAAGTTTTGATGTTTCGTTATTAAAAATTATATATGCAATATCTGGAGTTAGGCATAAGGTAGCTGTAGAATCTTCTTCATCAAAATAACAGATTGCTGTTTTTCTGTTTAAATAATCTTCACACATCTGCATTAAATCATTAGGAACATCTCTTAAGTACGAAGCTTTAATTTCTGTTCCCTCAACTCCAGTTTTATCAAAGCACATATTGAACCAACCAAAAATTATATTTTTAATTATCATATAGTTTAATCTCCTTTATTAATTATTTTATTTCTTTATTAATTAAATATTTCCCAAGACTAGCCTGCTCCTCATGCGAAGTATAGATATCACATGTTTCACCAATACAATGATGACAATTATTATCCCACGAAGCTTTAAGCTTCGGGGTTTTGCCGATATTATTTGATATTATAAAATGCGAATCTAATGTCAACTTTCGCAAGTAGAACTTCTATCAATCAATTGCTTTATTGTTTTTTTTTGTAAGAAATTTTGTAATTTTATATTTAGCATTTTTTTAATTCAAATCCAAAATGATTAAACCCATATTTATTTGTTAACCAATCTGAAACGTCTGGATAATATGTATCAAAATTTGTACCATCATAACCTGCAAGTAATTTTTCAGGAATACTAACTTCTTTTGGAGGATGTTCAAAAATTGTTTTTTAGTACTTAATGTTACTGTATCATTCCACTCTTCATCATTAAAATTCCATTTAATATTCACTGCTTGAAACATATGTTGCCTCTAATTAATTGTTAAAATGTATATCTAATACCATCTCTTGTTTTCTCCAATAAACAATCCATGATATCATAAGGAGAAATACAATCATCCATGAAAAATCCTTTATGATTTATTGATACGATATGTTTCTCATTTTTTCTTATCCAATCAATAGCCTCTTTAGATGAATTAAATGTTTTTGTCTGTGTTTTATGAGTTGAAAGATTCCGTTTATTTTCTGCCCAAATAATATTTATTGTCATTAATTTATCTCCTTATATAAACAAAACAAATATATGCTTTATATTTATTCAAAATCTACATCATCATCTACAACCTGTGCATCATCAGGATCAGACCAATCAAATTCTTTATCAGACATATTATTTGCTTTTTCTATAGCTTCAGCATCTGTATCCGCTTCTACAATTGCATACCCATATTTGATTACCATAACTCTCATTTTAGCCATAATTATTGCCTTTTACCTTTCTTTTAAGCTACTTTAACTTTTAACTTTCACATGATTTTATTCTTAATATTTCTAAGATCAATCAATCTCATCACATTCCATTACATCAACATCCCAATTAAGTTCATCAATTGGTTTATCCCATAACTGATTATCATCTGCAATGTAATTCATTATCTTTGCGAAATCACTTGCTTTTAAGTTCTCCATTTCCTCTGTAAAATTATAAGTTGGCTGCATTGCACCATCGGTTTCATAAATATACACATTAATTGTATTATCGTTATTTATATTTGCCTTAATAAAACCAACCTCATTTTTATAAAAAATGAAAAACTCACATAGTCTATTATTACAATTCCAATCAAAAGGTGTGCTGTCGTTACCATTCATATAATGAATCGCCCCGTTTGCATCAAGCATTTCATCTGTTATATTAGGACACATGTTTCGTGCAACCCTAAAAATTCTTTCAATTTCTCTTTTAAATTCATATCCGTTCATACAACTTATCTCCTAAAAATTTCATTTATATTTTTTATATTATTTTTACAGCTTACAATGTCCAATCTGCTGCTGTCATGTTCCATTTAAGATACCAAGCGGGAATTCTCGGTTATTCAATTGCTGATATGTTGAATATGCTTTATACCTAAATAGTTAAGTAGATCAATCAATGCATCGTTATATCCATCACTATAACCAATACAATATTCATTTCTATTTTCAATCAAGAAATTTTCTTCGTTGGCTGTTATTAAATCTAAAATTATTTGTTCGACCATATTCTTTATCCTCCTTTAATAATTTATTTAATATATATATGACAGAAAAAATGGCAGCTAAGAGAATCTTAACTGCCATATGTTTATTTATTTGAATTTTTGTAGTTTTTATAATGAGCCTTCCATTTTGCAGCATTCTTTTTGGACATTCCATTATGGATTAACTGCTTTTCAACTCTATCTTCAAAACATAAGTCTTTCCACCGTGTTTTCCTTTTAGCCATTATTCTTATCCTTTCCATTCAACAGATGATACTGTACAACTCTGTGTTCTTCATTCTCAATTACTCATTGTACCTTTATATTTGAATATTAAAGTTTAGTTACTAAACTTTAATATGTCTCACTGTATCATTTATAACTTCTGCTACATCATAATATCTATCAAGATCTGCCTTAATATTATTAACCAAAACTTAGGTTCAACTGCCTATTTAAATATGGCAATCAACAACTGTTACTACTGTGTCTTCGTCCAAACTATCAATAAATTCTTTAAATTCAGTTTCCCAATCTTTCTCTTCCTTTTCGTTAGAAACTATAGCCCACCAACCCATTTTGCCTTTTTCATGCCATTCTCCATTAGGAGCAATAAATGCAAATGGTGTACTTTCTTTCCAGTCAATTTCATTCACATACGCTTCGTTTACCTGTTCTCCATCTAATGTCTTAATGTGCTTATTCCATCTTCCTCCAACACTATACCAATCCCATTTTGAATTTGGATTGTATGTAGAAAGTAAATCCCCATTTGGCTTAATCATGTCTTCACTAAAACGATCTTTCATATCTTCATAACATTCATCGTCTGTCCAATTCATTTTCTTTGGAAATGTATTTTTAAGATAATTTATATGATTTTCGTTGCTACAACTTTCTTCATATGCCTTTGGATCTGATAAATATTTTGCATACAATCCATTTTTATAATCTTCAATTTCTTTTCTAATTTCAGCTACTGCCTGTTCTCTTGTATACTTAACATATGGAGCATATTCAATATTTTCATCAAATGGAGCAAGCAACTCCTCAACTGATTTCCCGTTTTCTTTTGTAAATACTAATGTAATAAAATGTGACATAATTTATTCTCCTTTTCCTTTCTGTTGAAATGCGAATTTCAAATACTATCATTATCATCAGATACCTTTGTTACTCTGTTTTTAAAATCTTTTAACGCCTTACTGCATCTTGAATTATCGTTAATTTCAGCAATTCCATTTTTAACGTAGTTCCAATTATTTTCTGCCATATCCATTCATCAAACAATCCATAATATCAAAGTGAGAAATCTGTTCACTTATAAAAAATCCACGATGATTTATTGATACAATGTGTTTTGCGTTTCTTCTAATCCATTCAATAGCCTGTTCTTCTGAATTGAATGTTTTAGTCTGTGTATCATGAGTTGTAATATCGCTCTTGTCTTTTGCCCATGTAATATCTACTGTCATCTTTTTTACCTACCTTTCTAAACCAATGAAATATTTAATATCCATTATCATCCGCAAAAACTAAAAACAACAATGGGTCCTCGTCATCTGTCCTGTGAATTGCTACAATATATCTATTCATATACTTATCTCCTTTTTAATACCTTGTTAAGTTTAAATACAATCGTCATCATCAGTAGCTTCAGCAACTCTGTTTTTAAATTCTATTAATGCATTTTCGCATCTTGAATCATCATTAATTGTACTAATTCCGCTTGTAATATATTTCCAACTGATTTCTGCATCAACTATTATATTGCGAACGTAATCAGATATTTCTGGCGTATCGTTTAATACTGCAAATAGTCTATTGATATTTGATATAGCATTACCTGCTTCACACTGATTAGCGAAACATCTATCAGAGCATTCAATTCTTTCTAGTGCCATGATCTCCTGTATAAGTTCTTCTTTTGATTTTTTGCTATAATCTGTTACTATTTTGTTGTAAATGAACTTTTTCATATCTTTGTCTCCTTTAAATAAATTATTTAATGAAAATATGACAGAAAAATAAAATTAATAAATTAACATATATATCAAAAAAAGCTCCTATGAATTCACATAGAAGCTTTTTAATAATTTGTTTACCTATTCCTTAGTTTCTTTTACGCTTAATGTTCCAGGTTCTATTGCATGGAAATATAATGCAGGACAATAATCATTATCAATTGATAATTCAAAGCACTTATCCTGTTCATTATATGTAATCTGTCCTTCTAAAGTAGCTAATCCAGATTTTCGTATATTATCCGGTTTAAATCTCCAATCTGCTGCATTTACATCAAATGTACAGAAATCTCCTTCATGTAATGGCTTTCCACAATCATCATAACCTATGACTCTTTTAGGTTCTTTTATATCTTTACTACCATTAATCTTTTCAATTTCTTTTAAAGCATCCCATACAGAACTTATCATTACTGATTCATCTAAATCATCACCATCATGTTTTAAATGCTTACATATTATTTTACCCTGCTCTTTTCTTGTTAATTTCTTTACAGGTTCAGGAATAATTGAAGATTTTACTATTTCAATTGCATCATCTATGGCTTCCTGATAATGTACTAAATCTTCATTATCTAAAGATATCTGATGTTTAGCATTTTTTAATTTATCTATAATGTCTGATTTTATTCTAACACTCTTATTTTCCATAAAACTATATCTCCTTTTACCTTTCTTCATTCAAATCAATACTCTGATTATTTGTATTATCTGCATTTGATTTTATATATTCAGGCTCTTTATTTTCTCCTATTAAATCCAGACAATTATTTAAAATCTCAAGTGTATTAATATTTGTATCATAAAAATTCTGAATATTGGCTTGTTTAATTTTTGAATAAATATGCCCTATAATTTCATTTTTATGGACTCTGTTATAATCTTCTTTATCAGGGATTCTTATGCTTTTGCTTCTGCTCCATATATCTCTGTTTCCCATCTGTCTGCCGTATTTATCAAACTGATAGTCTGTATATATATCTAATTTTATTCTTCCGGTTGGAGTAATTTTTATTACTGTTCCTATTTTATCTTCTGTTGGAAGTCCATTAGTTATAAGTACTTCATCTCCTATTTTAAGATTTAATTCGTTCATAATATTTTATTCCTTCTGTTTTTGTTTTCTTTGTTTAGAAGGCTCTAACTGTTATTTTTTCAGCTAAAGCCTTTCTTTTAATCTAACTCAATATCATTATCTGGTTCATTATTATTCAAATCCATAGCATTAAAGTTAATATCTTCGAAGTCTATACATTCTGTTACTGCAAAACGGTTATTTTTTAAGCAGCGATACTTCTCTGATATATATTCCATCTTTTCTACTGAATCTAAGGCATTTACACTATTTACAAAATAATATGGGAGCTTATCATTATAATGATTAGAATAATTCCAAAAATTACAATTTATATCATCCTGTATAGTTTTTATCAGCTCATCAAGTTCTTCCTGTGAATTAATCTTAATTGCTATTGACCCATCACAAAAATTATTAATATAAGAATTTCTATTTACCTGATAATATTCATTCGGAAGGTCTTTTATAACGAAACAACCACCTCTTCTACTTTTACCTTTATCTTTCTTATGCTGTTGGATTTCTTTTATTAAGTTATTGAGACTTATTGTGGAATATTTAACTTTTTGATTATATCCATCTTCATATTTTTTTATAAAAAGATTATCGTTATCTGTCTTATAAATTTCTGATGTATCATTCCATATTTGGTCGCCATCATTAAACTCATAACCATATTCAGCTATTTTTTTATCCTTAAAACACATTGATTCATATTTACTTTGTTCAAGTATTTTTGAAAAATCTGTAAAAAGCATAAACTGAAACTCAAATGGTATTGCCGTAAAATTGCTGCAAGTTATATCATTACTTTTAAACCAGTAAGAATTATCTAAATTATATTCAGGAATAATCCCAGTATAAGGGAATCTAGCTATATTATAAGCTAATATATCTCTTTCTTCCTTATTATCTATTACAAAGACAGCTTTTCCATTCATATATTTTGACATAATATTATCTGGTATTCTTATTTCACCACTGTCATATTTCTTCTTTAAATCCTGATTATTAAGTATATTTATATAAGGAGTTTCTTTATTATCGTTCCTCTCTACTGTTTCATAATTAGCATCTTCATATTCTGTACTATATGTAAACTCTGCTCCCTTACTATGAAGCTTAAACATATCTTCCCATATTGGCTCTCTTGGTGTACCTGCTTCATATGAATATATCTTTTCATTTATTGTAAATTCATAAGGTCCAGCTAATACTAAATCTCCATCTTTATTTTCAACAAATAATACATCCTCAAGTGCATCATAAGCTTTTTCAACTTCGATATCAGTCTGTAACTGTTCAAATACACTTTTATATCTGTTTGTAGCAAAATCCGGATAAGTTACCTTGTCTTCCAAGGTCTTCTCTTCATTTATTATGTGGCAGCTATGTGTTTTTAGAAAATCTTCAATTCTCTGAGTATCAATCAACATAATTTTTTTCTCCTTTTCATTTTTATGTATTGATTTCTTATCTGTTATATATATATTTTGTTTTCCGTTATTCCCTGAATATTATCCCAATCATTAAATTCTACAAACTGCTTTATGTTATCTATTTCAGCAATATCTTCCATATACTGTTTATCATCAACTTTATTCACCGTATTAATACAATAAAACGGATATTCTTTGTGATAAAAAAGATAATCTTTAAGAGTGATTTTAAATTTACCTGAATCATATAATGTTAAAAATAACATATGCTGTTCCGGTTTACTATTAACCTGAATAGCAAGCTCTTTATTTATAAACATATCTATAATGGCATCCGGTATTTTTTTAACTTGAGAAATTTCGTATATTTCTTCTAAATCAAGCTCTAACTTATCATCTAAATCAGGCTCCAATATTACTGTTGAGTATCTTGCAAGATTGTTACCACCATTGTCTGCTAAATAATAAGTATATTCAGGCTTATACGATAAAGATATTAATTTTATATCGTTTTTAAAATTCTCTAAAAATATCTGATGCTCACGCTCATTATTTATCCTTATTATAATTTTAGAATCTAAAAATAAATCCTTTATGATATCTGGAATCTTAAGCTTTGACTTTTCACTATCGTCATATATAGGATGTTCAGCCAGCTTGCTTCCACCACTATATTTTTCAAACATATCATCCCATATTTCATACTGTGATGTTCCTGCTTTATATTCCTGCCAATCATTAGCAAGTATTAATTCGGTATCTCCAGAATGTTCTATATCTTTAAAGTATTCATATGCCTTTAAAAAAGATGCATTATTCAATTCATCCCATTTTTCTTCTAATTCCATATCTTTTTTTAACTGGTCATATACACTTTCCCATTTACCTGTTTTGTAATTGACATATATAAGTGCATCTTCAAAGTTTTTCGCTTTAGAATCTATCTGACATTTATGGGCTTTAATAAAATTATCCAGTCTTTTTGTATCAATTATCATAGTGTTATCTCCTTTTCATTATCCTTTTTAGCTGATATACTTTTTTCTTTAGATAGCTTATTAAGATCTCTTATATCTATTTCTAAGCTTTTTAAATTATCCAAAAATTCCATTATATATCTTACTTCTACAGTATCACTGCTAAGAACAGTCTTAGGATCTTCCAGTGTTATATTGCCGTAATTTCTTGCAAATTCAAATGCTGCATCTATATTTGAATATTTTAATTCCTTTAAATGTGCTATATATTTACAGATATTTGTGAAATTATCTCTTATGACCTTTTTATATTCATTGTTCGTAAGATTAAGTACTGGCTTTTTATATGTAACTTCTACATTTTTTACAAAGCTGTTCTTCTTTAAAATTTCAGTGATTTCTTCAACATCACTATCTTTCATATATCCTGTAAATTCTGCCGGATGCATATATACATTAAATAATGCTTCGGGATTAAGACATATATTATTTCTTAAACTGTCTTTACTTACAAGCCTTAATTCATCACAGACACCATAAGTTCTTGAAAAATCAACCAGATATCCGGCTATTGCAAGTTCTGGATATAACTCTCTTTCAAATGCAGTTTTATCAACCAGATATCCTGTTCCATAAGCATATACTCCTTCAATACCTATTCTTACTTTCTTGTATTCACTGTATAAACATTCTGGATCAATGCTGCTAAAGTTCCATGTAAATTTTTCTGTCATATATATTTTCTCCTTTATAAAATGATTTAAAATAAATATGACAGAAAATAAAAAGCACCGGCTACAAATGTAACCGGTGTTCATTGAACATATTATAAATTTAAAACTTCATGGTTTTATTTACATTATTATATTTTCAAGCATTAGCCTTTAATATAAGTTATGTATATTTCTTGTTAAATCTAATGTCGTAATTGGAGCTATACAAGCCATTTTTTTAAAATCCTTTACTAGGCAATCTCTATCTGCTGCCAGCTTTTCCCATGCGTCATCTAAATCATTTGCAATTATTAATCCTCCATTACAACCGTCTGCAACATCAAACAAAAAGATGTTTTCAAGTTTTATAGACGGCTTATTATCTTTTATAAGTTCAGCGTATTCACAATGAGTTAAAATATTTTCTTTATTGTATTCAAGATCTTCTGCTGTATCACAACATATTGTTCCGCCTAAACTTTGCTGTGCGTCCATATCTGCCACACATTTATCACAATAGGCAAATTTGCTATTACATTTAATCATATGCATATATCCTTTCTCTTAAATTCCCCGGCTATATATAATTTAGCAAGATTATGTCCTTCTTTTAATAGTCTTCCTGTAAATTCAGTTATATTTTTAAATTCGCCTGATGAATCTCTTAAATAAATTTCAGGTCTATTAAGTTCATTATCCCAAGCATATGCATTGTTAAAGGCAAAAATTGAATTGGTATAAATAACTGAATCCGGTACTTTTTCTTTAATAGCATCCAGCCAATATATATTAGCCATTACTCCTTCAGCGGCATCTATATGATAATCACAAAATGGTGGGTTATCTAATCTTCCATCTTCAAAATATATTTTCATAACCGTTCTCCTTGAAATTTATTTATCATGTTGCATTTCAAATTAATATCCATATTATCTTTAAATCATTTAGCCGATAATTTTAAACAATTTATCTGCACCATAATTTATTTTTATAATTCCATTTTCAACAGCTTGTTTAAGCTCATTTTTTATTCTATTCTTTTCTGACTTAACGCCTTTGTCATAACCATTGGAATATTCTCTAAATTTTTCACATTCCTCACTGAATTTTTCTTCATCAAACATATTTTTCTCCTTTATGACATGTAATTTATGACATATAATAGCCATCCTTCTTTATTTTCTCAAATTCACTCTTCCAGAACATTTTCTTTGTTCTTTCAGTAACACCATAACATACAGATGTTAAGTCTACTTCAAGCAATTGCTCTTTAGGTTCATAGCCACAATGTTCTATAAAGCCTTCTGTAACATCTGTAACTGAATGTATGTCCTTTATATAGCTTTCTAATAAATTCATGTCAATCTCCTTTCTTGTCTTGAAACTTAGATTTTTTAGCCATTAAATAAGTAATCTCTTGCATATTCATCACCAAATTTGTTATACATCCATTTTCTATAATCTAGCGTACAATTACCTGAATGGTGATACACTTTGACATCATAATCTGTAATTTCATAATCGTCATCAATTATAAGAGTTGCATTTGCGTCTTCCTTCAATCTATCTTTTTCAAATTCAGGAATCTCTACATATCCCTCAAGCCCAATAGAATATTCATCTCTTGTAATATTTAGTTCATTGATTTTTCCATCTGAATCAATAAATAAGCCATATACTTCTCTTAATTCTTCATCAGTTAATCTATTTGCATATTTCATAAAATAACTCCTTTTAATTCCACAAGAAAACTTGATTTTTCAGATGATGTACATACAGGATTTTTACCACACAATTCATTTTCTAACATATTTCAGGCTCATATTTACATTCCAATTCTCTGCCACCCGGAGTCAGATGCTTTATCCTGTTTATATCCTTATGTATACCTATAACAAAATAGCTGTTTATTATGCATAGATAATCAATGTCGTTATAGCTATTATTCCTTGGAATAGCTACACAATTTTTACAATTGGCACAGCATTTTATCATTATCTCACCCGCCTAATAAATCAAGATAGTCTTCTAATTCTTCTAAAGTATCATACCTGTCAACAAAGTCAACATCACATATACAATGCTTACCGTCTGAATCTTCAAAATAAGTTAAATCCATTTTCTCCGCTTTATCTATTACCTTTTTTAACCTGCTGTCTATATTTGTATGTATGTTACAATCTTTCATATCATTTCTCCTTTAGATAACTTCCTCATTCACATTAGCATCTGGTTAATGATTAGGGATATATTTAATAGAACCATCTGGATTTTTCTTTTCCCACAATACATTAATATATATAGCTCTTTCATAATAAAGTTTATCTAAAAGAACAATATCATCAATATCCCATTTAACAGGATATACCCCACTGTATTCAACAATAGCTTCTACATTACTTAATTCATACCAGTCATCATTTAAGTTATAACAGCCTTCAACTGTATCAACTATTTCGATAGAGTATCCGTTTCTTAATAAAAGGCTTTCTAATTCTTCTTTTACACTTTTATTCAATAAAAGAATCTGAAATAAACAGATAGTTGTTTCATTATTTGATACTCTGTCGTTTATCATATTCTGTATAGTTGTTTTATTATCCATTATTAGCTCCTTTAATCAGGCTTTAAAATTAAACCTTTGACCATTTTTATCTGTCATAATCATAATTGTACTTTTTATAGTTCTTTGATGCAGTATCTTTGCCAATCACATATAAATAATTTCCTTCATCTACGATAGTAAGGTATTCATTATCTCCTTCATCAAAGTTTCCATTCTCGTCTACATAAGCTTGGTCTGTTCCAAAATACCGTCTGCCGGTAGGATTGGTTTCAGTAGCATATTCACTATCATCTTCTATTTCATTAATTACTAATTCATGGTAAGATGTTCCCCCTGAATATTCATCTAAACATACAACTTTGTCTCCAACCTTTAAATCTAAAAAATTTTTAAATGCCATAATAAACTCCTTTATATTTACATATTATTTCTTAGCCAGATTCTTATAGAATCCAACTGTCATAAGTTCTTCTCTTAGCTCATCATACATTTTATGTAATCTGGGATTTACATAAGACATCCAGAGCTTCCTATCATCTTTAGCCATAGCGGTTCTGACCATTGTAGCAGAGATAGGCATATCATAACGGTTCATAATAAGCTCTGCTGTATTAGCAAGGTCTTTCTTATCAAACCAATTGCTTCGGGATTCATCATTTCCATAAATCATTATTTCAGGATTCTTATGAATGTATCTGTCAGTATTATTAAGTAAGTATCTGCCCCATTCCGGGCGGATATCATTTTCATCTGTTAAATCAGCTAAACCATAAATCATCACTTCCGGTCTATCGCCATATATCTCTTTAAGAATCTTAGTCCTTGTATTAATATTAAAAGGATTTCGCTCTGTACCACATTCCTGTGCAGAGCCTATCAATATTAATAACCGGTCACACAACAATAATCCTGTATCTACAAGGCGTTCATGTCCTTTATGAAATGTCTGAAATCGTCCACATATTAAACCTGTATCATAAACTTTCATATGCTTCTCCTTTTTTATCTCTTTAACCAATTTTACTATCTTTATCTATGTCTATATCAAACTCTATATCTGATATTGTAGTATTAATTGGCATTATTTTATCTATGAAATAATCCAGTAAATGAGATTTACCTTCTGTTGAATTAAATATTACTTTATTTTTATTATCATCTTTCATAATTTATTTCTCCTGCTTACCCAAAAATAGGACTTAACCATCTATTCTCTTTTTCATCAACTAAAGCAAATATCATATCCTTATGACATACTTTTTTATCCCATGAATTTATATACCATGTATAGGTAATATCAGCCATTGCAAATTGCCTGTTTCCTTCTGTAAAGAATCTTATATTATCAATTGAAACATCAGTATTTCCAAGCTGTTCCATTTCATACATAATAGCATTAATCAAATACATTTCTTTCATAATTATTACCTTTCGTTAATTACTACTCTATTGTTCATTATCTAATTTCTTTTTCCAGTAAATTTCCGTTTCATCTTTTCTTAAATTTTTTATGTTCTTCTATCAATTCTTCTAAAATATCCAATGGAACAATATTTTTTAAATCATCAACATAAACTCTTATATGTTCAAACTTTCCATTCAGATAATTGTATCCACACTCAATACATGTTCCACAATTAAAGCCTAGTGTATTTTTACATATCGGACATTCCATTTTATCACTCCTATCTAATTTAATTCCTGTTTACATTCTTCTAACAAATCATCTACTGTTAATCCATCTGTGTTTCTCCACCATAACAGTAAATTATCGTCTTGTGTATTTACTTCTGCCAAAGCATCATCAAGCATTGGGATGTTTTCATTATCACTTTGCATATCCTGTACAAATGCTTCTTTTGAAGTCCATTCATATTCTACATACTTATCGTCACAATTGATAATAACTATATTAAGCATAATATTTTCCTTTCTGTTTTAACCTTTTCTTATAGTTAAAGATTCAACTGAAACTCTGTTTACTCATGCACCTGTAAATCATTGTTTCATTTACTCATCAAGAACACCTATCATAGATGGTATCTGACACACTTTTAGCTCACCATCAAATAATTCTCTATGTTCTTTTGATTCAAAATATCTTTTTGCTTTATTATAAGCATCTCTTTTTGAATCTGCTTTTACTTCAATCATTCTCTCGTGGAATATTGCTATATAATTTCCATCTTTAATTCTTACCATAATACATTTCTCCTTATAAAATCTTGAGTATTGTAAATCATCGTTTCATTTATTTTTGATATACTTTATCAGAAATATTCTTAATCAACATCGCCATTTTATCTACTGCACTTGAAAGCTCTGGACAATTACAATAATTGAATTGTTTTCCATTTTTATTGTTTTCTATAATTAGTTCAAAAGCTCTTTCTAAGTTATGAATTGAATTATTCAAATAATCCATGCACATATTTGTTCCATCGTTGCTGTTTAGTCTCTGACTTTTCATATGATAATCCTCCATTTACTGACTTACTTCCATGAGATTATGTGTATAACAATATTCAACTTTTTTCATCATGTACTCTGGATTATTGCTACACAGCATAAAATCTTCTCTTAGTTCTGATGGATGACAACCTTTTGCAAGACCTTGCTTTTTTCTTACTCTATCATTTTTTGTCTTATTATGAATACAAATACTATTGTACGAACCAAGCCAGCTATTAGGATTCCATTTATTTGCAAATACACACAAATAATCTTTTCCAATTGTCACATCATAGTATTTTTGATAGTCGTTTTCTCCATATTTCCATTTATATTTCATAATGATTTTTCTCCATTCTTCCAAAGAAACTCTTGTTTACTCATACATACCCTTTCTTATCATCCTGCTGTTACTTTTATCTTGCATCCATCCTTAAGTTTATATGTATAAGTGCGGTTGCCCTTTAAATCAATACCTGTATACTCAAGCATATCCTCACATGCTTTAAAGAACTGAATAGGAAGAAACATATACCCATATTTAATAATCTCAACTTCCTTATCAAACAGGCTTTCATAATGTTCGTCATCATTAACCAGACTATCGTAAATGTCTCCATTATCAAAAATACTCTGGCTGAAAAATTTTTTTCCGGCTTCCTTACGCTCTCGTCTTTTAGCTTCAATATTCATTGTAATCTTTTCAATGACCTCTAAGGCTTCCATAAAATCATCAAGTTCGCCCTCATATAAACCTTCATCACTGATTTTTATGCCTTTACTTATAAGGTATTCGCCCCATTCATCATACCATTCGTTATTACCAAAAATCTGTGTACCATTTACATTTGTTCTGTAACTCATATAGTTTTGTCCTCTCTTTACTTTTAATATCATTTAGATGTTCCATCTGAAAATTCAACAAGAATTTTGGTTGGATATTTTATATGTATAAAATTATTCTATTTCTAAAATTTCCTTTAATAAAGCCGCCTTTCTGAGTTTTTCTATTAATTCTTTTACATTATTATTTTTCTTTGTTCCCATTTAATGGCCTCCTTTAAAAAATTATTTAATTTATATATGACAGAAAAAAATTTATTTTGTTATAATATCAAACAATATAGACAAAACTCTGAAGTTTTAAGTTACAAACTTATGGTTTGTTGGGATAACCCAATTTTTTGTGTCAAAAAAAATATTATATTTCCTATCATACATATGGTGGATTATATTTCTCGTTTTTATGAAAGGCCGGGCTTTAATATGAACATATAATCAAGCTATGCAGTTGAAGTTATGTACTGAGTATAAAGTATAAGTAAATATCCTAGACCAAAGCTTCGGAGTGTATCCAAATAAAAAATAAGGGATTAAATTAATCAATCCCTTATTTATCCCTTATTATTTAATTATCTAAAATTTACTTCGCAATTTTTTAAATTTTTGTTATTCTATGCGATTATATTTCTAATTACCAGTTACATCTATTTTTCCAAATCAATTGCTTTCTAATTTCTTTTGATATCCATGCAACCGTAAGATGTCTTGTATTTCAAGCATTTACATCGTTTCATTATTTCGTTATTATATTCGTAATAGCTTTACTAAATTCCCGACATAACTCTTGTCGATGTTCCTCGGAAATAAGTCCCATTTGTCTAGCAAAATCTAATGAACCTAAATACGAATAATACCACGCATTTTTTACTGACAGCACATGTGCTGATTCTATCTTTCGTAAGTACTCAGTTTTCATGGCTTCTAATAGTTCTTCAGCAGTCTTTGAAAGTTTTATATTATCCGTTATCGTTTTATCGTTTCTATCCTTTTTTAATTCCATTTATTTTCCTCCTATTGAAACTACCAGTTACATCTGTTTTTCCAAACCAATTACTTTCTAATTTCCTTTGATATCCTTCCTAATAATAAATTTCTGATTTCTATGCTTTCTTTCCAAAATAATATTTAACAATTTTCTTGAAATCTTTATTACTTGCATAAGCAACTCTAGGCTTACTTCCATCAATATTAAATTCTGTTACGCTTAAAATTGTATATCCTTGTACCGTTAATGTGGCAAGATATACAAGTAAGTTCAATTTGTATCCAATACTGTCAAACTGGATTTCTTTTCTTAGTTTCTGTACTTCTTCATCATAATTATCATCTACTTCAATAATGTGTGCAGAAAAATATGTATTAACTTTATACAATTTATTGTTAATTTTTCTTACCATATTATTTTCTCACTTTCTTAGTCAATCATCGTTTCATGTTATTTATTTTATTCCATCCAGCTTTTAAGTGTAACTGTCTTTTAAATCTCCAACAATTCGATTATAAATTCGTACAAAATCAGAATTTCCAAAAACTGTCGGCAGATCATTATCTTCAAGATATTTGTTGAATGTTTCAACATCCTCTTCTGATAAAAGACCTTTTAATCCACTACGGCATTTTACAATATTATGAAGACAAAAATTATCTACGTGACCATATTGGCATAAATCTCTTGCTATCATCATGTCACTATAAAGCTGCATGAAAATATCATTATATTTCTTCTCTCCTAATTGAGCGTACAAAGCATTACAAATAATTACTAAATCGTCCGCAGTTAATTCAACCATTACTTCTCTTTTTTCCTTTGAGATAGTTTGAATATTCATATTTATTACATTCCTTTCTAAAGTTATTTAATTCTATTACCATTTCTCTTGTTATCTTTATAAGTATTCCTCCATATATCCTCTTTGTTGCAATTCTGCTTTTAAACTATCTTGTTCTTTGTATAATAAATCACACTTATACGCAGATATATTAAAATCTTGCAGTTCGCCATCAATTTCATCTAATCTTTTTAAAAGGTCAGAACTATTAGCAGATTTTATTTTCATAATATTTCCTCCAATCTTCTAAAGAAACTCTTGTCTACTCATGCATACCAGTAAATCGCCAATTCATTTACTTTAATTCAATTAACTCTGCTTCTTCGACATATTTCTTTGCCGCATTATATCCATTTCTATTAAGTTCACCTTCAATGCTAAACCAAAGTGAATCTAAAAAATTTGGAATAGATGCAAAATCTTTATTTGGATATTTTTCTCTATATCGCTTATATGCAATTTTATACAATTCATCTACTAAATCACGCTTCATTATATTTTCTCCTTTTTCATTAAGAAATTCGTTTCATTCGGTTTCGATTTCTAAAATCTGTCCAATAAGTTCCTCTAAGTTTTCACTATTCAGATATGGACGCTGTGGATTTCCGTTCTTATCGTATAATGTCGCAGAATATCTATCATTTTCATATTTGTATATAACATCAAATGACACGTTATCTGTTCCAACGAATGCATGTGGTTCACCATATGTATTTTTATTACCTTGTAAAAATTGCAACTCAATTTCTAAACAATGTTCTTCCACCTCGTTTTCATACAAGTCATTTTCAAGAATAGCTTCTATTTCTGTTATTCGCAGCTCTTTCTCCTGATTTTCATTATATTCTAGTCGCATATCATCATCTCCATTCTTCTATAAATCATCGTTTCATGTTATTTTTTTTCTTTACTCAATTGTGATATATATTCCGTCTCTTTTATCCCATGCAAAAATTTGAATATTTAATAACTCTTCCGGTAATTCAGATATATTACCTTTAAATAAGTCTTTATTTTTATTGGTAGAAACAATAATTAAATTTGCATGATTTTCTTTTCGATTATTTAATAATTCTTTTAGTGTGGGAGCTTTTTCCATAAATATCAATCCTCCATATTTTTATTATTATCCCGTTAAAACTCTTGATTACTTACCGTAATTTTCCATTCCTTGCATATTCTAAAGCTGCCTCTTTTCCATTATGTTTGATTTGTTCCATTTAATATTTATTGCTTTTAACATATAAATCACTCCTTACGCAATCTTCGTTATTTCCATATAACAGCCATCCATACACTTATCATACTGTCTAATATCATATAGCCATTTGAAAGGTACTTTTACAGTTCTTTCATCCTTTAATTTTTCCATTATTTCGTCAATATCGAAATAACCTTGCATAAATCCATAACCTGATAAATAATGTTGTCTGTCCAAATTACATAATCTGTCATGATATTTTATGGTATTTTTCTTTAGAAACTTAATATATCTGTCAGATAAGCCAAAATTTTCTTTTGGGTTGTCTTCACTCCATTCTGATGATAAAAATGAACAACCTTGGAACAATTTAAGTTGCCACATAACTTCACGCATATTATAAAGAGTCTTTGTGATTCCATTTATTGCGATCATATAATCATTCAATGTTCCTGGCTCCCAATTCTTTTTGCTGCATCTTTTACATTTATATGTATCTGTATTAATTATCATTTTATATCGTGCCATATATCATTTCTCCTATACTTATTAATTAATTTTCTTCCCATAAAGCTTTGTATGCCTTTACAGCAGCTTCTTTTAATTTTTCTTTCCAGTTGTTATCAGTAAAATCAATTTCGTATGCATACCATTCCTGACAATTGTCATGCTGCCATACGCCATCCTTGTCCTTTGAAAGTCTATAGAAAGCACTTAAATATTCTGTCTTGTCTGTAGAATTATCTACGCAGATGTTATACTCTACTGCCTGTCTGCTATTTCCATACATTACATCTCCCCAGGAGTCATAACAGTCGTGATTTTTAATTGCTTCCAGAATTTTATGTTCATTTACATTACATTTAAAATTAAATTTTCCCATGTCTTATTTCTCCTTTATATTATTTACTATGAAAAATATGACAGAAAATAAAAAATATCCCACCCGGTTAATTCCGGATGAGATATTGCTGCTGCATCTTTTATAAATATTTTTCTACAGATACAATCTGGCTACAGTTAATTAAAATTTCTTTATCCTGGTGTCCTCCTTCTCCATATATCTTTGCGGCAGTTATGATATAATCATTTGTGTTAATAAGCTTATATATATCCTTTAATGTCAATGAATCACTAACTGTAATAAATCCGTTTGTCAAACCTTCAATATAACCTTCACAATCAATTATTTGCTTTGCTCTTGTTGTTTTAATCTTTATACCCATATTTTTACTCCTTTTATTTAACATTCTTACAATATTATGTTACTTAATCTTTTCCCCAGTATTCTTCTCATATTCCTCTACTGCCTTTGCAATGCTTTCATCAAGGCTTTCATATATACATATAGCTCTATCGATATGCGTTCTTACAACTTCCTCAGAGTCACTTATATCAGTCAGAAGTTTTGCTAAAATATCTCCATGATTTTTAAGGAACATGCTTACTGTATGTATAAATGATACAAAATCAATTATGCCTTCTACATTAACTTTATTTGGAAAAAATCTAATATTGTTATTAGAAAAAACAAGATTATCATTTACAATTGAATCTGCATATACAGAATCTATTAAAATCAATTTCTTTAAAAATGCTTGCTCTCCAGGATAATGCTTTGAGTCATATATATGAGATAATAAATTATCAGTATTATAACTGCTGCCATTATTATTTTTACTTGGAATATACATTGATTGTCTTCTCATGTCTTCATATAAATGTTCGAAAAATCTTCCAGTAAATACTCTTTTATTAATTGAAGATGCAGTTAATATTGCTGCACCATATTTTTTCACCTGGACAAGAGTATTCTGCATTTTAAGCATTGCAGGGTTACTGACATATTTATCCATTTTTAATAATGTTTCAACATTCCTGCCATTGTTTTTACAAAAATCAATTATAGCTTGACTATTAAGCAAATAGGTAGATACTTTTATTTCCCCTGATGTAAGAGCATGACTGATAATATTATATACAGCGTATTTTGATATTCCATATACTGATTCAGGATACATGTTTACAAAAGTTTCAGAATATCCCGCTGTAATTATGTTAAGTATTGGGGAATACTTTTCTTTGTTTTGCAAACTCATAGCCCCCTGCAAAAATGATGGCGTAGCTTTTTTCATATATGAAATATCGTGTATAATAGTCTCAAGTTCTTTTTCAGTTAATTTCTTATGTACAGAATCATTTTCTACTTTTGATGCAATTTCTTTAGAATTTGTTTCTGATATTTTTTCTAGCTTGTCCTTAAGCTCTGTAATTTCAGCTTTTAAAGCATCTTTTTCTTTTTCAATTTTTATCTGATTATTATATAATTCTTTGAAATTTTCTTTTATATTGTCAAATGTACACTCAGACAATGCAACTATATCTCTTAAAAGCGCTAATTCTTCAAGTTTATGGCAATATTCTTTATATCCATTACTTTTAATTTTGTCATATGCAATTTCTGCGTACTTTTTATTATATTCCTCCTGTATGAACTGTTTAAAATCATTAATGTGTCTGTCAATATTCATGAATTTATTTCTCCTTTAAATTTATTTACTTTATACATGACAGAAAAAAAGGACCTCACACTAAGAAATTTCTTATTGTGACAGCCCTTAAATTAATATTAAGTATGTATTTTATAATTCTATTTCTATAATTTGCTGCGGTGATAGATAACCGTTCATATATACCTCATTGTATTTGATAGAAAGTGTATAAGCCGCTATCCCTGTATCTATGTTTTATAGAACTACAGGGATGTTTAATTATTCTTCATCATTGTCATATATAATACTCTCAATAATATTAACAGCCCTGTCTGCATATATAACTTCTTCTTCATCATCATTCGAGTATCCGTCATCATCATATGTACCTTCAGTCCACCAGCTGCAAAGAAGAGCTTTCTTAGAGGCTTCCTTAACTTCTCCTATTAAGGTATTTTTTACTGTATCTAATATACGTCTTTCATTTTCTGATTCTGCTTTTTCTATAAGTTCATTTATTGTATTAAGTGTCTTCATAACTATTATTTCTCCTTATATTGACAGCTATTGCAGCCTGTTTTTTTAATGATTTACAGTTCCCACAATTATTTCTATTTTTACAGAACCAACAATTGTCATTATCTATCATCCACCATTTAGGGGGGGCTGTGGCCGCATTTTTTCTTTTAACTTTTCCCATATATTATTTAATTATCTTTTATTATTTCTTTAAATCCATATTTAGACAGGTATTTAATAATCTCTTTCTGCTTCTGTTCAATTTTCCTAATCTGCTCAGGAGCTTTCTGTATATAAAGTTTCTGTTTTTCAACGTCTTCATCATAACTCTTTTTTAAACATTTATTTGCTTCTTCAGCTCTTTTATATTCATTATCAAATATCTTTTTTAAATACTGCTTAGACACAAATAAGCTGAAAAAGAAATCAGATATCCTGACACTGCATGTCTTATCTTTGTTAAATAAACAATGTTGTGCATTAGCCAGTCTCTTTTTAAATGTATAATTTTCGTATCTTTTAAAAATATCCTGTGTCTCATAAGGTTCATATTTAGGTTCATCATTCATTATTTTATTATAATATTTGATGCAATCGTCAATAATCCTGTAAGTATGATTTATGAAATCTATGCACATAATATTTTGACTGTGAAATTCGTCAAATGAAGAAATCTTAACCGTTACATTATCAACATCTGAATAAGGTGTTAAAAATATATCATCATTATTAAATATCTCAATCTGCTTTAAATATTCCATCATGGCAGCATAAAATGTTTTATTATTAACAGTTATATTCCTAAATAAAAAATCATAATCGCTTACTTTATATACTGATAAATCAGACATAATTAATTCAGGATTATTAATAAACTTTTCTAAAACATCCAGTTCATGTCTGGCATCCTTTAACTCAATGCTCATAAATTTTTCTCCTCATAAAAAATCGAAATTTTTTGGTACTATTTTTGATTAATATTCAAGTAATAAGTTTTTCCTTTAATCTTGATATATCTTCCTTTTTTATTAAAGTAACAAATCTTATTACAAATCAGGTCATGATAATAATTATCCTTATATTTGATTCCAACGGTTAAACCATTATCAAAAAATATCTCTTTGTTGTCTGTCAAATTATATGATACTTGTCGTACATACGGTTTAACACAATCATTACAGTACATAAGTGTTCGCAAATCGGTGCATATAATATCTTGTACGCCCATACTTTTACCGCATTTTTCACAAAATAACTCTGCACATCTATATGGCATGTATTCACTTTCTTTCCATTTTCGACCACTTTTATTTAACTTATTTTCTACTTTTTCCCATAATTGTCCCAAACCTTCACCTCCAAAGGAAACTAATAATTCTTACTTGTTTATTCTCCTTTTACATCTACTTCGTAGCTGCTCATCTTATATGACTAATTACTCAGGACAGTTTTTCTGAAGCTTTTGCTTATATAAGACTTCATCAACTATATCTGTAAAATTATAACCGAAATAATTATCATTCAGATAAGGATACATATTACTATAACTGCATTCTATCTCTGTCTCAAATTCTAATTTATACAAAAAAGTATCAACAAATGAATAATCATCCTGAAGCCAGATATCAAGGTAAAGACCATTTATCACATAAATTCTGATGTCTTTATCTTCGTATTCGCATGTCCAACACATAAAAGTATATTTATCTTCTATGTATTTCTTTAACTCCAACAAATAAAAATATCTGTATACCCAAAAAGAATAATCTTCATCTGAAGTGGTATCTGAATGCAACTCTCGTTTACATACATCTATCTTTTTATTTATATCACTCAGTATCTTACTCTTTAATCTATTGACTTTTTCCTGTCTTTTTAGTTCATCTGAAATCTTTTCATAACCATTCATAGTTTATTCTCCTTCATATGTTTTTTAAGCTTTGCTGTTTTTTTATCCCGTTCAGAAAAAACTCTATATCTTTATACAGGCGGTTTATTCATAAATTCTTTATACTTTTTAGCATAATCAATCAGTGCATTATTATCATAATTGCTCTCGACTAATGCTCTGGTAAAATTACTATATTTTCTATTGCCTGGCATTAACGCTTTACATTCTTTATTCCATTCAGATAATGTATCATAATCATAATCACATGCATCACAAAGAGCTGCAAGTTCTTCATTAGTTGTAGCATCTGTTAAATATGTAAGTTCAGTTATTACATCTAACAAAACTGCCTGCTTTTGATCAATAAATGGTTCGATAGTATTTCGGTCAACTTCTATAAACCCACAATTATCAAATGAAATTCCAGGTGACTCATAACTATAACCACAATCATAATCGTAAGTGAATTCAGGGTTAACAACAAAACATCTGGCTCCAATGGTAATTATATTTCCTGTTACATACTGGTTCTCTTTATTATCTTTATAATCAATTCTTTTAGCCTTATATGTGTATGTATTATTCATAACTTCAAATTCCTTTCTTATATAATGTATTTACATTTGTCTCAAGAAATATTATTTCTTAATTATTATTTTTTTCATATTCTTCAGACAATCTGGATATTTCCTCAAGCTCAAGAAATTCACTATATGTACACCCCTGCGCCTGTGCAATTTCCCATCTTTCCTGTTTCTTTTGCTCCTGATCTAACCTTACTTTGATATCCTGAATTTCTAATTCTAAATTATTGATAGTATTATCAAGAATCTTACAAACTCTTTCACTTTCTGTCAGCATATTAATTTCTCCTGCTATTGCTTTCTTCTTATTTAATTTCTCAATTAGCTTATCTGACTGTTTACAGGTAATATAATCACTAGCGTACCAATCGTTGATTTCTGATTCCGTATAACACTTTTCACCAAATACTAATACATATACATCATTGATTTTCTCTCTTTCTTTAATAGCTTTCTTTCTGTATTTTTCTTTGATTTTTTGATATTCATTTAATACAGTCTGTAAAGCACTTAAATCTGAGTTATTCATATATTTTAAATCTCCTTTTCAATTTATTTATTATATATATGACAGAAAAAAAAGCAGGGGAATATTTCCCCTGCTTAAATATTTGTTAATGTTATAAAATCTTCAATATCCTAATCTTTGCATTCTTTCTATATTAAATTTCCAATAGGTTACACTTGAAACACCATATCTTTTAATAGCATCTTGTTTTAATCCTTCATTTGTAAAAACCAAGTCGAGCTTTTTCAAATCATTAAATAGTTTCTTACTCATTTTAGGGAAATATTCATTAAAGCCTTTTCCGATCTCTTTTGTGATAATCTGATAGCAAGCTCCGTTGTCCAGGATCAAATCGTTGTTATCAATATCAATTATATCTCTACCTACTTTTAAACTTATCAATCTACTTACTCCTTTGTTATTCTTTTACTATTTAAGTTGCTTTTTAATAATTCACGATTTATTTGGTCAATGTAATTCATTCTTTTATTTTCATCAACCGAAGTTTTTTTAATTCCATTTTCAGTATACACAAATTGTACTGGTAATTCCATTTATATCACCTCATTTTATTACCGATACATCAATGACATTGAATCCTGCATCTTCCAAATCCTGTTCAACACAATATCTCAATGTTTCTTCTGACGATTCATTATCATAAAATTCTCCTTCAACTTCTACAATCAGTTTTGCCTTTATCTTATTTACCTTATTTTTTAATATTTTCATCCGTTTCCCCTCCTATTTTATAGCTTTGCCTTTATAATTTACATAACATTCTTCTTGCAAAAATTCCTCCGTCTGAAGCTCCTGATAAGTATAACTAAGACTTCTATATGCAAATCGCTGCATAAGATGTAATACTTCTTCATCTGTTCCAGTTCTTAATTTCTCTAAATTAGTCATCTTATTACCTCTTCTAATCTTCTAAGTAAATCATTCATTTATTGGCTTCTTAATTACAATTTTTCTTCCACAAATTGGGCAATAACCAATCTTTATCTTTTTGCTAAAAGCATCTTCTGCGAAATCATATCCACAACAAAGTGTTATTCCATCAATCATTATTGTTCCATTCTGCCAAATTGCTAATGTTTTTTCTTTGTCATCTAAAATTTCTCTCGCCACATCTTCATCGAAATTAGTAACTTTTAATACTTCTTCCACACAGTCTGTAGGATAAGAAGAATAACCTACTGCAAATTTTTCTATTTGACTTTTTGTCATATCATTACCTCCAAACTAAAGAAAGTTAAATTTCTTTTCATTTGTTTAAAAATCAACTTCTTTTTCTTCAAAACATCCTACTCCATTTCTAAACCATGATACTTTATTAGTTTTCTGTTTCGTTTGTAGTTTTGTAATCTCATCTTGTAGTTTTTCTATCTGCTTTGAATAATAAGTAGCGAAAATATCAGAAGCTTTTTTATCATCTCTCCCGACCAAAATAATCGTATTGTCATATAACACTTTTCCTATATCACAACTATTCATGCGATTTTTAAATCCATAATAATTTTCATCTTTTAAGCCATAATAAATACTAGAGTTATTTTCCCCACCATAAGATCCTTCATATACATCGAAATATAATTCTGTATTCACTTTATTGTAAATATATAATTCAATTCTGTTATTTTTATTTTCCATATGTTCTATTCTCCATTCAAAATAAATTTAGATTTCTTAATGTTAAAACTGTGACCGAATTGTTATCTTTAATACACCACCTGTAATGTCCCAACTCTTAACTGTGAAATATCCATAGGAAGAAATTGCTTCCTGTTTATGATTATATCTTTTTTATATTTAAGTAATGTCTGAGCGTTTTAAAATAATCACTCCTTTATTTTTTAATTAATTATTTTATTTGACTAATATTTAATAGCAATAATAATCATAAGAATACTTTTCATATGATTTTGTGAATATCTTTTCAACCTTATACTTTTTTCCACATATATCACATTCTTTTATAATGTCAATCTGACATTCCTCATCATTCATATAATTAATTTCTTTCTCAACGATTTCATCATCATTCCCATCAGTGTGACCGCAAAATGGACAACCTAACATATCTAATACCTTCCTTTTCTTTTATTCATATTATTTAATATATTCCTTTACAACTTCTGATGCAATTTTATTGTCTAACAATGCTCCAAACTTGAGCTTAAGTGATTTCATACATATTTCCATATTCTTTTCAATATGAGAGTCTAATAAATATTCAGCAATTTCCTGCTTTGATACAGACTTAGGTAAGAAATTATTTACAACTGCAATGCTTTCTGTAAGCTCTGAAAATCTCTTTGGATCACTCTCGTTTGTAATATATGAAAGAGTATCCTCAAGCTGCTTTAATTCCTTTCTTGCTGCTCTTATTATATATTCATCAGCAATTACATCACATTTATTTTCTTTTGCATCTTTCTGAGCCTTGTCTAATATATTCTTGTATACAGAATAATTAATACTATTTCTTGTTTCAATCTTCTCCTTTAAAGAAATTTTAATATTGTTTCTTAAATCATCAATTAACATAGTGAATTCTCCTTTATATAATATATTTTCCTATACTATATGACAGAAAATTAAATAAATTATTTGACACAAAATATTTGTTTTCAATATCTTTTTTAATGGTTCTTGTATTTGTTTTTGTCATTTAATTATATACAATGCTAACAATTTTTATAGTATTAAATGATTTAAAAACGCATCAGAAAAGCCGGCTACAAAAGTAACCGGCTTAAAGATATTTATATTTTATTTTAATCCTGCATTATTAAATGCATCTGAATCACATTTTACACCATTAGCTTTTAAAGCACTGGATAAGCTACTTTTAGTTGTATATGTAGTTCCTTTATATATTACACTTGTTAAATTAGTACATTTATTAAATGCGTACATACTTATAGTTTTTACACTATCTGGTATTGTTATCTCTGTTAAACTTGTACAATTATTAATACCTACAATTTCTGTTAAATTTGTACAATTTTTGAAAGTATCAGATTTTTTTATCATTTTATGTTTCCTTTCTTATTTTTTGATTTTCATTAATTAATCTGCTCTTTTATAGCTTGATATAATTTGCTGGGAATTACATAAAAACCCTCTTGGTTTTCCATAAAATTATAAAAACAATACTCATTATTGTTATTATCATTAAATATAAAACTGCTTCCTGAATTAAAAGAAGTTTCATTACTTGCTTGAAGTTTTGTTCCATCCGGTAATGTATATGTAGTTATTTTGATATTCCCACATGTCAAATTCAGCATTTTCTCCATATTTTTCTTTTACTTCTTGATTAATAGTTTCAGGGTCTATAGGACCATCATAAGAAATTGATTCAGTATTGATTGTTACCGGTAATGTATTGGCATTTAATAAAGCTTCAGCTTCTTCTTCACTGTTTATAACTATTTTGTCATATTCTTTGTTATCAATATAAGTCTGATTATTGTTTGAAACAGTACTTTCCTCTGTAACTATATTAATTGGTTGCACACTATTATTAAATAATCCACATCCTGATAACAACAGGCAAATTGCCGGAAAACAATAAAACATTTTTTTGCTTCTTTTTAATAATTGTATTTTACTCATTTTTATTTCCTTTCTTATTTATATTTTTTATTTATTAATATGACAGAATAAATAATATTTAAATTTTTTATTCAGAAATTTAAATTGCTAAAGTTAATATGGCAGAATTTTAAATTAAATTTTTGACATAAAAAGCATATATCATTAAGTGTGCCGTTTATATTTTCAAGTAATATCAGTAATCCTGCCGAAGCTTTAAGTTACTAATTTATGGTTTGATGGGGAACCTATATGTAAAAATAAGCATATGATCTGATATCCAAACAGAAGTATCTGAATGTCAGAGAAAAACATAAAATACCCTGTTAACATTAAGAGCTATACATGTGTTTAGCAGTTTAATGTAACAGGGTATGGATTCAATCATCTTCTATACAAAAATCAGATTATATTTAGTTTTAATGTGGTATGTCAGGATATAAATTCTAAAGTGCAAATTTAATACTATATAGGATAGCTGATAAAATTATGCTGAGTACAAGGTATAAGTGGATTTTCAAAGGTTTAGCTTCTTAATACATTCAATACAAATATCTAAAATTTCATTTTTAATAACTTTCCATTCTTCTTCAGTTTCAATGTCATATTCTTCAAAGCCATTAGTTTCAATATTTTCGATTGTTCTTTTCTTGCTTTCTTTGAGAATAAATTCGTTCCTGCTCCTATGGTAGATTTTATTTTACTGTAATTAATAATCCTCATCGTAATCAAAAATTTCTTCCTGCTCATAAATATTTGGATTAGGATTTAATAATTGATATACAAGTGTTTTCTCTTGTAGGTCACATAATGCGTCAATAGGATCAACTCCTCTTAGAATATCTCGCTTAAATTCTAAATCAGCTATTGAATCTTCAAAACTATATCCATCAGAATCATCAGAATATCCTTTATGGAATTTTGCATTTGCCATTTCAACACTCATTTTTCCTATTTCTTTTTTATAATTATTCAAATCATGAAATTCTTTATCTGTCATAACGATCATCCTTTCTTTTAGAATTAAGAATAAAATCATTTGTTGCTTTTTCAATACATGTATTTTATAGGAACATACAAAATTATATTTAATGTATTTTTGTCATAAGTTAAATCAAAGTTTTCTGATTCAGAATATTTTATTTCACTTAAAGGTAACTTATATTCAGAATATATGCTGCTATTTTTTTTAAAATAAAAAAGCTCTGTAAAATCTGATTGAAAATATACTTCTTTATTTATGTCTATTTCTTGAATAACCTTTTTTAAAGCTATTATTTTATCCCAATATTCTGAATTTTTAATACCTATAACAGTGGAATCAATGTCTTTGCTAATACATATAAATAAACTTAAATATATAAAAACACTAAAACCTATTAATGCAATTATTGAAATAAATGTAAGTTTTATAATCAAGCTTATAATTCTTAAAATAAAACATATAAGAATACCTGCTAAAACAATTTTAGTTATTCGTTTTTTTGATAAAGATTTATTAATATTTTCATCAGTCGCATTATCAAAATTAATATTCAAATATTCGTTATGTGTTTTTAATTTTAAATTCATACCTTATTCTCCTATTATTAATGATTCTTTATTAATTTTGTCTTTTTGATTTTTTATATCAGTATCATTAAATGTATCAAAATTTTTCCTTTTTCTTTATTTGATATTTTGAATTAAAGAACAACCATCAATATCAAAAACAACTGTTTTATTTTTTTTCTCAACTGGCAAAATAAATCGTCTCTGTTATCCCCAAATTTATCCCTACTATAAATTAAGATTAATTTCCTTTTCTATTGTATTTTTAGGAACGTACAGCTTAATTTCTTTAATTCCTAATGAAGTCTTCTTTATCTCTGCATAAGCCTGTTCATCATTGTTTAATGTATCATAGATTGTTACTTTATCTCTGTTCATCTTGAAATACTTCTTACCACCGTCTTCTGTAATCTGGTAAGCAGTTATATATTCTTGTGAACCAATACTTCCTGAACCTAATACAAATGAGCCTTCATATTCCTTATCTGTACTGATACTGTAAAGCTGGGCTTCTTCTGTGGTTTCTTTTGAAAACTCCTTAATTTCATATCTAAGTCCAAGCTGCAATGCTGTTATAATCAAAATAAGTGTAATACTAAATGTTAAACATATAACTAAATTAAAAATTTTATCTCTATTCATCTTATATGCTCCTTTTTATTTGATATCCTGAATCAAAGAACCTTCATCCATATCAAAAGTTACTGTTTTGCCTTTCTTTAACTGAAATAAATCATCTCTGTCATCCCTAAATCTAAATGGGAAATAATCATAACTTTCTATTTCATTCCTGATAAGATAATCTTTATTAAGCTTAAATGGCTTATCCCATATTTCCTTTACTGTTTTTATTATCATTTTCATATCATTTATTGAAAAGGTTATACTGCCATCAAAATACTTCATCTGTTTTGTAAGATAATCTATATAGCTTTCAGGAGTATCTTTAAATAATCCTGCATTTATAGCTTCTCTTACTTCATCTGCTGTAAGAGGCAAATATGTATATCGTTTTACGGCTGTTATATGTGTTATTCCGGTTATTATTGCTATTACAATTACGCCTATAATAGCAAAAGCAATTAACAGCATGAAAATTACGCCAAATAAACATATACAGCTTATGAATGTTCTAATTACAAATAATGTAAATTTATTGCTTATATCTTCTACATATGGATTTATCAACTTACCATTATTTATGTATGGCAATATCAGATTTCCTATAATGGCAGATAAGGCAATGTATATCATAATTGCCCCGGCTAATATTACTCCTGCACACTCATCTAAAAAAACTTTCCAAAATGATTTCTTTTTCTTAAATTTCATAACTTATCTCCTTTTTAGTATTGGTTTATATATTTTTAAATCTATCTCTTCTGTAATAAGAAATCCATTCTTATAAGACTCCTTATACTTAAGTGACTTTAAAAATGTTATCTGCTCTTCCCTTGATAACTGCTTCTTAAAGGTAATAATCTCATCATGGCTGCAATCAGTACATTGCTCAATAAGACTATATAGAAATGACTTCTCTTTTACTCTGTCAATTAAATCAATAGTTGATTTAAACAGCATTATTACCATAAAAGTTACAATAAACGAAAGTATAATAATCTTCATAAATAGTGTAAAATCCACACTATTTTATATTTAAGTAGTGTAAATGTATTAACTTAAATTAAAGAAAAATCATTATATATTATAATTTTTTTATCATATTTTTAATAACCGCCATGCTGTTCAATATATTTCATTAATTCGGGCGAAAATAAACACAGTCCTCTTATCCCCTGCTTATCAAGCTTCTTTTTTATCTTCTCATATTTTTGCATGTTAAGGATCTTACCGGCCTTATTTACATAGAATGAATTATCAGAAGTAAAATTATTACAGTCTGATGTAAACCATTCCCCGGATTTATCTTTAAAAATATATCCCCAATATCCGGTTCGCTGTGCTATTTCTCTTGCCTCTTTCCTTGCTTCTTTAAATGTCATTATTTTTCTCCTAAAAAAGACATATCCAAATTCTTTATATCAGCTTCATACCCATTAGGAATATTCCTTAAGGTTATATTCGTAGATATTTCTTTTAATTTTGTCTGCTGTTTTTCATCCGGATGCCGCATTGACTCAAGAAACCCAACAGCATCATTTCCTGTAAGTTTCATATAAATTCTCCATACTCAGTTATCATATAAAATAGTCTTTATTGTCTTTTCTTAAAAATCTGCCTTTTACCTCATTAATATCAGCCATTTAGCCCATACTGGTATGTCAGAGCTACATATTATATAAACATAAAAAGATATAATAAGAGCTATAATAATGGTTATTCCTAATGCTGGTAATATACTTTTAATTTTCTTTATTCTGTAATTTTTCTGTTTCATAGTTTTATCTCCTTTCTAAGGATTGGTTCATACTCTGCTAATTCTTCATCATTCTCAATTAAAGGTACTTTCTGTATTACTGTCTTGGTTGTAATAACCTTATTACCGTTCTCATCAGTGGACTCTTCCTTTTCCGTTGATTCTACAGTTGTAATAACAGACTTTAGAAAAGCAATCTGTTCATTACGGCTCATATGTCTGAATTTCTTTAAATCATCCTGTGATATATCATCAAGCAAACAATCATAAAGAAGTTCTTTTTCATGTTCTTTCTCAAAAAATTTTGTAAAAGCTATCCATACAAGAGCCATTACACTGATTAATAAGGCTATCACAGTAGCTATAAAATTTTTAAAGCTTATATTAACAAGCGCTGGCAATGCTCCCATAAGTAAAGACATAAATGCCTTATCTATAAGAGTCATATCGTATATGTTTGCAGTCACAAAATAAAAACTAAGCATAATCAATGAAACAACAAAGACTACATTTACTAATATAGTTATAATCATCTTTCTCTTTCCTTTCTGTTTTAATATATATTGTATTGTTTATTCTATTTTATAATGTTTTAGCCAGAAAACCCATGGTCTTTAGACCGTGGAATGAATGGCGTTAAATTACCAAGGTCTGTATCATTTCAGTTGACCTTGCCATTATGCGTTTACAATTACTCAATTTAGGTGTCTTGTATCCTTTTGGCATTGCCGAAAAATCAACCTTGTTACCATCTATATCCATGAGAACTGCATATCCAGTGGACATTCTACCCTTGATAAAATATTTGTTTCCAAAGTATCGAACTTTGTCAAATTTTCTAAAGCCACAAATCTTATCAGTGATAATAGGCTGTTCTGAACGAATCCCTTTTGTTTTTTGAAAATCACCATCTGAAATGCATTTCTTTTTGTAAAGGTTGGATTTTACAGTAAATATATTGCCTTGTGTTGCAATCGTACAGGCATCATAATAATGTTCTTTGTCAATGCCAAGAAGCAAACGGTTAGCTTTTGTCACATATCCGAAGGTCTCAACTGCATCTGGATATAATTTAAAAAGCTGTTTACGAATAGAGTTCATCTGTGTGGCATATTTAAGATTACCTTTAACTTTACCACTCAATTTGGGGTTAATTTTTCCACTATGTAAATCTTTATGACAGGTATGACACAGAGTAATTAGATTACTTTCTTCATCAGAACCCCCCTGACTACGAAATAAAATATGATGAACTTCTAACTTACTATCCTTATGTTTGCCTTTACAATATTGACAAGTATAATTATCTCGATTAAGAACCATCGCTTTGGTATTCTCAAACCCATAATTAATACCTTTCTGATAACCCCAATGTTTAATTTTAGGATTAGCAAGATTTGGATTTTTCATAAGGTGAGTATCAAACTGACCTGTCTCAAATACCATTTCTGTAATCGGAAGAATAAATTTAATATATTTTATCTCTTTAACATGACTATGAAGCTTACTCTGCATCGTAGGGCTAAATCTATCATTCTTAATAGAATTAGCACGATTTAACCATCTTGCTTTTCTATAACGAGCTTTACGATTTCGTCTGTTTCTACGATACTTTGCTCTTTGTGTCATTTTGCCGGTAATGTCGTTTCTTATAACAACTTCCGACATATAGATAATATCTCCATTGTCTTTGCTTACAGAAGTGCCAATAGTTCCGCTTCCGGTATCTACACCAAGAGTTAAGTCTTGAGTGTAATTTGTTGTTTCATAAGTCAATTTAATTGTAAATGGCTCACGTTTCTTAACTTTTGCTTTGCTTTGTTTAAGTAACAATCTTGCTATAGAGTTACTACAGGGCATTAGTGGTTTACCATCTTGTGAAATCACATAAACCATAAATAAGTTCCTCCTTATAAATACTCTACTTAATAGTAGGTGATGCGTACTTTGTCGTACTGTTTACCATACGATTGTTCCGACTTCAACTCGACAATGATATAAAGGCTTTTATGTACATATCACAAGGCTGTTCTTACTCTGACCTAACTTAAATATGTACGATAGAGCAACGGTCTGTTGCGTCAACCGAAGGTATCATAACCTAAATATCGTAGTATCCATTTCTGAATACTTAGTCTGGTGAACCATTTAACAGAAGCCCACTACCTTTAGGTGGTGGGTAGTTCACTTAATTCACCTGATTCTTTGTTAAATATAAATATATCTGAACTCAGATAATCTTCTTCTTCCTGAATACCAAATATCTTTAATGCCATTTGAATTTCTTCAGGAGTAAATTCATTGTATTTACATATCAACAGAATATGTGCTGTAACAGGAACAATGTATAAATTTGTTTTCAGTTTCTCTGAAATATTCTTAAGCAAATTATTATTCAGAATTGCACTTGTGTTATAAAAGTCAATTATATTTTGAATTGCATATATTCCTTTAATACATTTGCTCTCAAACCCATCAGAATTACTTAGAGAAAATAATTCTTTCTTTGTTTTTTCATAATTATCATCATCTGCCAGTTGCGTCAAAAAATAATCACCTAATACACTGATAAAATATTTGTTGGAATATATTGAATGAATTGCAAGATTGTACAATTCGTTTTCATCAATTTTCAGTATGTCTCTCATATAGTTATTATCAATTACAAACATTGTACCTTCTGAATTTTCTTTAGGTATGATCACATTATAAATTATTTCGAACTCATAAAATGGCCTATGAGGAATACCGCTTAAATCTTCCATATTGTCCGGCTTTTGTATTAATTGAGGTATAATATAGTGTTTTATATCATTTAAATTAATTTCTGGAGCTAAATTATTAAGTTTATATTCACTACCATTAGAATTTTTGTTTCTATAAAATGCTTCAGATATTGACAATGCAATTTCTTCTATTGACGAATTATTTAAATATTGTTTATATAATTGATTTAATTTAAATTCTAAGGGACACATAAACTGATTTTTAGAATGAAAAATAAGCTTATCTGATGTGCAAACTATATCTGTTGGTGTAATATCTTCAATATTTTGAAGTAATTCGAATTTAAGATGTTTAAGAAAATCTTCGTAATTCATTTTTTGCATATAATTAATTCTCCTTTTATTTAGTTATATTTTTAATATGACAGAAAAAATGAATTATTATTTTACATAAAATAATTGATGTGTGTTAAAATAAGACAGCAACTAAATGTAAATGCCTTTTATTTATTAAAATATCCCGTTTTTGTGTTTTTCTAAGCACTTTATTGGGTATACTATGCCTTCACTTGTAAAAAATAATAACAATATATTGTACGTTTATTGTTATATATTAGTTTAATATGTTAACTTTATTAACAATATATAGTTATTTAAGATTTATTAAAATATAGCTAAGATACAAAAATAATAACAATATATAGATATAAAATATGATTTAATATACATTAAAAATAACAACATTATGTTATAGAATAGAAAAATTTGTGTAATAAAATTAACAATATATAGCTAAATATTTGATACATAAATGTAATAATGATAACAATATATAGTAATGTATTATCCGTTGCATAGCCAATAAAATGCCTTATATGTGTCAGAATAATACCATGATGTAGTTATCATATGCTGATTTAAGAGATAAAAAATGTTAATTTGATAACATATAATTGGTAATATTAGCAATTATATATGGATTAATTGGGTACAATAGACTGTATGATCAGTGAGAAAAATAAATATAACTGATTAATGGGATATAATTATTATTTACTAAAGTTAATTAATGGAATTACTGGAAACATATATAGGAATGATAGAGTAAAGGAAATAGATCTAAGAGCAAATAAGAAAGAATTAGTGTATAAGAATGCAGCTATTGGAGATAGAAATGGGATTATTGGGCTTACTAAGGCATTTGCAGGGCGAAGAATAGATTTACAGGAATCTAGTAATCATAATTTTTGTAATTATCATATATTATATATGAGGGAATTATATTATTTATTAGTGTATTAAAGGCATTAATTGGGATAAATGAAGTACTTGCTAGAGACAGGTAAGGAATTACCAGGGAAATAAACACAAAATGTATTAAGCTGATAAATGATATTGTATAAGGATATGACAATAATAGTTATACGCTTTTAATCCTTAATAATATTCTGGCGGTTATTATATTAAGTCTTAAAACGCTATTAAGGAATAATCAAATGTATTATATAAGGCTCTAATTTTTATATTTTAATAATAAAAAGCGTATCAATGGAAAAGAAAATAATAAAAAGGTTCTAAAAAAGGTGTATGACATATTACACTTAAAGGAAGTGTAATCATAAAAAAAATACAGCTACCTATTGATAACTGCATTTTATTTATATATTACATAAAAGATTGTATACTATATCCTTTCCGTCTGAAACGAACTCTAATCTTTTTTATTGCTTTTGATTCAATCTGTCTGATTCGTTCTCTGGATACATTCCATTCAGTACCTATATCTTGTAAAGTTTTAACTTTTGAGCCATATCCCATTCTACCCTTAATTACATATAATTCTCTAGGAGTGAGACAATCTTCAACTTCTTTCCAAAGCAGTTCTTTCATTTCTTTTTGAATAATCGTATCTTCAACTTTAGGTTCAGGAGCTTCTATATAATCAGCCAAACATGAATCGTCATGGCCTTCATCACTTTGAATAGGTGCATCTAATGAAACCAATTCATTAAAACTCTGAATATGCACAAGCATTTCTTTAGTTAAAAGAGGATATCTTTGTTTTACTACATCATATAATTCATCAATTGTAGGTTTTCTTTGAAGTTTATTAGTTAAATCCACAAATGTAGTCTTAACAAAAGAATCCTGTTCTCTTACATGTACAGGGAATCTAACTAATAAATCATAATTGGCTAATTCTCTATATATACTCTGTCTAATCCAATGAGTTGCATAAGTTGAAAATGCATATCCTAATTTATAATCAAACATTTGTATAGCTCTGTATAACCCGAAAATACCGGCCTGACATAAATCATCCATTTCAAAACTTTGCGTTTTAGCTGTAACAGCTTTAGCAATACTGATGACTAAACGCATATTAGATAAAATCAATTTTTCGGTTATTTCTTTTTTCTTTTTAGGATGTTTTTTTATCTCTTCAAATAATTTAAGAGTTTCATCTTTGGATAAAACCGGATAATCAGCGAATGATTTAATATAATAAGTTATATTATTTTCTAATAATAGTTTCTCTTTTTCATTTAAAATCTCTTTATCATTTAAAATATCGGTATAATTATCCTCTGATAAAATATTTATGTTTTCTATTGGTTTATTTGTATCAAATAATTCATCAATATATTCATCTTTATTGTTTTTTTTATTTAATAATAAATTCTTATCTGCCATAAAAATCTCCTCTTAACATTGATGTCCTAGCATTTTTAATTCATTATTTGCTTCTATTTTCATTGTACATATTCTACTAATTGCATTATATGTAAATTTAGATTGCTCTTCAAAGGTTCCTAATATATCTCGTTTAATCATAAGCTCTTTACATTTATCTGAAGACTCTTTGTGTAATTTCATTTCTTTTACCATTGAATCTAAAATAGAATGCATTGAGGAAAAATAGGTAAAATAATTTCCTACTTCACTCAATAAATTTCCTATTTCCAATAAATCTATTTCATCTGATCTAGGAATTTCTTTCTTAAAATTAATTAAATACCATTCATATAAATCCGTTGAAGAAGCTTCAAGGATATCACTTATAGACTTATTTTTTAATTCATTATTCATATTTGTTTCCATAAATTATTGCTCCTTAATTTCTATATTGATATTTTCAAAACACTTAATTACAAAATAAATTAAACTCATTATGCAGACTATTAAAATGCATACCTGTAAATATATATTTGTTATAAAAAACGTAAATGGTATTAATACCACACAGTTTATTAGAATATGATATAAGCTGCTAAGTTTAATACCATATTTATCTCTTACAGCACCTAACAAATATCCGCCAAAAGCATATATAGGGAATAAAATAAAATTAAAATGAATTATTCCAAATAAAACTGCTTGGATTATATTTGCACATAATTTATTGTTGCTTGCTTTATATGCATAGCCATAAATTATATATCTAAAAGTCAATTCCTCAATAATAGGTGCCACAAAAGTTGCTATTATTGTAGATATAATTGTTTTTATTCCTAAACTTCCATAATCAATATCTGATACATTTACAAAATGCATTTGAATTCCTGAAATAAGCTGCAATATTACAGAAATTAATATGAAACAAAATGCAAAATTCCAATTTACTACTAATTTATTTTTCATAAACAAATCTTTTTTATAATTGTAAAATGAGCTTTTTATACAAATAAGGCACATAACAAACATTAATGTATATGTTGATATTGTGTAAATTAATCGAAATCCTTCATAATCTATTTTAGTTGAAATTCCTCCTGCATCATTCATATACATATTTAATAGACTGTCTATAAATGTTGCAATAAACATTGAAAATAAAATTATAAAAACAGAAATAATAAATGGAATAAAAATCTTTATATACTGTTTTGATTTTGAAAAGAAAGAATTACTTTTCATTTTGTTTTTCACCATAAAATCCATATAAGAATTTAAATCATGCTTATTTTTTTTATTTCTTAATTCCTTAATATTACTGTTATTGTTACTAAGTATCATATATTTTCCTCCAACCTTTCTAATATATATATGACAGATACAATTTTAAAAATCTTTACATAAAAAAATACCGCTGCAATAAACAGCGGTAAAACATAAAATAAATATTAAATTAGCATTTGCGTACTATTGAAGGTGCTGACATATCAGGGTTAATGAATTTCTTGCATAAATGTTCAATTCCGGTTGTTGAATCAAGCCAATATAAATAATCCCCGTCATTATCTACCAGATATTCATTAATAGAATCAAGAACATCGTTTACTTCGGAAACAGTACATATAAATCTGTATGAAGACTTATTTTTCTTTAAAGGTTTAACAGACTTAACAATAATCTGATATACAGTTTCGTCATCTGAAGATCTAAAATCATCTACTTGAATTTTTCCTGATAAACATAATTTAGCATCATTAACAAGTAAGTCTCTAATATTTGCATAATCTTTAGAAAAACATACACCATTAATAGAACCTGTTTTATCTTCTACCTCAAAAGTTACCCATTCGTATCCATTTCTATCCTTTCTTACAACAAGATTTTTAATTATACCAGATACATCGTTAACTTCTGTTGAAATATCAGAAATGGGATCTGTATAAATATTATACTCATCAATTGGATGCCCTGTAATATAAACACCTAACACTTCTTTTTCATCATTTAGAATCTGACCTAAATCATCTTCTACATAATCAATATCTATATTTTCAAGATCATCTTCTAAGCTTTCTATAACTGTCTTAGCTGAATTGATACGTTTAATTATGGAATCCTTAGTTGGCATCTTTTTTGAAGTAACTTGAAAGGAAATATTTTCTTCTGAAATTCTTTCCTTAAACTCATCAAGATCAATATAATCTTCCACAAATTCAATAACTTTACTTGCGTTTTCAATAAACTTACTCTTCTCTCTGATTTTCTTAATTGTATCCTGAATTTCTTTCATACAAATCATATCTAATGATATCATTGTTCTTGTATAACCAAGGCAATCGAAAGCACCTGCTTTAATTAAGGAACTTAATGCTTCTGCATTAATATTTGTTCGTTTGATAAAATCCTTAATATCAGAATATTCTCCATTAACATTTCTATCTTCAATAATTTTAGCTGCTTCTGATCCAACATTCTTAATATTACTCAGACCATACAAAATGTTCCCATCTACAACATCACAATGTAAATTTGAAGCATTAATGTCCGGAGGCAATACCTTTACTCCAAAATCAAGGGCATCACTAATATCATCAGCGACTTCATCAATCTTATCAGTATGATTTATTACATTTGTAAGATAATAAGCCGGATAATAATACTTAAGAAAAGCAGTCCAATATGATGTAACAGCATAAGCAGTAGCATGTGACTTATTAAACGCATACTTAGCAAAGTCAACCATCGCATCCCAGATTTTATGAGCAATTTCTTCTGATATTCCATTTGCAATACAACCTGGTACTAATGCTTCATTTTCTTTTTTAGTATCAGCATTACCATATACAAAAGTGTGTCTTTCAGCATCAATCTCATCCTGATGTTTTTTTGACATAGCTCTACGGACTAAATCAGAACGCCCCCATGTATATCCTGCTAAATCACGAACAATCTGCATTACCTGTTCCTGATAAACTATCTGTCCATAAGTAGTTGACAAAATTGGCTCTAATTGAGGACATAAATATTTAATCTTAGATGCATCCTTTTTACCTTCTATGAAATCAGGTATAAACTTTTCAGGACCAGGACGATATAAAGCATTCATTGCTATTAAATCTTCAATACCTGTTTTATTCATTTTAAATTTCTCCTTTCAATTCATAACTATATAATTTATGACAGAAAATTAAAAAAAGCGTCCAATTTTGGACGCTTGCATGAATATTAAAAAGAATACTTGTTACATATATTTTCTTTTATATAAGTGATCAAATTTTTAGCATAATCTATTCTGTCTTTTAATTTATCAATATCATTAATATCATATGAAACATTACCAGTAATACTAATATAAAAATCATCTTTTATGGTTTTAATTTCAATATCATAATATGGAATCTTTGGAGTAAAAAAGAATCTTATGACTTTACCTGTTCTTGAATCTCTTCTTAATAGAATTTTATATGTTTTATTATCGTATTCATCTATTATCCATGGACCGGATTCATATGTTCTAATAAAAGTTACCATTATCTTACTTCTTCCTCTCTGTTATCTTTATTAATTTCAGTATGAATTACATCTGGCATAATTTTATCTTCATCATCTTCTCCGCCTAAATCTAAATCAATATCTGATAGTTCATTTGTGTCAATATTGTTTGTTATATTACTAATATTAACACTTTTACAATTTTGAGTCATTGCCTTTATAACATCATCTATAGTTTTAGCATCTCTACCGATTCCGTCAAGATAAAAAGCAGCCGTTATCTGGGCGCAAAAATCTGCGATTATATGTCTATCAGTTGTTTCAGGGCAAAACTTAGGAACATTATAATATTCACAATCTCTATTGATTTGGGAACACGCAGCTATTGCAGCTTCATGTTTAATTCTCCGATTTTTATCCATAGACTGAATAGCTTCTCGTAATTCTTCTCCCTCAAGTGTAGCATATTTAATTGGAGTTGAATAGTTTTGATGATAAACAATCTGTACATATTCTCCAAATGCGGCCATATTGTAATTTAACATATCTAAATCATTCTCTCTATATTCATTATCTGGCGAATTTATTGCATTTACTAATTCCTTAAATTCTTTAATCATATTTTTTACTCTCCTTCCATTTATTGTTATAATAAATAAATGACAGAAAAATAAAATAACAAGTACCCATTAATAGGTACTTGTTATTAAGCATTTGTTTTAATTTGAATCACTCTTATCATGTACAAAATATAATTTTTGTATTAATTCAGATTTTCTTTTTTCATACTGAAATAAATCATTACATTCACATGATAAAAAACTTGCAGCAGAATCAATCTGTTTTACAATTTCCTTTACTATACAATCAATGATTTCCTTTGGTGATTCCAATAGTTTAATTAGGCCTAAATGCTCCCCTTCATGAATTATGAAAGCTGTATCTGGTGTCAAAACTAGCGTTGCTGTAGAGCCTTCAGAATCAAAATAACAGGATGCCGTATTATTGTTATAATAATTAATGCACATATCTAATAAGTCATTTGGGACATCAGTTAAATATGAAGCGTTCACTCTACAATTTGTCTTTTCGAATTTAATATTACACCAACCATTTGTTAAAATTTCAATTATCATGATTTTCTCCTTAAATATAATTATAAGCAAACAATGTTGCCATTTTTAAGTATACTTATAATACTGTTAAGTTCATACAAACCTAATATCTGCTCACTAATTTCATTTAACATATTATCTGATACATTAGCGTTATAAGCATCAAGTTCTACATCTGTTTTTATTGTTGCTAAAATTTTTGACAACAAAATATTATCTTCACTATTTATTAAACAAGTTGAAATACTTTTTCCTTTAGACATATTAGATTCAATATCTGAAATATTCATATATATGTTAAACAAATTTCCATACTTATGTATTAGTTTACTTGCAGTTTTAGGACCAATACCTGCAGCTCCAGGAATATTATCCGATTTATCTCCCATTAATGTTTTTACATCAATAAACTGTTTAGGAGTAACGAAATACTCATTCATAATTTCTACCGGAGTCCAAATATCTTCCGGGTTGTTTGGAACAACTAATGATACTAAATCATTACATAATTGTAACAAATCATGATCTGCAGATATAATATTAACCTTATTTCCGGCTTTACTTTCAATAGTTGAAATTGTTCCTATAATATCATCTGCTTCATATCCTTCTTTTTCAATAACACATATATTCATTGTTTTAAGAATAGGAACAATAGCCTGTCTCTGAATCTTAAATTCTTCCGGTGCAGGATCTCTAGTTGCCTTATACCCGTTATACATTAAATGCCTGAAAGTTGGCTTTGCAGTATCAAACGCAACAATTAATTCATCAGGACTATACTTTTCTTTCATATATAGAATTGTATTTAAAGCTCCTTTAATTGCATTAGTCGGAAATCCCTTTGAGGTTTTTAATTCTGGAACACCATAAAAAGATCTTCTGAGAATGTAATTCCCATCAAAAATCATAATATTTTTCATTAATTTTTCTCCTTTATAATTTTTAATATATTTATGACAGAAAAAAAGCAGGAAACATAAGTCTCCCGCTTTCAAAAAATCTTATTTAGTTATGAAAAATCAAAATATTCAATTTCTTTCACTTAAGAATTTTTCCACAGCATCTTCAACAGCTTCATATTCAGTAAGACCGTTACCTTCTGCGTAAGTATCATAAGCTGCTTCACCAATATCAATATAATCATTCTCAGTAATATCAGAATGATATTGAGACTGAATAATCTCTTTAGCTGTATTAATCATCCATGTTGAAACAAATTCCTTATGAGCAGCATAAATTTCGTCATATGTTAATTTTATTTCCTTACCATTTCTTATTATTGTCATGTCTTATTCTCCTTTAGTTGTTATTATTTTCGTCAGAATTATCATATATGACGCTTTCAATTATATTAATTGCTGTATTTGCATGAATAACTTCCTCGCCATCATCGTTAGAATATCCATCGTCATCATATGTACTTTCAGTCAGCCAACTTGCCTCAGAAACTTCTTTAGAAGCTTCTGAAATCTCGCTTATTAAAGTATTTTTAATGATATTCAACATATTCTTTTCTGTTTCTGATTCTGAAGTTTTAATAAAGTCATTTATAATATTTAAAGTTTTCATAAAATTCCTTTCTTTTTACAATGTACTTTTTATAACCTTAACAGGTTCTAATCTGCCGTTTATAAATGAAGCAGTTCCTAATGTTTTATCAGTATTTTTAGAAGATTCAAAGAAATCATTTGCCATATCCTCATTTGAAAAATATGAATATTCTCCTTTTTAAATTTTATAATAATACAATGACAGAAAAATAAAAAAACTGGCTACTAATAGTAACCAGTTTAATTTTATAACTTTACAATTTTCTCATTAACTTCCATTCTAAATGTATTGATTTTGTCTATATCCGGCTCATCTGGCAATACAGAGTTTTTACATGCATTTTCAAACTTATTCTTGTATTCATCTACTATTTCAAAGAAATGTTTATTAGGGATTCCATTTTCATCAAGATATACACCATTTCTAATATCCATCAACAAATCATGTTCTTTAATTCTTTTCGTTTGAATTTTCCCTTCAGAAACTAAATCAATTCCCATCATATACAATCTAAGTAAATGCATACTATGTTTTGCTATTTTACCATGATTTAATGCATGTTCATTCCTTTTACTTGTTTTCCGGTAATCTCTTAAAGTGTTATTAAATTCTGAAAGCATTCCTGACAAATCTTCCATTGAACACTGTGTTGCAATAATATTGCATTTGATTTTGCCGTCAACCAAATAAAAAGACACATTATTTTCATCTAAATTGTACTTATCGTTCATTTTCTTGGACATATTATTAAGCACTCCAGAAATGTGTCTATTTAATTCTTCTTCCGTTAAAGCAGCGTTGGTCTTCTGCTGCATACGGTATAACTGTTGTAATGCATATTCACTAAATGTATTAATACATCTATTCGATAAAAAAATATCTTTATTTTTTAATAAAAGCTCCCCAATTTCATTTTTATAAATATAATCATCTGTATCTAATCCTAAAAGTTCAATAGTGTTTGGATTGCATTTAGCTAATAAGTCAATAATTTTGTCAAAACTATAAATAGTTGTATCTGTATTAACGTCTACAAAATTTTCAAAATCATTACCTAACAAGATATCTTCTTTTTTCCTAACAGTAACTCCTCTTATATCAATATCGCTTTCTGGAAGATTTGTCCCATATGCTCTGCTACCACCTAATCCAAGTATACAAATATTCTTATCTAAATTTTGATTTTCCTTTAAAAATGAATACTCAGGCATATTTAATATATTTTTATTTATCATATTCTCTTTCCTATCCTTGTAATTGAACTACCCACAACCGGCTATTGTCGGTTGTGGTTTTTTTGCTTAATTGCGATAATATCATTCTTTTATTTTCTAACAATAGCAGAAAAATCTACTGACTGTAAAATCTTAATGATATCTTCTACTTCAGGACTTCTCCATGCAGTCATAGCATAGGTATGAGCGTACTCATCGTAATGATAATGATTTGCCTTTAGATGTTCAGCGGCTGCCTTTTCTGTTAAAAACATTGTGTTTTCATAAATTTTATCTCTATATGCATAACAGGTGAAAGTATATCTGCCATAATTATGCTCATTCAACCAAGTCTTTAAATCATCAAGATCAGCTAAACATTCCTCATAATCATTATCTTCTTTTGATGTAACATAATATCCATCATATTCTTTTGAAATAACCCAAGAGTCACCGTTTTCTTCAAATTCCTTATTAAAAAATACAATTGCATCATCAATATTATCAGCAACTTCTTCGACTGCCTCATTATCTATTAATGTTACACCGTCTTCATATCCTTCTGGAACAATACACTTTTCTTTCCCCATAATAACCCAAAATCGAGGATCAGCTTGTCCTACATGGTCCTGTGTATTTAATTCATGCTGCAAATCAGACAAAAATTTGATTTCTTTATCTGTAATTTTATGTTTCTCTACTGTGTCTGGATGGTATTGTAAATGTTCATGAAATATTGCCATATTTTTCTCCTTAAACTTTATTTATTTTTATTCAGTATAGTATTGGAATGCACAATCATACATTTGTTTCCCAGTTATCTGATCTGTGAATATAGGGCAATGCCAATCCTTATTAAATCCTGTTTCCTTACACCATTCATTAATAACTCTAGTAGTAATTGGTGTGACAAATACATATAAATCTGATTCATGGTGAAACATATCTTTTTCAGAATATCCAACCTCAATGAATCGTTGCATAAGAGTTTTATTATTTTTCTCCATAATATTGTTCTCCTTTATTTATTATAATTTAAAAGAAATATGACAGAAAAAACGCACATCATAATGACATGCGTTTTAATACAAAATATTCAATTAACTATTCACTATGAGCATAACTTCTTAAGGTTATTCCTCATACCGGCTGACTCAAACTGGAAAACATTCTTAGTTCTTCCTTTTGCATATACTTCTTTGTATACCTTATCAGCTTTAGGACCCTCTAATGGAATATTCATTACATCAATTACTTCTCCTGTATCTCTCTGAATCATTCTGAGTGTGTCAGTAATAATTGTAAGAGTTTTTAATCCAAGAAAATCCATTTTTAATAATCCATTAGCTTCGCACTGAATCATATCCATTTCTGTAGTTTTAATTCCCTTTTTTCCATCTCTAATAGGAATATAATCAGTAACATCATTACTATCATAAATAATAACACCTGCGGCATGTTGTGCGTATGTCGTAAGCATACCTTCACAATGAGCTGCAATATTAAGAATAGAAATAGCATCTGGATTACTATTATATTCATCCTTTAAGAAATCTAACAAAGAAATGCTGTCCTGAATATTAATGCCTAATTCATCAACCTTATTAGTATCTTTCATGCCAACAATATCTTCAAAATTAGTTGCTTTAGCAGGCACTTTCTTACGAATCTGATCTCCTAAAGATAAGAATTTCTTTTCATCATCATAAGCTTTCTTTCCATAATATCTTGCAGCATCTCTGATAGCACCTTTAGCCTGCTGTCTTGATTCTGTAATAATTCCAACAACAGCTTCACTACCATATTTAGCTCTTACATACTCAATTGTCTTTTCTCTTACTCCAAGAGCAAGATCACTATCGATATCCAAATATACCCCTACTTTCGTAGTACTTTAACACTTGTATAAGTGGGATTAGACTATATCTCAATATAATATTGTTAATATTATATTTCAACGCACTTCCAACTGTAACCATTCTCAGTTGTACTCCTTAAAAAGGATAGTCGTTACACTTTAAAATAAATAATATTATATACGAACAATTTTTAAGTCATTCCATTTTAAATATTTATGCATTGAGGAATAACTTGCGTTATATTTTTCTTTAGCATATCGAGCTGCTGCTAATATGCTTTCAAATCTATCAATTAATATATCTCCTTTATATAATTTACAACACTTATAATTTCTTACAGGAGACATAGTTTTATAACTATCATATAAATTGTCTTTTCTAGTACACCATTCTAAATTATTCACCTTACAATTTTGTTTATTTTTGTCTTTATGATTAACTTCTGGTAGATTATAAGGATTAGGAATAAAATTCATCGCAACTAATCGATGCAATAAATATTTTTTATTATCTAATCTTATCATCCTGTAATTCTTTTTACTATCTAAAAAAGGTTTAAGTTGTCGAATTTTCCCTTGTTTTATACTAAAAATCTTTCCATATGAAGTTATGTAATATTCGTGGTGATTTTTAATTTCTACTATTTTTTCACCTTTTTCAAGGAATGATGTAAAATTGATATAATCTATCATAAATATACACCTCCTTATTTATATAATATTATTTATAATCTTAGCACGGTATCGCCTGCTATCCTTCAATATCTTTTATATAAAAATATTAGGACCGTAGGTTCTCTTACGAAGCTGCTTCGTCTATGGGTTAAGCTATATATCCTGTTGTGACACTTTATATAGCAGTCTTATTCAACTTCTACCGTTAGCACTTAATAATAAAATATTAAGCACACCTCTGAGTTAGAGTCCACGCTGAACGCCCAATATATTTAGGCATACTTACTCTTTCTGGATTTAAGAATCGTTCAAAAATCAGATTATACTTAAATGGATCAATTCCGGTAATACCAAGTAAATATGTAACCAATGAACCGGCACCTGAACCTCTTCCAATGCCTATTCCAATTCCGGTATTATAATTGTGAGCCTTAACATACTCTTTTGCACCTTCAATTGTTAAAGGTACTTCTGATAGTTTATCCATAGGTACTAATCCACAAATTCTTCCATATTCCAGGAAGTCCTTTACAATTAAATGATAATCGGCAAAGCCCATCTGAATGATAATATTAAGTTCGTATTCCATTCGTTTCTGATGTTCTTCATCCCATCCTTTTCCGTTAGGATATCTCCAATTAATTCCCTTAATTGCTTCAGATCTTAATAATTCGTTTGAGTCCTTGTTCTTATCAAATACTGGATAATGATTAGATTTTTCTGGAATATAAGCACATCTTTTTCCAATTACATTTAAGTTATTGAGTGCTTCTGCAACCTGATCATCTGTTAATATAGCTGATAAGGCCTGAGCAAGTTCGTAAGGTGTTTTTACATATAACTCTTTATCTGATTCCGACTCACTTATCTTAATAAATCTTAAAAATTTAGCTACATTACGCATATCAATACTTCTATCAGAATTATCTGCCATATGTGCATCATTAGCAGCAACTAATGGGATATTATGCTTCCTTGCTAACTGAGCTAACACAGGATATGTTCTGCTTTCCATTTCAAGCCCATGATTCTGAACTTCAATGTAATAATTACCTGCTCCAAAAATTTCCTGATAAAAAAGCATTGTCTTTTCTGCTTCAGACATTAATTCTATTGGGCTTTTCTTTAATGATTCATAATGCTGTATCTTATTTTCATGATTAATATATTCCTCTACTTTAAGACTTATATCCTTTAACTCGGCTTTCTTAGCATTAACTAATTTTCTGACATTAGGAATTTTATCTTTAGCTTCCAGAATTTTATTATTTATCTCCTCATATTCGTTAATCAGTTTAATAAGCTCTGGATCATCATCATTTAAACACTTTCTTGCATCTCTTAATTTTCTTGAAATCTGTGTTCTTTCTGATTTAAGTTCCTTGGAATCACGAATATTAATCAATTCATCTAAATCTGCCGATACCCTTTCAAATTCATCTTTAGCTGAAAGATATTCTTTATCATCAGGACTTATACAATCACGTATAACTAGCTCGTCTTTTTCAGTAGTATGCTGCTGTGCTTTTCTTTCTCTGTTAATCATTTTATCCAAAACATCATCTGATAATAATTGCAGAGCTGGTGCACCCGAAACGCAAGCAGAAGTTGCTATTATATCACCGTTAAAGTTATATTTCTTTAAATCTGATATTGTAATAACAGGCTTTCCCATTCTTTTTTCAGAAGCCTTAGAATTTAACTTATCAATAATATGCTTGCCTCTTTCTGAAGTGGCTAACATAATCATATGGCCAATCTGCTCATTTATCTTAAATGGTGGCACTTCAATATAAGCCTCTACGCCATAAATGATATTAAAAGGATGTTCCTCAGTACTTATTTTCTTAGCGTAATCAATACATGTTTGCATTGCTGAAAATGATGCATGGTCCGTAACAGCAAATTTAGTATATCCTGCATTAAATGCAGCATCTAAATAACTTTTAGGTTCATCTACGGCATCAAACAAAGAGCCTCCTGGATGGTTATGTTCACACACTGTAACTCCTGACTCAATAACCTTTTTTGTTAATTCTCCAATTTTTACATGTTCAAACATTGACATTAAATTTCCTCCTTTATAAATTTTATAATTAATACATGACAGAAAAAATACACCAGTTGACTAATCTCAACTGGTGTATAAATACACATTATTTAATTGTTAATTATTTTATTATTCTACCTTAACAACGTCTCCTCTATCTGATGTTTCAGTAATAACAATATACTTGATTTCCATATTGTCGTTTGCAAGAGCAATTCTTGTTACATTATCTTCCTTACTTGTATCGACAATCCAATCATATCCTTCAACTGCAGACATTATCTTTGAATCAGTAATGATTTTATCAACATACTCTCCAATCATAATTCTGTCTTCAAGTCTGATAAAATCAGCACTATTCCAACCAATTGAAACAGATTTAATATGTGAAGGGATATTAATGCTATTGAGCCTCATTAATGTACCACCATTAAGAGCAATCATTTCTGCTTTAATATGATCCATTTCGATTAATTCCTTAGTATTAGTAATTGTATCTAAATGATAATCACAATTATTGCATTCATCATAATCTCCACAATCATTTTCGCAGTCATAACCACAATCACAATCAGGATTATAATAATTATTATCACATACCTGCTCTGTATATTCAATGACCCATGTAGGTACATTCATTGAATTTCTTACAGTAATGACATTATTTATTGGTGCGTCAAGCATTAAATAACTTGAAATATAATTCTTTGCACCATCATAAACGATAATTTCAGCATTATCAAAATATTCAGCGAAAATATCTTTTCCATTAAAATCCTTCTTTGTTTCAAAGTGTGTATAGGAAGTCTTTAGTATCACATATTTGTCACATACACCTATAACTTCCGGCATTGGAATTGAAACTGGAATAAGTTTCTTAAACTTATCCTCATCCGGCTTATAAGCAAATAAATCAATATAATCATCATGTTCTGTTGTGTTTTCTCTAGGCAATACAGCTAATAAAAGCTTACCTGGAACAGATGTAACGATACTTTTAATTACCAGTGAACCCTGCTGTGTAGCAGCAACACCATCCTTAAGTAAAATTCCGTCTTCTACTGAATATCCATCTGGAATATCTGGAATATTAGGATTGCTGATAAGTCTGAATGCAATTGCGTTAGATGATGATATCATAACAGATATATCCTCGTTTACTTCACCATTTTCTAAAAGACAAGCCGTTCCTACGCCATCGGTAACAGATGTAATTAAATACTGTCTGTTGTCAACCTTGTTTAATACTGTTACATTTTCTAAAATTTTGTTTTCTCTCATAATGAAAAATCTCCTTTTTTTATTTTATTCAAATAAAATATGACAGAAAAATTAAAACAAAATAGGATTAAAGCATATACATGCCTTAACCCTACTTTTTAAATTAATTATAGAGAATTCCATTAATATCAATTACTCTATGGTTATAATGTCTCCTCTATCTCTTGTCTCAGAAATAACAAGAGTCTTTATCTCCATAGTATTTGTATTAGCAAGAGAAATTCTTGTAACATGATCCTTAGATGTAATATCCACAATTACATTATAACCTGCAAGCTCAGCAACTATCTTATCTGGGATCTTATATGTGATATCATTAATATACCACTTGCCTGAAGAAGCTTTAATCAGGCTTGCATTATATCCCTTTGAAATTGATTCTGGAACACTGTCAATTGCTGTTGTCTTATAAAGACTTAATGAATGGCCTTCAGAAGCAACAAATCTTAATGTAATATAATCATCTTCCTTGATAACTCCGTCAGAATCGACTGCTGTATCTGCTTCAATTGCGAAAATTGTTTCATTAGGTGCCTTAACAGAATCTACAGCCTTAATTGGCTCCGCAAAAGAAACATGATCAACAACTGCATCAGACATTACATCATATAACATGATTGCTGCAGCATCAAAGATATTATCTGTTTCAATAGTTCCATCTTCAAGCTTCTTATCCTTAGTATAAGTTCTTGAATATGTCATATATAACTGCATCTTATTCTCAGAAGAAGCAATGATTGTAACTTCTGGAATAGATCTTCTGATAAGCTTATTAAACTTATCTGACTCAACCGTATATGACATAATATCGAAATAACCTTCTCTTGGTTCTCTTGGTTCAACAGATAAAATAAGTCTTCCTGCAACACCTGCAATAATACTATTAATTACAAGTGAACCCTGTTCTGTAGCAGGGACTCCATTCTTAAGCAAAATTCCGTTTTCTACAGTATATCCAGTTGGAACATCTGGAATATTAGGATCATCAATCAGCTTGTAAGCTATTGCATTATTAGCTGTAATTACTGCAGTAACCGAATCATCAAGTGAACCATCCTCCTTGATTAACTTGGCTGTTCCTTTAATGGAATCACCCGAACCATCAACATTAATTACCTGGTAATTCTTACGGTCTACCTTGTTTAATACTGTTACATTAGTCTTAATCTTGTTTATTCTCATGATTAAGTCCTCCTTTTATTTTTTATTTAATACAAATTACATATGACAGAAAAATAAAAATAAACAAAAAATAGGACTTGTTTTTTTGTAAATCCTATTTTTATTAATTATTAAAATTTATTTAAATTAATTGATTGCTGATATTTACTTCTTTTATCATTTATTTTATATGATTTTTGCTTTTCTGTATCATACTTTTTTGCCAAAGAATCTACATATTCATCAAAATCAGTTCTTAAATTCTGAGAATTATTATTAGCATAATCAGCTTTTTCTAATTCTTCATTTACAAGATCTGATAGTGATGTCTTAAGAACATGCTCCATTTTTTCCTTTTCAGTTTTTCTTTTTTCATTATTCTTACGAATTATATTACCAATAACTATTATCGCAATAACAATAACTATAAAAATACCTATACAAATTAATATACCTTTAATCGGAATATTAGTTAAAACATCTGATACGCTATTTCCAATATTTTCTGTAGCTTCTGTAGTACTTTCCGAATCTGTTTGTGAAGTATTATATTCGGTTCTTAAAATTGAAATTAAAATAGAAAATATAAATCTTGAAAAAATCAAGATTGTCCCTACTATACAATTACCAACTCCATTAGATACTCCTGACTCATCATCATTTAAAACCGATTTAAGTATATTAGAAAAACCTGTAGCAACAATGATAACCCCTAAGCAGCCTAAACATGTGCTTATTACATTTAACATAAAAACTCCTTACATTTAAATATACTCTAAAACTATAATTTAAAAATTAACTTAGAGTTTTAAAATAGCATTTTTAATACTTCAATATCATCATATACAAATAAACATCGACTGAAATCCCATCCTCAGGTATTTCACTGGCAACGGCATGTATTCCATCGATGAGCGTCTTATTTACTTCATTTTATTACTCAAAATACCAGCTATAATATGCCTTTATTATCAATCAACACTATCCCAAACACATTACACATCAATTATTATTCATTTGCATAGTTCTCTACTGCAACTTCTGTCTGCTGTGTTTCAACATTCGTATTCTTAGCTGTATTTATAACACTATAGCCTACCACAAACATTATTGTACTAATCCAAATAACAGCTATAATAACAATATAAATGCCATAATCATGCAAAAAATCTAACATAAACTGTCCCTCTTATTTTATTTCTTTTTCTCTAATCTTTATTATTAAAATCCTGCCTTTTACAGGTAAGCAATATGCTTAGGTTGAGTTTCACTATTTACTTTTATTGAAAAACAATAAAGGAAAATGTTAAAGCTGAATAATAAATTATTCTGCCTTATTATTTTTCTTCTTGTTTTCTTCCTTTTCCTTTAAAAGACTATTCTCCATCTTTACAAAAATTGATTTCTTCTTGCCAAAAGGCTTTGCTGTAATTCCCATTTGTTAAATCCTTTCTTAATTAAAATATTTTTTAAAGACATTTAATATATGACAGATTTAATTACTCATTTTTTTACATAAAAAAAAGAGGTGTTTTTTGCCACCTCTTTTTTAAAATAATTTAAAAATATTTCGAATAAAATAAATCAACCTGATGATACAAATATTGCAAATCCTTATCATTAGTTATTAAGAAATCATATTCCTTTGAATTTTTATATGCATCAAATTCCTCTCTTTCACTCTCCAAGCGTATTCGCAAAGTATCAGGATTATCTCCTCTTAGAAGTCCTCTTTTAATTATTTTATCCTCAGCCAAATCAACATATACGCAAATTAAATTAAACAAATTATGCTTATTATGCTCTTTTAACCATTTAACGCCATCTGGATTTATAATGTATACACATGTATTTGATGGCAAAGCTTCTAATGCAGCACAATATTCTATTCCAGTTTTATCATTTTTTGTATAAGCAATGATTGTTTTTTCTTTTAAAATATTGCTCATTTCTTCCTTTGAAATAAATATATGTTCTACACCATTTGTCTCATATTCTCTTTTTGGTCTGGTTGTCATTGAAACAACTGAAGGAATTCCATATTTTTCATTTAATACTTTTGCGACTGTATCTTTGCCACTTGATGTCTTTCCTATAACTGCAATTATTGTCTTTTTATCCATATTAAAAATCTCCTAATGAACTACTCACAACCGACTATTGTCGGATGGAATTTTCTTACAATTCTTCGATAACTAATGCCATAAGCAATTATATAATTCATCAATGCGATTCTGGCATCTGTCAGCTTCTAATTCATTACCGGATTCCGAATACTGGTCCCTTTTAATTTCCCAATTTTGAATTTCTTTTTTTATTCTTGTATATTTACCATTTTCTTTCATATATTAACTCCTTTTATCTTAAAATTTATTAAATATATGACAGAAAAAAAGTCCCATTTAATTAAATGGGACTAAAAATTATTTTTATGAATTAATGCTATTTATCATCCATATTTTCATTAATATTATCAATATTAATGACATCATTTTTATCAGCTATTATTATATAAGATGATATTATTTTTGCAATAAATAAAGCGTTAACTACAATTAAAATAACTCCTGGGATTATGTTATCAAAGTGCTTAATAACATCAAAAGCAATATCAGGAATGAACATAAAAGCTTCAATTATACAAGAAAATATTACACTATCTATTCCTTTTCTTATGCCTACTATATATTTATCCATGATGTTCTCCTTTTTTTCTTTCCATACTAAATTACTGCACATTGCAAATTTAACCGGTTTATTATACTTACTACATGCTCCTTACATTTTTCAATTAAAATACATTTCCTTTTTTTATTAAGACATGCTTCTCCTGTAACGCCACTACCCGCAAATTGATCTAAAACTAATTCACCAGGTAAAGTAAAATATTCTAACAACTGTTCAAATAAAGCAACTGGTTTTTCTGTCTGAACATTCTTTAATTTATTAGGAATGGCCTGCACATTAAATTCAGTAGGCAGCATTCCATTAGCTCCACTCATAAATCTGGTAGGTACTCCATTTATAACGCCTCTTTGCTTATCTGGTCTTAATGCTCTTGGCTTACCTTTACTAAAAATCATTATGTCTTCTGTATTTTTAGCTTTTCTGCCTGTATTACTTACAAATGTACCTTTTTTCCATGCAACTTTTGCATAATACTTAAATCCTGCCTGTTCTGCCATCTTCTTAATCTCATACAAATAATCAAAATTATTTTCATTTTCTGCAGGTAAAATTTCTACTAAGAAACTACCTTCCTTTAATACCCTAGCTTTTTCCATAAAATCTGATAAGGTATACTTAAAACAATCATACTGGGCTAAATGTCTTGTACCACCATTATTAGATTTCTTATCATCCCATGGATGATCAGTAATTATGCAATCCATAGATTCACTTTCAAAAACAGATAAATCTCTTCCATCGCCTTCAATAAGAACTACATCATCTGTTACATATAGTCCTTTTGATAGTTTCTTAAATTCTTTACCTAAATTTTCATAAATTCTTGCTCTGACTGACTCTTTTGGATATGAGGGATTAACAGCATATGCTTCTTTTAGTGTAAACTGCTTTCCTGGTTTAAAAGCCGCTAACAGATTTGATAAAACACTCATAATATATTCTCCTTTATTTTGTTTGATAAAGAAGATATGACAGAAAATTATTTACATTAGAATGTGAACTGTTATTTCTTATTACTAAAATATTTCTGATAACAATTATGAAAAATATAATACTCATTACGATTAGACAAATATTTTGTAACATAACAGGCATAAAAGAGTACAATACACTACTTGCATTAACTCCAATATGAATTAAAATAGAGGACAATAAATTATCTGTTTTTATATATACATAGGCTAATATAATACCGAAAATAAATGCATAAGTGCTTTGAATAATATTAAAATGTACTAATCCAAAAACGAAAGCTGATATATAAATTGAGCTTACATCTGGTTTCTTAAAGAATTTGTTTTGCTTTATTATTTTTGTAATACCGTATCTAAATATTAATTCTTCAACAACTGGCGTAATAACACCTGTTATTAAGAGTACTTGAAGCCAATTTCCGGTTACAGCAACATTCATCAAAGAATTATATGAATTAGAAACCAAATTATTAGGTAAGGAATCTATTACCACAGAAGCTAAAAAATTCATAATAATGCCTGTTAAAATAAATGTCTTGACATCTTTTAATGATAATTTTGAAATAAATATGATTGATTTATTAACTTTATATTCTTTAAGCATAACAAACCCAAGTATTATAATATCGGAAACAAATAATGCAGGCATAATTAATTCACTGAGCATACTAAGATAACTATATGAAAGTAAATTACCTGTTTCTATACATACATATAAATTATCATACCATTGTGAATCAGAAAACAATTTAAAAATAAATACGCCCAATGTACATACAATTTGAGTAATAAGAAAGGCAAATACTATTCCAATAATCTTTGTAATTTGTTTAATCATTATTTTGTTGACCTCCAAATTGCTTTGTTTTTATTTTGATATGATTTTTTAATTTTTATTAAGTCCATTATTATAATTCTTTCCTAAAAAAGTTTATATGTATTAATATGACAGAGTGAAACAAAAAAAATAGCAGGAATTAACCTGCTATTTTTTATTATATTCAATTGTATTAAATATTGATTAAGATACTGACTTCTTATTTTTAGGCTTAGTACTATATGCAGCAGCAATTTTTTTTGTATCAATTTTTGCAAGTGCTGATGAATTCTTCTTAGCTTTGGCAGGAGAAGATGTATGAGAATTAGCTCTTACCTTTTTAATCTTAGCATCCTGTTCTCTTAACTTAGCTGCTTCCTTTAATGCCTTGTTTGGATCAATAGGAACATAATTAGTATTAGTTACATCAAATACTTCCTTAAGGAATGTGTTATATATTTCTCCATGTTCCTTATCTGAATAACAAACATATTGACCTGTTATAAATAATTCATCCTTTGCTCTGGTTAAAGAAACAAACAATAATCTTCTCATTTCCTCAATTTCTTTTTCATGATTAACTTTATTACGGATGCTATGCAAATGCTTGCTATCATACTTTGTAACACTGTTAAATATAACCGGCCATTCAAGTCCTTTTGATGAGTGAGCTGTTGTAAGTACAACACCTTCGTAAGTCTGTTCCATTTTCTTGCAGCAATTAGTTCCAAATACTTTAAAATCCTGAATATACTCTAACTCAGACTGTAAATCCTCATTTGCATATACCAAATCTAAGAAATATTCATAGATTTCATCTCCTTCATCTCCCTTAAGTGCGTCAAGCATATTATGGAAAATTTGTCTCTGAGACGGAATCGCTATCATATCCATATTCATAAACTGCTGCTTTAGTTTAGAGATTTCATCATTAATATCATTAAATGATAAAAGATTTAATATTTCTCCATTATATTTCGCAGCCAGATAATCTAAATAAAGCTTATCTGCTTCAGGCTGATAAAATGCATCAGCTAAAGATAATGCAGCTTTAACCTTTCCGTTTTCAGCTAATGGCATTGGATTCATCATAACCCAAGGAATATTTGCTTTTGATAATGCGGCCCCAATAGAAACAAGTTCAGCCTTTGTATATGTAAGCACTGCAATGTCTTCTGGAATATGTTCGTTTAAATCCAACATCTCTTTAATTGTATCTACAATATACTCAATTTCTTCATCTTTGCTATAAAAGCCCTTTACTGTTACAGGTGCACCATGATCCTTACATGGATTCATAGCTTTAATAAGTCTTTCCTTATTAAGTGCTTCTATATCAGTTGCAACCTTAAGTATTTCAGGAGTACTTCTTCTATTAACTGATAAATTAATATCTATACCTTTTATGCCTAACTTATCGAAGAAATGAATCATGTTTTCCGGAGATGTATGTCTGAACCCATAAATACTCTGAGAATCATCACCTACAACCATTAAAGACTCAAAACATTTACAATTACATAGCTCCTTTATTGTATCCATCTGAATATCATTAGAATCCTGAAACTCATCTACTATAATATGCTTAAAACCTAATCTTTCTAAATAACCCGGATGCGCATTGATAATGTTAAACATCATTGGTTCCTGATCAGCAAATGTAATAAGTGAATCTTCAAGTAGCTGTTTCTGGTATTCAGAATATAAATCTATTAACTGTGTAACAGCAATACCAGTGCCCATAAATCTTGAATAACCTTTATCTCTTAAAAGTTCTGTAAGCTGATTATTTGCATCTGGAAGTGTAATATCAACATGTTCAGTTTTAATCAACTCAAAGCATTTTTCAGCACAAGCTAATGCACCTCTTAAGTTCGGTGTATCTGTCATAAAGTTCAAGTAATCGATTCCGTTAATATGATTATCAGTTAATAATTGAGTAATAATCTTACGATTTCTTACATCATCAATTACAACAGGAGGATTTGTAAATCCCAATTCCTTATACTCAAATTTAACAATATTATAAGCAAAACTATTAAAAGTCATTGCCTGAATATCGTCAGGACTTACAGAAAGTCCATAAGTTAAACACTTACTTGCGATCCTTGTTTTCATTTCTGCTGCACCTGCGTCTGTAAATGTTATAAATAACATTTCTTCCGGCTTGACACCTTCAACAAACATTTGTGCTCCTCTTTCAGTAACACATTCTGTTTTACCTGCACCGGCTGTAGCAATTACCCTTGCAATTCCTTTTCTAAAATCAACTATCTGCTGCTGTTCGTCTGATAAAATAATTTTGTCTCTCTTCTTAAGCGTTTTCTTTTCGAAATGTGCAGGAGTTTTTGTATAATGGCAAAGCATATTATAAGAACATGTTTTACAATCATCTTCTGTACACTGAATATGCCCCTGCTCAGATAAATTGATCTGCTTAATATAATCTAATTCTTCTCCACAAAGACTATCTTTACCCCATTCAACTTCTTTTTCAAATGAAACAACATTACCGCCGTAGCCTGAAAAGAAATCAGCATCAGTCATACTTTTAGAAGTATCTGTGCTTTTTCTTAAGTAATAATAAGATCCTTTAATAATCTTTTTTTCACCTGGTTTAAGTAATGATTTTGCATATAAATATAATGCATATATTTCCGGACACTTTAAAACAGATAAATCCTGTTTCTTGCCTGAGACAGTTACCACGGGCTTTGAAGCAAAAAACTTGATTGCTTCAATTTCATTTTTATTAACAGAAACAGCATCAGGTCTAATATGAATTGCGTAATCCTGACTTACAGGAATATCCTTAGCATCAACTTCAACTTCAAGTTTTCTTTTTTCGCAAGACGCATATCTTGTAAGAATTTCTGTAAGACGCTTAATTCTTCCTTCATTAGTTTCCGCAGGTAAATTATTCTCTTCAACACCTTCAGACACTAAATCATGAAATTCATTAATCTGAAACTCACCTTTTAAATAACCCATAATAATCTGCTTAATAATAATAGCATTATCATAATTGTCATTTTTCTTTGTAGTAACTTCAATTTCCTTTTTTAAGTTCTTCATAAGACGACAATGATATTTGCCTCTTAACTCTTCTGATTTTAATACTTTCATAAAATATCTCCTTTATTATTTTGATAAAGAAAATATGACAGAAAAAATATTCAAGAGTAACAATAATTCCATCTTGGAATTTAATATCAATATTCACAGCGCTTCTTATTTAATTAACTTAGCTTTAAATTAGTTTCTTTATGCGATATTGCTTTATTTTCAAGGCCTTTATTATAAAAAGGACAGGCTGATTATACTTCAACCTGTCCTTAAAATTATATATTTTTACTTAGTAGAATTCTTTTCTGACTTAGACACTTTCTCAGGAACATTCTTTACAGTTACCTTAATCTCCGGGTCAACATCTTCTGGAATGCCTGTAAAGTTCACATTCTTTGTTGTCTTGGCATCATATGTATTAGCCTTCATTACTTCTGTAAGGTCAAAACCAGTTGTTTCCTTAACAGATTCAATTGTCTTTGCAAGTACTGATGGTACATTACTGCTAAATGAACCTACTCCGGTTTCACCATTACCACTGTCAATAATAGTTACCTTATCAATGGCTTCTAATGGCTTTGCAATAGCTCCTGCCATCTCTGGAAGTACTTTGATAATCATTTCAGTCATGGCAGCCTTACCATACTTAGCCATTGCATCTGCTTTCTTCTCCATAGCTTCAGCTTCAGCTAATCCTTTTGCCTTAATACTTTCAGCATCAGCAACACCTTTTGCCTTAATACTCTCTGCTTCTGCAAAGCCCTGTGCCTTTACTGCTTCAGCTTCCTGTTCCTTAGCAAATCTGTCTGCTTCTGCCTGTGATTTCTTAGCTTCAGCCTGCTTCTGAATTTCAAACTGCTTTGCTTCTGCTTCCTTCTGTCTCTGATAAAGTTCTGCATCTGCCTTTTGCTGTGCTGCATACTTTTCAGCTTCGGCCTGCTTACGGATATCAGCATCAAGTGTTTTTTCCTTAACAGTGATTTCCTTTTCTCTTAATTCAATTTCCTTTTCCTGCTTTGCAATATTAGCATTGGCAGTAGTGATTTCAATTGTCTTTCTCTGTTCCTGCTGCTGGATTTCATATGCCGCATCAGCTTCAGCCTTCTTAACATCTGCTGCTCTCTTTAATTCCTGCTTCTTAATCTCAAGTTCATTATTTCTTTCTGCAATAGCTGTCTCAGCTTCAATTCTTGCATCATTAGCCTGCTTTTCAGCATTAGCCTTTGCAACTGCAATATCTCTTTCTGATTCTGCTCTTGATATCTGTGCTGACTTACTGATACTTACAACCCTGTCAATACCAAGGTTTTCAATAACATTACCTTCATCTGTAACATTCTGAACATTAAAGCTTACAATTTCAAGACCCATTCTTTCCATATCAGGAGCAGCATTCTCCTGTACCTTTTCAGCAAATAACTTTCTGTCCTGTACAATATCCTCAAGCTTCATCTGTCCTATAATTTCACGGACATTACCTTCAAGTACATCTACAACTGATTCTCTGATATAATCTGAATTTTTATTAAGGAAGTTACTTGCAGCCTTTCCAAGCATTTCAGGTGATGAACCAATCTTAATCTTTACAGCAGAATCAATATTAACATTAATATACTCATTTGTTGGTACTGATTCCTTTGTCTTTACATCAACAGAAATCATCTTTAAATCAAGCTTATCTACTCTCTGTAAAAATGGTATCTTAAGTGATGACCTTCCGATAACATACTTAGGTGTCTTTCTAAGTCCTGATACAATAAGTGCCTTGTCTGTCGGAGCCTTAATATAACTTGCAAATAATAATGCAATTAATACTACAACCACCGCTACTACAATTCCAATCGTTACTTCAATTCCCATAAATTTTATTCCTTTCTTTTAGTAAAAATAAGCATGAACTACTCACAAACGACATTAGTCGGATGGAGCTTTCTTGCTTGATTGCGATAAACATCTTTTAAATTATTTTGTTTACGCCAGTCATTAGTAATATGACAGATATTTAATTTATTTTTTTTACATAAAAAATGGCTATGTTTTCACATAGCCATTCAGGAGGGAGGTTTAAAATTTATTGTCAAGCATACAGTGCAAACGTATGCTTATGAGTCAAACTTTTTGCTGCCGCAATATCTCTTTGAATAAATTCTTTGTTAATTCTTTTTTCGTAAGACTTAACAATATTCTGGAAATTATGTAAACAGCTTTCAATTGATGACTGCAATTCTGAATATACGCAGTCATTTTTCATGTCAATATTATCAGAATTAATAAAAATACTAACAACATTGCAATCTGGTTCAGGCATTCCGTCATCTGTATAATAGCAATCGCTACCCATAAAAAGCACATATTTACCTTCACCAAACACTAATTTTTTATCCATATAAATGTAAGATTCATCTTCATCTATATAGACCTCTGTTTCTCCAATTGATTCATCAAACATATTATTTTCAAATATATCAATGTCTTCTTCTTTTATATCAAATAAATCTAACATACTGTATGTCCTCCTTTTAAATTGATTTATCTTATATATGACTGAAAAATAAAATAAGATAAACAAAAAATGCATTTCTATTTATTAATATAGAAATGCATTTAACACAATTAAATATATTCAATTTTTAATTCTTCAGTTTTGAGCCATGCATTCATGATTTTGTTATATAATTCTTTAAGTCTCTTTATTTCTTTTTTCGTTAAATGAACAACATTAACTAACATTTTATTTGAAGAACCTGCTAATTTATTCAAGATAACCTGTTTATCTTTAATTAGATAAACAATTCGTGTACAAGCCAAATTTACTGCACAATCTGGATTTTCCTGAATCAAATCATTGAATGTAAATCTTGAGTTAATGCCATTTTTTTTAATTAACCAAACGGCTTCAAGAGTTTCATCAAATTTTACATTTAAAGCTTTCTTATCTGTACTATAAACATAATCCTTTTCTGCAACACAATTATCCGGTATATCAATTATAGACGGTTCATATTGCAAACAATCTATTATAGAACCATTTTTATCAAATATATTTAATGGATAATCCTGAATTCCTATTAATTTTAAGTCTTCAGATGTAAATATATTTTTGATAGGATTGTCAATGGCTTTAGATTTTTCTTCATTAGAATTATTATTTTTAACAGATAACTTTCCTGAAGAATCTATAGAAACAATACCCCAAGATGATTTATTATCTGCTTCTTCTAATGCGTAGTTTGACTTATCTCCAGGACATAACTCAGCAAGCCAATTTAATGTCTGTCCATAATTTAGCCCTGTTTTTAATTGGACCAGTTTAATTACATTCCAACTTTCTCCACAAGCAAAGCAATGGATTCCCTTAAAATGCTTTTTTGAATCCACATATATACTTGCTGAACCAAAATGTTTATCATTATGAAACGGACATAAAATTTCTCGTTTATTCCCAGTAACTATATCCGTTCCTGCAGTAGCATTTGAAATTTTAATATTAAGCTTGTTTATAACATCTAGCATATTAATGCTATCTACAATAGCTTGTCTATCATATCTCATGCAACTGCCTCCACAACAACTTCATTACCTTCAATATGCGCATTGCTGCAATATCCGCCAATTGCTTTAAGGGATTCGACAACCAGATCCTTTGTAGCATATAAATGATCTCCAGGAGCTAAATAAAAAACATTTTCTTCACTGTTTATTAATTCAATGCCTTCTGATGAAGAAACATTTTTGCATACATATGGATAATTATCCTCCTTATTTTTGTTAACTTCTACTGCTAAAGCCTTTCTCCATGGCGTAAAATCGAATTTATTCATAACAAATTCCTCCTTTAAATTTTTGATATAAAGGATATGACAGAAAAAAAATCATTAATGAAAGGAGATTCTAAATTCATGATGATATAACAAAAGCAGGAGATGCTTGCTTATCTCCTGCTAAAATATTAATTTCTAAATTATTTTATGAACTATTCACAATTGACTATTGTCGAATAGAGTTTTCCTGCTATTCTTCGATAATTGATTTTTCCTTTTTAATTGAATGTTTTATATATGACATAAAATATCATTTAATCAAAATTCTAATCAAATTAGAATCTGCATCTGCTACAAAATTTTCTATTAAAACTATTTTTATAATGTTGCTTTTGTTATCCACGAATGTATATGTTAATACTGGATTTTCTAATACTGATTTATCCAGATCATAATATTTAATTAGTAAATTTCTTAACTTATCATAATTCATTATGAATTTATCTTTGTGATCATTTTGAATAATATGAACCTTCTTATCTTTAGCATTAAATCTTATTCTGTCTTCCGAAATTGTAAATGCAGAAATTCCATTGTATATATTAAAATTATAACTAAAAATATATTCGTAATTAATTTCTGAAATGAAATTATTGATTATCTGGTTTAATTCATATCTAATTTTTTGTCTTGACACTTGTTTTTGTTTTGTTTTTCTCATAATTTTAAACATAAAGTCCTCCATAATTAAAAAATATATTATATTTTTAATATGACAGAGGAAATAAAAAAACTGTCAGGAATCGTCCTGACAGTTTAATTATAAAATAATAAACTATAATTCTAATTCGTCATCAAATATTCTATTTTCCTTATGTTCTACTTTAGATAAATTCTTTAAATCTAATTCATCTGCTGCCTTTACTGTTACTTTTTCTAATTCCTTATTTGCAACAGGATTATCTAATTTTTCAGATTTACCGCAAAATTCATTAGAAATATAATCAAGGTCATACGATGATACTACCTTTGCATTCTCTTTTAGACCTTCTTTTTGAACATCTAGTGGATATAATGAGAACACTGTATCAGCCTCTTTTATATCAGTTGTAAGCTCTCCGCAGCCTTCGGCATATAAATCAAATAATTGTTTCATATCTGGAATAGCGTTATTTAATATATATCCTAATTCAACTGATGTCTGTTTATTTAAATCATTTGAAACAACATTCTGCCCTAAATTTAAACTGCCTACATGATCAATCCAATATGTCGCATCGTTTTCTACATCATAAACACATGGAGTTGCCATGGTTGATGCTGCATTTATTTTAATTGGATGCTCAATCTGTGATATTTCGAACTGTTTTCCAAGGAAAATAACAGATCGTTCATCTTTAGTAAAATCAATAACCTCATCATAATCATCATATTCAGCATCATGATCCCTATGACATGCTTTTCTTGTATCCATATACTCACCTAAAGAACCCTCTTTTTCCATTTCAATAAATTTAAGTCCTTCAGCTTTATTAAATGGCACTGAGAATCCATGAATTTCTACAACAGCATATTTAATACCGGCATCTTTCATAGCTTTTTTATCTAATAAAACCATTTCAGTAGCACCATTTGGGGCATCTGTGTAATCGCCACTATGTACACCAAATTTTCCGGATTTTAAATTATAATAATACAGGGTATCAACTGTTATGTTTTTATCATTATAAAACTTAACACTTAAATCAATGTCCCCTCTTACTTCATGTCCATTATTATCCTTATAATTTTTCCAGTATATTCCATAAGCTAATAAGTTTTTATTCTGATCACCTGATAATCTACTATATGGAGGAATAATATTACCTGCAGAACAATCTCTCATATCTCTTAAAGGAATTTTAATATCTTCTAATTTAGGGTCAATATATACTTTACCCAACTGTTTTGTATCTGAAATGTTATGAACAATAGTCTGTCTAATAATATTTCTTATATTATTCATTTGAGCATCTGAAAGATGTAACGGTTTATTGTCTGAAACTAATAATTTTCCATTTTTATTCTTATAAATTCTATTCTCATGTTCTTTATTTCTTAATTCAAACGAATTATACATAGTAAGCATTGACTGCACAGGAACATTACAATACATAATTTTGTTTGCAATTGAAGTTAAAGCTAAACCATTGCCTTCTTTTGCTGCTTCATCAACATACTGAATATAATGCTGAACAAAATACCCAGGGAAATTATCCGCAAGCTTATTAAATTTTTGTACATTTTCAAATGATGAAACTTTAATAAGATTATCTATCGCTTTTTCAAACTGTCTTGGGACTGGAATAATATCCTTACCATTTTCATCCTTTTTTATTTTATTAGCAAGATTATCAAATGCCTTTACTACTCTTTCAGGACCAGTATGTGAATCAATTCTATTCATTAATCTCTTATATAATCCTTCATCCTTCCAGATATCATAGTAAAGATTTGGACAGTTATTTAACATATCCTTTATTAACCTTTTGTCTGAATTGGTTAACTTATATTTAACTTTGCCGTTCTTATTTGAAACTGTTTTCTTAGTATTTAATGATATATCATTAACTTTGTTTCCAAAATTCTGATTTGAAAGTTCTGCTGCAAATCTTAATACATCTTTAGAATCCTTTATCATATTAACTGCTGAATTTCTTGCACCCAGTTTATATAATAGACTAGCTGTTTTAACTAAATTTTCTTTACTCTGATAAGGTATCTCGGTTGAAACAATTTGGTCAATTTTAAATGGATATTCACGAAAATATGTTTCAACATCTTTCAAGTTTTCTTCATTCATACCTTTTGGCGCATGAATTCTGTTTATCATTAATTCATCTAATTCTTTTATATTTGTATTATTAATTACCTTTAATTTGTCAGGGAAGTTTTCCAATAATGGGAGCCTGTCAACTTTTTCCTCAGTTACAGAATCTCTTATCATTTGTGCTATCGTTTTACATCTTTCATCATCTGTCTGGGAAAATGTATAATATAATAACGAATTAATATATAATGCTTCCTCAGATTTATCCATGACTTCTTCCGGGAAATTAGGATAGAATAACTCAACAGAATTAAATTCATCAATCCCTTTATATTCTTTAATAATATCTGTCAAATCATTATATACCTCACATATTTCCTGTGCAGGCAATTTAGCTAATGCAGATATAGCATCCGTGCTTAATGTATAACCATAACTTTCCAAATTTCTATTGACTGATAAAGCCATATTAATGTTTTCATATTCAATATCAATGGGATTTTGTGGGATTGAAAACTTAGATAGATTGTTAAATAAAATAGAATTAATAGATTTGTTCATAATATAACCTCCAAAAAAATAAACACAATAGTTCTTACAAAAAAAGTCTTAATATCATAGTTTATTTACTATGACATTAAGACTCAAATAATATAATAATCAGCGTTAAACAAAAAAAATAATTTTTCATAATTTAGAATAAAAGTAGGATGTTTAGCATAAATATTATTATATATTTTTTTATATTTTAATACATCAGCATATAGCAAAAGGATTTATGATTATAACAAGTTTATTCTTTATTTAATCCCGCAGGATATCTCAAAAGAAAACCTGATATAATCATACTTACTATTTGAGTATTAAAAAGTAGGATGCTATATATATTATGCCTTAAAATATAAATCTGAGTCAGCTTACAACAAATATAATAACCAAATTGTTTTTTATTTTAAAAAGTAGGATGTTGTAAATAATACTCAAAATACTCCATTAATTTGAAAGCATATATAATATGACAGAAATAAAAAATAATATGATGATTTTTACTCATCAATTACATTTTTTATATTTTTTTCAATAAAGGGTGAAATGTCGTCTTCTCCCTTAAGTCTTTTTCTGATTAAAGTTTCTAATTTATCTTTATATTCCGAGTGCTCTTCTATATATAATTTAGCATTTGCTCTGCCCTGCCATCTTAAACTAGAATCTTCTGCATCTGTAAACCAAGCTCCAGTTTTATTGATAAATCCATGTTCAACAGCTAAATCAATTATTTCACCATTCTTGTCTATACCTTTACCAAATGAAATTTCAAATGTTGCCTCCTTAAATGGAGGAGCTATTTTATTTTTAACTACCTTTGCTTTTGTTCTGTTAGCAACAATAGCTCCGCCTTCCTTAATTGACTCAATTCTTCGTACATCAATTCTTACAGAAGAGTAAAACTTTAATGCTCGTCCCCCAGTTGTTGTTTCTGGGTTGCCAAACATAATTCCAACCTTTTCTCTTAACTGATTAATAAAAATAACTGAACAATTACTTTTACTTACAACGGGAGTCAGTTTCCTTAAAGCCTGCGACATAAGTCTTGCTTGTAATCCAACATGTGAATCCCCCATTTCTCCATCAATTTCTGCCTTAGGTACAAGAGCTGCTACAGAATCTATTACAACCAAATCTAAAGCTCCGGATCTTACCATTGTTTCTGCTATTTCTAAAGCCTGTTCTCCGCTGTCTGGCTGTGAAATATATAAATTATTTATATCCACACCTAAATTAGAAGCATAAACAGGGTCTAATGCATGTTCAGCATCAATAAACCCGGCAATTCCACCATTTTTTTGTATTTCTGCAATCATATGCAAGGTTAAAGTTGTTTTACCACTTGATTCCGGGCCAAATACTTCTATAATTCTTCCTTTTGGAATTCCTCCGCCTAAAGCCTGATCCAGTGCTAAGGAACCTGATGAAAATGTTTCAACATTTAATTTCTTTGTATCACCTAATTTAAAGACAGAACCTTTGCCATAGGTCTTTTCAATTTCTAACATTGCAGCATCAAGTGCTTTTAATTTGTCATTTGAAATTGATTCGTTACCCTGTGTTTCGGTATTAATATTCTTTGGTGGTCTTCCCATATTTAATTCCTCCTAAAAAATAATTTATACATTGATATATATGACAGTTTTTGTTGAACAATTTTTTACATAAATTAATTTAATTTATATTTAAGAGACATTTTGTTTAAGCAACTCTTCTCTCTTTTTATCTAAATAGACTACACCAACAGCATATGAAGCCCAGATATCTTTTTTAAAGCCATAAAACCATCCCGGATTCTTTTTAGTTCCTACAATTCCAAATCTATCTATTAATGCTTGCCTTATATTCGCATCCTTTGCTCTTGAATCATGGCAAATAAATTGTTTTTCTTCTATTCTGTATATTTGCGTCCATTTAATATTTCTGCTTTCAGTTACTTGAATGAATCTGCCAATCCATACACATGTATCAAATACAGTTTTTCCTACTGCCATACCATATGAAGCTATCATTTCTATTGCTAAAATATCAAAATCAATTTTATTCATTAATTTTAATAATTCATTATTATCTAATAATCCTTTGTCCAATATATGATAATTACTATCTAATAATGAATAAGCCGATTTAACATCTCCTGGATCTATTGCTAATATAATCTGTCTATTATTTTCCATATTTTTCCTCCAATATATAAAACTTTATATTAAAAATATGACAGCTTAAAAAGAAAAATAAGACAATCTCAAATCAATGAAATTGCCTTATTTATTAAAATATTTAGTTGTTGTGTTGTGTATTCAGATATTAATAATCAATATCATCGAAAATAATCTGTGGAGTTGTTACGCCATTCCATGTATTTTCACTTAATCTTCCATATAAAGTTAAAACAGTTGGTTCTCCAAGCTTTTCAAATTTTTCAACTAACCCGCCAAAATTAATTGCGTTAGCCTGATTATTAAAGAGTTTTAAAACCTTTTTTTCAGCACCCAAAAGCTGATAATATACACCTTTTCTTAGTTCTGTCATATAAGAAATTTTATATCTTGGCTCTTCAAATCCTTTGCCAAAGATATAATTATGAAAGGCTTCCTGCTCTTCCTTTACCTGCTCTACTGTAATATCGTAATCATAATACTTGTAATTGAACTCTTTTGGCTTTTCTCCTGCAGCTTCATGTATAGCTTCAATAAACTTATCCATATTTTCAGCTTTAACTTCTGAAATACCTGCTGCATACGGATGTCCTCCATAATTACCCATATACTGCTTAACCTGATCTAATAATAACTTCATATTAACATTTGCCCCTTCAATTTCTGGTGCTCTTGCAGAACCTTTATAGGCGGTACCATTATTTATTGGAGCAAATACAATAACAGAAGTATTGTATTCTTCCTGTAACTTACCGGCAATTAAGCCAATAACTCCCGGATGTATTTCTCCTTCCTTACCACATATAACAATAGGATAGTCATTTTCCATATGAGCTTCCTCTATACGCTGTTTTAAAACAGGTAAAAGGTCATTAGTATATGCCTTTCTTCTTTCGTTTGCTTCTACTAGAACCTTTGCTTTTGCAATTGCTGTAACAAAGTCGTTGTCATTCTGAAGGAAAAGGTCTACTACCTGATTAGAACCAAAAGTTTCCAGTCTTGAAATAGCGTTAATGGTAGGACTTATTAAATAAGCTAAATCATCAGTTGTTACAACAGTTTCAAGATCAGGTTTAAGGCCTACAAGTAAGCAGAACATTCCGGTTGTACGTCCAGAATTCTGTGTTAATGTAAATAACCCGTTCTTGAGTATTAAATAATTATCATATCCATATACTCCATTAATATTTTCAATTAAATTAACACTATCACCAACAGTTGCGATAGCAGCAAGACCATTTATCTTATCTATTGTTTCATCTTTGATATACCATTCTGGCAAATTTAATTGCTTAATATGCTGAGCAAATTTATATACAAGCCCTGCACCACAATAATCTGAGAATTTTGCACCACAATCAACTGCATGAGGATCAATAATTACATCTGCAGGTGGCAATATTTTTTTTTTGGTTTCGTCAGTAACTGGAAGGTGATGATCTAAAATAAGAACACTCCAACCTAATTCTTTTGCCTTTGTTATTGCGTCAAGAGCTGCGATACCATTATCTACAGTTATTAACAATCCTGTATCATAATTTTTTATAACTGGTAAACCATGAATTGATATTTCATTACATAAATATTCTACAATATTTGCAGAAGCTCCATATCCATCTAATTCTCTATCTGGTATATACCATTTTACATCTGAGAATTTAAGGTCTAACAACATAAGATTTAATTCAGATGTTGAACATATTCCATCGGTATCATAATCTCCTATTATTCTAACTGGCTTATATTTAAATAAACTAAGTAAATTAAACGCCTTGTCAAAATCGGAAATTTTGTAATATTCAGATGTTTCTCTACCATTATTAAAATCAGCAAAATATTTATTTGCTTTTTCAATAAAATTTACCTCATCAGTATTTTTCTTCTTCCATGTTATACACATATAATTTGTTCTCCTTTTCAATATTATTTAACAAATTAATGACAGAAAAATAAAATAAAAAGCATACATTATATTGTTTTATGCAATACAATGTATGCTTCTGAATCATAAATAGAAAAACAACCCTGAATAATAATACTTAGGAAGTTTATCTATCTCTTTACAAATTTGAATAATTCTTTCATCCACTAAGAAAGAATATTGTTTTACTCTTCTTACATCAGATTTAAAATAATGTACATCATTTATAAATCCTATAAGAATAGTAAAGAATATAACATAAGACAAAATACTTATTATACTTAATATAATATGTATTAAACCTGTAGTTAATAAATTCAAATTTGTAAAAATAGAAATTAACAAAGTTACACATAACTTTGTCTGCTGCATAGCTGTATATTTTTCAATATCACGCCAATAAGTTGTATAACCTGCAGCAACAGAGTTATATTTCTTTAAGAAAAAATGATTTAATATATTTTTATTCATTATTTCTTCTCCTTTATTAATTATATTCTGATAGATATATGACAGAAAAATTAATAGGAGTATGTATATAATTTTTATTCCCTTATTACAATAAATGATAAAGTAATTTTTAGACTTAATTTAATTAATATGAAAATATCAAATTTATTAATAATAGAGTATGGAGTTTTACTATAATTTTTGTAAAATTACATTTTAGAAAACAAATAATTACTAAAATATAAATCAGCTTATTAATAGATTAATTTATATATCAAAAATATTCAAAAATATAATTCTGGGTGCTGTTGATATTTTTAAAATTTATAAAAATAATATATGAAATGATTCATTTGATTTTAGGGTAACTTTAATAAGAATACCGTGTATACGCCATTCCAAATTCTAAAATATTGATATTATTTTTTTATAAATCAAATACTAGCCTGTAATTTGGATTAAGAGCAATACTTACGTCATTATGACTTAAGCTATGTTTATCCATAAATCCGCAGGCATCAAGTTTAAAGATGATATCGTCAACATCATCTTTCCATAATCCCCATTTTTTGTCCTGATAATATATTTTTTCAAATGAATTAAAAAAGCTTGAATTTAAAATAAATTCCTTTATCTTCTTTCTAAGTATTCTATATTTGTTTGTATGTTTTTTTATTGTATCTAACTTTTCTTTATATTTTTTTACAAGCTTTTGTTTGTCTATTATGGGATTCCTCCGTGTAGCGCCAACAATTTTTCTTTTATTAATTTCTTTGATATTATTTTTTATCTGTTCAAGTCTGTCAGCATCTTCAGTAAGCTTTCGTGAAATTACATTTGAAGATACATGCAATTCTTTCATTATTTCCTTATATGTTTTACCCATTGCATATAATTCTACAATTTTATTATATTTAAATTCTCTTCGTTTTTTGTTTCTTTCTACCTGTTCTTTTTTCTTTAACTTTTCTTCCATTCTATAGCCTTCAAGATTTTTAAGACCATATTCTCTTCTTGCTGTAAGTGGATCCAACCCTAACCCTTTTATGAAGGTCGTTGTTTTAAATTTACACCAATTCACATTATTAACATTATTAAAATCTTTGAATGTAAATAGTTCTAATTCATCAATTGATAATGGCTCTGAAGTTTTCTTTGTCAGCTTCAGCATTTCCTTTTTTGCAGTTTCATCATCATAGGCAGCTCTTAAAGTATTATATGCGTAATAGGCAAAATCTAATTTATCAACATACTTAGGAACAGCATCCTTAGCAAAATTATTAAGGAATTCTATTCTGTTTATTAAATTATCCTGTAAATATGAAGGAAGGTTTAATTTATTGCTGCTTTTGCTGTCTGAATCTTCATAGTTTACAATATCATGCAATCTGTCATTATTCTTTATAAAATATAAAGGGTGTAATGTGTTATATAAATCATGTACAGTTGTTTTATTCTTATTAATAAATAATAATGTTGGAGTCTCAAAATTTATTGCATCATAAGTTCCAGGTACACGAATTAAAGAGTCACATTTTACTGACTCTTTGTCTACTTCAGGGAAACCTAATGAAATTCCATTTATGTCTATTTGTTTATTTATAACCTGTGACAATACCTTTCCTACCAGATTATATTTCCACAAGAGATCCTTTGATAATTCTTCAATGCCATATATTAATTCAACTTCATTATATATAGCGTTAATAATATTAGGCTTTGGGGCATCTCCTAAAATATAATCATAGTTATTGAGGAAATATTGAATATTGTCTTTATAATCTTCTTCTGGCCATATTATTCTTACACATATAGCTTTTAGACAGAATATGTTCTTTTCACACCTAGCCATTCGCTTTTGTATTCTACTATGTGGTGTCTTACCAGTACTATACCCTGAAGTAGAAAAACCTATTTCAATTTTGTCGTAGAATTCTTTATCTGAAACAACAGATGTCTTTAATGGGTTAATGCACATATATCTATTATATTCTTCGTTTAAATAATCTTTATTGAGATTAGAAAGCACATCTTTTGCATTAGACCTAAAAACTGCTGTCTTAGATGAATCATTAACATTTAATGCAACAAATTGATAATGGCATTGATACTGCTCATTTTCTTGTTCTGTTATAAATTTAATAGCTCTCTTCTCATTTTTATCTGCACAATTTAAAAATTTCTGTTTTGTCATAAATAACCTCGCTATGAAAATCTTATATATATATTTATGACAGACAAAAAAATTTTTTTTCTTACACAAAAAAATAGTGCCAAAAATGGCACTATTAAAACTTGAATATATCAGTAATTATACGAAAATGACATATGATTATTTAAATGTTTTAAATATGGGGTAAGATACACTTTACGTTCATGATATATTTCTGGGACACATAAGTACATTTGTTTTTTTGCTCTTGTAATAGCAACATAGAATACTCTTAGATTTTCCTGTCTTTCTTCTTCAGCCATGCTCATAGCATTAAATCCTGGGTAAACTCCTGTAACACAATCAAGTACAAATACATATTCCCATTCCAAACCTTTTGCTGAATGTACTGTTGAAATAACCAAGCCCTCTTCTTCATCTTTGTTATCCATCCCTAAAGTTAAATTATCAAGAAAAGCGTTTAAAGATTTGTGATTATTAAACACTGTACATAATTCATATAACTGTTTTAAAATATTTTTATCATCATCTAATTTATCCTGTTCATTTATTTTTTGCTCTTCATTTAATTTAGCATTTTCCAATAATTCTTTTCTTTGTTCAATATAATATTCATTTATTTTTAGCACAAGATCAGGGATACTTAACTGGTTCCTATAATACTTGATTCTAAAATTCAAAATTGTATTATGCAATTTTTCCATGTCTTGATGAAATTTTTTTGTTGGATATTCATGCAGCAAGAAATCTTTTTCTGTTACATGTTCTACAATATTTCTTGCATATGTATCACCAATTCCATATATTAATTGCAATATTCTAAACCACGCTAATGTGTCAATTGGATTAGCGATAACTCTTAAATAGGCTAAGATATCCTGGACAGCTTCTCTTTCAAAAAATTTAGGTCCTCCAACTTTTTTGTACGGAATATTATTATTCATTAACAATGTTTCCAATATAGCTGAATCTCTGGAATACTTCTCTAGCACTGCTATATCCTTATATGGGACATTTTTATTATGCAGCTTAATTATTCTATTTAAAATGCAGGTTGCCTCTTCTGCCTGATTTTGAAGGCTTATGACTTCAGGCATAGTTCCTTGTTTATTATTACTTGTCATATTCTTAGGATATCCAAAATTAGCATACCGGTTCATAACTGAATTTGCTAAATTAAGTATTTCTGTAGTGGAACGATAATTCTTTTCAAGTTTTATTACTTTGCAATTTTTATGCTTTTTAGGGAAATTAATAAAGTTAGACACATTACTTCCTCTGAAAGCATAAATACTTTGATAATCATCTCCTACAACTGCTAGATTCTCATATTTCTGAGCCATTTTAAATATAATTCTTTCCTGCAGATTATTGGTATCTTGATATTCATCTACCATAATATATTTATAACTGCTTGAAATTTGATTTCTGACAGCTTTATTATCTAATAATTCGTTAAAGTATATTAACAAATCATCATAATCTACCAGATTATTTTCCTTTTTATAATTTTTGTATTTTTCAAACAGCTCAGTATATATATATGATAAAAATGCCAAGTTACTATCTTTAAGCCCAATAACTGTTTCTAATGGTAAATCTTGATTAATTGACATGCTAAATATTTTGGCGATTTCAGATACAGAGAAGCCGCTTTTTATTTTATATTTTTCTGGATTTTCAGCTATAAGAAGTTTAATTGTATTTACAACATCGCTCTCAGAAAGTATAGTAAAGTTTTTTCTTAGCCCAACTAAAACCCCATATATCCTTAACATTTTGGCACAAAAAGAATGATATGTACATGCAGTAATTTTATTGCATCTTTCATCTAATATTTGTGCAGCTCTTTCACTCATTTCATTAGCTGCCTTATTAGTGAATGTTAAAAGCAGAATACTCTGAGGTGGAATTCCATTTTCTATCATATATGCAACTCTATGTATTAATGTTGCTGTTTTACCTGTACCTGCTCCTGCAATAATAAGTAATGGCCCATCAATTGTTGTAGCAGCTTCATATTGCTGCTCATTTAAAACAGCTTTATAATCAATCATAAATTATTACAATCCTTTCCATTATTAAATTTATGAACTACTCACAACCGACTATTGTCAGATGGAGTTTTCTTACTATTTTTCAATAAAAATCTTTTATTTAAAATATGACAGATTTATAGTGGATTTTTCTTACATAAAAAAAGAGAAGCTTATTGCTCCTCTTTTTCAATTCTTATTTCAACAATCTCACCTTTGAAATAATCATTAACAGATTCAATATTACCTGAATGTATTACTTTATTATCCAATAATGGAGTATCTACAATAAATTCTATTACAGATCCATTTGGATTCTGCCTATGCGTCAGTTTATCTGTATGTTCATCAGATTTAGCTTCAGCAAAAATACAAGGAATAATAGTTCCGTTTTCTAAAACCACATCAATTTTTTTACCTATAATCTTTGTATAATATGAACCTACTGCTATACAATATCTATCATTTACCATTCTAAGACCAGTATTAACATCAGTATAAGCTTCGTTATTCTGTATATCAAATTGCTTAGATGTTTTATCTGTAATTGTTCTATAATCCATAAAGGATTTGAAATGGCAATTATCAGGAGTATCATATAATTCATATTCAGATAAATAAATATTAGGAATATCGTTTTTATCCGAATTGGATTCTAAATCTGAATTATCTTCATTAACTTCAACTTCTTCAATTGTTTGGCAATTAACATCATCATCTAATGAATTATCTGATATTTTCTTTTGAATTGTTGTAAAAAAAGCTGATTGATTAAGCTTTATTGTATGGTTTGTAAAATTAGAACATCTTTTGTTTTCAGCAGCATACACATATGGCTTAAAATTACATAAGCAAATACACAGTGAAAATAAAAATAAATTTAAAGTAACATTGAATTGTTTTAAAAATTTTTTCATAATGTTTCTCCATCAATATATTGTTCATTATATATATGACAGAGAAAAAAAGTCTTTATGCGATTAAACACAAAGGCTTTTACAATAGTTCATCTGGATATATCTTCTTCCATATTTTTTATATTTAATTGTTTATTTTGTGTCTTTTGAATAGATTTAATAATTTTAATTCTATCATCTGGGGACAGGCTTTGTGATAATTCAGCAAGCTTTTTAAAAGAACAATACTCCTGACCGTTAATTATCATAATATCTCCTTTTTCAATATATCCTTCATCCTCTTTTAATAAATCGAATACATTACTGTTTATATTTTGTTTTATTTCAGATTTATTATTATTTAAATTATCATCTTTATTAACAACTTCAGAATCAATTTTATTATTCCATTGTGAACTTATATTGATTTCATCATCATTAATTGTATAGATCACAGTACCTTCATTATCTTCAAATATTACTTTTTCCCAAAATAATCCACAATCAAAATCATTTACTATAATATTCAGTTCTTCATCTAAAAATCTTGTGTCGCTATCATATTCATCTGCTGCATCTCCTAAAATTTCAGCTTCTGAACATTCAAAGTATTCTTCATCTTGAGTTTCAGAATCACTAATATTTATTAAAACAGATTGATTATTTTTAAGTTTTATTTCCATATATTCAGGAATATTCATATAGTTATTTGCATAACATTTTATTTTCATACGGCCTCCTAAAAAATTGGTTTTAATGAGTAATAATATCAGATAATGCAGTCATAATTTCTTCATTATTTTCTATTATTTGGTTTTTATCAAAGCCAATTATATATTGAACATAAAAATTATAAAGTACATCATAACTGATTTTGTAATCTAAAATTGATTTATCATTAATAACAGGAGCAAAATTATATTCTATGCATAATTGCAATGACTTTAAATTTGCATATTTACCTTTAATAGCCTTTGAAATATCATTAATCCATAAAACATTATGTCCTGCTTCAAATTGATTCATACGCAAAGCTGTATATTCAATTTGGAATAATGACTTCTGTTCTTCAGCGGTAAATAATCTTTCAGGCTCAGCATACAATTTTTTAATATTTATAATATTATTTGACATAAATTCAAGAATATTACAAATAATTCCACTACCAGTTATTGCTGTTACATTATCAATAGACGATGCTAAAATAGCGTGTTCCTTTAATTTTCCTTCTGGAATATCAATTAAAAGATTATTTGCTACAGAATTCATTTCTTTTGTTAATGTTTTCTTTATCTGTTTAATAATTTTTGCTTCAAAATATGTCGCTTTTATCATACTAAGTTCCTTAATATGATATTTTTCATATAATTCCACACCTAATATTTTTTGTAAATTATGTTTTGCTTCTATATCAGGGACAATAATGGTTTTGTTTTCATCAGTCTTTATATATAAAGAATATCTGAACACAGAAAAAGGGATACTTTTTATTGAACCGTAATTTTTATATATATTTATTCTTTCATTTAAAAAATTTGTTATATTATTTAATTCATCTTCTGTAAGATTTGATTTTTTTTCATTAACACTATAATGAGCTAAGAAATCTCTTATTGTATTTCCTCCATAAATTTCAGTGCCGTTATGATTTTTTATGACATTACCGGCATTAATAATTTTGTCAGGAGTCATAAAATAATTTAAATCTAATCCTTTTAATTTAAATACCAAACCCTTATAAATCATTCCATAAGCTAAATCGGCTAATTCGATAATAGAGCGTGTAGGTAAATTTTCAATATTTAATTTAACAACATCATCATATTTAAATAAATTAATGAGTGCATTCTTTTTTGCATTATATCCATTTTGTAAATTATAAATATGTAATGGTGATAATTCTAATATATGCCTGCCGCACATATATCCATACATTGTTTTATAAAAAATATCACATTTGTTATAATCATATTTAAATGCTTTTAAAATTTCTTTAGGATATTTCCTATTTGCTCTTTTTTTTACATTATTGTTTTTATTACTATTTTCCTTAAATTCAACTTTTGTTATCATATAAATCCTCCAAAATATATTAATCTTATATTGTTTGATAGAAAATTAATTCTATATAATATATATGACAGAACAAAATAAAAAACAGGGCAATATATACCCTGTTTTAAATCATTAATTTGCATCCTAAATATTCATTTCTAAATATTTTTCTTGTTCATCATTTAATGCATCATATATTTCCGTAGAAGGAATTACTTCACAATTCATTAAACTATTATGATATGATTTTTCAGAAACATCATGACGTAAATGATCAATAGGCACTCTTAGATTCCACATTTTTATTGCTTCATCTTTAGTCTTACCCATTCCACCGCTGGCTCCACAGCCTCCTTTTGCGTAATCGCAAGTAATCTTAAAGCCATTAGTTTTAATAGGGATAATACTCATTGAGTCCCACTTTCTACAAAATGGACATCTTTTGAGTCCTACCTTATTTGTCTTATTTATTGCATTTGTTGACACTGTTGCTGTTGTTACCATTATTGTATTCTCCTTTTTTCTAGTTGTTTTTTAAATTGATGAATTCGAAGAAGTAATTGTATGTTCGATATTTTCAATTCTTATATTATCATCAAATAATTTTTCTATTGGTGATTTATCTTTGTCTGAAATCAGATTATATTTATTTGCAATTCTTGGCATCATTCTATGTAAATCTTCAAGTTTAAAACTTCCGTAAAAACTCAGAAAATTCTCACGATTCATACTATAATTGCTATTAGAGTTTTTATAAAATTGATTTATTTCTCTTCTTAAAGCTTCTTGTATTATACTCGGAAGCTCTGATACACATGTATGTCGATCTACTATACCTGCATCATACCAGTTGTACTTTTCTAAATCAGCCTTAGAAATAATAGTTTTGGATAATAAAAATCCAAATGCAGTTATTCTTTCTGACTTTTCAGATTCATGCTTCTTTATAATGATATCTTTAGCTTCATTAAAATTTTGAAAAGCTATTGGCTCAATTGAATCTGGGATTTCCTCTATAGTATCCTTTAAAGCATAATATTTATACATAAAATTACCTCCTTAAGATGCCAATACTGTTGCATCAATAATATCAATTACTTTTCTCAATCCATCATTATATGTTTTGCTTCCGCAAATAATATTAATAATAGAATCCTGAGTTCTGTTATCATTTAATACACAAAAATCATCTGCTATTACCATTAATTGTTGTGCATCTGTAATTGGCATTAATATTTTTCTGTCACCTATCATTTTTTGATATCTCTTCTTCATAATTTTTCTCCTTTGGCTTTGTTATCATATATATTGAATGACAGAAATATAAAATAAGATAAAAAATATAATACTGTTTCTTAAATTAAAATCTTAAATGCTGTGATTGTTTAAATTAGTGTTTAGAAAACCATTCTATCCATTTACTTGTGTCTTGTAATTCTATGAATTTACTAGAATATTTTACGCAATCATAGTGCCCTATTGTGATTAGCGCATAAATAATAAAATTATTTTCATCGTTACTAATTTTGCAATTATAAGATATATTTCTTTTATTCTTTTCTAAGCAAAAGAATTTATTGTATATTTTTGTTTCATAATTAATTGACTGTAATACAACAACAATAATTTTATTATTTTTTTTGATACACATAAGGTTTTTATTAAATAATTTTGATTCATATAATGAATAGACATTTTCTCCATCTCTAATTGTTCTATAGAAATATTTTTTTCGTTCATAATAACTTTCTTCCTGATCAATAATATAAAAATCGCTTGATTGAAAATTAAAAATGAATAATCTGTTTTTATCTGAAAATAAATTATAATAATTATTGTTATATGCAAGTGTTCCACTTAAATCAATTTTGTTATTTTCAGAAAGTCTTGAATTTTGTATTATATGCTTTTTGTTTTCTTGTATGATATTTGGGAATTTTAATTCATATGAATACAGCCTATTTTCTTTTTTGGTATTTTCAATACATGGTATATTAATAAACATAATATCTGTTTAACTCCTTAAATTAAAATCTTAATTAATAAATATATGACAGTTTAAAAAAATATTTTTCGAAAAACAATATAAAAAACAGCCATCAAATGATGACTGTTTTTGCTTAAGATTTTTTATTTTTAACTTTTTTAATTATGTTCCAATCCTCTTCTGTGAAATATGGATACATATCATAGACTGCAAATTCTCCATCTTTTTTAGAAATTGTATATTCTAAAACAATATGAAGTCCATGACAGTCAAAAGGAATATCATAGTTTGTACCTTTTACAATTCCTTTTCCTATAACCGTATTAGATACTATATCTATAACTAAACGATTATGTCTTCTGTCGTTGTAATAAATATCTCTATCCTCACACCAGTTCTGAATTTTAGAAATAATAGAGGTATTATTTGAAGCAATTAAAACTCTCTCTAATGCTTCAGATGCACTTTCTAATGAATCAAACCATGTAGGATGAAAGGTACCATTCTTAGCACCTTTCATCCCTTTCTTTTCTTTTGTAGCTTCAGAAATTTTATTTATAGCCCATGAAATTTCTGGAGCTATATGTTGTAGCACATGAGGAGTATGTTCCTCAACATAATCATTTGCTCCTGATCTGGTTTCAACCAAATCATTAGCTTCAAAATTAAAGAGATATTCTTCTGCATCATAAAATTTTTCGATATATGATGCTACATTAAAAAAATCCTTTTTATATGTGCCAGCCTTTTTGTCTGACATAATTTCATTTAATTCTGCCATAGTGCAGCGTTCCTTTCTTCGCAATGTGCGAACAAAAAAGCTACCCTAAAAAGTCTATAAAGACATTTTAAGGTAGCTAAACAAATAGTTCTCAAAATTATTTAATCTGGATTATATGGATATTCTATAAAGAATTCATATTCCGGATTGTCGCTCATTAAGCGGGCAATATTTTCTGCTTTGGATACATAATATGTATGTCTGTTATCCAACCCATCCTTTTCATTAAGCATTTCGCACTTAGCTCGTGTAACAATCTTATGAAACTGATTACCAGATAAATCTACAATTATTTCGTTATCTCTATAGAAATAATCAATATTCTTTCTTTCAAGAATTTTGTTAATATAAGGAATTAATTCTTCTTTTGCCTTCTTAAAATGTCTCATATATAAGACTCCCTTCTTGGAGTTATTCTCCATTAAATTTATTGATAAAAAATATATGACAGAAAAAACAGTATATGTTAAAGATTTATCCAAACTGTTGTCTTTTTATTAAAATATTGTTATATATTTCATCCCAGTATTTATTTATAGCATCAATTTCTTGTTGATCAGTTAGTGCGTTCTTATCGATAATAACATCATCAAGACTTTTTATAACAGTATTAGCAGTTTTATAATCTGAAATATTAGTATTCTCAGCTTTTTTTAAAGCATCATATGCTTTTTTGTAACAAAAACTGGCATTTTCATAATTAGGAAAATCGATTTGAAAAAAATCTTTTTTACCAGAATTATAATTACATTTTTTCCCTTCCCAGTCAATATAATGCTCATAAATAGTTTCAGGTTTCTCAAATTCCTTATTATCTAAATTCTGGTGCAAATATTCATTAAACTGCTCCCATATTTCTCCACATATTGCTGAACCATTATCAAAATTTTTAGGAATATCATATCCGGTCCATATACATGTTGTGTAATATGGTGTATATGCACATAGCCAAGAGTCCTTGTTATCATTCGTTGTTCCAGTTTTCCCTGCACAAATTTGATTATCTATTTGATAATTTTTAACATATCCTTCTGTAAAATTTGAAATTAAACAATCTGTCATCATATAAGCGGTGCCTTTTTTATATACTTGAATATCTTCTTTATTTTGATATATTTCTTCATTTTGACGCAACATATGTTTGATGCATGTATTATTATTGTATTTACCATTATTAGCTAATACATTGTATGCTTTAGTCATGTTTTCTACTGTCACCCCATTTGTAAAACCACCTATGGCAATTGCAGCATTATTATTATCTTCATATGAAATATTATAAAAGTGCATTTTATTTAAATACTCTAAACAATTGTTTATTCCAACATTCATTAATGTTTTAACAGCCGTTGTATTGACTGATTGCAATAAAGCTATTCTTACTGAAATATTGCCTCTGTAATATCCATCATGATTTTTAGGCTGATATTTACCCTCAAGTGGAGAATCCAAAATCATAGATGATGGATGATAGTCTAAAATATCAAAAGCCGGAGCATAATCTAATATTGGTTTAATGGAAGAGCCTGGTTGTCTAGGAGATTGATATGCTCTATTTATATATTCATTATCTTCTTGTCCACCTATAATTGCTCTAACATATCCAGTTTCATTATCAATACACATGGATGATGTTTGAAGAAGATGCCGCCCATCCTCGGATAAGCTGTTATCATATTGTGATAAAACATTTTTTGAAATTTGTAATAGCTCAAGCTGCTTATCTTTATCTATTGAAGTATATATCCTGTATCCTCCAGTTAATATTTCTTCTTTGTACTTAGAGTATATTTTATTATATTGATTAATATAATCTTGCTCATCTTCTGAAGAATCAAAAAGGTATTGAAAATTAAATCCATTTATTTCCATAAGATATTCAATAGAACATTTAAGTGTATATGAAAATTCATAAGATGTTGGTAAATCAGATGTTTCTTTATATAAAATTAAATCAAGAGGATCTTCTAATGCTTCATTGTATTGTTTTTCTGTAATTATTTTCTGATTATACATTGTATTAAGGACTTGATTTCTTTTACATATTGCTAATTCATAATTTGTTTCAGGATTATATTTTGTAGGGGCATTTGAAATACCTATTAACATTGCGGCCTGAGATATTGTTACATCAGATGCATCACATCCAAAATAATATTTACAAGCTGCCTGAATTCCGTAACAATTGCTGCCGTAGAAATTAGAGTTTAAATACATTTCAAGTATTTGTTCTTTAGAATATGACTTTTCCATTTCAAGTGATGCTATCATTTCAGTAAGTTTTCTATCTATTGTTTTGTCTGAATTTTTTATAACAATATTTTTTACAACTTGTTGTGTGATTGTACTGCCGCCCTGAGTTATTTTCCCCTTATTCTTTATATAAGCCAAAGAAGCTCGTAACAATGCTTTAGCATCAATACCTTTATGAATATAGAAATTCTTATCTTCCACAGCAATATATCCTTGTATTATATAATCACTGACATCGCTGATATTAACATATTCATAAGAGCCGTTAATATTAGCTGCCATTAATGTGCCATCATCATAATAAAAATATGTATTCAGTTCTTTATTAAATTCATTTTGGTTCATATTTTGTAATGACTCATATGCATTTTCCTGTGCCAATTTGAATTTACTGTAAAATTTAATATAAAATACTGATAATGATATTAAAGATAATAATATGACTATCATAATAATCAATATAAAAATTTTAAATATGGTTAAAAGATGATTTTTCTGTTTTTTTAGTGGAATATTTTTATCATCATTATAAAGTGGTTGTTTTTTAGAACTCATAATTTTTCTCCTTTATATTTATTTACACAATAAATATGACAGAGAATAACAAAAAGCTCCCACCATTAAGGTGAGAGCTTTAATCAAAGTTGCTAGTAGAATTGTAAAATTCTATTAAAGTGTATTTTTACAACAAAATTACCGGCTTTAACAAAAGTGCTAGTCTTTGAGGAGGCATATATGTATGCCTAATATATACCGACAATATTTTATCACATTGTAAATTATAATACAATATTGATTTAATTATTATATGACAGATTTTTGACTGCAAATTTTTACATAATTTTATTTTTGCCTGTTCTTTTAGCTTTATATAAATTTTTATCTGCTGCATCAAATAAATCATGAACGGTATTATTTTTTTTATATTCTGTTATTCCTCCAGAGAAAGTAAATTGCTGCGGAATATTCTCATATTTAATATTGTTGAATTTAATTCTGATATCGTTAATTATATTATACGCCTCAGTATATTCATAATCTGCAAATAATATTCCGAATTCTTCACCTCCATATCTGGCGACAAAAATATTTGATTGGTTAATATTTTGAAGTTCCTTAGCTAAATTAATTAAAACAGTATTTCCAAATTCATGTCCATATGTATCGTTAACTGATTTAAAATCATCTATATCTATTATACAAAAATAAAGTTTTTTCTTATATGATATCCATTTCTTTGTTGTATTAAAAAGAGACCTATAATTATCTAATCGAGTTAATCCATCTTGTGAAATTTCTTTTAATAATTGCGCATTTCTATTTTCAGATAAAACCAGTTTAAGTTCTTTTTCTTTCTCATATTTAATAACAAGTCTCGAATAAATATATGCAAATATTGTTATGATACATGATAAAAACATATATATTAAATAATTTGATGGTAACTTATTTAATTCAGAGATTGATGATAATGAAATTGTAATAATTTCAAATTGACTTATCAAAAATAATTGCCAATTAACCTTGTTACTACCATATACAATACACATAAAAATTGGGCAGGCTATTAATGTATATAATACCGGATAATTATAATGAATGATAATTGAAACCACTATAATTAAAGTTAAAATATACAAAGGCATGGCTTCATATATTTCTGGTATAATATTATCTTGATATTTTCTTATAATTTGTCTACCGGTAAACCATATTATTAAATTAGATGTAGTAGGTATAAATACATTCAATATAATATAAGATAATATATTTATTGTTTGTTTTTCTATTATTATATGTATTGGTATAAATAATAATTCAAAAACAAATATTGTGATTATTATAAGAAGGTTAATAGCCATTATTTTATTTTGAAATTTATTATACAAATATGCATATAAACTGGTTTGTTTTTCTGTATGCTCTATTGTATTATCTTGTATTTTAATTTTTTCTATTGTTTTCATAATAATATTTATTAATCACTGAATCCCTTATCTGAAGATAAGGGAAGAAGCAATTCTCCTTTCTGCCATATTGCATCTTTTTGTTTCTAATATATGAGCATTTTACAAAGTTATTATCATTTTTTTTATTAAATCTAACATTACTCTGTTGCATCATAAAATTCTTTCTCTGGATACAATTCGTTTAAATTTTCTGCTAAATCTATTTCTTCAAGTAAAGCATTATAATTCATTTTAATTTTTTCAGATTTAATTAAACTTAACATAGCATCTGCAATTACAGGATCAAATTGAGTACCTTTACCCTTTTCAAGCTCATTAACTACAATTATTGAATCTAAATGTTTCCTATATACTCTGTCACTTGTCATTGCGTCAAAGGCATCTGCTACAGAAATAATTCTTGCAATATAAGGTATTTGTTCTCCCTTTAAGCCATCTGGGTATCCTTTTCCGTCATATCTTTCATGATGATATTTTGCTCCTAAATCAATGTCCTTAAGCATTGACATATCTTTTAAGATATTTCCGCCTATTACTGTGTGGTTCTTCATTACTTGGTACTCTTCATTTGTTAATTTTCCTGGTTTGTTTAATATGCTATCCGGAATTCCTAGTTTTCCTATATCATGCAATAGTGCTATTGAATGAATATCTTCAATCTCATTTTTATTCATTCCTAATTTATATGCTAATAAGGCTGTATAATCTGCTACTCTGGTTGAATGGCCTTTGGTGTAATTATCTCTGGCATCGATAATATTTGCTATAGTTGTAACTGTTTGGAGAGACATTTTATTAATTTGTTCTATTTGATTTATTATTGTTTGTGTATTTTGCAAATTTAGGTCTGTATTTCTTTTATAAAACTTTGAAACAATATATGCTGCTGCAAAGCATAAAATAATTATTGCAAGTTGAATCTCCATGTCTTTGCCACCTGATTTATCAATTTTATTATATGTCTTAATAAATATTGCTGTAATATTCAACACTGTCGAAAATAACCCGGTTACTATAATTAAAGTTGGATCATAATATAAAATTAAAAGCAGGATAATTGGGAATATATAAGTAAAACATAAAACAGTATTTCCTGTAAATAAGGTAAATGTATACATTATTAAAAACGAGAATGTTACAAAATATTTTAAAAATAGCCAGTTTTTATTATAAATAAAAACCAACCACCCTGTTAAATTCGGGATACTAATTAATATAGCAAATATTGCAAAATATGGTGGTGATATAGCATGTTTTAACATTTCACCAAAATAAATGCCTAATAGTGTTATTGTTATTACTGACCAACCACATAAAAGTGATGTATTTAATCTTTCTTGTTCTCTATCCATAGGTCCTCCTTATAGTCAAAAAAAGTTATATTAATATATATATGACAGATAATATTAAAAAAAGAGTTCAACGTGACTAAGTAAGATCATGCTTACCGTTACCGCTGAACCCTTTTTATAAAAAATATAATTAGCTCCTTTATTTTTAGCTAATAATAATATGACAGAATTAAAATAAATAAAGCGTAGAATAATTAATTCTACGCTTTACACAATCATTATTTATTAATTTTTTTCTGATGTAAATTATTTATAAAAGTGATTGCCTCAGGAGGCAATGGAGAAAATCTATATACTTTTTTCATTTCTTCTTCGCAGCATATACCTGCTCGTTTTAATTCATATATATTTTTCTTTTTCATAAAATTTCCTCCTTACTGAGCTGCTGTAAATTCAACAAAATATTCTATAGTACTTTGCTGATCCTGATATACAATAATTTCATCATTACATAAACTATGGCCCGCATGAGCAAAAGTACAATGAGCGCCAGGACATCTCTGTTGTAAAACATTATAAGTTAAATCACTTTCAGCAGATGTTACATCATATGTTTTACCAGTAGCCACTTTGAAAATGCCTAAATATCCAATTGCTTCACTACCATGAGTCCAATAAGAACCGGAGCTTGAAGTATATCCCATCGATTTTTTTGCCTTATTAGCAAAATATGTACCTAATCCAAACATCTTTCCATTAGTTACAACTCCAACTGGATTTATTGTTAAACCATTAGTTATAATGGACCAGAAGTTTTCTGATCTTGAACCATGAAATAAATGAGATATTCCATTATTTTCATCACTTAAATTTTCTTTAGCACAATATTCATTGAAAGCCTTTTCGGTCTTTTTATTAATGATTCTCCAAGCATTTTTATATTGCTTTGCATTTTCTCCCATAAGCTTCTTGATTTTAGTCTCTTCTTCGTCAGATACAGGTCTCCATTCAAGTCCATAGGTCTGAAGAACTGTTGGCATAGTGTTATATTTAGCTAAATTACTATTAGATCTTACCTGAGAATACACAATATCAAACAGTTCCTGCTCTTTGTCAATGATATCAACAAATTCAATCTTTCTTTTAGCCAAATGTTTAGATAAATTATCCATTCTTCTAGGAATTGCAGCATATAATACTTTTAATTTATTATTAAACTCTGCAATTGACATAGAATCATGGTTCTTAGCTAATTCAGTCAAAATCGAATTACCATATTCAAGCATCTCATCTGAAATATCTTCAACTGAAGTTGAATAATTATCTGAAATAACCTTATTAGCGTATGAAAGCAGTTTTGTTATAATAGAATCAACAGAGAAAATTCCAGTCTGTGCATATGTACCGCCATTAAAACTTAAACCTTTTTTTGTAATCTTTTTTTTCTCCATTTTTTGAGTCTTTGTAAGCAACCAACCTCTATTTACCTTAGACAAATAAAAAGAATCCCAATTAGTCATAGGAAGTGAATATGTCCTTGGCCTGTTCCTTCCTATCCTGATTCCAATTCTACCTTCAGTAACATCAAAAACATTCTTATTATTGGCATTAACCTGCATAATAATCTGTTGATTATTACCTTTACCTGTAGCTGTTTCTGCAACATAATTAAGTTCCAAATATTCATGATTTGGTATTGTATTTATATCTGCCTGTTTCATAAATCCTCCTTATATATTACGCAATTTTATCTTTAAATTTTTCGAAAGCTTCTTTTGTAAATTGTGTATACATCCCAGAATCATTTCTTACTGATACGAAATCGCCAAATGCTATACATTCATATGTATGCCCTTTTGTCCAGCATCCATAGAATGATTCATTAGTATCAGATAAAGTTTTATTTGCCTGCACATTAAAAACAATATGTTCTATCATTTTGAATACGCCTCCTTTAATTAATTGATGTAATATATATGTCAGAAAAATAAAATTGGATATAAATTTGTAAATTCATTTTATATATAGTATATTATTAAATATTGTAAAATTAAGGAGAGTAAAATGAATATGAACAAACTTAATATTTTTTCAATTGAATTTGGAAACGAAAAAATGTTTTTTGTTGGAAAGAATGAGTCTATTAAATATATAAAAAATCATTTTAATTGGAAAGATATTCATAATGATGTGGTTAATATAAATGTAATGACCGATTTAGCAATAAAAAACAATGTATTTGTTAATATAATGCCTAATAATATTAAGGATAAATTATATGCAAAATTATTTATTATTTCTAAACTAAAGAAACATAAATTATGGATGTCTTTTGATCAATATTTAGCTGCTATGTGTTTTACGGAAAACGGTAAAAAGAAATAAAAATGTTGTTGAATATGTCTGATGATGACATAGATTTAATCTGTAAAAATTCAGAATGGAATAAAATTTATAAATAAATAAAAAGACTTAGTATGATATATATTATATACATACTAAGTCTTTTTCTATCTAAATTACTCACAATCGACTATTGTCGAATGGAATTTTCTTATTTAATTGCAATAATTATTATTTTGTTGAAGTTGTTACTTTTATATTTGGTTTATCAATTGTAATATCCATCCTATCAGAATCGTTTAGTTTTTTTGCCATTTCGTCTTTAACCATTTTTATATTTTGTTCTAAATCAGGCATTTCAGTAGATTCAGTAACTATATCTATATTATTTGAATCATTATTTTTTTCTTTTGGCTTATCAGCTAAACAATTATTTAGCTCATTAATATATTGCCTTTTTTTGAATTCCTGCATTTCTGATAATATTTTCTTTTTTAATTCCTTATTTGCAATATGAAATTTATATTTATCAAGTACTCCATAATTAAGTTTTGCTGCAGGTTTATGTTTTATAATACCTGTTACTATTAAACCATCAAATGTTTCTTTGATATGGTCAATTTGTTCAACTTTATAATCTGTCATTTTATCAATTCCGGGTACAAAATAGCTAAAATCAATATATTCATTATATATTTCAAATCTAGCCTGAGGGTACCAATTAATAACATTTTTAAGAATCAAAAAACATAATAAATTTGAACCCGCAATTATTCCACTAGCAATTACACCCGCAAAATTTTCTGTTCCATAAAAAATAATCTCGCTAACAAGTCCGCCTATAATGAGTGCAAGATTAAAAATAACAATAAGAGAATGAACTGGCCTAATATCTGGCAGTTTACTCAACATATTATATGAATTAATTGGGTTATTTTTATTGTTCATAAATTACTACCTTGTTGCTATATTAGCAACTTCCTTTCTAAAATAATATTGAAGTTTTTATTACACAAAACATCTAAAAATAATATGACAGACATAAAAAATAAAATCTGTCATATATATAAATAGCATTTTATTAAAGGAGGATATATCATGTAGTTTTTTGATTGAAAATTAATTTAGTATTGTAGATTCAAAGACGGGTGAATTTGCAATAATTAAACATAAAAAAGGTTGAGCTTTATTGCTCAACCTTTTTTTCTTAAGCTGTTATACAGCCTGTTATATGAGAATCGTTAATATTGATTCTAATATTATTGTCTTCCAATTCCTTCGCTAAATCGAAAATGGAAATCGTTTCCAGATATTCTAAATATGAAATCATTTGTTTTCTTCCCTTAAGCAACATATCGACATACTCACTTGTACTCATATACTTTCTCCTTTTCATTTTACATATCAAAGTTTCTGGTTATTCTTGCCGTTCTGAGGATAATGTCCTTTGTATTCTGATCAAGATTTTCTGTATTAATAATAACTGCTGTCTTATCATTACTAAGCTTCATTTCTGGAGTAATCTTAGCGTACATTAATGTGGCTTCAAGACCGCCTATAACTGCATCTGCATTTTTATTAGCAGAAATCTTTAATACCATTTCAGAATCATCTGAACTATCATTAGGTGTTACTGGAACTGAAGATTCTGATTCTGATAATTCTTCTACTGGGCCAACATTTACTGCGTCTGATACATCAGTATTTGAATTATTGTAAACAGTTTCAGATACATCTTTATTTTCACTTGAAACTAATTCATCATCGACCTGTTCATTATATTCTGGGACCTCTGTAATAACTGCTGTACTTTCTGATACCTGTGAATCATTATTTGCTTCTTCATTAATAGGTTCATTAATGGTATCAACAATAGTGTCAGCAATAGTGTCATCAACAGAATCATTAGAAGTATCATCCTGATTCCAAGGCAATTCCTTTTCATCTAAAACTGGTTCTTCAACCATTTCAGTTATTTCTGATTCAGCAATTTTAGAAGAAATTTCTTCTTTTTCTGCATTAATATCTTCAAGTGTTGGAGCGATTTCCTTTGCAACAACAGGAGCTTCTACATCTAAAACTGACTCCTTTATATTTGCTCCAACATTATTAATTAATAATGCTGCTATCATCTGCTTTATTTCTTCAATTTTTGTATTCGGAATAACAATATGTACTCCATTGCCTTCTTCAAAAAGGCTTATTGTCTGCATATTCATACTATATATGCTCCTTTCATTTTTTATTACTAAATAATGTATGACAGAAAAAAAAATCAAACTGCAAAATTAATAAAAAAATAAATTAATTATAAGTGTATATATACACTTTATTATTTTTTCTGTCATATCTTAATTAATATTATTTGAAAGTTGAGGTATTTGAATGTCAGATAAATCTTATACAATTTGCAAAATCATGAAATTAAATTCATTAAATGCTAATGGCAGATATAGTGTTAGATCTGCAGGTGAACATAATTTAAGGGAGTATGTACCAGATAATTGTGATTCTGAAAAACAAAATTTAAATAAAGATATTGTTGAACTTCCTAAAATGATTGATGGAAGCCATTACTCCTATCAGACTGTTGTGAAAAATGCAATTAAAGAAATTCAAGATAATGGTACAATGGGAAAAGTTCGTCCTGATGCAGTTTATGCATTTGAAATTTGTTTAGGTTTTAATCCGGCAGATGGGAAAGACTGGAAAGATATTATTTCAGAAAAAGACCTAGATAAATGGTGTCAGGAAAATAAAAAATGGCTTGAAGAGCGTTTTGGTAAAAACAATTTAAAGCATTTAGTATTACATATGGATGAATCAACTCCTCATTTACATGCTTTAATTGTTCCTATTAATAATAAAGGTAGGTTAAGTGCTAAATCATTTATTAATGGCCCCACTGATTTATCAAAATTGCAGACTGAATATGCAAAGAAAGTAGGTTCACAATTTGGGTTATCAAGGGGTGTTTCTAAAAAAGAAATAAGAGCTTCTAAAGAATTGGAAAATAAATTATATCCTAACTATTCTGATATATCTAAATTCAAAAAAGCCACTCTTGGTAAAATAATGGATGAAAGTGAAATAATAAAGGTTAACCCGAAAGAATTGGATAGTAATGGGCATATTTTGCCATCTTACGAAGAAAGAGTATTAGATGAATTTCAGAATGTGAAATATCATTATTTAGTTTTAGAAAATTCATTACGCCAGGAATTAAAAGAAGAACTAAAGCAAGAAATAAAAAAAGTAGATGCAGACTTTGAAAGGATTGAACTTGAAAAAGAAGAATTTGAAAAAGAAAAAAAGAAAAAAGATGCAGAGTTAAAACAAAAAGAAGAGGAACTTATTTCAAAAGAACATGAGTTACAAAAGCTATTAGGTGTATTAGAAAGTACAAAAAAATCAATAAAGGAAATCAGAAAAGATTATATATATTTTGAAACATTAAATCGTGCTCTTAAGCATGAGTCTAATAAGGATATTGCTAAAGATTTATATAAGCAACTAAATAAGTTAGTTGAAGAACAACATAAAAGAGATAAAGAAAATATTCATGCAATTAAGCAATTTGATCTAAGATAAATAAGATAAAAAATATGAGGGTAGTACACAATTGTATTATCCTCATATTTTAAAATTACATATTATAAATATTATCCTGAGCAGGGAATATATTTTTAAAGAAATTTGTTATTTCCTGTTTAGATATTAGAATTTCTTTATTATTAGATTTTTTCTTATATTTGATAATTTTATCTAATGAATCAGCAGTGTTGAATTCATTAAGATATATTTCAGTGTCTTTAAGATTTCCATTCTTAATAGCCGTATTTAATACAGATGTATTTATTTTAGGATTTTTAACTAAAATGAAATGTTTAATCTGTATGTCATTTTTAAAGCTGTTATGTACAAGGGTGTTTAACATATTCATTGTTGTCTTAAATTGTTCAATAGAAGGATCAATTGGGATATATTCATTTTCTACAGTTTTTAACAAATATCCATCTTGAGTCTCTTCTATTGTACCTGTACCATCTAAGAAACTTATTGTAATTATGCTATTTTTAGTTGCAATAATAAATGGGATAGGTGCGCTTAAGAAATTTGGAAATTTTCTAAGTATATCAGTATCCGTTGCATAATTAATGCCATTATCTTTGAAATTATCATAATTTTTATGAACTTCAATCATATAATTATTTATGTCTTCATTACTTCCTAAGTTTACCTGACCTAAATGATACCATCCCCATATATTGCACTCATGTTTAATGGCATAATCCAATATATGAATAAAATCGGTTGCAGCAGGTAATGTATTATCAAAATTTCTAACAATTAATTCTTTTGATGTTACTTCTTTCTGGTTTTTTATAAATTTAATATGAAGAGTCAATCCTATAAGTATCATTAATATAATAAAGGAAATCATTAATATAACAAATATAGAAATTATTGTTTTTGCCATTGTAAAATCCTTTCTATAACTCTCTGTCCTTTTTCTTTGCCATTTCTAGGTGTGCCTTCATTGTTTCATCACCAACACATTTAAAACAATCTCTAAGATAATAAGATAAAACATTAAAAATGCTTGAATCAATATTACCTGTTTCCTTATAGCTTTTTATTGCCAGTCTAGTAAGAAATTCTTTTATATTTTTGACTTTTACAATTGAATAATCTGTTTTATTACATTCATTTACAATTGTTTTATCTGAAAAGCAAATAATATTGTATATAGGCATATTCGAAATAATCTTCCATGCATTATACTGTTCTTTATCTGAATTTTCATATTCTCTCATTTTATCTAAGCATATTTTTCTGAATAAATTAATATGTCCTGCATTTTGTCTTACTGGAGAATATACTTCATGTCCATTGCACTTCCAATATTTCTGATTTTCATATACTTCAACCTTGCCGGTATATGTCTTACATTCAATCATAAAGATTGCTGACTGAGAAATAACAATTTCATCAATCTGACCAACTGGATAAGAATCTTCACCTTCTAAATTAGTTAAATATAAGTTGTTAATAGCCTCGCCTCTTACAACTATATTACCTTTCTTAAATCCACATGGACGTATAGCAATATAATCTCTGTCCAATTTTTCATCATCATCTCGTGTAATGTTAGTCAGGTTTAAATGAACTCTATGTTCAGCATCTCCCCAGAATCCATCTTCATCAAAATTAATAGTTTCATTAGAAAAAGGGGAAACTCTGTAAATACCTTTCTTTTTATCCTTTTCTATTTTTATTTTTTTGATACCCTTAAATGCTTTAAAAATCAATCCTGCAATCAGTCCTATTATCCATATTGCAGCTATTATTATAATTCCTCTTATTATATATCCTATAATTGTTCCCATATATTTTCCTCGTTTCTATATATTAATCATCAAAGTCATAACCAAACAATCTTAAAATAGGTCTGAATATAAATCTAAGGAATCTGAATATTTGTCCTAAAATTTTACCTGCAAACCTTAAAATTGTAATTGCAATTGATATAATAATCAAAAAGATTATTATTAAGAAAGCTGCATTAAATGGGTCATGTACCCCAAATGTTCTATAAAAGAAATTTTCCTGCTTTGTAGGGACTTCTGTTTGTGCTTCAACTTCTTCCCCTTCTTCATAAGTAGTTTCATATTCATCATTTTCTAATGCTTCAGCTATAATTAAATTAGTATCAATAACTGTTTCGATATTATTATTCATATTGTTTCCCTCGTTTCTGTTTAATCAAAATTATATATATATGTAAAATAGTTTTCACTTGAGTAAAATTAATTACATCTATAATATGACATTTTTTTTTGAATTATTTTTTACATAAAAAACTTTTTTAAGTATATACCAAATTTTGTATTAAGTAAAATAATTTTTAAGTAAAAATGCAGTGCATATTATCTATACACCGCATTTAAAAATTATTTATTAAACTTTCCCTTATTTTATTTGTCAGAATCGCTTGATTCCAGAGATGATAAAAATCTGAAATCATCTATACTATTTGATTTAGATGATTCAGTATTATTATTAGATGTTGTATCAGAAGTTGTTGTGTTTGTATTTTTTATGTTACTTTTTAATTCTTCTTGCAATGTGCTAGGAAATTCTTGAATTAATTCATTGTACATTTCACTATCAATTTTACCCTCATCAATGCTTTGTTGCAGCATTTCTGCTACAGATATATCATTTACTGTTGGCCTTGTGCTGTATATTTTTTCGTTGCTTTCCATGATGCCTTCATTTCGATACATTAAATTTCGTTTCATCATTTCTTCAGAAATATCATTATTAGGTACATTAGAATTATTTATCATTTCTGTTGAAGTATTTGCACTTGATAATGATGGCACAGATGAAGCAGATGGAGTGCTTAAATTTTGTTTTTGTTTTTTCTTTTTGAAATGATATACATTAGATTCATTTGCATCTGCTGTATATTTATAATTGTCATGAGTATCATACTGGTGTTTTAATCCTCTATATGGTTGTTCTCCACGAAGTACAAATATACATTCATTATCCTTCATTCTTCTTAATTCATCCGGAGTAGCAAGTTCACGGCCTTGCTGTTTGTAACTTAAGCTGCTGCTTCCTTTGCCTCCCTTTGAAGTTGAATGATCTCTGACAGTTATAGTCTCTTTACCTAACATTTTTGATACATATTCCAAAGTATCATTTTCTGGACAACCTAAAAATACAAAGGAATCACAATTACCCATAATGCTGCCCCAATCATCTTTATACATATTTTTAATCTGAGCTAAGTTCTGTAAAATGACTGTGCTGCTTATTTCATATTTACGCATTGTAGCGAGTTTTTTAGTGAAGTCCGGAATTTGGCCAATGTTTGCAAATTCATCTAACATAAATCTAACGTGATAAGGTAAGCGTAATCCACAAATTGTTACCTTACAGCCTTCTTTAATAGCCTTTAATTTCTTCCTTGCAAAGTCAGCATGTAAATATTTCCCTACAATAATCTCATCATCCTTATTTCCTGATTCTGCCGGGACTTTTATGTAATAATAATTACCTTTCTTTACACAATGAGCATGATCTTTTGCTCTGGTGCAAAATGCTTCTGCCTCTTTTTTAATAGCATCATTTTTTTCATTTTTAACTTCGTTGTCAGCTTCATTTTCTGGTGCAAAATCTTCTTCCTTAATAACAACAGCTTTATTAAATGCGTTGTCTTCTGTAGCACCATTAAAGGCGTTATTTAATTCTTCTTGGCTGTTAAATTTTTTAGTATTGACATACTGCGAATGTTCAACATTTTCATCTAATGCTTTTTCTGCAGATTTACTATTTATTCTATGTTTCTTATTACTAATTTTATCTTTATCTTTTGATTCTAATTTGAAACCAGATAATAAACTCTTTTTTCTAACTGGTTTATTATTTGCATCTTCTTCCTCTTGAGAATTTTTTGAGAAATCAATTTCAACTTCTTCAAGTTTACTATCATCCTCTTCCTCTTCTTCTTCCTGTACATGAGGAATTTCAAATATTTTTACGTTTTCACCTTGGCTATCTACAACAACATAATTACCTCTACATTCATTCTCTGCATGATAATACAATGATTGGAATAACTGAGTATAAAGCATTGCTGCGAGGAAGTTAAATGATTCATGTTCCTGAGGAATAATAACAAATAACGCTGTTTTTTCATCACCAATTTTATTAAGTTCAATATCATCAGATGATAATAAATCAGCTATATCCTTAGAATCAAGAGTTGATAAACGGGCCATAGCAGAAATTAAAATTGATTTTAATGTCTTACCTGCACCCATCTTAAACTTCGTATACTGCTTATCACAAATATCTGATCCAATAGGTTCATAATATTGTAAATCTGAATCAGCGCCTTCTGGTTTGCCCATTTTAAATGCTCCGGATCTTGTAAAATGCCATCCTTCTGATTTAATAGCCGCAAAATATTGATCCGTTATATTCATTTCATTTGAGGAATCGTTTTCATTAATTTGACAATTATCCATCAAATATAATACTGAACTTAAATTCTTAGGAAGATGTAATTTATCTCCATGCATCCATATTAAGAATATAAATGCCTGGAACATCAATTTCTGAGCCTTTTCCCAGAAATCATCTCCACCTTTTTTATTAGGATCCGTTGTATTAGCCAAAATACAATCTACTAATAAAATAACATCTGTTTCAGTATGGATATAATTCATTGGATTATATCTATCAGATTTATCCATGTTTACGAGATTGAATACTTTTATCTTAAAGCCAGCATCTTCAAGCAAAGTACCCATATCTGCTAATAATTCACCTGATGGGTCAGTACAGATGAAATTACAATTAAGTGGCATTTGGCATAAATTAGGTTTAACAAAGAATCTTGATTTACCAGCACCAGAACCACCAATAACTAATACGTTATTATTTCGTCTTGTTTGTCTGGTATCCATTGACATATAAACATTTTGAGTTAAAATCATATTTCTGTTTCCATCATGATTAGGTGAATCTTTTGGATCAGAATAATGTTTTTCCCATTTGTTAGGTAAATCTGAATCTTTTATCCATTTTGCAGTACCATTAACGCCACCTTTTGCGTGTTTATCTCTTTTATTTACGGTCCATATATATGCCAGAATTAATCCAAAAATCATTCCAAATATGCATATGCCGCCCCATGCTGCTGCATTTGGAGTAAAAAGTGTAAATGGATTAGTAGTTATTCCTTCAATGGTATAATTGAAAACTGTAACAACATCCTCTTTAGGATAAATTTCCTGATATCCTGTAAATTGAATTATAAAATAACTACCTAATAGAAAAATTAGTGCATACACAAAATATACTGGTTTTATTTTTCTTTTGTTTGCACTTGAAATAGAATTAGACATAAAAAAATACCTCCTTATATTTTAAATATGACAGAGGTAATAATTATTTTTTGATTAAAAAAATAGCAGGTCTTATTACAAAACCTGCTATTTTTACATGCTTAATATTTAGTTGTTATTAGTAAATCCATATATGTCCTTCTGCATAATCACAGTCATATCCAAACTCATCATATTCTGATTCTGACATTCCGCAATATTGGCAATGTCTTTCTTGTGGTTCAGGATCTGGCTCTGAATAATCACCATCATCACCACTATCTTCACCATCTCCAGAATTATCATCACCATTGTCCGGTTCTTCAGGTTCTTCAGGTTCAGGATCTGGCTCTGGATCAGGCTCTTCTATTTCAGCATTTTTTGCATCTTCTGCTTTTCTCCATTCATGATTTGCCATTGATTCAACCGGATCATACCAAGCAATAAATCCTGCAATATCTGCATATTCATCAAAATGATTTGTATCACTACATTTTGCATCTACTAAAGAATAACAATTTGTCTTTACTGTAGTGTGATCAGATGAACCTGTTTGTTTTGCATTAATATTTTCGATTGAATCTGTTTGTGGATTATAAGCATAGTTTGTACCATAATCATCGCCTTCAATAATCGTATATGTTGTTTCGGCTGTGCCACTAGATTCATCCCATGAATATTGAACATTAAGGACAATTCCAATTTTATAAATAGTGTTTCCATCTGAGTCAGAAGACTGTGTAATAGCTAAATATCCTGGTTTAATTCCATCTTCATTATTTGTATTTACAACTTCTTCATAACTATGCCAAAATCCTCTTTCATCAGCTATATCAATTAAATTGCCTATATCATTTAAATTCTGGGTTATATAATATAATCCATATTCATCGGTTAAATCAGTTTGAGCAAATGCGTATTTAACAAAATAACCACTCCAATCAGTTGTAAGTGAGCCAAAGTAATTTCCTGTGCCATATAATGTATGCATATCTACTAATTCTCCTGCATATGTTCTTGCGTATGGGAATAAAGCAGCATTTATAAGATCGTTACCTATATAATCATTTGTTGGTTTTAAGAATTCAATATCCCACATAACATATTCATAGTACATATCAATAGCATTTTGTTTAATTCTTTCTTCTGCTTCATAATCAATATCCTTATCTCTGACATTAATTGCGAAATTAACAGCTTGTTCTGCCATTGTATCAGGAGAGACTTCTGAAATAGAAGGATAATTACTGTCGTTTATTAAAGTACAAATATATTTAACCTGAGCACGGCGGGAATTTTTTAAATGGTCTAAATCAATATCTGCTCCTGTATCATCTTCATCATCTATATCGTCATCTATGTCAATGTCAAATGGATTTCCCCATCCATTATCTGAACAGATTTTATCAATTGCATCCTGTTCTTCTTCATTAAATCCTAATAAACCTGCATAGTTATAATCATCAGAATAATAAAAAGCATTCAGATCAGATTCATATTTCATTAATGACATAATACCTAATATATCTGCTGTTGACATACTTGGATATTCTTCATGCATAAATTCATAAATCTGTTTCGTTGATGCTGTAGCAATAGCTTTTTCTTGTGCCTGTTCTATTTTTTTTGCACCTGTAATTGCTGTTATTCCTCCGGCAATTGCGGAAGTTATTGTACTTGGCCCTATAATAATTACAACAGATGGGAGTGTTATAATTAAGCATATAATTATGCCAAATACTATTAATCCCCATTTAAGTTTAGATATTATCTTAGAAACAAAATTTTTCCTTTTATTTTTTCTTATTTTCTTTGCTTTTCTTGCATTTTTATTTTCTTGTGAAAATGGAACATATCTTTTCGTAAAATTTTTTATTTTTTCAAGTTTAGGATGATTTGCAAAAAAAGCATTTTTCTTTTTTATAAAGCCTTGATATTTTGCAGAATACTCTCCTTTTATATTAGTGACCTTACCTGCTATTTTTTCACCTTTTGACATGATATTATTAAAGGTTTTTGATCTCATCCTGTTATAATTTACATAACCTTTTGCATTTCTTTTTATGGCATTTTTTGCTTTTCCCCCATATTTTTTTGTAGTAACCCTTATAGCTTGACCAGTTTTGGCTGCAGCTTTATGAGTTTGTTTAGCAATTCCTTGTCTGACTGATTTACCTATATCTTTTTGTGCTATAGTAAGTGCACCTTGTTTACCATATAAAACATTGTATTTTGCTTGCCTAAATTTAGCGACTTTTTGAGAATGTATCCCTGGCAGAACTCTATCCATGTTTCCCTTTTTTTGCATTTTTTCAAATTTGGTTCTTTTATGATTAACTCTGGCATTTAATAATATAAATGGTGTTTTTACAGTTTGCTTAATAATTTTAATTGCTTTATGTGTTTTCTTTGTTCCTTGGTATAAATCACAATCTTTAGCTAAGTTATCTGTTTCTCTTTTGAAGATTTTACTTCTTTTATTTTTTGCTTTATTTAATGCAGCCATTCTTTCTTTTAGTTCTATATTATGTGCAATATCTTGTAATACCCTAGATTGTTCAACGGATAATACTTGTGTTTTCCCTTTATAAGTAAATGATGCTGTTCCATTTTTATTAATACGCATTCTACTACGAATTTCTTTGCTATTCATATTATGAATACCAAGCTGTCCAAATATTGTGTCATTTTTTAAAAAAGAATTAATATTTTTATTATTCGATAATATATTTTTTTTCTTACTTTCCTTATTTGAAAGAAATTGATTAACGTATCCTTTTCCAGATATATTTCCATCTTTAGTATTAATTATTAAATCATTAATACTTATTTTATATTTACTACCATCCTTTGTTACTACAGTTACTTTCCCGTTTATTAAATCGCTATTTCCTTTTCCACTATATTCAATATGATCAAAATTTTTTCCTTGTTTAATTGAGCTTGATGCTCCATACTTTGCACTTGCTATATCAGATGTTCCACTAAATTCAGTAGAATTTAATAAGCTTTCTTTATATTTAGAATTTAAAATTACATTTTTCCAACCAGAATCATTATTTGCTTTAAAAGCATTTTCTAAATTTTTTGTAAATTCTTTATTAGAAATTCCATTATCTCTTATAATCTCTCTATATCCATTTTTTCGTAATGCTGTGTTTAATGCAGTATTATCATAATGAGCATTTGTTTTATATAATCCCATAGAAGTTTTTATTATACTTGCGCCTGTAACAGCAGATGCAAAGTCAAATGCTCTTTTTAATTTTGCATATCCCTGATATACATCTGTTCCATGTAATCCAGATGCAGCTAATTGATTAACTTGTTTTGCAATAGCCTGTTGATTTTGAGTTTCTGTTTCATAAGATTTTCCTTTTGAATATCCTATATTTCTTAATTTATCATATGCATTTTCTGTATATCTTTGGTCATAGTAATTATTATTAGGTGAATTATTATTGCTGCTGCCATTACTATTTCCATTGTAGCTATTGCTATAATTATCATAATTACCACGAGGTCCATTATTGTTGTTACCATTGTAGTTATTGCTGTGGTTATCATAATGGGCATTATTATTACTATTTCCATTATAATTGTTACCGTTATTGTTAGTGTTATAACCATTGCTGTTATTATGATTATTATCATGATAGCCATTATTTGAATGATTATTATTATACTTATTTTGCTGTTCTGATTTTGTATCATTTGTATTAGAATTGTACCCAAATGGATTTCCGTATTTGTTCACTTTATTTTCATATTCTTGTACAGCATTATTTCCTGCATTTTTAAAAGTCTGCATACTATCATCATTTGAATATCCTGGTGCAGGAGTATATGAATCTGGTGATTTTTTGTTTAAATCATATAATTGTTTTCCTTCTGTATTATAGCCAAAATTTTTCTTGCTTTCTGAATATCCACTGCCATTAACTTTATCCATATAATTTGTTCCATTTGTCATTTTGCTAAATAAATCATCATATCTTGAAGCCATTATTATTTCCTCCTTCCTCAAAAAATGTACTTCCTGAAAAACAGGAAGTACGAGTTAAATGTTTTAATTTTCTGATAAAATTGTATTGTATGTACGAGCAGCTTCAGCTTCTAATTGCTTTATATTAACTTCATCAGGCATACCCTCTATATTAAAATTTTCTATAGGCACTAGCATTCTGATAACGCTGCATCCCTCTGTATCTGGAGTAAGTGGTTGTAATGTCCAGAAAGTCGGATTTAAGAAGCTAAGATAACATTCATCTGCATATGTATCTGGGACAACTGTAAATGTCAATAATGGATATTTTATTGACTCTCCAATTGATTCATTATGTTCCATATCTTTTAATTTATCTTCATATAATTGGAATTGTCTCCAAAAAAGTTGTAATTCAGGGTCAAGATTAGTTTTAAAGCTGATATCTACAATTACATTATCTTTATTATGTATAAATTTAATGTCGCCTTTTTTTGATAATCTTGTTGCAACTTCTTCATAATTAAGGTCATTTGCAAATTGATCTATATCATTTTTATCTAAACTTCCACTATATAAAAGTAAAGAAATACCTATTTCAGAACGTGCATCACCATTCTCACAACGACCTTCACATACTTGTAAAAAATAATCATAAGAGAATTGTTCTGCTTTAGGTAAAACGTCTTTTTTGACTCTTTCAATTTGTTTCTTTTCATCTTCTGAATATTCAATTTGATCAAATTTGTTCATCTGAGATATTTCATTACTATTAATATTATTAACTTCAGGGTTATTTTTTAATTCAATGTTGTTTTCGCTCATAATTTAACTTCCTTTCTTTTTGAAAATTATTTATATATATTTAATATGACAGAAATAAAAAATGCGAAGATTATAATATTGTTAATAATCCTCGCATTAATAGTTATATTACGCCATGATTCTTTCTCCTGGTTTAGAAGACATAATCTTATATAATTTTGTCTCTTTAGGGAATTTATCTATAAAAGGAATGATTCCTTCACCATTATAAATTAAGCCCTGTCCTGGAGGCGAATTAGTTATATAGTTAAGCTGTGCATCTGAAATATGATACATATCTGCCAATGCAGCTCTATCAATAGGAGACTGAGAAAGCATCATAATGAATTCGCAGTTATTAATAATAGCTCTTGACTCTTCAGAATTTAAAAGATCTTCTACATTCTGAGTAATTGCTGTAGGAATTCCACCCCATTTTCTTGCTCTTTTCCATATCTGCTGTAAGAATTCTGCTGACGAACGTGTTTTTGTAAGTACATGGAATTCATCAATATAAAACCATGTTCTTTTATTCTTTTTCTGATTATCAATAATCTTATTCCAGATATGATTTAAGCAAACCTGTAATCCCATTTCTTTCATACCATTACCGATATCCTTGATATCATATACTGTAAATCTATTATTAACATCTACATTGGTCTTATGAGCAAATGTATCAAATGAACCCAAGCAATAAATTTCAAGAGATAATGCAATATTCTGTGCTTCGGCTTCTGACTGATCCATTAATAATGAATAGAACTGTTCCATTGTAGGTGATGCAGATGTATCACATGTAATAGAAGTATCATTTAATTCACGCATATGTTTTAAATATGGCTTATATAACTGAATAACAACACGGTCAATAATTGACTTCTGCATATTAGTTATTTCATATCTGCCGCCCATTGCTGATTCACAAAGCATACATATGTAATCTGACTTCATTTTAACTGGATCTGAACCTGTTTTACCTTCTTCATCTCCATACTGAATATCCATATCAAACGGATTAATATACACCTTAGAACCTGCTTCTAAGTGTATAACTGAGCCGTCAAGTAATTTAGCCATATATGCATACTCTGATTCAGGATCAATTACATAAATATCATCCTTAGTTGTTAAGAAAACATTTACCATTTCTCTCTTTGCAGCAAATGATTTTCCGGAACCAGGCTGTCCAAGAATAAGACCATTCTGGTTTTTAGAATTTAATCTGTTGAATAATAATAAGTTATGGGAAACAGCATTTAATCCATAATACATACCACCCTTTTGTAATAGCTCTTTTGATGTAAATGGAATAAATAATGCAACTGAATCTGTTGGCATAAGCCTTTCAATTGTTAATTCATTTCTTCCTAATGGCAAAGCCGTTCTAAATCCAACTTCCTGCTGAGAAGTTAATTTAGTAACTGTCATTAAATATTTATTTGCAAGGCTGACTATTGATTTGGTATCCTTATTTAATTCTTCCTTTGAATCAGCATAATGCATTATTACGCCGTTAAAATAGAATAACTTTTGTCCTCCAACTTTCATATTATTAAGTAACTCTTCTGCTTGGTCCTGAGCAAATGTAAGTTCAGGAGAAATTAATTCACTTGAATAACCTGCTTTGTATGCATCTTTTTGAGCTTTAATAACATTTGATCGGATGTTAGTAAGCTGTCTGCTTATCATTTTTAAAGCTTCATCCTGAGCAATTGGATCAATATTAAATGTTGCTGTAAAGTTAAATGGAAGTGCTGAAAGATCTGCTGTAAAATCAGTATTCATTGATGAAGGAAGGGCTTTAATAAATAATACTCTTCCCCACTTATTACCCATTCTGAATTCATTCGCATCAAATCTAAATGAAGATGGTGCAATTAAATCTTTTGTGCTTAATCCCTGCTTACTTAATACATCAAAATCAAATCTTTCTATAGGCATCTGGTTTTCTTTTCCTGAATTAAATATATCGTATAAGCATTTTAATCTTTCTTTTATTGTCTGAGGTTCAGTTCTTATATCCTGAGAATTAGAAATATCTTTGAATTTCTGATCAATTTCAGTATCGATTCTTGAGAATGCAATTTGTACATCTCTTAAGTTATTTTTCTTTGTTCCAATAACAATATATTTTTCGCTTACAAGGTTATTTCTACCTTCAGCCAGTTTATCTTTTATCATATTATTCATTTCAACACGATATTCGTTGTATGCATCAGCTTCCATTTTACACATAACATCATTAATAATAGAGTCTTCATCCTCATTCCTGTTATTAATAACAACCTGAAGTGATGTATCTGTACCTAATGAAGCTAAAAATTCTTTGTATTTATCAAATATTTTCATTTGATCTTCAATAGAAGCTACTCTGAAATTAATATCAGTTAATTTGTAACTTTTTGTAAAATAGCCGGGCATTGACTCAATAACTCCGTTTTTATAAACATTGACATAAGGTACTGTTTCTTGTGCAGTCTTAGGCAATATCTGTCCATCATTTGTTTTTTCCTTCCCTGAGCTAGGAACTAAAACAGCCATTAAACCCTTCTTCTTTTTAACTGGTTTAGTTGGCTTTGATTTATTAGATTTAATTTCGTTTTGAGTATTTTCATTTAAGTCATCGAAATTAATATCTTCTTCTATATTTTGTGTATTACTCATAAAATTCTCCTTTCACTTAATTGAGACATAAAAAGTCATCTCCTAATTCTTTCAAATCTTTTTTCTTTGTTTTCTTATATTTTTTTAATTCCTTATCATTTAACTTTTTATCTTGTATTGGTAAAAAGGATTGATAGAAATTATTAGTTTTATATTTACGATCTTTAGGAGTAAAAACTTGAGTTTTTAAATACATGAAAATAAATTTCTCAGCAGGCATTCCATATATATCTTTAAAACCGCAAAAAAGAATTGGAGCGCCAATAATCATTGCAATTGTTAAAGCTATTTCGTTAACAAAAACCTGGCCAAGTAAAAATCCTATTGGTACTGCTGTAATAGCAGTAATAATAATAGAAACAGTATTTCGCAAAGTTAATGGACCAATAAATTTTGGTTTATATCCATTTATATCCTTTGGAATTTCTACTTCAATCATAAATATCCCTCCTTATACTCCAATAATGTCATTAGCAAACTGCTGCGATTTTAAAATCATGATTACCATTATTAATCCTGGAATTAAGATAAAAAGTGGATTGCTTACCAAATTTGTTGACCTTAGAAAAGATGCCTGTAATGCTGAAGTTGCAAAGATGATTCCATATATAACCGCACCCTGCAGACAAATTGCAAAGAATTTTTTTAAATATCTGAATCCTTGCGAATTAAGTGCTCCGCCATGGAACATATCTGCAGTAGCAATTGGCGCAAATATCATATAGACCGCCATTTGAATAACCCTCGATACCATAGCTGCTACACCAATAAGGCAACCAACTTCTGTAACTAAAGCCATTAAAAGTACTTCAATAACAGGAATAAACAGAGCTGTCATTCCGCCCCATCCATGGACTTTACAATTCTTGTCATCTTTAGTTTCAGAATCCCATTGCATGTCATCGGTCCAATCACTTACATTTTGACCGCCATAATTATTACTTTTAAAGAAAGCTTGATAATTTCTATCTGGTGTATCCCATTCGCTTATAGTGATGCCGCTTAAACTTTCGTAAATTTCCTGAGTTAATGTTGATATACCTTGGAACAAATTAAAGCCTTCGATAACGACCATTAAAGCAATCATTAATTCGATTCCGGATCTTAATAATTCGTAACCTGTTAATCTGTCTTTTGTAAGCTTATCTGCAATTCCCATAAAGAAATATAAAATTAATAATGAACCACCAATGATTGAAATTGCGTTATAAGCATTTTCTACATTTCCCCACAAACCAGAATATAAATCACTGTTCGAATTAATAAATGAACCCATCATATCTTGTAATCCGCCACCAGCTTGAACTAAATCATATTCTGTATCAAAAATAGCTCCTATAGCATTAGATATACTGCCTGGAATACCATATGAAACTTTATCAACGATTCCATTAACCAATGAAGTAAGCCCAAATTGTGACATCATCGAAACAAGATAAAATAAAAAAGTTTGCATAATCCTCCTTTCTGAAAAGGGCTGTTTCAAACAAATAACGCTTGAAACAGCCTCTTCTAAAAATTACAAATAATTTTATTTGGGAAATCATGTTTTATTTTGTTATTAATCACCAATCATACCTGCTGCATCTTTTCCGCCGAAGGCAGTAATAATAGCAACTGAAATTGGTTTAATAACAATAAGTAAGCCCGCAATAAATACGTTGACAATTGATTTTGACTGTCTTTCAGCATCTTCCTGCTTTACGGCTGAAACCCAGTTAAATACAGCAATAAGACCATAAATTACACCTACACCCATAAGAATTGAGCATACATAGCTGGTCATTGTTGCTACACCACCTGAAGCATCAAATCCCGCTGCTAAAACTGAATTACTTGCCATTGCTGCAGCAATTCCTGCTATTGCAGTAGGCTTAACTAAACTCGGATTATTAAGCATAAATTTATTAGTATTATACTTAACCCTTGATACAGCTTTTGAAGCTGAATTTGAAATAGAATTAAATAAATTCATATTCTGTTCCTCCATATTTAAATAGTTTTTTGAGTTTTATTTACTCATTTAAAATATGACAGACAGAAAAAATTTTTTACATAAAAAATAGACCGTTTTATAATTAAACGGTCTATTTTAAAAAGAAGTATTATTCATTTATATCTTCAATATTTTCAATAGAACTTTCTTCAATATTATTTTCTATTGATTTTGAATTTTGTGTATTTTCAAATTGATTAACTAAATTATCCCATCCATTTTTTATAGTTGTTCTTCTACCATTATCACCCCAAATAAATAAAATAATTCCGCCAATAATTGCGAATAAAATTATTGTAGTAATAATTTGTTTTAATATTGAAAAAATACTTGTTTTTTTCTCTTTAGTAAAATCATTATCTGGAGATATATATACTTTTGGTGGAATAAAAGATTGAATATCAATATTAGGATTATTCTTTGGAATATCAGGAATTTTGTAATCATTTTCATCAGGGACATTCTTTTTTAAATTTGGGCCTCTATATTCAATACCCATAACATCCTGGTATCTATCATTTAATAATTCTTTAATATCTGTGTTTTTGCACCTGTAATTTATTCCGTCAATAGTAATACTTATTATATCATTTGCTGAATTAGAGTTATCTTTAATATATTGGTATTCCAATCCTTCTTCTATCAGCCCAATAAGAGTCTGATTATACATATCTTTAATTTGTTTAGCTTTAAATGGGGGAATTTTGTTGTTTTCTACCTCTGAATCTGCCTGATTATATAAAACATTAATTTCTTTCAAAATCATCATATATCTATGTTTTTTTTCATATAAAACATTTTTATTTAAATAACTTGATGTACTTTCTATCATAATACCTCCTAATATATAGCTTAATTTTATTTTTCAAAAGAATTTATTTTTATACGATTAATGTAATACGGGACTAAAGGTTCAATAAAATATTGCTTTTCCCCAAAATTACAATTAATTGGAGTTTCTTTTAGTCTAGCAAGAATTTCAATGATATCACCTTTTTTAAAATCATTAACCTTTTGTATATTCCGTTTATTAATAGTTATGATAGCTTTATTTAATATTTGCAAAGAACAATTATACGTTGAAATTGTGACAAATGTAAGAGTATTATTTATATCTGTTATATTATTTACAAATCCTTTTAAGCGAAAATAATTTCTGTATCTGTTATCTTGCATATCTGATGACACATAAGGGAATAAAATAGACGATATATTATTTATTCTTTTTATCTCTGTAATTACAAATGATTGCCTGAACTTTTTTGTTGATTTACTAATATTTAATGTGATATATCCTTTTAATTCAACGAAATTTCCAGTATTAAATCCTGCAGCCATTTCTTTATTATCCTTTAGCAGAATACCTGAAAGATTAATATTTGAAGAATTATATTTTGTTAGTATTTTAAAAACAACATAGTTTTCTTTAATTGTTTTTTTTATAATAATGCCTTTAATAATTCCCTCATTGATAAAATCATTTTGATTAAATGAGTGCTGAATTTCCATACATTCTCCTTCCTTATTTACCTAAAAATTGGAGAATCATTAATCTTATAAAAATAATTGCAAAAATAATATTATACATGGTATTTTTAGGTTTACAAACAATTAAATATTTATTATTTTTTATTGGCATTATACCAATTGGTGTACCTGTTAATCCAGTGTAATATCTATATTTATGTACATTTCCATTTTGTGCTTTTGATAAAAATATATTTCCTAAGCATGGCTTACCGATTATTTTTCTTTTTACAAACATAAATTCGCCACAATATTCTTTATTAGGCAGTTGATATTCCTCAAAATTTTCAAAATTTACATAAAAATATCCTTTTTTCTTTGATAGCATATAAAATAATTCTTCTTTTGAAACTTCGGGATTAAGTTCTAAAAATTCTTTTTCAAACCATTTAAAATCCATAATCAGATCATTAGAATTAATCTTATTTTCATCTACATTACATGTATAATTATAAATGTTGTTTTCGTTGATATTATCTTCCGCTTCATTAACACTTTCATTAATACTATTATTTATTTTTAATATATCTTTTTCCATAATAATCTCCATTCGTCTTTTATATTTATTTAATTAAAAGCAAGAAAGATTTTTCTTTCCTGCTTTTAATTATGTTGCTTATTTTTGTTTAAGAGTTACATTTAATGTATGTGTTTCGTAATTACTTACGTCTGACAATGTAAACATCCAAACACCATTTGATAAATTTGGAATTTCTCTTGATATTTTACCTTGAGCAATTTCTTCCGCTGTTGCTTTTATTACATATGGGTTCCCTTTTGAGCCTTCTACTTTTGATTCTGAATCATCAGTTGATGATTTGGATGTATCTACTAAGTAGTATGAAATTGTTGGAGTTTGAGCTATAGACTTATTGATAATTTTATCAATTACTGCTTCAATTTTTACAGTTTGCCCTTTTACATTAACACTGGTCTTGGAAGATGATGAAATACCGGAATCATTTATTTTGTCATCATTTGTATAAACTGTCTTCTTTGTTTCTGTGGTTCTTGGGTCATAAATGACTTTACCATTATCATCTTTTATTACTCCAGGATCGTTAAAATTTGTAGAATCATTGTAAGAATTTCCATCAATATACCTGAATAATCCGGCTCCATTAATATAATAATATCCGGTTTTTAAGTTTTCAGGTAAATTAATAGTTATTATACCGTCACCCACAAAATCATATGAGTTTGCAGTTAAGGTATATAATTCATAACTTGAAAATATATGTGTATCAGCAGTCATCTGGATTAAATGTCTGTTTGTTCCAACATATGCAGCTACATCATATTGTGCTCCATGAATAAGCCCTTTTATTGTGCCTGCTCTGGAAACATCTTTGCTTTCTATTTTTTTATCTCCTACAGAAGGAATAGAAACAACAGTATCTTCTGATGTAAAGTATTTTGCCATTTTTGATGCAGATGATGATGTTTTTATATGAGCGCCATCCTGTGTGCTAAGCTTATATTGTCCAGATCCTTTAATGTTTTCAGTTAATCCATAAAAGCCAAGAGAATATCCATGGTCATAGAATCTTTCTAATTTAATTTTAGTAGGAATACTTTCTATAGAAAAATATATTAATTCATCACCTTTATAAAGGGTTGGAATTTTGCTATCATTTTCATCACTTATCCATAAAACTCTGTCATTATCTTCTTCATGTGTATTTTTAGTTGGATCAGACTCTTTATAAACTGGTTGAAAAATGTCATAAGTATAATCTTTAAATTTTGATAAATCAGTGTTTATATCTCTTGTAATATTGTTTTGTGCTTCATCATGCCACACATAATATTGACCTGAATATAATTTATTTGAATCACATGTGGATACTAAAGATTCATCTACAACTGCTTTTTTTGATTTGATTACATTACAGCCTGTTAACATTGGAATACATTGAAATGCAACCAAAGCAACTGCTGCAATTTTAAAAAATTTATTTCTTCTCATAAAAATAGACAAATTATTTTTAATAATTTGCCCCCGCAAATATGCGAGCCTCCTCTCTTTTTATTGATTTGATGTTGCCATACACAATTTCTGATATAAGTCTACGAAATCATGCATTTCCTCATAAGAAGCTAATTCGTTTAAAATAAAATCTGTTATAGTAAATAAATTATCTTCTTTTGTGCATTCCTCATTTTGGAATATATTTGCTAACACATTCATATCATTTGAAGTTAAAGCATACATTCTTGTACACATTTCAATCCAATTCTGAATAATTTCTGTTAATTCCCTTAATATGTTTTGAATATATTCTGATGTTGAATCATTATATGTTTCTTCTGTATATGTTATTTTGTAATTTAATCCTTCAATTTTATAAGGAAATTCTAATCTAATAACATCTACTTTAACATTATTTTTTAGTCTTAATTTTGCTGAAAGTGTTTTGCCGTCTTTGCTTCCAGTAATCCTAATAGTATTTTCATTTTCATCTGCATATTTCACTACATCATTTTTTATAAAATCATTTGAAATTATTTTAAACATTTTATACCTCTTTTTGTTATATTTGAGTTTTTACTCAATATATATATGACAGACCAAAAAATAAAAAATGAGGTACATATTGAAAAATAATATGCGCCTCATTTATTTATTTTAAAATTATATTTGCATGGAAGTATTCATAAAAATCATAAAGAATAATACCATATCAATCAATATTTTTCCGCCTCCAGTTAATTGAGGGAGCAAAAACATTGCATACATTTTAGCTAAATTATTATCATTATTTATTTTTTCTGTTTTATCTAACAGTGTATTATTTCTTTCAATAATTTCATTAACTTGCTGCTGAACATCCGAACCTGTGCCACTTGCAATTGAATAAAACATTTTCATTGAAGCTGTTATATCTGGCAAATCAAACTGGCTCATAAAATTCAAATATGGGTCTATTGATGTAGGATTGTCTCTGATTGCATTATTTAACTTGATTAATTCTGGCTGTAAAACTAATGGAGCTGTAGGGATACTCTTATATAGTGCAACTTGGACACTATTTGATTGAACATATAAAGCGACATTCATTAACCATCTAGGGAATTGGATCTCAATTTCTTCTTTTATGGCTTTGAATCGCATATTATACATCATTTTGTGTTTAAACAAACAGAATATATCAAATATGACACCTAATGCTACATATAAATAATCCCCAAACAATAAACCTATAATTGCTATTAAAACACCTATTGGAAGCATTCTTAAGCCCTTCATAAATTCTGTTTTTCCATTGTAATTAATAATGTAATTATAATATTTTTTTATATCAGAATCTTTTCTGGTTTTTAATCCATTTAATATACTGGCCGAACAGAAATTATCAGTTATATAATAAAGAATAAGATCTAATATATATAAAGCTGCAGAACTTAAATGATAAATAATATTAGTAGTAATATTTGCTTCTGATGGAAGAATTTTTTCCATAACTATACAAAGAATAAATGACATAGCAATAGCCATATTGACTGTTATTCTTTTACTGTTTCTTTCTTTTTTATATTCCTGGGTTCTATTAACCCAAAGTTTTCTATCCTGTAAAAGCAACTGAATAGCATTTTCATGATCTCCACCAACCTGTTCAACTTCTACAAAGAATTTATTCAATTGCTGAATTTTCTGACAATCATATGCTCTTTCAAAATGCTTTAGGGCTTCTTCAACACCTACAGCAGGAATATCATCAATGCAATTTTGAATAACTTTTTCCATAGGCGTGTCTTTAAACATAGGCTTAATATCTATAAGTGATTTTAAAACCTTGTTAGAATTTTGAAACGAATAAAGCATTTGTTCTATATATTGTGATACTTCTCGGAATCTGTTATCTTCATATGTCTTTTTATAAATATTTACAATTAACATAGGAACTATTAATATATCTGCAATTAACATAGGAATATAACATATTGGATTTAACTTCATTACAAATCCTATAACTAAAGTTAATATTGCAAAACCGGCCATAATGCCTAATATCTTTTTTACTGATGTTCCATATCCCATTTTCTTAATATCTGAAATTAAATTTTTCCAGTTTGCATAATAAATAACTTTCTGATAACCCGAATCATGATGTTTATTAATTTTTTCCTTAAAGCTTATTTTTTCTTTTTTCTCATTATCAGAAAAAGAATTTATATTATTTTGTTCTGGTTTGTTATCAATAGAATTTACTATATCATTTCGTTTATTTCTCGTTTTGCTCATAAATAAATATCGGTAAATAATCTATGTAAACTTTTATTTCTTTTATTTTCATTTTTAGATTATACCTTACTCCTTTCTATTATATTTATATATTAATTAGAGAACAATAAATTATTATTATCATCGTTTTCTTCATCAAAACCTGATGTCTCATGTTCGATGAAATCTTTAGAGTTTAAAGATTTCAAAGAGTTAAGACTTTTTGAATATTCTAACTTAGCTGATGGCTTATTAGAAAATATATATCCTTGTTCTCTTAATCTTTTATCAACTTCATCATTTTGAAGTGGATTATCTATTTCTGCAATTTCAAACTTCTTTTGTATTTTTAAAGGTAACGCTGCTCTGAATAAATGACCGCCTTCAACTGCAAGTCTACATAAATGTTCTTTTCCATCATTTGAGAAAAAGCCAATCTGGTCAATCATTCTAACTTGTCCGCCTGATCCATCCGGATGCATAGAAATATAAACTCCTACATCTACAAATTCATATACATTATCTTCTGTTCTTTTTGCTGTAATGGGATCGTTTGTCATATTAACAATACGCTCAGGAATCTTTCTTACATCATCTGTGTGTAATGTAGTTATGCCTTTTACACCTGTAGTAAAGCCCTGTAAGAGATTCTTTACTTCTTCTCCTCTTGTTTCTGCAATCATAATCCAGTTAGGATTCTGTTTTAAAGATGCGATAATTCCTTTAGAATAATCAAATATTTTATTTACTTTCATTTCTATACAGTCAGAATCAGGATGGAGAGTTTTATAATGCCACTCCTGCACATCTTCAATTGTTATAACTCTTTCTGAGTTAGGAATATATCCTGATACTAACTTAGCACATTCTGTTTTACCTGCACGAGGCTCGCCACATATAATAATATTCATATGTGCTTTAACACAGTTAATAAGTAAAGATAAAATTTCTCTTGAACAATAACCTTTTGCAATAGCATCTTTTTCAATAATTCGCTGAACAATAGGTGTTTTTCTAATACATATAGTTGTACCAGTCTGAGCAATACTATTATGAATAATAGAAATTCTCAAGTCTTCTGTTTCGGCTTCAACAGAAGGATTTTGTTGATTAAATTCTGTTGCTTCTGCATTAGCAATATTTTGGGCTAATCTTCTAATAAACGCAGGTTTAACATCAATTTCATCATGTTTAACTTTTCTGTTATCCTGATCAATAGTCCATAAGTCTTTGCCATTAAAATCAATATCAGTTATTGTATCATCTAAAACTAAATCTTTTAATGGTCCAAAATCTTCAGGGCGAATAATAAAGCCCTTATTATTTTCCCTGATATTCTCGCCTTCTTCTTTTGTTTCTATTAATGATTCTCCTAAATCCCAGATATCTTTTTCTTGGTTTTTATTATTATTCTGAGATAAATTTTTATTAAAAAAATTTCCCATAATTTTAAAATTCCTTTCTATAAAAAATATTATATAATTAATATGACAGACGATTTTAATTTTTTTTAAAAAAATATGGCAGGGATATATTTATACCCGCCATAAATTAACACAGTTGAACTATTATTAATTACCATTATTCATGGGCTACTCACAACCGGCTTTTGTCAGTTGGAGTTTCTATGTTACATGTTTTAAATATGTAAGTAACCCTGTATCAATTGCTTTACACAACTGGTACAGCATATGGGATGCCCACTACCCCTTTATCCCATCCTGTTATGTTTGGGAATACTTTAAACCATTGTGTAATTCATCTTCAACCGACTTTTGTCGGTTGGAGTTTTCTTGTTTAATTTCCGTTATTCATAATATTATTAATATCCTGGTCTGAAAGGTTTGTTTTGTCAGTAAATCCTGTAACTGTTCCACTCATACCTGACTTAATAGATGGTGCAATAAATCTCACAATACCAACTAAAATTAAAATAACAACTGCTGTAATGATTGCTGGACCCCATTCCTTTAAAAAGTCTTGCATAACATTTCCTCCTTAATAAAAAAAATTAGATTCTTATGTTTTGCAAAAAGTCCATAACTTGATTATCGTAATTCGCTTCTTTTTCCATTATGTTAATGGCTTCTTTTTGCGAAAATGAATTTCTATAAATACGGCTACTTGTTAATGCTTCATAAACATCTATGGTATGTAGCATTTTAGCGTATTTAAGAATTTCTTTATCTTCACATCTTGGAATGGGTTCTAATGTTAAAGGATTCATTCCATGATGATAAAGAACAATTTTACAAATTTTATCGTTTATATTCATATCTTTTAAAATTTTATAACTATAATATGAATGTAAATTGATAATCTGTCGCTCCAATGTAGTAAGTTTTTCAACTTTGTTTAAAATCAAACTTGATATATATAATTTACCTATATCATGTACTAATGCTGCGTCTGATAATAAATGAGAAGAATCGTTAATTTCATTTTCAAATTCTTCTGCAATATTATTTGCATGTGTACAATGAGAAAGTGTTTGAGAATCCAACTGTTGGAGCATTAAATAGACTTCTTCACTAAAATTATCTTTATGCTGTAACATTTGTTTTCTTCCTTTCTGATTAATATATGACAGACAAAAAAAATAAAATGTGACTTTATAATTAATATTCTAATTAATATTGTATTTTTACTTGTGCATTTATTTACTAAATCTAAAATCATATATCTGTTATATATATGACAGACGCTTTTAAAAAAATGTATTATTAATTAATATCAGTGCCATTAACAGGTAACCCAATATTATTTTTATAAAAGTGAATACAATTACTTCCACTAAAATTGCATATATTATTTTTAGGTTCCAAGTATTTATTATTTGCTTGCAATTTACTTATTTGAGATGCATTAAATGCCTGAATATGATATTTCCCATCTTCTTCAGTTAATAAATACCAATCACCATTATCAGGACATGGAATTGTATCATTTGCTTCAACCTTATATTCAATTTTTAGATTTCCATTTTCATCTGTATATTTAACGGAATATCCGGAATCTTCCTCATTATCAAATAAAACAATTTTTGAACATGAAGTGGAGCCAATAGAATTATTAGGATTTTTATAATATTCTGTTACTTTTATTCCTAACAATCCTTTTTCTTCATCTGCTGACATAATTTCAATTTTAATATCAGAATTATTTTCTATAGTAACTAATAAATTCTGTAGGACATCTGATACAAATTCTTCTTTATTTTGAATTGTATATTTTTTAGTCTGTTTTAATGTTTGAATTGATTGATCTAATGCTGATGTAAGTGATGTAGTAATTTCCTTTTTTCGTGTCATTTTTCCACTTATAGTTACCGTTGTAATAATTAATATAATTGCTAATAATGTACCGCCAAAACCATATATAATATGCTTCATAAAAAATCCTCCAAATTTTTTAATTAATACTAGGACAAACATAAACAGAGAATGTCTTATTAAAAGAAATATTCCCTTCGTTACTTTTAAGATTAATTGTTGTGTTTATATAAAATAAACCATATTTTTTAAATATCAATTCATAATTATTATTTTCATTTATTTTATATAATAATATTTCATCATTATTTGAATCCGTTGTATCTCTTTTTATATATGTGTAACCATTATATTTATCATTTACGTTGTTATCTAATAATAGGTTTTCAGACCTTGCGGAGTCTGTTACTAAAATTGTATTATTTACATCATTTTCGTTATACAAATTTCTGCATTTAATGTAATTAATTATTATTGTAGAGCCAACTGTATCAGTATTTTCATTAAACTCTTTTCCTATATTATATCTTCGATTATTTATATCAATTGTCCCATTAAAAATGCTGTTTTCTTCTCCAAAAGATAAGCTATTACTATCAGCAAATGATGATGTTTTTGTATTAATAGATAAATTACTGTATTTGTTTAAAGCAGAATCTAAATTATCTGCAAAGTCATCTGTGTCAGCAATCGCAATTGTCTGACCATTTGCATCCGTTATATATTTAACATCATTATTTTGTTTTATTTTATTGCCATTTTCATCCGTTTTAATTTTTCCATCTTCATCTGTCTGATATTCTTCAATATATGCAGCTTCATCAGCTTTTTCACCTTGGACATACAAGAGGCCTTTCAATCCAAATACACTTCCACCTATTAAAATTGCTATTAAAATTGCAAATAAGGTATAAGTTACAACTGTTTTACCATATTGATTTATAAATTCTTGCATAGTCTCCTCCTTTCTGAAAATCAAAAATTATACTGATTGATCTAATATTGAAATTATTTTTCTTCCAAAAGATCCATTAAATCCCGACTTGCCGGAACCAAAAGTCATAGAAATAAGTGCAACAATAATTATTATTGCACCTATTAATCCAACTACCATTCCTCCATATTCTTCTAAGAAATCTTTCATAAATCCTCCTCAAATTTATTTCCAAAATAGAATTAAAACACCAAGGAAAATTATTATTCCTACAGGTATACTTACGATTTTTCCATAAAATTTAATGAGTTCTGCCATAATATCTAATCTCCAATTTTTAATAAACATTTTATGTATTTATATTTGTTAATTAATTAAGTGCTTACAGAATTTAATAACCATAAAGAAAGAATAATTAATACTGTAAATAAAATTGTATATACTACACTCATTCCATATTCATCTAAGAATTTTTTCATAGAAATTCCTCCTTATCTTGAGTATGCTTTAGCTGTATGATAAGATCCTTTTACGTTTAAAATTGGAATGCTATATTTATATCTCAAATTGATTTCAGCCATATCATTCCATGTATCATTATCTGTATCATATAAATTAATTTCTACTGTATATCCTTTTTTATTTGCAGCTAATTTACACTTATTAATTACATCTTCTGAATAGTTACTTGATTCCACATAGTTAGCAATATTTGCTGCATATTGCTCTGCATGAGCAGCATCAACTGATGTAGAAACGACCCCAACGCCAACAAAAGTAATAATTAATATTAGAAATAATCCCATAAATGTTTTTCCAATCTGTTCCATAACATTACTTCCTTTCTGATATTTGTTTATTTCTCTTTATTAATATGACAGATATATTTAAAAAAATAAAAAAATGCCCTACTCATAAAAGAGTAGGGCATTTAAAAATTAATTCAATGATAATTCAATGATTATAATGCAAATATGATATCTTCATCTTCCTGAGTCAGCATTTCATAATTTGAATTAATAACACAAGAACCATATTTTTCTAATTCAAAATCTTTCTGTTCTTTTATCTTATCAGTATATTTACTGTGAGATAAATTTCTGGCTTCCTTTAATGTAATTTGATAAAGACTGTTAATAATATCCTTTTTTACATATTCCTTTCCGTCAGCATCCTTTTTTATGACATTATACATTCCATCCTTTTTTAAAGCCTCTATTAAATCCTGATTATATCCAAAAGCAAGAGTTGATGTATCTACATCATTTATTTCTCCATTACATGCATATAAAAGAAACTGCTGATGTGCTTTTAATGAGCCAAAAATTTTATTAAATAATGCAATTTTTTCCTGTTTAATAGCTTCATCTTCTGGACTGCTAAATTTCTCATTCATTCCAGTTTGATAATCTGGATCAAATGTTTCCATCTGCGAAGTATTATGCTGCTTTAATGTTGCAGAAATTGTTGATGCAGATAAATCTTTAAGAGATTCACAATCCATTAATTTTGAAACAGAAGAAGCTTCTGATTCAGAATAACCTAATGACATCAATCTGGTGATTTCTTTACGAATCTTATTATAGATTTCATTACTATATGAAGTTTTGCCATTATAAATTGTAATATAATCTGCAATGCCTTTAATTACATGATTCCTTGCAAATGTTGTAAGATCATATTTGCCATTATATCTACATATATGTGAATAAAACTCTGTATAGGCAGAATTAATAATATCATTCCTTATTAAAGGATTATTATAATATGTATTATACTTATCCTTTAACAGGCCAATTAAAAATGCCTGAAGCTTATTGTTCTGATAAACAATAGTATTGATTCTTTCTATGTATTCATTTAATGGTTCATTAAATACCTTAGGATCATTTCTCTTAATGATTTTCTCTACTGAAATAATTCTAAAATAATAATCATTATCTATAGTATCCCTTTCAGCATTCCTTTCTATAAATGATGCTAAAGGTAATGTTATAACAATATCATTGATTTCTTTTAATATATGTTCATGAGTCTGTTCTTCTTCAGCGGTCATACATTTATTAAAATAATCTCGTTCATTTTCACTTACTCCTATTTTTTTCTTGGGAATCTGAAGTCCTGATACAATACTCTGTTCAATATTCATTAAGCGAACAAAATATTCAACATCTGATTCTAATTTGCCTTCACTATTCAATCTTAAAATATCTATCATGTTTCCTCCTTAAATGATACCTTCCATTAACATTGTTTCTGGGTCTTTAATATATGCTTTATAAACAGTTTCTAACGCAAATCTTATATCAACCCCGTATAGATTATAGGAAATCATATAGCTGTTAATAATTTCGCTTTGTCTTTTATAAGCGCCGGTAATATAACCAGGTGATTTTTTATTTAATGTCGCTAAATAAAGGCAAAAATCACTTTTCTTATTTTGATTAGTAAACATAAATAATGTTCCTCCTTTATATAAATACTTATTATTTATATGACCGAAAAAAAAATTGAAATGAATACTAAAAATCATCATCTATGTTAAGTGATTGAGATTGTTTACTCTTGTTAGATCTTTCACTTTTCAAAAGCTCATTTTTTATATTTGTATTATTTTCTTCAAATAATTGCATAATTTCATTTTTTTGCTTATAAGTAACAAATGAAAATTCTTCCATTGATTTTCTGAATGCCTCTAATTGTTTATTTGTAACCGGCTGCATAGATTGATTATTAAATAAATAACTAATCCTATTTGCAAATAATTTTTCGTTTTTATTTACTCCCCCCTTATTTCCAAAGAAGGCATTTCCAAAATCATATAATGGAGCAGGTTCAATAAATTCTCCTGTTTCAACATTTCTCAAAAAGCCAAAGTTTCCTAAATGTCTATCATCATTCATTAACATTTTATCTACAATTAACATTTTATCTATAAATTCAATTCCATCCGGAATTTGATATTTATTAATTGCTTTTACCAAATGTTGATAGGTATGTTCTTCAGGTGGAATATCCTTTGCTTCATTAAATGGAGTAGCCTGGAATATATGTGATGCGGGGACTAATTCCGTTTTTTCTGTTATAAAATTCTTACATACACTGCAAATATCATATCCTTCTATACACATGGTATAATTAACAAATGGTATCATTTTTAATTGTGATAATAATTTTGAAGCTAATATTTCATTTAATACTTCCTGTCGTAATGCTTTGCTGCTATGTTTTATAAGAACATTAATATTATTATCGTCTCTTTTCCATCTCTTTTTCATAATCCCATTTGTAGTTAAATCAGGAGATTCACAGTTTAATCTGGCAGGATTAAGTGCTGCCAGATTTTTAGTAAAAAATGTATCTCCTGTTAAACATGAATAATTATTAGTGAAGAAATTAAGGTCTTTCCATTGCTCACTATCATTATATCTTAACCAGTATTGATCCGATAAACTAAAAAAATGCTGTTGATTACCTTCCCATTCAATTTTGCCCTCCGGGATATCTTTTCTTCTATTACTGATAATCCTTGAAGAAAACCAGTTATTAAAAGAACTGACTAATGTATTATCATTAAAAATTATAATAGGCAAATATTTTCTATTACTTTCTTCTACTGCTGCTCTTTCAGCTTTAAAGATTTTTATGTCATGGACATTTGATATAGGAACGAAAATGCCTTCCAAATATAAAACGGGTTTATTCTTATTCATCAGAGTTGCATTTACTTTTGCCATAATATTTCCCTCCCAATATTTATATAATATCTGCGCATAATAAATTATTCTGCCAATAAGTAAGTATCTGATAGCTTTTTCCATTATCTTCAAATAAAGTAATAGCATTTTCATTTGTATTAACCAGTGCCTTAGTTTTATCTGGTCTTTCAATACAAATAAAGCATGGGGCTACTCCATTTGAATCATTTTCTTTTGCCATAGGAACAACATGAAAAATGTAACCATCATGTTCAAATACTAAATGTCCATAATTAGTTAATTCTTCATTTTGAGATCTTTGAGGTACATATGTATTTATGTTAATACTGAATCCCATTGCTAATGTTGATCCTGCAGGAATAATCTTTGAAGTAAATTTTCCATTTACAAACATTCCCCTGATAATAAACTCATAATCACAAAAGCTAACCTGCAATGTTGGACTTAATTCATCAGAGGCATATCTTTGTATTTCTCCAAATTTATTAATTAAAAGACACATTATTTCAGGGTGATTGTTGTCTGTATATGCTTTTAATGGAGCAATAAGCATCTTAATTTTGTCTCCATTTTCAGCCCCCTGAGCTAAAACAGTTAAATCATATGTGTCATATATAAATGTATTAACATCCTTAAATTTATTGAAAGAATAATTATATTTAGGAGTTACCTCTTTTACTGACTCTTTACTTTCTTTTTGATTATTTGGGATATTTAAACGGTTCCTTTGTTCCCTCATATCTTTTTTATCAGACTGTGTATTATTTTTTTGTTTCACATTAATATTTTTATTTGTGTTGTCAGTATTAATATCATCAAAAACAATTTCTTCTTCAATGTCATCCTGTTTATTTTCTATTGGCTCAGGTAAAATATCGTCACTGCTGATATCATCTCCTAATCTGCTATCTGGATAATAATGTTTAGAATGATATTCCTGTTTATCCTTATACATTTGTCTATCAGCTTCTTCTATTGAATTCTGCCTGTCATCTTTATTTTCTGAGTAAGCATAACCTGATGAAACTGAAAATGTCATTCCTGATTCTGAATGTGATGATAATGAGTCTTTTAAATTTTTTATTTTACTTATAACAACATCTTCTGTGACATCTGAAAGAATGGCATAAAATTCATCTCCACCTGTTCTATATGAATAATCTCCAAATATCTTCTTAATGTTTTCAGCGATTCCTGTAAGTAATTTATCTCCATAAACATGACCTAATGTATCATTTGTTCGCTTTAATTCATTTGCATCTATTGAAATAAAATAGCATCCGCAATTTAGTAATTCTATATCTTCCTTAAATGCTTTTTTGTTTCTTAAGCCAGTCATAGAATCATAATTAATTTCCTTAAGATATTGTTCTTTTTGCTTTTTAGCTCTTTCCTTTAACATCTGGATTTCTTTTTCTAATTCCAATTCTTTTTGTGATTTTTCATTATTATTCTTACTTAGACTATTAGGAATGAAATTAACTGTATTATCCATATATGTAATATTGACCGTATCATTAATTGTCTGATTATATAATGAACCTAATTCTTCTTGTAATTTATCAACACCACAATCAAATTGAATATTATCAATTGTGAGTCTTATAATTTTATTTCCATCAGACATTTGAATGCAGTCATATTTTAGGCCCTCTCTTATTAAACCTATAAAGGATTTAATCCATATATCATTAATATCTGAATATTCTTCTATATCATTTTCTTTTTTTATTGAGTTAAGTTCTTCCTGTTTTTTAATTGCCTCTGCATTTAATAATAGCTGCATGTATAAATGCTTTTTTTCCAAAACTATATTATTAATAATCATAAGTTCTCCTTATCTAAAAACCAAAAAATGTTTTTACTGTGCCTAAAGTTTTTTTGTGTTTATTTCTTTTTTTTGTAGTGATGTTCGATTTAAAATAATTATCTATATTTTTATCTAATTTATCATCACTTATTCCCCTTAATTTTTTTTGTTCTTCAATTTGCTCTGAAGTAAAAAACTGTAAATGCAAATCTTCATGCCAATTTATTCCGCAGTCTAAGCAAAAGCAATTTAGCTCCTGAGGCCTGTCAACTGGAATGGTATATTCTCCTCTTTTTAAATGTTTTTTATAAAATGATGGGTTAACTTTATCATACAAATAATATCCTGTTTTATAGCTTCCACATTTTTTACATGGTGAAATGTAACAATATAATTTTTTCATGCAAATTTCCCCTCTCTTCACATCTGTAATTCATCTCACAATCAACTAATGTTGAATGGAGCTTTCTTACTTAATTGCGATAAATTAAAATTTGAAAATTAATATATTTAATAGGTTACTTTCTTATTGAATATATATATTTTATTAATTTGTTTGATAATACAAAAGAGAAATTAATATCTTTAATTTGTTGAGCACAAGGATCAATAACTATTTTAAAATCAGAATATTCTAAGTAATAAAAATAATATAATTCTTTAAAATTCAAGCACATAGGAGAATATTTTTTTATATCCGTATAATTATTATCCAGGCATTCAATAATAAAATTATCAACTTCATATGAATCCGTAAATACAGGTATAGTTTTTGTTTTATCAAGACACATAAAATTTAGTTTTGTGTTTTTTTCATCATCAGGTTTTGCTAAAATAATAAATTTTTGTTTTTCAAACATCTTTAAATAAGACTTAATACCTGTATTTTTTATCAAAAAGATAATCTTTTTTACATACATTCTATGAAATCCATTAACGGCTTTTTCATATGGTTCAGGTCTTACTGAATATATAGATTTAATTGATATTTGTTCACCATCTAATTCAACTCTTCTGATATGGAATGCTTTAATTACATTTGCTAGTTCTTCTTTACTCCATATTTCGTCTGCTTTTGTTAAAAGAATATAATTCGTATCATTAATTGGTTGATGGTTTAATTTTAAAATATCTTGATGTTTATCTATGTAAGCATATATTTTTTGTTTATTAAATACATCTTTTATATCCATAAATTATTCCTCCTGATCATTGTTATCACTTAATTCTTTTTCTATTTTTTCATAATTTTCATCACAATAATTCATATATAAATAGTTATAATATAAGAATTCACTTCTTTCTTTTGGATGAAGCGATTCATGAAGGTAAGTTAGGGTGTCATCGTTATAAACCTTTTTAACTGCCTTATCTAAATAATGAGTTTTAAGTAACTGCAATGCCTTTTTCCTATTATTAAATAATTCATATAAGGAGTTTATGTCTGGCACATCTACATATCTCATAATCATAAATTGTAAACACATGGCAGCATTAAACTGTGCATCATAATTATTGAAAAAACCCTTAGGGAATGCTGCTTTTTTAGCATTTTCCTTATCTGTCTTAGCATTAATTATATTCTCATAAATTTTCTTAATGTTATTTTTCTGATCAAAGAAAATTTTCTTAGGATAACATAATGATAAAATATAAACTATCTGGTCTTTTTCATCTAAACCAGTTGGAATTCTAATATATTTTAATAATGATGAGAGTTTAAGATAATCAAATACAGTAGTATTAACATACCTTAAAGCTTCACTTGGCGAATAATGCATAATATATTCTATTGCATATTTGATAATTTCAAGTGCTTTGGCCTGCTGTGATTCTTGGGAGATATCCTTGAAATGATAAGTGTCTACAGATAACTTAGATGGATCCTTTAAAATTCTTTCATATTCTCTGATAATATTATTTAAGTACATAGTTATTCCTCCTAATAAAAACATTTGTTGTGATACGACAAAAAGAGGGCAAAATACCCCCATTCTTTTTTGTTTATTGTTAAAAATTAATTGTCAGTTTTAGTGTCATCAATTAAATGATTAAATTGTAAATTCATAAGAAATGATTTCGTTTCTGTAGCTATTGCCAATTCCTCTTCAGAAAAGGCATCGTCTTCATTTTTTTTCACTTCAGCTAAATGATTGATAAGATAGATAATAAATGGAGCATATTCTCTGACATGTCTTTCGATATGAATTGCTTTTAGATCTTCAATTGTTGGAATAAATCTGTAAATTGAAGTATTAGTTTTTTCGAAGTCATCTTTAACAGCCATAGCAATATTGTCATACATATAAAATTCACTTTCTGTAAAACAATTTGATTTAGTTAAAGAATTCTTAGATTTGCTTTTGATTGCGTTAGTTAATGTGTTACTTTTTGATGCCATTACTTTGTTTCCTCCTAAAATCACAAAAAAAAATGAAAAAGATAAAGCATCCCTTTATCTCTATAATTAATATGACAGACAAAAAAAATTTTTTTTCTACATAAAATTTTAGGAGAAACTCTATTGTATTCAAATGGTAAATTATGGTAAAATTATAAGTTTAGTCAAATTAAAAAGGGAAGTAGTTTTCACTATTTCCCTTTTTTAAATTAATTATTTTGTTCTACATTTCTTTTATATACAGTCTTATAAATGATTTTTTTATCCTCCTCATTATATCCTACAATTTCTGTTATTTCCTGAATTTTGAATCCTTCAATATAGATTATAATTTCCAGATCTTTTAGCATTCTTGTAGCTTCTGTTAAAGAGTAATCTGATCCATATTTAACATAGTCTGCTAATCTTGGAATTGTTTCAGTCGTACTCTGAGAATGTACTGAACACCAACATTTATGACCTGTATTAGATGCTCTTAATAAATCTCTTACTTCTGCACCTTTACATTCACCGATAATAAAATATCCTGCATCACAAAGTAATCCATTCTGTCCAAGTTCAGATAATCCAACTACAGTATTTCCACGGGCATCTTTTAACATATGTTGGAAATATGCATTCGGATGAATATGCGAGAATAATTCTTCTGATTCCTGAATACATAGAATTGATTTATCTTTTGGAATAAAATCAATAAAAGCATTCATAGCAGTTGTTTTACCTGAAGCAGATGGTCCAGCAAATACAATACCTTTTGCACTTATAACCTTATCAAGGATATAAGCAGCTATTTTATTATCCATCATTCCTGCATTTATAAGGTCTTTAACAGTTGTCTTTTTCTTAGGCACTTTTCTAATATGTAAATAAGGCATTCCTGTAGAATTAATTGTAGGTAAACATAAATTAAATCTGAGGATATAATCGTCATTGAAATCTTTATCTGTAAATACAAGAATAGGTGAATTGACTGTAACTTTATTTCTAATAATTAAAGCTTCAATGAAACGATTATAATCTGCTTCATTAAGGAAAGCTATTCCATCTGCTGTATAGTGTTTTCCATGTATTTTTACATTAATGTTGTTAGGAGCTAATACTCTGATATCAGATATATTAGGATCATTAATAGCTGGTGTTAAAACATAATATGAGAAAAATGCTCTATAACATTTTTTTAAGAAAAAGTCCTTATCTTCTTCTGGTAAATGTAAATATTTATCGATATGAATTTTTACATCTTCCATAAAACTTTTTTCTTCTTTTTCTCCTGTAAGAGTTCTTCGTAATGAAAGCGATTCATTTTCCATGAAATAATTAATAACTCTTTCAAAAGAAGAATTTATCTTTTTCTCAGATGCGGTAGTTTTGACATTATAATCTTCTTCGTGAATTTCAAATTTAGGATCATCAGCTTCCAAGTCTAAAATGTTATTAATTGGAATATATGTTTCTATTTTATTTAAAAATGGAATATTTGTTTCATTCTTATAACAATTCTGTTGATTTTCTAAAAGCTTTTTATCATCAGGATTAGGCGTATATATTTCCGCTATGAATTTTTCAGTTTTTTCAACTGCATTAGTATTTGGAACATTCCTATATGTTATATTATCTGAATTATTATTTTTAGAATATTCTATTTTTTTATCATCTGCTGATTTATTACTATTGTTAACAGTAGAATGAACACCGTTATTTGATTTTAAAGAAACTGTTTTGGATGCAGTATTATTTTTCTTTTCATAATTTTTCTTTACAGGTTCATTTTTGTTATCTTGAGGAATTTTTTCAGTAGCAGCTTTCTCAGTAATAAATTTTTCTGTTTTCTTGTTTTTATTAATATCCTGATTATTAGTTAGATTCTCGGCATTAATTCTATTGTTACTATTTTTTGAATTATCTGTAACTGAGTCGATTTTAGATAAATTATTATTATTTTTATCTAAATCTGCATTTATTGGTTTAATTTGATGTTCTGTTGTAACATTATGAGCCTGAGCAAAGAACTTAAATAAAGGATTTAACTGGTTTGATTTAAACGGATTATTATTTAAAGTAGATTCCGAAGTTAATTTCTTATTGTTATCAGTTGATAATTCTTTTGTATTATTTTTATTAGTTATATTGTTTGTATTATCTACATTATTTGTATTATTCGCTTCTGAAATTATATCCTGTCTATATCTATCGTGAGTATATTCCTTAGTATCCTCTTTATTGGTTTCATCAATATCTTCTTTTTCAAGATCAATATTTGGTCGATTGGATTCTTCTTTATTATTGTATGTATCATTATAAAATTTATAGTCATCTACAGTATCAGTAGCATCAACAACATCAGTGGCATTATTAGTATAAGTATCAGAATTTTCATTAACATTTTCATTGACATTTTCATTGACAATACTATCATTATTATCATTTATGCCTAATAATTCTTTGTCTTCGTCATTTAATTTAATTTTAAGAGATTGCTTTAAATTTGCAGATATAGTTTTTATAGTCTTTTCTAAAAGTTCTTCTCCACTTTCTGGTAATAAAAGAGCATTAACGACAACTCCATCTGTTTTAAGTTTAAGTGTCTGATATGACATACTTAATACTTCAAATTCATCTGAGAATTTACTTAATACCCTATTTAATGCTGATAAAACTCTTAAATTAGCATTATTAATATTTCCATTATTAAGTAATTCTGATTCTGCAGGTTCTCCTTCAAAAGCAGTCACTCTTATAGCTAAAAAAGTTACAGGTTCTTCATCTACATCAACCATTTCAGTATATGGCTTGCCTTTTGACATTGGCATATATTCAAATGCATCAGCATGATTTGCCTTTTCATACTTATTTAATTCCTGTTCATTTGTAATAAACTGTGAAATTATTTGTAACATACTATCCGTCCTTTCTAATACTAAATTTCTTTACATTAGAAATATGACAGACAGAAACAAAAAAAAGAGGAGTACCTAGAAATTAATCTAAGCACTCCTTAATAAATTGCATTAATGATTTTCGTTTAATTTTTATCATTCCATACAATAGAATAAATTGCATTGTCAACAGTTAAATTACCTGTTGGTATTCTATTTTCTTTTTGAAATTCAGATTTCTGATATTCTAAATAATCATATCTTTTAGGTTTTTCTGAGCATATATTAGTATAATTATCCGGGTTGGTTATATAGTCCCTATTTTCATTTAACTGGTTGAATGATCTCCACCATTTATTATCATAAAAATAATTTTTTTCTTTGAAATCTTTGTTAAAATCATAAGGAATTTTTTCATTTTCTCCTGTATCCGGATTAATTTTATATAAATCTTTTTCTTCAAAAGTTTTAATAGAAAAAACTAATGTACATATTGTACATAGCATAAACATAATACTAAAATCAAGTAATAATTCTGATTTATCAGGTTCATATATTATAAAAATTATTGATGCCAGTAATCCAACACTCATTGATATTAAAAGTTTCTTTCCTTTTTTCCTTGAGCGTAAATACTTATGTCCCATTGAAAAACATTTATATATAAAAAATAATAATTGTAACCATCCTGTTGTAATCGCCATTACTATTTTTCTGGCAGAGTTATTCTTTTTCACATTAGGAAGCTTATAAACTTCTTTAGTACCATCTAGTGTCACCATATAATAACCTTCATAAGGTTCAGGATTATATGCATCTCCTCTAATAAATTCATTCATAATTTTCAAAAGTTATCGCTGAAACTCCTTATCATTCAGTAGCGTCTTTAATAATAAAGCCGCAGGAGAGAAGCGATTCTCCTTTCTGCAATATAATATTATTTTTAAATTCTATTTTAAATTTTATCATTTAAACATTTTTTAAACAAGAGTTACATACATAATATGACATTTTTTAAGCACTAAATTTTTGCATAAAAATATAGTATATATTATCCATTTTATATATGGTGTCAACTACCCACCACCTAAAGGCAGTGGGTTCCCGCCTATGGCAAACGAAAGGATTTTATTTATGAAAATCAATTATATTATATGGATCTATCTGTGATTTCTTCAGTATCAGTTGTTTCTCTTTCTTCAATATTTTTATGCATTCGAGTTTCAGTATTTGAACTTCTTATAACATCTCTTCCTACTGTCTGGTCGGCCTTTGAAATTAATTTTGCTTCAGTATCTCTGTCATGAATCTGGTTTATATTCTTAAATTCTTTTTTCTCCTGCTCATTAAGACCGTTTTCAAGTATTTCATATAATCCCTGATCCGGAGTAATATAAATGCTTTCTTTAGGCATTTCATAAACTTCTGAAGCTGTATTAATAGCATCATTAATATTCTGGCTTGTTATATCAAGTTTCTGCATAGATGTTGCAAAATTTTTTGAATATCCAACCAAATCTTTAACATCAACTTCTTTATTAATAATCTTAGGTATTTCATTTTTCATGTTATTAATAACATCTGCTTTTATTTCAGTCTGTCTTTTTTCTGTAAGAATATTCTTAGGATCATCAATATTAATCTGCTTATTTATATTTTCAGCAATTTTTTCAATTTTTTTCATTTCTTCCGGCGAAGAAACAGATTTATCAATAGATACTTTCAACACTTCTAATGCTAAATTATCCATTTGTTTTTTATTTAATTCTAATAATTCGCCATCTGCAATTTCCGCTGTTTTACTTGTAAGTAAAATTGCAAAGTTTTTGTTAAATTCTTCTTTCGCACCATCTGAAATGTTTGAATCAGAAATAGCTTTATATGCTTCAATATATGGCTTAATAACTTCCATAGCTTCAGCATAACATAATTTATCTCTAAATGTATGAGCAATTTCAGTAGCAAGTTTCTTTTGGTCTCTATATCCTCTTGTATCATCTACAATAGGTCTTTCATATAAATCAATTCCATATTTATCCTGCCCAATTACTAAGTCAGAATCTTTACCGCTTTTTGAATGTGCATCTAAGGCAATTTCTAAAGACTGTCCATCTTTAGTTAATATCTCCTTTGTTTTTTCACCGACAATAAGTGGTTCAGGGATTTTATCAAGCTGTGCATATACATCAATTGCAAAGTTCTTCTTTTCATCCATTGAGGCATTTTTATCTGGGCGTTTAATAATTACATCATTTCCATCTGGTCGCATAATTGTGATATTATCTTTTTCAATTTTTAAATACTGTCCACCACTTCTTGCTGATGTAATATACATAGGTTCTGATTTATCATATGAAAAAATCTGCTTTTCCATATCAATTTCATATTTATCTGCTTCCTGTCTTATTTTATCGTATGTTAACTTTTCAGTTACTAAGGCTGTATAAATATCCTCTGATTTTCTGCTATATGCCATATAATCCTGAGATATGACTGCAACATTTAATGTTCCGTCTGGATTTTTTAATACTGTATAAGAAATGTTATTTTTGTTATTCCATGTTTTTCTTGAAATATAATTATATTGTTCCTCCGTTATATTCTTTAATACAGTTACCTGCTTGCCTTGGCTTAATTCATCAAATTTATCTGTAGGAATTTCACCTACTTTTCCACCTCTTTCAATAGCAAATTTAATTCTGAAATCATAACATTTATCTACACCTTTTTGATTTGTAATGATCTCATATTGTCCCATTCTATTCTTATGAACTTCATAAGGAATCCTTGTAGAATGTAACTTATTATATCTTTCTAATTCATCTATAACATATTCAGCCAATTTTGTTTCATCAGATGTATATGTTATTTTTTGAGGCATTTGAGTGAAATTATCTGTCATATCACGATAAAATTTTGCCTGCTGTTTAGCATCAATTTTATGTAATTTATAATCATCTTTTTGAGCCTTTCTTCTTGCTCTTTCTTTTAAAATTTGATTAACACTGGATACTAATTGCCCCGCTTTATCAATAACTTCTTGGGTTGCTGCATCATTTACTGTATTACCCATAATTAAATAGTGAGATATAAATTAAATCTCACGTCCCCCTTTCCAAAAAAATAATTATTTTAAATAATATGACAGAAATAAAAAATCTCCCAGGTACTACCCTGAGAGATTAATTATTCAAGAAACTCAACTATCCAATAATAATGATTTGTACTATCCTTTGCTATTCCAACTCCTGCTTTTGTATATATTGGGTTTATCATGCAATTATAGTGTCTTTCTGAATTAGTCCAATCGTTTATCACTTCTTCAGGAGAATCTTGGAATCTTCCCATAATTTCTCCCCAATGGCCTCCTTTGGCAAAATCAGAACAAATAGTAGAAGCTGTTCTTCCATCTGGTCTTATATGTTTACCATTTTCATCAGTTACAAACCAATCATTTAAAGCGTTTTCATCAGCTCTTATTTGGGCCATCTGAGTTAATACCGGGCTTAATTTTAAAGATTCTACACCGGCTTCTTCTCTTTTAATATTGATTAAGTCAATAACTTCTTTTTTTAAGTCACTTGAAGTATCAGAATAATCATTATAATTTTCTGATATAGTTGATAATACATTTTCAAGCGATTCTGCAATAACATTATCTTCTACTGTTCCTTCTGTACTATCATTGATAATTTCATTGAATTTTCCTTTATTACCATATTTTTCAATAGAGGCTTGTTCAGAGTTAATGTTGTTACTTGATTTTACTACATTATTTCCTAATTGTAATAATCCAATAAATCCAATTATTATTGAAACAATTATTATGGATATAATTGTTCTAAATAATTTTCTCATAGCCATATCTCCTTTATTTTATTTATAAGTGAAATATGACAGATTTTAAAAAAGAGACACCCGCATTTGCAAATGTCTCTTTAATATACTCTCAATCGACTTTTGTCGGTTGAAGTTTTCTTACTATTTTTTGATAACAATGATTAATTAGAAATAGCTTAATTATTTGCTTCAGCCTTTTTAGCAATATAATCAATAATAGCCATTTTATTTTCGTCTGAATCTTTAATCTGATGTAATACACACATCTGAATAAATGCTCTTGATACAGGAGTATCTATTTCAAATAATTCCTTTACTGTTTTACCTGCAAAAATACCTATAGGAACAATTGCATCATCTGTAATAATATTTGTGTCAGCATTTTCTGATTCAGCATTATTATTTAAAGTTTCTGTATTATCCCCGATAATGTCTTCTTCATTTTTTTCATCTTCTATAAATTCAGGAGCTTCCTGAATGCTTCCGTTTGATGCTAAAGGTGCTGCTATCGGATCTGTATTAATTTCTTTTGCTTTAAATGTTTCTTCTGTTCTTGCAAGTTTGGCAGTTATTGAATTTGAAGTATTTTTATCTGCTGGCTTAATTGTTACAACAGCATTTTGTGGTTCGGCAGTAGCATTATCTGTTAAATTATTTGATAAAGATGTATTATTTGCTTCATTTTGAGCTGCATTAACTGTTTCATCCTTCAAAGCAATTTCATCATTCGTATAGAAATTCTTAGGAATCTGTAAATATGCTTTAATACCCATTGAAACTGCTCTATTATAAGCAGTAATCTTAGGATACTGCTTAGCAATAGCTGTTTGTAATGATAAAGGCGTTGCTTCGCCAATAAATGTTGAACAATAGCCATTCTTATCTCTTAATGTCCATTCAATTGATGCATATGTAATATTACCTGCAGAATTAATTCTTACATCTGAAGAAATGCTATCTGTAATACCATATTCGTCCTTAATCTTTTCAAATTCATTCTTTAAGGATGTAGCAGTAATTACTGTGACTCCATCCTTATCTCCTGTATATGCTTCCAATATGATATCTTTATTTAATTTCTTTGAGAATACCTTAATTTCTCTTATTTCTACCATATTAAATTCCTCTCTTTCTGTTTATCAATTATTGTTTCTATTTTCTTTTACTTTAATATGACAGATTTTTCAGTTATATTTTTTGCATAAAAAAATCGACCTGTGTAATATACACAAGCCGATTTTTGTTAATTTAATTATTCAACGGTAACAACATTTCCTCTATTATCAGAAATTTCATTATCTTCAAATTCTGGAATTGTTGCCCATGCAGAGAAATTAACATGTCCAGTTGGCTTAAGAGGGTTTGTTAAATCTACAACATAATCCTCTGGCTTTGCAAGTAAAGCGACTCTTGCAGCTTTTTCTCTCTTACCAAAGCTCTGAATCATTTCCGGAGTAAATTCACCTGAAATAGGATTGCACTCCAAGAAACAAGTAATGTCATAATTATTGGTAATAGGGTTTAACATATTCACTGGCATAGTAAGTGAATACTGGCCATCCTTTTCTCTTAAAATAACTGAGTTAAGTAATGTCCAACTGCCAGGCTTGACAACATTATCTACAATCTTATTCTGTACCTCAGCAATACCTGAAATATATACCTTAGTACCCATATAAGTTACAAACTGAGATCCGTCTGAAACTCTTGTCTTAATCTGCTTTGTTGCCTTAATTAAAACAATGCTGCCTCGTCTTACTGCAGCCTGCTTATCTTCACTCTTAGGAGTTGCCAGCTTCATAAGATCATCATATGCCTTGTTGCCTCTTGGCTGATTACTGTTGTAGAAATCAACGAAGACACTCTTAATGCGTCCTTCATCATCTCTCTCTGGCTCAATAGTATCAATAGAACCATCTTCCTTAATAAGGAACTGTCTTGCTCCACCAGACATAATTAATGTAGCCATAGGCTTATTATTCTTAGTCTCTGCAGTCTTAACAGTCTTAACTCTGCCAACTAATACAACTGTTTCATTGGTAACGATATTTGTTTCCTCAATACCGTCCTTTGTATACGTCTCCTCATTCTCTGAATTGATTCTTGAAAAAATTTCTGTATTTCTCATAATTAATCTCCTTATATAATTAATATTTAAAATGTTAATACTTAAAATGCGCCTACCTTGAATGAATTTCCTAATGATGTTAAAAATGCATCATCAGTAACTTTGTTTATCCTTCCGATTGCATCTGGAATAGATAATACTTTTTTGTAAAATTCATCTTCCGGTAATTTAAGATTACCAGGAATAAAGTATTTTTTTATTCTGGCCTTACCAATTGCGTCAAATCCCTTAACTGTCGATAAAACTGTTAATGGATTAACTACAATGTTTTTTGACTTGCTCGATATAGCTTCTTTTACCTTATCTAACAAATCATCAAAGACATAATCCTTTTCGTCCACTATTTCATATAATGGAATAGGAGTATTACTTCCTGTTGGACGAATAGCAATAGTTTTTTTATTGCCTCTGCCCACATCCGAAAATTCAACAATAATACTTGTTGTGTATCCATTTATTTTCGGTCCATCAAATACTGCAACTGCATTGTAATCATTTATTTCGTAGCTTTTTAAAGATAAACTTTGGTTGCTCATTTCATAATCACATGCTGTTTCAATATCTTCTGGAAATTTACTAAGAATTGCTTCTAAAAGCATAGACTTTCCAACTTTTCTTACTACCGCAATTGGATACTTTTTAATACTCTTTCCTGTTGGCTCATATTTGTTCATATTAGCCTGTAAAATTACATCAGCTAAATACGAACCGTCATACATACATGCTCCTGCACATTTGCATTTTTGAGCTAACATAGATCTTGCCATCTTGTCTAAATAAAGAATTTTACCTTTATAATTTACAAGAGTAGTTATTTTGCTATCCTCAATTAAAGATAAGATGTTTTCATCAATATTACTTTTTAAAATTCCAGAGAATTTTTTACTTATAGTCTTTTCATCTGATTTTTCAATCATTTCTTCTGTTCCGACTATTCTTATAAAATCCTCGTTTGGATTGCTACTAATATGAAACAATTCACAATCCTTTAAATCGAAAAAAGTAATATAAGATGTTCTGTCTTTGAAACATTTTAAGTTCTCTTTAAATTCATTAATTAGAGAAACATTCTGCTGTTTCATAATTAATCTCCTTTCATTATTTGTTAATCAAAGAAGATATGACAGAAATAAAAAAAAAGGTAAAAGATTTCTCCCTTACCTTTTTTAATATATTAATTATTCTACATCCGTCTTATAATTTTTTAAATACTCTGTTTCATATGGGACAATCTCATTGATTATAAATTCCTTTTTGTATTTTTTCTTACAGTTCTCACATTCAATTTCTTTTGAAATAACACGAGATTGTATGCAGCCATCAATAAGTACTGTGCTTCCCTTTTGCAGGCGTTTTAAATCTTCTTTAGCATTCTTGCTATATGATTTAACCAATGGGAAATCTGTCTTATCATCATCAGTATCACCTTCAATTCTATATGTTCTTGGAATACCTATCTGATACTGGCATACTGTTGATTTAAAGCGGGTATTCTTATTAGGATCATTACATAAATCGCCAACGACTCTTAATATGTTAGACACTTCTCTGTGATTAAAGATAAATTCTTCTGCTTCTTCTTTTGTTAATCCTGATTTTGTTGATTCAACATAAATTGGTTCAACATAACATACAACGCTTTCAAATATATTTTTTATTCCGCATCCCGGACATATTGAAGATCTATTAATAGGTTTAATTGTTAATACACCTTTTACTCTTATTATTTCATTGATATCCATCTCAGATAATTCTTCAACTATTTTCTGATCCTTTGAACGAATAATAATTTCATCCCAGTATCCGGATCTTTCTTCACTTTGTCCACCTCTGGCAAGATTTCTAGCTACTTTTAATGTGATCATTGCCTTTTTTCTGTCTTCACTAATCTTAGGAGCTTGCAATGCTACTCCATATAAATCAATTAAATTAGTTTTCATAAAAAAAATCTCCTTATTTTATTTTTATATTATAAAAAGCTTATTTAACATAAAATTCTTTCATATCATCTAATCTTATACAGCCTAGTCTTGGAATAAATGTTTTTCGTTCTGCCAATCTATATGCCAATCCACAATCAACATTAATATAATGTCCATGATTACTTCTAAAAATAGATGCTCTTTTTATCTTAGTATTGTCTTGGATATTAATAACATTACCATTTCTAACAGTTTGTAATGCTGCTAGTTTAATGCCAGGTGTATGACCAGTTATAAGAATAGAATCTTTATGTTCTTTATAAGCAATTGAAAAAGCTAATTCGTAAAATGGATAATTTCTTTCCCATAACAAATTACTTGTTTTTTCAATCCCTAACTCATTCATGCTAATTATATTTTTGAATGAATTTAAGGACTCTGGATAATATGATGCATGTGATAAATAAAAATTTTTTTCTCCTATATTTAAGTTTCTTATTATTACAGGCAATTCATATATATAATTAAATATATCATCCTGTAAGTTAGAACTTAAATTTTCATATTGTTTACAAGTATATAAGCCACCGTTAGCAAACCAAAGATGTTCTTGATTCATTTTTGTATAGGCTTTTAAAAACATCAATTCATGATTTCCCATTAATAGAATTATGTTATCATATTCCATACAAAAATCAACAAGTTTTATTGGTTCCGGTCCTTTATCTAATATATCTCCTATTATATACATTGTGTCATTTGATGAGAAGCCAATTAACTTAAGCATTTGCTTGAAATAATCAAATGAACCATGTATATCACTGCAAACATATGTAGCCATCAGAAAAACTCCCTTCGTTTTCTCACTATTAATATGACAGATGGATAAAATAATTTTAAAAATTCTGTCATATATTATCAAAACATAAAAAGGAGATATTAAAGTATGTTATATTATTGCAATGCAAATAGTATACCTGACAATGCAAAAGAAGTTTGGTTTGTTGTAAGAAGTCTGCAAATTTATAAACCTGTTAAAGGAATAGTATATAGACATGTAAATGTTCTTTCACCTAATTTAGAATTATTTTTATGGGGAAGAAAAAGAATACAACTAAATAACTGGACAAAAGAAAATTATAATATATATGCAATCAGATATATAGAACAGATTCAAAATGATCCGGCTGCTCTAAAACTGATTGATTATTTAAGAAAAATAAAAGAAGATCCTAGTCATGATATTTATCTTGTATGTTATTGCCAGAATTTTGAAAGATGTCATTTAAAAATTTTAAAAAGTATAATTGAATATCTTTAAAAAAAGCCATTCAGTTTAGGAAAATCCTATTCTGAATGACTTTTTTAGTATAATTAATTAAGCTATATTGTAAACATTTTTTAATTCCTGCATTTTTTCTTTAAGTCTTGTATATCTAACACTATCCTTCTCGCTAAAATTAGATATAGCCATTGAAAATGCTTTAGCACTACCAATAAGATATACAAGTTCCTTACCTCGTGAAACTCCTGTATATAATATCTTTCTCTGTAAAAGAATATAATCTGCAGTTGTAAGCATACATATTACCATCTTAGCCTCTGAACCCTGGGATTTATGATAAGTAATGGCATATGCTAATACCAAATTACTATATTCCGATTTTTTCTGATATATTATTGTTTTACCATCGTCAAATAATACAGTAATATTGTATTCTTCTATATTTGTGTCAGAATCAATGACTTTTTTAATATCAGTAACCGTACCAGTATCTCCATTAAATACACCTGATATTATATTTCCTTTTGCATCAATGCCTTCTATATCATAGTTATTAAAAGTCTGCATAACCCTGTCACCTACACGGATTAAATATCCATTAATATTTACATCAATTTTATTTGGTGTCTTAGGATTAATTCGTTGCTGAAGGCTGTTATTTAATTTATTTACAGAATCAGTCATTGCTGCAAGAACCATTATATTATTTACCCCATATCGCTCATAATTGTTCATATATGTGTCAATAACGGAATTGAAAACTTTGTCTCTTTCATTAATCCATAATGTCTTAAAATGAGTGTCTACAGCTAATTCCTGTAAACGGCATCCCGCATTAATCAGTGTAATATTATTTAATATAGAACCATCATTTCTGTAACATGTAGTAAGGTATGTAACAGGAATACAATTAGAATTAATAATATCCTCTAAGCACTTACCTACACCAACACTAGGAAGCTGATCTTTATCTCCAACAAATATAAACTGACAGTTTTTAACCTTATTAAGTAATAACAATAATAAGAATATATCTGTCATTGACATTTCATCCGCAAATACAATTGTTTTTGTGCCAATTTTAATACCTTTATCTCTTACAAACCGGCTTATTGTATATGCTTCTATACCTGTGGATTCTGTCATTCTTTTTGCAGCTTTACCGGTTGGAGCAAGAAGAATGACCTCTGCTTCTCTATCCTTTCTTTTCCATAATTTAATAACTTCTTTTAGAATTGTCGTTTTGCCTCTACCTGGTCCACCTGTTATACAAGAAACTCTGTTTTTTAATGCCATTCTTACAGCATCTTTCTGGTCTTCTCCGAAATTGAATTTATTAGGGCATAATCTTTGCATTACAGGTTTTTTAGCATCTTCAATTCTTAACTTTTTTAATCCATCTTTTTCAGATTGTATTAATGCTTCATTTATTTCAGAATCATTAAATTTTAATAAGCTTGGCTGCATAGACATATGTACAAGTATACTAGCTACTTCACATTCTGCTTTATATGTGTTTGCAATATAAATGAGTCTGTTATTGCCTATGCTTTCTGTGACAATTTTCTTAATGTTGTTTTTATCTGATCGTAAATCATTTAAGACATCCTCAATATTTTTATTACCCGCATCATAACTATTATCTTGTATTATAGATTCAATATGATTCCTTAATTCAAGCCTTTTGTCATAAAAAATATCTAATACATCAATATCATCCTGCTCTAATTTCATTTCTTTAATAAACTTTGAGCGTTTTGTATCAGAATCCCACTGATTTATAGCATTATTAAGTTTAGTCATATGATTCTTAATTATGTCTGGTAGCTTCAGATTATCCCATTCATCAAGTTCATCTGGAATTGCCGGAGTATTCAATACATCCTGATAAAAAATATACATAAATTGATTTTTATTATAAATTAATTCCGTTAACATTGATACCAGATCAGATAACAAGACATATGAGCTGCCACCCTTATTTTCATTATTTTTTAAACAATACATAATACCTGCCAGTAATCTGTCATCTGAATCTGATTTAATACCTGCTTTTAAAGCTAATTTATCAGCTTTTAAAAAGCCTACTCCATATAAATCATATGTTAACTGATATGGATTTCGTTTTAAAATATTTTCAGCATTTTCCTTATATTTATTATATATGGAAGTTGCCTGTGTAATTGTAATCTCTCCATGAACCGCTTTAAATATAGGAAATAAATGTTTGTTGTCCAAGTAACTATCTCTTATTTTTATATATCCTTTTGGAGTGATTCCTGCAATCTTTCCCATTTTTGCTGAATCTAAGATATAATCATCTGGATTATTACCATAGAGTTCTACAATTTTTTTTGCTTTCTTTTCTCCTAATCCATATACAACATTAGATAAAAATAGAATTGCAGACTTGGCATCAGAATTGGTCTTAACGCTTGCTCCTTTAATATTTATCTGATTGCTATTATATTTTTCACTAAAGACAATTTCTCCTTTGATTGTAATAGCACTACCTTTTTCGGCATATGGAATTTTACCCTGGCATGTCATTACATCTGAATCGCCAAAATCAACTAAAATGACAGAATAATCATTTTGTCCAAGATAAATCACTCTTACAACAGTACCCTTCCATTTCCCTTCAGTTCCAACAGGTAATTCTGAAACTTTTACTTTATTTTTGCTATTCATAAATTTCTCCTTTCGCATGTTTTTATTTATTAATTACATGACAGATTTTATTTTTTAATGATGAATGTCTTTCTTTTGCCTTAGTAGTTATTGCTTTTTCAAGTAATCCATTCTGAGTAATAATAGTTACTTTCCTCTTAGCTCTGGTAATGGCTGTATATAATAAATTTCTGTTAATCATATTTATTGATGAATTGGTTACTATGATAACAACTTCATCATATTCACCACCCTGAGATTTATGTATTGTTATTGCATAAGCTAAAGCAACATCACATAAATTGGAATTAATAATTTCTACTTCTTTTTTCCGGCCTGTATCTTCATCAAACACATCATCAAGAATAATTTCTATATGATCATCAAAAATATCAGATATAATTCCTACATCACCATTATAATAATCGTATTCATAATTATTATGTAAAAGGATTACCTTATCTCCTATATGATAAGTGGTATTTCCATATGTTTTTTCTAATAATGAATCAAAAGTCTTAGTGCCTTGAATTATATGAGATAAATTATATGAACCCACAGCCTTTTTATTTATGCAGGTTAATAACTGTGCATTGCTGCCTGAATACATTGTTGCAAAATTAATTGCAACATTTTCATCTGACACCTGTACAACATCAAAATCATCATTTTTTAATATTAACTGGGTATCGCCATTATTAACCTTTCTTGCATTTGTAATAATTGTTGAATTTTCTTTTTGCCTATGGCTCTGAGTAAGAACATATTTTTCTATACCGCTTTCCAATAAGTCTTTAAATATATTACCTATGCCTACACTTGGAAGCTGATCCACATCTCCTACAAATATAATAATCGAATGGCTTGGGAGTGCCTGAAACAAGATATTTGCCAATTCCAAATCAAGCATTGATGTTTCATCAATGATATAGACATAATCTTCCATTTTTTTAGTAACTTTTAATACCTTTTCATCTTTATTCTGATATGGTCTTAATCCCATCATTTTATGTGTTGTCTGTGCCACATGATTTGTTTTGGCAGCAAGATTTTGTGCTGCACGGCCTGTTGGAGCTGATAAAGAAATTTTAATTTTATAATCAAGTTTTTCAAAATACCTAATCAATACATCTACAAATGTTGTTTTACCTGTTCCAGGGCCACCTGTTATAACTTTGATTCCTTCTGATGTAGCACATTGACATGCCCTTAACTGTGAATCTGACAGTTTAATATTCTTTTCTCTTTCTATTTCTTCAATAATATTCATGTCAATTTTATTAAGAGATTTAGCAGAGTATAAAATGCGCTTTATATTGGTTGCTATATTTTTTTCACACATATAATTTGTCCTTAAATATATGTTTGAATTTTCAACTACTATATTTTCATTTAATACAGCAGAAGCCAAGACAACCTCAAATGGAGTATAATATTGTTGTTTTCTTTGGGCTTTTTTTACAAAATCCCTTAATTCATTGATTGTTATATAAGTATTACCTTGACTCATGCTTTCCTTAATAGCATATAAAAGAAGTCCTTCAGCTCTTTTTTCACTAAATCCATTTATCTTATATTTAATAGCTAATTGTTCTGCAGCATAAAAAGATAATCCGGCATAGTATGATGCTGTATATGGGTTCTTCTTTAATACTGATAAAGCAGATTTGTCATATCTTTTGTTAAGCATTGTAATATTTGTAAAATCACCGCCAACAGATAATACTTCCTTAGATAAATCATACTGATTAATCATTACTTTTATTTTTTTATAAATATCCTTTGCAAAGGGACGAATTTCTTTCGGGCATCTGTCATAAAAATGCTTAAATTTAACACAGCTTTTAACTACACTTACTATGTTAGAATTAAAATGATTTATTAATATCTGAGCCTTCTTTTCATTTAATCCTGGAATTTTTAGTCCTAATATAAAATCTAATGATTTATCATTACAAGTAGTATCAATTTCGTATGAATCTATATTAAATGCTATTCTGCTTTTATTATCTTTTTTATAAGAACCCGTTACATTAATCAGTGTATTGTAAGGTAACTTTTGAATGTTACCTACACAAGTAATACTTTTATTTGATTCAATTTCTTTTAAAATAAAGCATGTATATAAACTCTTAATATTTCTGAAGATTTCCTTCGTATACATTCCTGTTAGAGTAATTTTTTGCTCAACATTATGTTCATTTTGATTAATAACATCCATAGATTTGATTTCTTTAAATCCCATAATAATCACCTTTTAAAAATTTTTTTATTATTTAAAACATGACAGATTTTATTAACATTTTTTTTGCATAAAAAAAAGGAACAGATTTTTCTGTTCCTTATTGTAAGTATTATTCAGATTCTAATGTTATCCTGTTATTGTTAAAAATCATCTTCGTCTGCAAGAATATCCTTTGTAGGAATTTTTGCAACAAAGCCCTGTGTGATTTTAATACATTCAGCAATATAATCAGGAGAAAGCCTGTTAGGGTCATTATATGCAGTATATGTAGATACAAAATCATGTTTATACATGCTTTCATAACATGGCTCTGTTTGTTCATTCATAAGATTCTTTGTTGTAGGAGCATCCTTGTATGTTACTTTAGCATTAGGGTCAATGCATAAAGTTATAAATACAGGGAAATTATTTTTTTCGCATAATAACTTTAACTTGTCTAATAATGGGGCAATTTCTTCGTCATAAATTTTCTTCTTTTCACTATTAGGCTCTAAAATTTTAAGTTCTTTTTTGTCAACTATCTTTGGCATATGATTACACTTCCCTTCTACTACAATACATTTATGGTTAATACACCTTACAACCAGTGAGGCATTATCCATCTACTTAGAATTGATTTAATAAAGCATTTACATTTGCAAAAACATCAAAACTGTTTGTATTCGAGTCATTTATATTTTGATTATCAATTGAATCATTAATTGGGTCGTCAATTGAATTAGGTGCATCTATATTATTTGAATTTATATCATTAATTTCTGGGATAATTGTTTCTTCCATTTTATTTAAAGGCTTATTATTTACTGATGTTGAAAATTCCGTACTATTATTTGAGTCATCAGACTTTTTATTAATATTAATTGAATCCAAAGAATTTTTATTATTTGTACTATAAATAGACTCTGTTTTCTGATTAATATTAGACCTTTTTTGATTATATTTATGACTATTTTTATTTGTGTCTATTATATCATTTTTTTGTCGAATAGATAGATGCTTCTCTTGATCTTTATTATTATTTTTTGTTCTCTTTTCTCTTCTTACAGGTGGTTCATGAATTACATTCGATATATTACCTGACAAAATAGCATCTTTTAAAATAGTGTTAATTTTATTTGATACCAATCTGTCATCATCCGACTTAGCACATCCATATGCTAAATTTCCTATAATACATCCTCTTAATACAGATTTAATTGCCTTATTACGGCTTCTATCCTGTAATGTTTTTAACCATGCTAATACATCTGCATCATCATCTTCATCAAAATCCAAAAATGCCTGATATGAATACTTAAACTGTTTGTCTGATATATCAAATGTTTCAGGCACAAAGATAAAGTAAGGCTGTTCTCTTACATAAGCTCTTATTGCCTGTTTAATGGCTTTCTGGAAACCAAATGTAGGATTTTTATATAAAAGTACTAAATCTATATCATGATCTCTATATATACGAATTCCGACTTTATGTTTCTTCATGCATTCTCCTTTCTTCTTCTGAATGATATTTGTTTACCATCCAGAAGAATAGTGATGAATTAATATATTTAAATTACTTTTTATTTTTCAAATTGTTGAGCTGCTGCATATAATATCCTCTGACATTACTAAATATTGCCGGAATTGTGTCATTTGCAGCACCATCTATTACCTTTAATGAATCCATTTCCTTATAGAAATTCTGAATATAGCTAAGCCATGCTGCTCCAGTACCACCTGTTACAACCAGATATGACATATCCTGTAAAAAGTTATAGCAGCCATTAATTGTATCAATTGCTTCCTTACATACATTCTTATTTGCTTCAGATAAGTATGGCGTAATGTCAACCTGATCTCTTTTCATTGTCTGCTTATTAAGCTTTGTCATAAAATATCCATTTCCAAGAATCTTCTGCATTGCAGGGATAGGAATTGTTACATCTTTATCTGCTTTAATTAATTTCTGAGTTTCCTGAAGTACTCTTAACATGCCTAAGTTATCCCATGTCTTAGGTGGAGTTGATAAGAAATGATTACTGATATTAAAGGTATCAAGTGTTCCAAATCCAGGATCCATAATTAACAGATTACTTGAAAAATATTTACTTGCTTCTGGAAGTGAACCACCATTCTTGTCTGTAGCAACGGATACTAATGTACCCATAGGCTGAGGCATAATAGCAAAATTCTCCGGTAATACATCAAAAGAAAATGGCATCCAGTTATTAGAACCAAGCTTAATCATAAATTCATGGTGGCCAATAAATACGCTCTTTATATCATCCATATCCATTGACATATATTCAGCAGGCAATCCTGTCTGAACATGAAGAATTTTTCCAGATGGATCATTAAACTGATTCTTCATCATTCCTAATGCAAGTCCTACTCTTGTAATAACTTTAGTTTCAGGTGAACTCCATCTATCTCTTACATATAAAGCTGCAGTTGAATTATTTGAGTCTGTCACCTTTACATCGTTCTGAGCATGTGCCCCAACATAATATTCATTCTTATTTTCATCACGATAAGCAATGAAAGTTTTTTCAAGGTTGCCAAATGATCTGTCAGCATATCCATATTCAACTTTCTGAGCATAGCTTGGAAATGATGCTACAATATTAGGTGAGAAAACCTTTACTGCAGAATAACCAACGTCTATTGCTACTCCCCAATACTTTTCTGTGCTTGGATTATTTCTTGGCTGTAAAATTGTTTTTGTTTTAAATTCCTGTGAATACATAATTTTAATTCCTTTCTTATCTATATTAATTTATGTGAAATATCTAAAAAATCCTTTTTACTTTTCCGATAATTGCAGTGCTTTTTACCACTCCAAAATATCTACTGTCTTTGCTGCTATTTCTGTTATCACCTAAAACGAAATATTCATCATTTCCTAATATAATAGGTTCATTTGCAATTCCTGCATCTTTAATTTGTGGAAAATCATCATTAATCATTTCATCATTTATATATAAGTTTCCATTTGAAATAAAAACTTTATCTCCCGGCATTCCTACAATTCTTTTAATGTAAACTTCACTAAATAGCTTTTTAGGATTTGCTTTCATTAAAACAATATTATTATGTTTTAAATGTGAAATATTTTTATCGTACACCATTATTAACTGTCCGTTTTTAAATGTAGGATACATTGAATTTCCACTTACGAATGAAATACAATATAATTTTTGTATAACAAAAAAGATAATCATAATAACAAGTAAAACAGATAAAAATTTATTATATTTTTTTATTAAATTCTTATTAATTTCTTCATTATTTTCCATAATAAAAAATACCTCTTTACTTTAATGCCTTCTTGTTATAAATATCTAAGTCAATTCTTTCTGATGTATAATTCATAACCTTTACATGAATACTCTTATAATCAAATTCCGCACCGGTAATATCATTACAATCAAATCCTGATTCATCATCAGTCATTCTTGAAATTTCATTTAGAATAGCTTCTGCGTCAACAAAATTTAATCGCATTGGACACGCCTGTTCATTTTCAAGTCGATTTTCCGGATAATACTTTGGACACGAATAAAACATTGAAAAGTCACCTTTATCATTGATTGTCATTTCAACAGGCTCATGACGGTAACTACAATAAAAATGCGTTTTCTTCCATAAGTTTTTAATCATAAAAACACCTCTCTTATTTGAAATTGCTTACTAACAAAATGTTGTTATTTTTCTTTTCATGTTTAATATGACAGAAATAAAAAATAAAAATTTTACATAAAAAAAAGAGACTTGCTTAATTAAAAGCAAATCCCTTTTTCGTTAACAATTAACTATCACTTTCTTGGAGGAAATTCAAATGTTGTTCCCTTTTTTATCTCCCCGGTTTCTTTATCCTGTACATTGTCAATTTTAATTTTAGCAGAAAATACTGTTTTCTTTTTGCTAACAAAATCTTTAATTGTATGTGTTTTTCCTTTTGTAAATAAATCTGTTAATTCATCATCTGTTAAATCATGTTCTGCCATTGTTGTCCAAATTTTAAACCCACATCCATGACATGAAATAACTTTTCCATTTCTAAATAGTGTCTCTTTGCATTCAGGGCATAACCAGTTAGTTTCTTCTTCTGTAGCTTTTACAAATTCAAGTTTGCCTAATATCGGATCAAATTTTAATAACTGTTTCCATTTTTTATTATTTTCTTTCTTAGTTAATTCCTTTGTAATTATATTTCCATTAAATAACATTCTTATATCATCAGGTTCAAATGTTGCTTTACAGAATTCCTTCATAATTGAATATTTGCAGCCATCTTTATATCCGGTACAGAAATAATTTTTAGGTCCCATAATAATATCTTTACCGCATCCTGGACATGTCATAATCTTTTCTCCATATGATGTTACATTACCATAAGATGTTTTATTAACCCCTTTGATATCTTCAAGCAATTTATCTAATTGTTCATTCATATATATATTTGCTTCATCAACCGTTTTTTCTCCATTTCTGACAGCAGATAACAACTGTTCCCATTGTCCAGTAGTATCTACTCTACATAAGGAAATACCTTTAATTGTATGTATCATAAATGAGCCGAAATCAGTTGGATATATTACTCCTGCCTGTTTACCTGATTTTTTAATAGTAATATATTTGTCTCTTACAAGCTTTTGTATAATTTCACCTCTTGTTGCAGATGTTCCAATTGTTAATGAGGCAATACTATTTTTAATTGTTGAATCTACAAGATATTTGGATGGATTTTCCATAGCGGCTATAATTGTTCCATCAGTAAATCTTTTTGGGCATGTAGTAGTCCTTTCTGTTCTTTCCTTAGATTCAACATCTAATATATCGCCCTGATTAATCTTTGGAATTTCAATATCAGTTACATTGCTGCCTAAAAATTCGGTATATCCTTTATCTATTATCTTCTTACCTGTTCCTTTAAATGTATATCCTGAATTCTCTAATAAAACATTCGTCTTTTCTTGAATAAGGGGAGGCTGAAAAATAGATAAAAATCTTCTGGCAATCATGGTGTATATAAGTTTTTCATCTTCATTCATAATTGAGAAATCCGGTGTTAATGTAGTAGGAACTAATGCGGAATGTCCATGTTTTGCGAGTTCCTTATCGTTAACATATTTCTTATTTTTTATAATATTTGATACCTGCGTAAGTGCATAATCTCCTGCTTGCTTAAATGAATCATCAGGAACAGATGAAGCAGATGATATAATAGCTTTGAAGTTTTCATTAGAAGATAAAACTTCACAATCTGTTCTTGGATAAGATACATAATGGTATGTTTCATATAATTTTTGAATTATATCCAGTGTATTTTGAGCAGAATATCCATATTTAGCTGCTTCAATCTGAATTGTGGCCAACTTATAAAGTTTTGGTGCATTAGTTCTTATTGTTTTTACATCTATCTCTTTAACTACAGACTGAGCAGATAATTTATCGATAACCTTATCAGCTTCTTCTTTGGAATTAAAATATATAATGCCTAATGATTCATCCTGCTCCTTTGCTTTTTCCTTTTCATTGTCTGTTGCAATTTTAACAGGTTCGTATAATTGTGCTGCTAAACCATTTGTATGTAAAAGTGAAACACCGTATGAGGTTGAAGGAACAAAATTATTAATTTCATCTTCCCTATCTACAATCATTGTTTGAACACAAGTCATTACTCTTCCAACAGCTATTTTATTTTCAGCTCCAACTTTTATTCGGTCTGCAACTCCACGGGATCCATTCATTCCATAAGACCAATCTGCATGTTGTCTTACTAATGCAGCATTATATAAATTAACAAATTGTGGCTCTGAGTCATCTCTTAAGTTCTGTAATGCATTTTCAAGGGCACTCCTTGTTGTATCATTACTCCATAGTCTTAATACCGGTAACGTATTACCGATTTTCTTTAATGTTAAATTTACAAGCAATTCTCCTTCCTGATCAGGATCTCCAGCATGTATGATTACATCATATTTTCCTGATTTAATTGCTTTTTGAATATCCATATATATATCTTTTGTATTCTTTTTAATTTTATATTTCCATCCGCCTTCATTTTCTGGTCGGATAGGTAATAAATCGATATCCCAACTTTTATATATAGGATTTAATTCAACTGGATCTATTAATTCTAATAAATGTCCTACTTGAGAGAAGAAATCTATATCATATGCAACTTTATCTTTACAGTGATTATATGCATTCTGAATATCTCTCATAAGAGATGGCTTCTCTGCAATTAACATTGCTTTTTTCATAAAAAATCCTCCTTAAACAAAAATAAAGCCACACCTTAAGACAAACTCAAGATGCGGCTAATATAGTTAATTATTAAGCAGGCTGACCTGCAGTTTCGTATGCTTCGCCAATGAGACTCTTAAGAGTATTATCCATTTCCTTAGTAAGTGGATTACATACCTCGATAAACTTCTTATTTCTATGAGGTACATAATTACTTGGCATACCAAGGAACATACCCTTTTCCTTGCCATCACAATATCTGATACCCTTAATAACTAAATTGTTATCTACAATGATAGCTACTGATGCCTTGACAATATTTTCAGGATCATCAAATCTCTTCACTGTAATTGTAAGTGGCATATCTTCACCTGATTCTGTATACTTTGTTACAATGTTTCCAGATTCATAAGCTTCCACAATGGCATTGTATAAAGCAAGTCTGAAATCATTATTAATTGGATTAAACTTAGAATTTAAGAATGTTCTATGTGTTTTTTCATTAGTATTAATCCAAGAAGGCATAACCATTCTTAATCCTTCCTTTTCACTTCTTCCATCCATAATTCTGATGTTCTTTAAAATAATTCCATCATTTAAAATTACTGTTGCATATCCCTTTACATGTGGATGTCTTGTGCTTTCTGTCTTTACTACTTTAACTGAATACTTCATAACTTTTTTATTTGCAGTAAATATTATATTTACTGCGCTCCTTTCCGGTATTTTTTAGTTTAGAAAACATTGTTTAATTTGTTTTCAATATTAATATGACAGACATAAAAAAATTTTTATGTATTTTTAAATTTTTACATAAAAAATGAGACTTTGTTTTAAACAAAATCTCATTTTAATTAGTTTATTTTATTTTTTCAAAATACAGATAATATACTTTTTACAATTTCTTCAGGTGAATCATTATAGTTAATGCAATGCCCATTCCAAATTCCTTTTTTATGATTATTCCGATTTATCATTTTAATTGCAATTCCACCTGATTTTTCAAATTCAATTAAATTCGGGGTGTAATCATCAATTAATATTTTAATATCTCCTTTTTCCAAATAATCATTTTTGCAGGAACCATACGGGATAAATATTACCGGAATGGATTTCATATCATTATTATTTAACCAGATAATTTTATCCGATTTGGCATTACCTTCCATATATACGGCAGTTGCAAATGAAACATTATAATTATTTTTCTGAAGCATCTTAATTGCATTTAAAACATTTTTAAATGGTTCTCTATATCTGAAATAATGTTCTTCGTGAGGATTACCATTTAAATCCCAATGGTTCACTGTTCCATCCATATCGAAATAAATATGAATATCTTTTTTATTCAAATCCATAATTGCCTCCTTAATTATTTTTATTAAGCAAGTAAGAGAATTCCTTTTTCTCTATTTATTATTCTTTGCTGAAAAGCTGCGTTTGATATAACAGCATTTGAACATTTACAATACTTGTTTAACAGTTGATCAGACACCTTTCCAGTTTTTATAGCAGCTACAATTACTACTTCATCAACTGAATCATTATGTTTTAAAATCCAATCAATCATATGGGCCGGAATATGTTTACTTTGTACCAAATAATACAATACATCAGTATCATCTGAAGAGGCTAATTCACTAAATACTTTTTGCGTACATGATGGATTATCTGCTACATATGTTTGTACTTCCCAGACAGGATCATGGCATAATTTTAATAATGTGTCTTCTGTTGCATGAGAATTTAAAGCTACTTCTGCTCTTATTACCCATTCTTTATTTTCTGACAATTCTCTTAATTTTTTTATGCTTTTTGTAGATTTAGCAAGTTTTTTCAACTCTTCAAAAGAATTATCATTTTTATTTTTTAATACATTGATTTTGCTTCTATTCATCTGCATAAAAAATCTCCTTTCTTATATAATCTGTTATTAATATGTCAGAAAAAAAATAGAGTCTGAATTATTTTAAAAATAACTCAAACTCTACTTAGAATTTTTTATTTTTTTTCTAATTAACTCACATATTTGTATACCTGTAAATTATATATCATTAAAGTATTAGATGTAGATGGGATAACTCTTAATTTAATGTTATTTCCATATTTATTTATCAACTTTATTCGAGTTGGATTATATTCTTTTTTAACCGCATTAGCATCTGCATAAGTACAATATGGTATATTTTCTAAAACTTGAATCATATGATTCACCTGCCTTTAAATTTCAAGCTCACAATACTTAATATGTTCTCTGTTTCCATCGGCATATCTTAAACTTTCAGAATCAATATTAACAAATTTCTTATTACTAAAACTTAGTCCATATTCTATTTCCTTAACATCTCCATTATCAAATAACTGATGTATTAAAATTATACCTTCTTTATAATCACTGATTGCCGCATATAAAAAATCGCTTATATATATTGTAAACATATTTATATCCTCAGGGCCAAATTTATCAAAAGAATCCATAGAAATGACTGCTGTTGTTTTATCATTCGACTTGATAGCTGAGATAATAACATTGTTATGTAACATTAAATTCTTTAATTTTTCCATAACTCTGTTACATTCATTTTCAAGTGTCCTTGTTTTTAAAGCAGTATTTTGAAGCATCCATTGGTCTAATGCTAACTGCTGATAAAGGTTAATAAAAGCAAAATAATTCTGATTAATAAAATTATTTGTTCCATTATTATTCTTATTAAAATTAATTACTTTATCATTTGGCTCTACAGGATTTTCAATTATTTTATTTATTAAATCTGTTCGTTTTTGTAAAATAAATTCTGTTACTTCAATTAATTCATCTGTAAAATCATTAATTATTTTGTCAAACTCATAATCAGAAGAATAATCATTTTTATTTATTATATGATTATATGTCTTGCCAACCAACTTATTTAATTCTCTGATAGCTTTTTCTGGGGACTTTTCTTCTTCTGTTTTAAGAAAAAATTCCTTTAATGTAATATTCATAAAATTCCTGACTTGCATCTTTAGTATAAATTATCCTTATCATTGCATTAATATGCTATATGACCAAACACTTTGATGCAAGCTTACCTTTCTTATATTATTTGATTTAAAAAATACAAATGTATTTATCATTTGTTCTACTATTAATATGATAGATTATTTTTTAAAAATTTTTGCATAAAAAAAGTCCCTAAGATTAATCAACTTAGAGACTTAATTAATTACAATTTTATGTCATTTTCTATATTTTGCTTATCTTTGTAAATATTTTCAGATGATATTTCCGGTAAAACTATATCATCATTAATATCATCATATTCATCAGGCTCAGGCAATGTTGGCTCGTCTATATCCATCGATTGTATTTTCTCTATGGCATTGTTATATGCAGGTGTTAGGATAAAATCAAATCTTGCTTGTAACATTGTTTTATAGAATTGCTTTCTTATATCAGAAATTTCTTCTATGTTATTAATAAAGTTATTGATTTTGTCTATATTAATTGTTGGATATATTTTTAATGAACTACTCACAACCGACTATTGTCGGCTGGAGTTTTCTTGCTATTTTTCGATAATAGGTATCACTCCAACTTTATAATATTAAATAACATCGGCAAAACCCCGAAGCTTCAAGCTTCGTGGGATAAGCCGATTTTTTATACTTTAAACAAAATTATATTTTAGCTCTGTCATATTAATTATAGGTTAAATCCTAAATTTTTATGAAAGGCCGGGCTTTAATATGGACATAAAATCAAGCTATGCAGTTGAAGTTAAAAATGTCAGAAAATTGTTCAATCCAACAATTAAAATTTATAATCAGGCTGTAACTTTCTGTATCCAAGCGTTTGAAAATGAATGGTCTGTATTAAAAGATATTAATGACTCAAAAATACAATGTGGTGCTGCAAGAAATTTAATTCATTCTTCAAAGTCAAATAAAGCTAAGTATCCTGAGTTTGATAAATTATTCCACAAAATGCCAAGCTATTGTACTACTGCAGTCATCAATGCATCTCTCGGTGTACTCAATTCTTATCATTCAAACTTACAAAACTGGTATGACGAAGGCTGCAAAGGTAATCGTCCTACATTGCAGATTCATGCCAATAAATATCCAGTCTTTTATAAAAGCAACATGTATAAGTGGTCTGATACAAAAGATGCTATACTGCTCAAGCTTTTTATAAACAATGACTGGCAGTGGGTAAAGCTGCGCTTAAAACATACTGATATACAAAGTATTAAAAAGCACAGCATCAATGCAAAAATTTCTGTACCTATATTAGAAAAGAAGCATAAGAAATGGTTTCTGCGATTTGCGTTTGAAAACAAAGCAATTTTAAATAAGACACCATTATCTAAGCAGAAAATCTTAGCAGTTGATCTGGGTATTAACACAGATGCTACCTGTTCAGTTATGGATCATTATGGAACTGTCCTTGCAAGATGTTTTATCAATCATGCAAGTGAAAAAGACTATATTAAACATAATCTAAACAGGATAAAAAAGTATCAGGCTGCAGGACAAAAAGATGTGGTCCGGAAGTTATGGAATATAACCAAAAAACATAATAGAGAACTGGCTGTAAAAACTGCCAGTGCCATAGTGAATTATGCCAAGCAGCAGAATGTCGATGTCATAGTATTTGAACATCTGGATATGAAAGGCAGGAAGAGAGGATCCAAGCGTCAGTTATTACATATGTGGAATAAGAATACTATACAAAAAATTGTCACTAATAAGGCTCATTCATCAGGTATCCGCATCAGTCATATCTGTGCAAGGAATACAAGTAAATTAGCATATGATGGCACAGGATATGTATTAAGAGGCAAAGACGCAGGATTGTCTACATATGAGCTTTGCAAGTTTCAAACCGGCAAAATATATAACTGTGATCTATCTGCATCTTATAATATAGGAGCCAGATATTTTATTCGTGAGATCGAGAAAATATATACAGGAAAATCCATATGTAAAAAAATAAGCATATGGTCTGATATCCAGGCAAAAGTACCTGAATGTCAGAGAAGAACGCAAAATACCCTTTCAACACTAAGAGCTATACATCAATATTTAGCAATTTAGTGTAAAAGGGTATGGATTTAGTCGCCTTCAATACAATAATTGAATTGTATTTAGTTTTGATGTGGTATGTCAGAGCATAAGTTCTGAAGCGCTAAGTTAAAACTGTATAAGATGGCGGATAAAATTATACTGAGTACAAAGCATAAGTGAATCTCCGAATCTTTAGATTCGGGGTGTGTTCAACAACCATCAGATCAGTATTTATGAAATTCCCATTAAAAATATTATCAAAAGTATCAGGATTAGCACTCTCTTTTGTAGAAATATCACAATTATATTCTTCTTTTACATATTTTTTAAAATCATCTAATTCTGGTTTTCCCATCTTTTAGCTCCTTTTTTAATATTACTGGAAAATTATATCCTGCTTTGTTATAGTAACTAGGTCCGTATATGGGACATCTCCGAATTTCTTTGTTAAATCCGCAATACGCATTGACTGAGCTACAGTAATCTTTTCAAAAAACTTTCTTACTTCTCTTGCATTACCAAAATTTTCTGTTTTACCCTTAGCAAGCTGTTTAAAGTATTCTGTAACACATTTAGCTGCTTCATCATCCAAGAATAAATTATATTTATCACATAGCCCTGTAAATATTTCATAAAGCTGCCCTTCATTATAATCATCAAAATGAAGTACTCTTGTAAATCGTGATTTAAGTCCAGGGTTGCTTTCTATAAATTCCTTCATTAAACAATCATATCCTGCAACTATTACAATCAGATTATTTCTATGATCCTCCATCATCTTAAGTAATGTATCTATTGCTTCTTTTCCAAAATCATCTGACTTAGAAGTATTTAGCGTATATGCTTCATCAATAAATAAAATGCCACCTAATGCGCTATTTATAATTTCTTTTGTTTTAATAGCTGTTTCTCCGACATATTTACCGACTAAATCAGCTCTTGTTACTTCTACGACCTTATTTGAATCTAATATATCCAGTCCTTTGAATATATCTCCTAAAAGCCTTGCAACAGTTGTTTTTCCTGTTCCAGGATTACCCGTAAATACCATATGTAATGACATTGGAATTGGAGTTAAGCCTAATTCCATTTTCTTTTTATTTGTTATTGTATAAGCTACCATTTCATCAATACATTTTTTAACTGAAGTTAATCCTGTTAATTCCTTAAGCTTCTTAATTGCATCCACATATGTCTGTTCATCTGTATCTGCAGGTAAACCAAATGCATTTAAGATATCCGATTCTGAAAGTACAGTAATTTCATCTTTAGTTACGCTTTCAAATAAAGATATTCTTTCTGACTGAGCCTGAATAGTCTTTTCATAATAATTTCTTATAGTTCTTGCATTTGCAAATGTATCTGTTTTTCTTAAGTATATCCTGTTTATGCATGTGTTTAAAGCTTTATTAGCATCTGCAGTAATTGTATATCCACTCTTATTAGCCATTTTAGTGAATATCTCACTCAACTGAGCCGGGGTATAATCATCAAATTCAATTGTGGTCTTAAATCTTGATTCCAGTCCCATATTACTTTGTATAAACTTAGACATTGGCGTTCTATATCCTGCTACAATACATACAAATTTATCCCTATAATTTTCTAATGCTGCTACAAGAGTATTAACCGCTTCTTTCCCATATGTGTCTGATTCATCGTTAATTAAGGCATAGGCTTCATCTATAAACAATACTCCACCAAATGCTTCTTTTACTTTTTTCTTAGTTTTAACTGCTGTTTCTCCGTTATATTCTCCGACTAAATCAGCTCTTGTTACTTCTACAACATGACCTTTTTCTAATAGTCCAAAATGCTTATATAATTCTCCTATAAGTCTTGCTACAGTGGTCTTACCTGTTCCTGGATTACCTAAGAAAATAAGATGCTCAGACATTGTGTTATCAACTACACCTGCCTGCATTTTTATTTCTTTTGCTTCCATATACGCTTTTATGCTATAAACTGATTTCTTTACTTTATCTAATCCTGTTAATGAATCAAGTTCCTGCAAAATTTCTTCTAATGATCTGTCAGGTACAGGTTTATATTTATCTGATAGCATATTATCTGAATTATTAATTTCATTATTAATAACATTATTAGAGTCTTTATTAGGTAATTCTGCTGATTTATTATTTAATGATTTTCGTTTTTCTTTTTCATATTGTTTTTTTAATTGTTTTCTTTTATACACATCTTGTCTTTGTTTGATAATCTGATCATCAATTTTAGGATGTGCTAATGTACATTCTTTATCTGGCATAAACAAAAAACTGTCTATTAATTTATCGTTTGTTAAGTTATGTTTTTTAAAACCGAATGCATTTATTATAATCTCAAGGCACTTAGTACCATAATACATTAATTCTCGTGACTGTTTCGCTCCCTTATCACTTCCAGATACATTACTTGCTATAACGCCTATAAAAGATTTGCAGTAATTAGTGAAGTAATATCGTAAACTGAATAATATGTCATTTTGATAGTAATGGGATTTATTCATTGTTTCAATAAATGCTGTTGCCGTTACCTTAAGAATAAATGCTGCGGTAACGATAAGTGCCAAAAATAACAATACGGAAATTCCATTTTTAATGCCCTCAGTTAAAATTGCTATATTATGAGATATTAAAAAGGCTTTAATTGATATAAATCCAAAATATATTACTGCTGCCACTAATAAAATAATCCCCGGATATTTACTAAATTTGTTTTTTTCTGCTTTTGGATTGTAAATAAGATAAGTAATTGCATGGGAAATAATACTTGCTATATTTGATATAACATAGAATAAATATATAAGTGTTTTAACAGGATACACACATAACCTTCTTAAACTGATTAAAATTATTCGCTTCATACATTGCCCTTTCTAGTTTATTTTTTTGTTTGATTACAAAAATTCTTAACTAAAATATGACAGATGAAATATTTTAAATGAACATGAACTACTAACAACCGACTTTTGTTGGTTGAAGTTTTCTTACTTAATTGCAATAATCTAATCGGATATTATGGGAGAATGTTGTCTAATTTAAAAAGCCCAAGGATTTTACTCCCTGGGCTTCTGGCTTTTACTATACAGTATTTAATTATTATACTCAGCTAGTTTTTGTTTAGCTTCATCCTCGGTAAGGTCGCAATTCTCCATTAGTGCCTTGATGATATTAGAATCTGATGCTCCGAAAGATTTTGCTGTCTTTATTGTTGCTTCTATTTTTCCTTCAATCTTTCCTTGAAGCTTGCCTTTGATTTCTCCTTGCAATTCAGATTCTTTCATGTATTTTTCTATTAATTCACACATAGGATTTACCTCCCCTCTTGGATTCTTCAACTCGCTTACTTTGCATGACAGCTTTGGAAATTTATCATTATTAACATCAGTCGCTAAGAAGCATGACATTAACTCTGATATATCTGATCCATCATTTACTGCAGTATTGACGAAAATTTCATGCAACCCATCATCAACTGTTTTACCAGACTCTCTAATTGTTTTATCAATGTGATAAATACATCGACCCTCATTAAGGAAATCAAACTGCGATATATAGACTATGTATAAGTCTATAACATCTTTAAACTTTTCTCCAGTGTTAGATTCTTTAATAGTTATACTTGATGCATTAAATCTGGCTCGCTTTAGGTGATCATCATTATCTGACTTTTGCACCTCAATATTACACTTTGTACCATCACCTAATGTACACAGTGCATCTAATCTTACGGACCGGCCATAGATATTTTTCTCACTGCTTTGTGTAATTACTTCCAATACAGTAAGCTTAGGGTCTTCTAAAATAACTCTTAGAATTTCTTCACAAACTTCTGGATCTTCTGCAATAGCCTCAAAGAAAATATCGTCAATTGGCCGTAAGCGCTGAACGATTTTTAGCTTTTCTTCGTTTGAAAATTTCTGCATAATCATTATAACATATATGATTATATATGTTAATCCTCCTTTCTTTATGATTTGAAAAGAATATGACAGAAATTTAGTTTGAATGTGTTTAATCCCTTACCCCTATCATAATTTATTATAGCAAAAAGCCCCAGAAATCACTTTCTGAGGCTTCGCATTTGCTTATCTTAAGTATATTTAATTTTTTATCTTATGTTTTCTAATATCATCATTTAGCTTGCATCTATTCCTTGTATGATACATGATTTATACTTGTTATAGAAGTTTGTAAGTTCTCCATCTTCGACTCCATGTGGTGTATCTTTGTGTTGCTTTGCATATTCCTGAATACTTAATACATCGTCATGTGTAAAGTACCATGTCTGTTCCGGTGTATTATTATCAAAATTATCAAAGCATTGATTAATTGTCTTTACATACTCTTCATTTTTATACCAGATAGAATTAGGAATAAGTCCTCCATAGTTCTTATATGTTGCAGCAGAATAATCAGACTTATAATCTGAACTTCCTTCATATCCTGTATTATAAAATTCTCTTGTTATAGATCTTACCTTTGCTGAAAGTATTCTTGTATTAATTTCTTTGCCATCTTCATCAACGGTAGGAATAATAGGATCATCCTGTTTTGCTTTATTGTTAATTAATGCTACTGTAGTATAACCGTATGTAGTATTTCCAACCGAATCTGATACATGTGTCCTTATAGTAACCATTGAAGATGTCATACCTGGAGTTTTATACATTGTCAACATCATATTAAGAATCTCATCTAAATTTTCAATTTCTATATTGTCACGTATATTACCATCTTCTCTGTCTTTAACTGTATTTGCATTTATAATTCTGTCTTTTATTACGTCATAGGCATGTTGTTCAAATCCATTTGCGTTTTCATTTATATATGCACTAAAATCATTGATTGTTAAAACAACCTGGTCACTTTTAATTACAGGGAACTGATCCCATACAGCATACATTATTGCATATGTATTATTTTGAGTTAATTCTTTTGTATTATACAGTTCATTTGCTTTCGCTCTGATACTGTCAGCAACAGATGTATCTTTGCTGTTATATCCTGTTCCTAATGTATTCATTTCATTTGCCATTGTTTCATATGCATAATTAAATAATCTGTCTTTATATCCAATCTGATGAATAAGACCTGCATTTTTATCTCCAGCAACTGTAGCATAATTATTTGCACTCCATCCCTGGAATGAATAATAAACTGAATCTCCGGATGTATCTGTTTCTTTTGCATAAGATGTTCCTGCATTAATTACAACATATCCATATTTACTCTTTTTTGTAAAATTACTGTATGAAGTATTTTCCATTGTTGTTCCAAATTTGTTTTCCTCTAATGTAATATCTTCTGTCATTGCCTTGAACTGATTTGTTCCATCACTGTTTGTTGCTTCATATACACCAATTCCATTATTATTATAAGTAATACCATTAGCTATATAGGCAAATGTACCTGTATTCTGCTGCCATACGGCATATAATGTAATTGGACTTGTAATTTTATATATTGTATCTTCTGTATATTCATTTCCTTTGCTGTCTACCCACTTAACAAATGTTGCTCCTGTAAGTGTTGGATTTGGCAAACTTCCAACTTTTGCATCATATGTGGCTGTTTTTGAATCAGCTCCGTTTTTTGTAAGCTTTGTTGCTGCTTCTGCTTTTTCATCGTATCCAAGGTTCCCGTATGGGTTACTTGAATTATGTTCATAATTAAATGTTATCTGGTATCTATTGGCTTCCCACTTTGCATACATATGAATTACATCAAGGTTTTTAGTTGTTAAATGTGATAAATCATTATTCCATGAATTTGTACCATATTCCCATCCAAAACCATATCCGTTTGAATAGTCTTTTTTAAGACTCCATCCTTTGAATGTCCAACCTGTAAGATTATATACATTTCCTGGAAGTTTCTGATTTGCATGATTATAAATATAAAATGTATCTGTAACTGTTCCTGTTATTTCATTTGAAGCTGAACTGACTGCTCCTGTGTATGGATTAGTTACATTCATCGGTTTGTTCTTTTCAAATATTATTTTATAACTGTTATTAGTTGCATTTACATCCAGTTTAACATCATGAGCCGGCATATAAAATTTAGTTGTTTGGTCTTTATATCCATATGTTTTTCCGTTTTCTGTATACCATTTTTCTACTCTGTAGCCTTCATGATCTGACCATCCTGTAGGATAAAGATTCCTTTTAATTGTTTCACAATCATCATTTATATGCCAGTGATAACCAGATAATGTATCTGTTGTGACTGTGACTACCTCTTCATACTTAAATTTCTTTTTATTATCCTTTTTATTGTTTCCTTCAGATATTACATTTGTCTTGCTTGAATCTATTCCATTGCCACTTTTAATACCATTGTCCTGATCATCCTTATTAGAATCACTATCATCTGTCTTAAGAGTATATGTGTTTCTTGTGTAATAATAATCGACAATTAATGAACCATCACCTTTGACTCTTACAGTTATCGCACTTGGACTTGTGAAGCCTTCGTATGTTTTAACTGCCGGTGTAACAAGTCTGTTTGTCTGGCCTGTTAAATTATCTGTATCTGCTAAGAAATAATTGGTTGTATTATGTTTGCTTGAATCTGCATATGTTTTAGTTCCGTCAAGATATAATTTTTCTTTCCAGTGTCTTACAATGTATTTAGTATCTTTATTAGCATTAATTGTTATAGTAACTGTTTTATCTGATGCAGGCATTGTTCCTTCAACTGTTGTATTTCCTACAATTGAATATCCTGCTTCAGGAACAGTAGTAATCTTATAGCTGCTTCCATAATAAACCATCTGACAGAAGTCTGTTTCATTAGTCGCCAGAACTTTTCCGTTTACTGTTACTGTTGCCTTACCTGCTATAAATATCTGGCCGTCAACCTCTTCTGTTAAATTTGGTCTTGATACGCTACTTATAAAGCCGTTAAGGTCTAATGTATATTTGTTTCTTATGTAGTAATATTTTACTACCGTAGTTCCGTCACCTTTAATTGTAACAGTCTGTGTACTTGGGCTTGTAAAGCCTTCATATGTTTTTATTGCCGGTGTAACAGAAGCATCTGTTGTGCCTTTGAAATTATCTGTATCTGCAAGTGTATAAGTTGTTCCATCAAGGTTCATCTTATAATGTTCAACTTTATATGGCGTATCTGTTTTTGCAGTCCACTGAGCTGTAAATGTATTATCATATGCAGTTAAAGCCTGTGATATGGTATACTCTGTATTGGCTTTATAAACCTTTCTATCTACCATACTGTACCATCCTGTAAAAACATAGCCCGGTCTGCTTACAACAGGAAGTGTAAACTTCTTGTCTTTCCACTGAGCTGTTGCAGTTATTTTATCTCCATTCTTCGTTGTAAGATTTTTAAGCTTAGTGCCTGCTACATATGTCTTACTTAAAATGTTCCAGTGTGCAAATTCCAGTGTTCCATTAAATCCTGCCGGTGCTGCTACCTTATCCCAGTCACGGTCAGTAGTTGGTGTACTGTATTTTACAGTATAACTTCTTCCTGTAAATGGATTGGAAATAAGTGTTACATCCTTATTATACTTAATGCCACTCTGTATTACATCATCCTTAGCATTATTAGTGTAACCTTTAGTATATACAATTGAATATTCAATTGGTGTCCATGTAGCAGTATAAGTTCTGTTACCTATGCTTCCCTGATTAATTGTAACTATCTTGGATGTTCCTGTAATATCCGTTCCTGTCCATCCTTCAAATGTATATCCTATTTTTGTTGGATTATTAAGTGTAAATGTAGGTGTTTCTATATTATAAGTATCTGGATTAGTCTTACCATTTAATGTACCACCATCTAAATTGTAAATGATATTATATTCATTTGCTGTCCAGAATCCCCAGAAAACAAACTCTTCATCTGCATCTGTGTCACTTCTTATCCATGAATCATTCATTTCAAATGTAAGTCCGCTATTATTATACGGATACCAGTTTGAAACATCTGAACCATACAAGTCACTTCCATCTGTAGTATGCCAGTTACCATCATAACAGAATACTTTCTTATCAGAGCTTCGTCTTACATACCAGTGACTAAATGTATGTCCTGTATATGTAAATGCATTTCCATCTGCCAATGTGAATGAATCACCATAATGTACTGTCTGTGAAGGTATGTTTCCTGCACCAGTGACTACTTTGTATGATATCTTGTAATTTATAGCATCCCATCCTGCTTTTACAGTTACATTACCGTCATATCTCCAATGATAATCTGTATCGTAACTATAAAGACTGGAATTTCTTACTGCTACCCCGTACTTATTATATACGCTTTCACTTCCCAGATACCAGCCTGTAAATCTATAGCCTCTTCGTGTTGGTATATCACCATTCATGTAACAAAATTTGCTCATGTTCCAACCGACTAATACAGCATTTCCATTCTTCCACTCTGCATTATAAAGATTATCACCGGGATTCTTTAATATACCACCATTAGGGTCAAATGTCATTGTATACCATTTAATATCTGTCTTTGCTGTAAGTACTGTATCAGTATTTGGCATTGTATATACAAAGCTTAAATCATCAGATACCTTGACATCTCCATTGTACCATCCTTTAAATACATAGCCGGTATTAAGAACCGCACTCACCTGTACACTACTTCCAATGTTTACAACAGTCTTATTAGGATGTGATGTTGTTTTTATTCCTACATCACCTGTTGTCTGTAAGTTAGCTGTCTTAGGAGCTTCCTTACTCCATGTAGCTGTAAATGTAACTGTTGCTCCATCTGTTGCAGTTAAATTCTTATAAGATGTACCAGTCTCGCCTGTCCATGTTGCTGCATTGTGTCCTGAAGTAGTACTGTCATACCCCGTAATTGCCCATCCTGTAAATGTATAACCTGCCTTTGACGGGTTATCTATTGTTACCATTGTGTCATAGTCTGCACTTGTCGGATGTGATGTACCATAAGTACCACCATTTAAGTTGTATGCTATCTTATAATTATTTGCCTGCCATCTTGCATACAGGTCTACTGTTGCTCCATCTGTTGTTGTAAGATTCCAGTTTTTCTCAGTCCAGTCAGGATATTCAGTCTTCGTGTTATTACATGGTGCTGATACTGTATTACCACCTGTTTTTTCCGTATACCAGTTACTTCTGCTTATCAGATGATATCCCTTAAGTGAATATACGTCAGGTGATAACATATCCTGCGAATCATCATATGTAAGTTCTCTTGAAAAGTATCTGCTAGTGCTGTTGTAAATGTATGATGATATTCCATTCTGATGTAGTACCTGTAATGTACTTTCTGTATCAGGTACATTTGCGTTAAGTCTTACGTTATAATTAATTCCTACTCTTGAAAAATGTGGTGATAAACTGTATGAAGTTTTACCCTGTCCGATATTATAATTATTCTTATATGTAAGCTTTCCTAATCCATCTGTAAGGTAATTCCAGTTTTTATGATGCCATCCATTAAAGATGTATTTATATCCGTTACTGTCCGGAATACTTGCAGTTACCCTTAAATCAGGATTTGTGCCTTTATAATCGTGATACTCGCCGTCTGTTCCCTTATAAAAGAAACAATTTCCATATACCTGATACAGGTTGTTATCCATACCATCATTAATATTATTATTAATTGTTACAGTCTGACCGGCGGTATTAGACGGGGCGGTGTCTGTGTAATTAAACACTGTTGTATATCCCATCCAGTGCGGATAAAGATTAACAATTCCACTGTTGTCCTTTGATATCTCATACAGGTTGTTATAGGTCTTTTTTCCTCTGCCTATATCTGTACCGCCTGATGCTGATGTCCACCAGTTATACAATACCTTGGTAGGATTCTTTGTCTTATCCTGTACAAAATACTTGTCTGTTACTTTACTGCCTACTGATTCATAATTATTAGCACTGAAGAACTTATTTACTCCCGGAAGGTAATTATTTTCATTCTGTATAAATGCCTTTGAAAAATATCTGCCGTTCTCATTCCATGTCCATCCTTCAGTTGATGCTGTTTCTGTCAGTTCTGTCAATTCTGATAACGGGATATCGCCTGTGTTAAGACGTACTGTATATGTGTTTGCTTTCCAGTGTGCATATACGGTTAAATCATTAGTTCCCTGCCACTGATTATTTTTCCAATAATTACAGTCATTATTACATTTTCCTGATGCATCATATACCATTACGCTTGCATTGCTGTCATTAGGTGTTGTCCACCATCCTTCAAATGTATAGCCTGCTCTTTCCGGTATATCATTACTCATTGATGAATATGTATCTGTACCATATGTTACCGTAACTTTATTACTGTAATTTCCGCTTGGGTTATTGATGCTTGTTCCCGGAGTCTTTAATTCTCCACCATTTGCATCAAATGTTATCTTATTATCTGAATTGTACTTTCCTATGCCTATGATGTAGCTGTAAGTCTGTGTCTGACCTGCTGCAATTGTTCTGTTCTTCCATGCAATTGAAAAACCTGAATCCGATTCACCTTCTCCTGATGTTCCGCCATGTGGTTTTTTATTGAAGTATGTTGTTTTATCACCAAGTACATTGTTTGACCATATATGCTGTTTTCTGTATACAAAATGTCCTATATATACTGCATCCGCATCAGTTACATATCCCGGTACATCCTTAGCATATACATTAAGTGTTGTTGTAGGAATTGTGCCAAGTTGTGCTGTTGATGTTTCACAGTACATGTTTGTCATTGTAAAGCCGTTACCATTAAAGAATGTAGTTGCATTATCATCATCTGCAACCTGTATATCACTGCATGTTGCCAATGATATTTCTTTTGCATATGAATTGGTATTCTTAATACTTATGTTAATTTGTAAAAACTTATCTCCCTTTATCTGGACAGGCACAATTGCAAGATTTGAAAGCTTTATTCCTTCAAATTCATCTCTGTACCAATCGTCAAATCTATCTCCATTTGCATATGAGGACTGTCCATACCAATAACTGTTATGGCTATCTTCTGTCCTTAACATTATTTCATAACCACCGAAGTCTTTATCTTCCTGATTATCTCCATAACATGTCTCCCTGTACCTATTTTCCTGTAGTTTATAGTAAATTGAATAAATTGGGGCAGGAGACCTTCCAAGGTCATCCCTTAAATTACTCCAAGATGCTTCATTCCCATTACTTGAATGATAATGCTTTGAGCCTGTTACAAGGTTGTCCCAGTCATAAGACACATCTGCTGAAGATGATACAGATGTATATATGTCCACGTTTCTGTTATCGTGCATTGTCCATGTATCGTAGCATAAATCTCCGGATATATATGTGTAATCAGTCCATTCATAATTTTCCTGTCTTGAAAAGAATGACTTGACTGTTGCACCATTCCTAAGCTTTACATATGTATAAGCCTTAGAACCTGCCTGAAATGTCTTTGAACCGCCTTTTTCCCATCTGTCAGTACCATTCCTATCAGTAGCAACCCATTCAACGCCATCATCCCAGTTAAGTGTTAAGGTATAAGTCGTGGCTGCATATGCAAGTGTTCCTGAATCAATAAGTATGCCTGATACAACACTCATTACTGTTGCGATTATCATTAACAGTGTCTTAAAATTTCTCTTTAATTTCATAATCTCTCTTTCTCCTTCCTGCTAAGTCTTTCTCCTAGCTGACTTGGCTATATTAAGCCTGTATTATAATAGTGTAAGATATTATTTTTTAAGGGATAAATTTACATATCTATTTTAAAATATCTTCCTACAACTACTACATTTTATATATGACAGACACTATAATCATTTTTGATGAATTTTATGTAAAAATATCTGCCTATAATAGTTATGTTACATTTTTTAGTATCTTTATGTGTTGCATTAAGGCTTTTTTATTATTCAGGGCATAAAAAAAGACTGCCTGAAATTAATCAGACAGCCTATAAACTTATAAAATAATATTCTTATTGTTATTCAAAATTTAATAAAAAAATCAACTTGTTCTTGTTAAAACTTCTAATAAATACAATTCATGTGCAATAGATAAAATATTAATATTTCCTTCAGATACAGCAAAATAAATTTCATTTGAATAATTAGTTAAATAATCTCCATGATTAACTAAGTTATCTGACGGTATTTTAATTTTTTCATCATACTTTGCTACTAAAATACCTGCTTGAGCTTTATCTATTTTATTTTCTTTTTCTTTTTGCTTTATCACGGAAATTGCAAATGCTCTAACCAAGGATAATCCTACAGTAATTGCTAACATTTCATTAATTGCTAATGGAATAGTATCTCCATCAATTTTTTTAACAATTCTCATTGGTCGTATTGTAGCTATAGCAATCATATAACATGCCGCCACTTTATGACGGTCTATTTTTCCATCAAAGGACTTCATATAATTATTTTTGCAATAATTATTTAATGAAACATATTTATTCCAAATTTCTTCTTCAACATTAGGTATTATTTGAATATAGTTTCCGTATATTCGTTGATAATTTCTGATTTCTTTTTGAATCACGGTATCCCAAATTTTAACATAGCTTTCTTTATCTGGATGCATTTCTTCCATTTATTTTTTTCTCCATTATTTAAAAATTTATTGAGAATTTATTCCATTTGTTAATTTTAAATATTTTACTGCTTCTCGAATTGAAGCATCACTGTTTTCTAAACAACCTAAATAAATATTTTGAAATCCGTTATCTTTTAATTGTTTTGCATTATTGCTAGTAACTATAAAAGATGTAATTATGACAATTAAAATAAGAATTGCAATTCCAACTATTGTAATAATGATTTCCATTGTTTTACTTATTACCTTTCCTTTCTTTCAATTCCGTTCTTAATATTTCAGTAATTAAATTTTCTCTTATTGATGTAAACACTACTTGAGTTAAATCCTGAATAGTATATGATACCGCAGGAAGAAATAACACAGATTTGATTATTTTTAAAACCATTCCACTAAAATTAGAAAAATCAGCCTGAATCATGCAAAAACAAATTGGACTTACTAAAATACATAACCATTCATTAATCATAGACCAAATAATCAAAAATATAGGCTTATATGATTCATTCTTATGCGATAATCCGTCAATAATTTTATTTATTAAAAATACAAATAATGTTACAAAATAAGCTTTATTATCACCATTTAAAGTCATTAACATTAATAAAAGTGATATCAATAAGAAAATAACCCTGAATACACTTAAAATTTCATTTTCTTTTTCCATTAGTATTTTTCTCTCAATATAGTATTTTAAATTGCTTATCATAATTATTTTATGCTGATTTGAATTGGGATATCCTTATTTTAAAAGGATTTTTCTGGAATGTTTTAGAATATTATTTATTTAACAAAATAGTCGCTTATTCTTATGCAAACAAAAGTTATTAATCTTTAATAACAATATATAAATATTAAATGATATTCTATTTTTTTAAATAAATATATATAAATCACGATAAAAACAAAAATATACAAAAATTGCAAAAACTTAAAAAGCTTACTAAAAAATATCCTAAAGAAATATCCAAAAACAAAATCCAATACTTAACCGAATAAAATAAATTATAAAATCAAACAAAATTTCTAAAAATTATTTTTCATTGTCGTTTATATCCTTTAGACCGTGCTATAGTTAGCTTATTCATATATATGCACCTCCTTATAACTCATATAAATATATATAAGTTTTTATAATATTACCATGATATCTAATATTTTACAATGATTTTTTTATTAAATTGCATAAAAACAAGAGGCTATGCTGATATGTTAAATATCATTTTCACAACCCCTTACTTATTGTTTTATATATTTTACCTATCATAGTCTGAGATAGCGAAATGCTACTTCTGTATAGTTACCAATTTCTTTCTTCTAAAATAATTACATTCACCATATTAATAATTTCCTATGCTGTATGAATATCCCTATATGTTTTTCTCATAATATTGTCTCCTTTGCTATTATCTTCTTATCAAGAGACTGCCATTTATGCAATACGCACTTATGACAGTCTCATTATTTCATTATTATTCTATTTATTCATCAGATATCATAATAGATAAGCATATAATATAATGTATGTGTTGCTCCTAAAACATCTGACATACTAACATATGTATATCCCGGTATATGCCAATTTAATTCAATAGCATTTTTTTCTTCTGCTGTATGTATATCACATTTCTTCACTGACTTAGGTTTAATTTCATCAATTATTTCTTCTGAACCGTCATCATATCTTACCTTAACATTAATTAATGCTCCGTTAAGCATAAGACTTTCTGCTTCTGATTCAGTAATTTCACCGTTAATATATTTTCTAAAAATATATTCACCAACAGTTGCATCTCTTGTGTCTTCAACGCCGTCACTTGTTCTGAAGTCCATATCACAATATACTGGTGTTTTAGCCTGTTCTTCTGGCTCAGAAGGCTGTGGTTCTTCAGGTGTTGGTTCTGGTTCACTTGGTACATCAGGAACATACTCAGGCTCACTTGGAGTATTTGGTACATCAGGTGTCTCTACATTACTTGGCGTATCAGATACATTTCCATTATCTGCTCCATTGTCTCCTGCATTTTCATTTCCTTCTGATACATTGCTGTCTGAACCTGTGTTTCCACCATCAGCTACAATTGTATCTTCCTTTGGTTCTTCCTTTGCTGCTACATCTGCCTTTGTAGCTTCTGTGCTTTCTGTTGCATCTTCTATCTTAGCATCTTCGGATACCTTTACTTCTGTACCGTCTGTCTTTACTAATGTGCCACCTTCTGATACCTTAATTTCACTTACTGATAACTTTCCATCATCTGTATTAGCCTTTCCTGTAAAGACTGTCTTATTACCATTACTGTCAACTACTTCAATTGTTGCTTCTCCATTTTCCCCTACTGTGGCATTGCCTTCTAACTTTGATGTATTTCCTTCTGCATCTGTGTAATCAAATACTACCTTGCTTGACTTCTTTGTATTGTTCTTATCTGCTGTTGTTACATTCTCCTGTGTTACTGTTGTATCATTATCCTTTACGGTATTATTCTTCTTTCCACAGGCTGTCATGCCAATTGCAAGTGTAAGTACAAGAGTTAATACACCTGCCTTTAATAAATTGTTTCTTCTCATAATTAAAATCCTTTCTAAATTACAATATGCCTGTCTGTGCTTAGATACATTAGATCTATACTTATTTACATATCCATATCCGTACATATCAGGCACATTGATTATTGCTAATTAAATTGTTACGCCTAAGTAAGTCTATTTCATTTTACCACTTAATTAATTTAAATGGAAGCTTGAATATTATTGTCTTAAGCGTCTATATTATATATGACAGAAAAATAATCGGATGTTTTTACATAAAAATTTTCCAGTATTATTTATTGTTTTAACAATATTACTTATCGAAAGAATATTTTATCATAAAAATACCGACCTCCAATCGTTAGATTTTTAGGACTAACTTTTGTGGGTCGGTACACAATTCGTATTCTCAATTTATTTTTAATAATCAATGTGATAATGGCAAATTGCAATTATGAAACAAAACTATTTTTAATATAGTGCAACACTAAAACAATAAAAATATTAAAACTTATCTAGCTAAATAAGTGGCAGCTTTTCTATAAGCATGAGCATATCGAAAACGATTTTCTTCTATCTTCTTATCAGCATCATTTATTAATTTTTTATATTCATCACTTTTGACAGGTATGCTTTTTGTAGTTCCTTGAATGCCAAATTGTGCAGCCTCGCTTACTATAATCCTTGCCATTTTAATTCTCCCCTATCATCAATGCTTATATTATTATAAGAGTGTTTTAGAGTTTTTGCAAGCATTTTTCATTTATTTTTGTTTAGTTTTACTATTTTATAATTGAAATTGTCTCGCATAAAGAATATTTACCATCTTCCAATTTTATCGAATTAATATCTTCTAAATTTTTTAATGTTTTACTAATATCATTTATTTGTATATTTGATATTGTTTTATTTTCTTGAAGTTTCTTCGCATAATTTGTAATTTCCTCTGTTGTTGCTGACCGTAACCGATATATGCAAAAAAGCACAACAGTATCATCATTATCCAATTCTATCTTCATTGATCCTAATAAAAACACAATTGCTTTTAAAATTGTAAGAATCAACCATTTTTTATTTGCATCAAATATATATTTAAGAGAAAAAATTGAATCAAGAGCAAATTTTAAATTTATTTTTATATTTTTACACTTTATATCTATACCTGAAGATAAATTATTTTTAAGACCTCCCCATGAAGCTGTAGGCATTTCTGGCTCCAAAATTTCAATACTGCCTCGGATTAAACTGTTTACTGTTACTAAATCTAAATCATGTTCTTGTACAAAAGGACTTAACTCTTTTTCAATTTCCTCATATACTGGGTCAATATATCCTGGCATATCATTTTCCCCCTTTCTTAATATGTATTAAATTATTTTCATATATATTATACGGTTTTAGGTCTTCTTTTTTAGAAATAACAAAATTAGGATCTTCATCATAATCCTTGTATTGTACTTTATACATATCATGTCTCATAATCCATGGTTCTTGTTCTAATGTAGCGCTTGTTGTATCTACAATAATTCGTCCTGAAGTTAATCCTTTTTTATAATTTTCAATTCCAGCCAAATCAATACACCAAACAAACTTAGGCAAAGATAATGTTTGTATAATATCTTTTAATATTTGAGGCATTGTATCTGACATTATTGCTTTTTTTCGTAAGGAATTAGCTGATGTAATATATATACGACAAACATTTATTTTTTCCCATTTCATTTCCTCATCTTTTAACCATACAACCATACGATCATAAACATCCCTATAAGACAATTGCATTCGATTATATAAAGGTACAACTGCATAATACAATTCATTTATTCCATATTCTAAATCACTGTATTTATCAGGAAGTTCCTTTGACATCTCTCTATATGGGAAATATCTATCATCCATAACATAAAGAGAATTTATTAATTTAGAATGAGGAATTACATTTGCATTTTTATCTAACAAATCGGGTTCATCATCTAAATTATCTAATTTACCATAATCTATTTCTCCATGTCCTATAATTGATATTGCGTGGTCTTGTGGAGATAAAAATCCTACTACTGGAAGTCCAGATTCAATATACGATATTACTTCATCAATAAATATTTTACTGCTTGTTTTATCTCCACCTATTATTAGTGGGCTGAATCCATATTGTTTGAATAAGTCAGAAATTTGTACAAGATTAAGTCCTAAAGAAGGAGTTTTTCTTCCCCAATCATTTTCTACTTTTTCAACAATATCTCCAATAGTTGTATCTGCATAATTTTTATATTTATTTCCAAAGTAGCGAATAACTGTCCATACTGCCGTATGAGCACAAACTGAAACATCAGTTTGTTGTCGTTTCCAAGGGAAACATCTAATTTCTAATTTTTGTCCTATGACATGAGCTGTAAAATTACTAATCATTAAATATGCATCTTTATATAATAATAATTCTGGCTCAATATAAGTTTTTCCTAATTTTGTCCCTTCTATACTTGGTCGTAAGGTAATATACCCATAATATTTTTCATTTGCTTCTAAATGCAGACGACAGCATTTTTTAGAATATTGTTTAAATTTTTGTGCATAATGACTATAATATGTGCTTAAATAATCACTATCATAATATGGATATTCAACTTGGATTGTATCACATTTTCTCCCAATGTATTTTTTTAAGCAATATATTACTTTATCATCTATTAAATTAGGTGGAACAATTTTTTTTAGTTCATCATAATCATTTTCTTTTTGAATTGAAACTATTGTAATTTTAATCATTAACAATTCTCCTATACGCTTACACCTTATGCTTTTATATTATTCTATAAAATGACAAATTACAATATTATTTTTACTTTTAAATAAAAATTAAAAACATATTAATTTTATAAAAGAAAATCTGAGGCATATATTAATACTTTTTCTTGTTTAAATTTATTTGCATTGTACAAAGGTAAATTAGCGTGGCTTTATCAAGATTTGATTTTATTAAGATTTTGTGATGAAACTTTATAAATTCAGTCAGAATTGTAATATTTTTTAATCATTTGCTTTATCGTTCCACATTTCAATGACTTTGATAGTGGTACACCAACCTGTATCGTTCCACATTTCAATGACTTTGGTAGTGGTACACCAACCTATATCGTTCTGCATTTCAATGACTTTGGTAGCAGCAAACCAACCTATATCGTTCCACACTTCAACGCCTTCGGTAGTGGCACACCAAATTTAATTATTATTGTACATTATCTTGAAAGCTGATCATCAGTAAAACTCTTGTTGTTATTCCTATGATTTTCTTTATGTTTTTGAATATCAGATATATTATCCGGTATAGGTATGTCATCATCTGGCATTGTATCTGCTGTTTCTAAATCTTTCTCTATTTCGTCTAAAATTTGATTTTTCGAATGAACTACTCACAAATGACTTTTGCCGGATGGAGTTTTCTTGCTATTCTTCGATAATCTCCTTGGCTTTGCATTTGCATCATTTTCGTCTAACTCAAACATTGCTACTGGAATGTCTTTATGCAGCAGATAATAGAATCCCATATATTACCACATCCTTTCCCACTCAATTTTTTGTTCTGATCTCTTATCAATAGCTACTCTTTCTGTAAAACTGTCTATTTCTTTGTAGATATCCTCAAATAAAAAATCAAGATACAGACCAAGATTGTTCATGCTTGTAGCTTCCATATCAATTTCTAAGGATATGAATTTACCATATTTGTCATAAACAATGTGTTTATTCTTATCATATTTATATGAACTACTCACAACCGACTTTTGTCGGTTGTAGTTTTCTTGCTATTTTTTCATAATTAATATGACAGAGCTAAAAGATATTTTATGCGTAAATATAAGTTTCAGAGTGTATTTAAGCCATAAAAGTTGGCATATAGGAAGCTGTCTTTTTCAGCTTAAATGCATTTGTATGATGTTTTAGCTCAATTATTTTGTCAATTTTTTTGTTACCACATGTGCCTTTGCGAATCTTTTCGTCAAGTTCATCATAAGTAAATCCAAAATTGTCTTCATCTGATTTTCCGCAAAGTCCATCTGAAGGAGTTTTATCTACATACTTAGATGGCAAGCCTAAATAATGTCCTATTGCACATACTTCTGATTTAGTAAAGTTACCAAGAGGTGCTACATCTCCATCACCATCTCCGCCAACGGTAAAATAACCGATATAATCTTCAGAAAAATTACATGTGTTAATCATTCTTCCATTATAACACTGGCAAATGGCCCTGATTATCTTGGTACGTTCTCTTGGTGCTATATTCTGTCTGCACTGTTCTGTAATCTCAATTCCGCAATCCTGTAACTGTTTAAAACTTGCTTCAAGTGCCGGTCTTATATTAATAGTGTAACTATTAATACCTAAGAGCTTACATACTTCAATAGAGTCATTGATGTCAGACTGTTCTCCATCTGGCAGCATTACGCCAATTACTCTGTCTGCCCCTAAAGCTTTTACACATAATGCAGCAGCTATTGTACTGTCTTTACCACCTGATATTCCTAATACTGCATTACAGTTCTTTCCATTCTCATCAAACCAATCTCTAATCCACTTGATAAGATTTTCTGTTTCTTTAGCTATATCGAACTTATGCATACTATCTATCCTCCCTCATTCTCCAATCAATACATCTCTGAAGATAATCTACATATTCTGGGTTCTTACACATACCCTTACCCTCAACATCACTAATCTTAGCTACATCCATTCCATTGCACTTAGTAACCTTCATTACAATATTAAGAGCCGGAACTTTAGTTTCATTACTTAAATAAGTTCCAATACCAAAAGCTACATTAGCGTCTTTGCAGAAATGTCTATATAGCTTATCTGCTCTTTCAAAATCAAGACTATCGCTGAAAAGCAGAGTCTTAGTCTTAGGGTCAATGCCAAGATTTTTATACTGCTCAATCATTTTTTCTCCCCATTCATAAGGATCTCCTGAATCATGACGCACTCCGGAAAACAATGTAGCATAAGTCAACTGAAAATCTCTAAGGAAACAACCTGTTGTAATAGTATCGGTTAAAGCAATGCCATTTAATACTCCATATTCCTTAACCCAAGCATCAAGCGCATACCAGTTTGAATATGCAGGGTTATGCTTATGATTTCCCTGTCCTACGCACATTATCCATTCATGGGCCATAGTACCTACAGGTGTAAGTCCGAACTTCTTTGCTAAGTACACATTACTTGTACCTACAAATTTTGAAGCACTATGTAATGTATCATTTAAGTGAGAGAACTTTTCTACTACAAGCTCCTGAGCTTCAGCAGATAATCTTCGTCTTAATCCAAATTCACTAAATGTTCCTGCATACCAGTGATTAGACTTAAGATTCTCAAATTTAACATTTAAGCGTTCTTTGAAACTATCAAGAAGTTCATCATAGTTATATTGCATACGGAAATAAACTTCATTTACAATAGCTAATGTAGGAATTTCATACATGGAAGTATTGAGCCATGTTCCTGCTGTTTCAATTGAAAGGCCACAGTCTCCATCTGTAGTAATTGTAAAGTCTTCATATCGTGGTTGCCATAATCTAAGAAAATCCACATAGCTGCCTTTAATCCACTTGATACTGTCAAGATACTGAAGTTCATCTTCTGTAAATCTTAATTTACAATAAGCTTGAATTTGTTCCTTAATCTCATCTACCATTTCAGATGTAAACTTAATATCCTTATTTCTACACTTAAAAGACCAAGTTGTTTTATAATCTGAGAACTGATGATAAATTGCCTGGCCCATACTATACTTATACATGTCTGTCTCTAATAAACTTGTAATAATCTGATTTAATCTCATGATTTTACCCCTCCTTAATTTCAATTTGACATAATTTCATTGCTTCCAAAGCTGTTTTATGTGATTCTGGTGTTACACAAGCACAGGCATTTGCTTTAACAGTAATTTTAACTTCTGGTAAAAATGCCTTTATAAGCATTGCATTGCTTATAACGCAGATACCTGTACATACTCCAACAAGTTCTATTTCCATATCTTCCTGACTCTGCTCATACATTGTTTTAATAGTTTCTGCAAGAGTAACAGAACCAAAAGTTGGCTTGTTAATAATTTGGAATGGTTTGTTTGAATCATTTACAACAGCCATTATTTCCTTTCTGATCTGCCATCCTTCTGTTCCTTCAATACAGTGCTCTACAGGTAAGTTTTTTCCTTCCTGTGTTTCAAGATAATTCTTCTGGTGTGTATCCCTTGTAAGAAAAATCTTGTTATAATTATTTTCATTAATAACATCAACAACTTTTGATACGGCTTTTTCACATTCAGTATTTCCTAATACTCCTGATGTAAAATCATTTTGCATATCAATAACTACTAAAATCTTCATAGCTAATCCTCCTTATTTAATATACTTTTATATCTTTTCATCATATTTCTTAATCGAACTCCTTGCCAATAAGGTATACATTTTTCTACATAAGTTTCATAATTTTCAATAATAGCCTTTCTAATGGAACTACTAGAAATATCATCAATACGAGGATAACTAACTATTGTAATTCTATTTCTAAGACTTTTAGGAAACCAAGCTGATACTAAAGAACTATCATCATTGTAGTAAAATGTAAACTCCTGTTGCCCTATAGCATTAATTATATTATAATAAAGATACGAACCCCATTCAGTATCAACTGATGCTCCATCATCTACTAACCCTGTAGTGTTATCCTGCTTGGGTATATCATCATCAGAACTCCAATCATTTAAAGTCATATAGTTTACTCTGTTTTTATCCTTAACAAAGCTTAAAGCAAAATTAAACATACTTATCCGATAACCTATAGGAAAAGGATTTCTTTCTGTACCTGATTTGTCAGCACTACCAATAATGAAAAGAACCTTATCATTGTCTGCTAAAGCTCTATTAATCATTTCGATATGTCCTTTATGTAGTGGCTGACATCTTGATAAAATAACACCTATATTCATAATTTATTTTTCTCCTTTATAGCTGTATGCTTGTGAGAACTTACCATTCTTTGTACTGGATGATATTTTGTAATCAAGAGCATTTAATTTTTCTTCAATATGTGCTTTAAAATTAGCTTTATATAGCTGTTTACCTAAGATTACTTCATATACTTGTTTTATATCCGGCATTGTAAATACTTCCGGTAAAAGGTTAAATGCTATATCGCTATAAAGCACTTTATTTCTTAATCTTAATAATCCCTCAAGAATTATTTCAGCATGATCAAATGCTAACTTTTCTCCATTACAATGTACTGGGACAAATCCTTCTATATTAATCACACCATTTTTAAATGTCTTTTTAGTAAGGTTATATTCAATTGTTATATTCTTTTCTTTATTTTGAAGAATAAGTTTTTCATTATTAAAAGTTGTTATGTCAAACCATAGAGCATCTTTTGCGTCATCTCCTGCTTTAACTCCCTGTTCCTGAATCAGAGCAATGTATGCTACATCAATAACACGCATTCTTGGGTCTCTATCTGGCTGACTCATTGTATAAAGTTGTTCGAGATAAATATTTTCTAATCCGGTTTCTTCTTTAAGTTCCCTTACAGCAGCTTCATAAGTCGATTCTTTTATTCCAACAAAGCCTCCTGCTAAAGCCCATTGATTAATGTATGGATGGTCCTTCCTTTGAATAAGCAAAACTTTAAGATTCTCAAGACATTTGTTCATACACAATATAAGCATATCCACTGTTACACTTGGTCGTTCATAATCAGATGGTTTATATTGCTTTAAAAATTCTTCTTCCGTTAATCCTGCACTATTTTTAATATCTTCCATATTGCCTCCTTGAAAAGTAGCTTTTTACTACTTTTATATATAAGTATTATATTGCTACTTTTTAATATTGTCAATAATTAATGAAAAAAAATAGAAAGAACCTGACGTTTTATCAAATTCTTTCTATTTAATAATACAAATGTATTTTTCAAAAATTAATTTCGACATTTTTTATAAGCATCGCAGGGCAAGGAAGCCCACTACCTTTAGGTGATGGGTAGTTAACATAACCACAAGGACAAGTAATGATGATCCTTTCACCGCCTGAAGTCCTCAAAATTTTTATCTGCTGCGTATCTTAATACCATATATTACACACCTCACTTAAATATGTGGATAGTCTCTTCCGTTATTTTGATATGCAGCTTTTGGAAGGTCTCCGGATTTAACCCTGTGTGAACTACTCCGACTTATAGAAGTCAGAGCTTCAGAGAGTAAAAAAACTCTTTTTAAGAAGTTTGATATTTAAGTTTCCACCTAACTAATTAGGCAATCCTTATTCTTACAGGCGTGTCCACTTCGCCTCTACCGTATAGGATACTCATATCCACAACGCTACTTTTCTTCATAATATTTAATGCTCCATTTACATCAGCATTTAAGTATTTGCCATTTGCCGTTTTATACAAACCACGATATATTCTATTACCACTAAACTGATAAGTCTTAGGATTATCATTGTTATAAACAGGAATATTATCTTTATCCCAAAAAGATGCTTTTGATGTATAACTTTCTTCCTGTTTAACAAAAGCAATACCATTAAGTTCACATAGATATTCTAATTTTGAACGTAACTGACCATAAGGAATATTTACAAATGCCTGATTATTAATCTTACCTATATTACTATTTCTCTGAAATGTTTCATTATAACCTACTATAAGTGTTCCAATATCATTATTAATGCAATAGTCTATAATAATACGAGCTGTTTTATTCATATAATCATTAATTTTGTTATTCCTATTGCGAGCATTTGCTTTTTGCTTATTAGTAGGTCTTTTGCCTATATGCTGTTTATCTTTAATAGATTGTAAGTGAGCATTTTGTTTATTATACCACTGGTTTATAGACTTAAGTTTTTTACCATCTATAATAAATGATTTTCCTATACTTGATACGGCAGTTACAAGATTATTAATACCTAAATCAAGAGCCAGTGCATTATTAGTGTTTATATTTCTTTGAATATGTCCAGCTTCATAAATGTACTGAATTTCAAAGAACCTAGCATTTGCTTTTGGTATTATACGGATTTCTTTAACTTTTTTATCAAGTAATATAGGTGGAATAGTAATCTCAACTGGTTTATGGGATTTTTTATAAGTATTAGAAAATGGCAAAATCAGCTTATTTCCATTAAGTCTTACAAAGCCAATAACAAGTGTAGTATATCCATCTTTAGGAAGATAATGTGGTAACTTACAATCTTTGAAAGCATATTTGCCTTTTTTTGCTAATTTAAGTAATCCAAAAAAAGATTTAAAGCTGCTGTCAACTTCTTTAAGTATCTGTTGTGCCATATTAGAATTAAGCATTTTATAATTATCAGATGATTTTAATAAGGTATAATTCTTTTCATATTTGAGAAATTCACCTTCTGTAAAATAATACTGACGGATATTATATATTGCTTCATTTGTAAGATTCTTTGCTATATGACAAAGCTTTTTAATTGACTTGTAATCTTCTTTAGACAAATGTTTCACCTGCTGTTTTACCGTAAGATACATATTTTTTCTCCTTTCGTTAGATTTAGAGAATATCTCTATGTATCTATTATAATATATATTTTACTAAAATGCTATCAAATCAGTAAAAGTATTTACATATTCATCTCGCCATCTATAGAGGTGGGAGTATTCTGTTGAAAATTAGATAAATACTGCTTCATCATACATATATCACATCTGTCACAATCAGAATTTCCTTCTGTTTCTATCTTTTTACAGTCAAACACCGGAAGAGCATCATCTAAAAATAATAGAAAGGCATCCATAATCTCTTTCTTAGTAAATTTCATATAGTTCCTTTCTTTTAAATCCATATTTTAATTTTAATATCGTGACAATAATCTATTTTTACATGTTTTATTAAAGCATACCGATAGTATTTTAAATACTTAAAACTATCCATGTATAGTATCTTTCCTTTAGCATATATAGCTTCAGATTTTTTTATAAAACCATGATAAATAAGTACATGGCAGGAAGATAAAGGGCTTGTTTTTAAATACTCATCGATAAAAGTTTTTACTTCATATGGATAATCTATTTTGATTTTCTTATTAACCATTTTTATTCTCCTTATAATTTATAAGTAAATATCTATTTTTAAGAAATCCACCTTTTAAAAGTTTCTTTCACGGATTCTTTATCATTTTCATGTCCATATTCTTGAGTAAAAAACTGAAATTCATCACACTCAGTTTTACGCTGACATTTACTACAATCACTATTTATACTTTCACAATAGTGGGCTAAATTTATCAAGCATATATATTTATATTTTAAGCTTGTACTTTTTTGTCCGCCTACAATTTTTATCATTAATTATATTTCCTTCCTATAACCACTCTTCTTCTACAACATTAAAATACAATGGTGCTTCAGAACAATCATACCAACAAAACTCCACAGCTCTTAAATCCTTTCTTTCTACATCAGGATATATCTGACTGAATAAAGCAAGATACTTAACTGCTTCATTATCTGTAAGATATCTGGATTTTCCCCAGTCTTCACCATAACTAACCTTTGATTCAAGAACATAATCCAAATAGTTCTCTTCTTCTACAGGGGCTTTTACAAAGTACCTTGGCAAACTTATATCAAACAAATCGGGGAACTTATCTTCTAAATCCCAAATAGAGGATACTCCTATCTTATTCATATCCACTTTACAGCGGATAACTCTCATATATCTATAATCACTCATATATTCACTCTCCTATTTGTTGTAATCTACATAATCATACTGTATTCCATCTGTCCAAACACCATGTCTGGCACTTGCATGTCTAAGAAACTGTAAGTATTCATCCGGTATATCAAAATACAATGAAATTTTATCAATGTCACAGGTATTTTGTTTTAAGAAAATAAATTCGTTTGTGTTTACTAATAAATTCAATGTTTGTTCATTTAAAAATGCCGAAAAACTAATAGCGTAAAAAGAAGTTAGCCCCCAATGCTGTCTTGTACGCTTATATAAATATGACAGATAATTACAGATTCCTTCTGTTAAAGAAGCACGGCTTATTTGAGCAAATAAACAAGTATATATATTTTTATCCCCATTTATCCATATTTTGTCCTTAGTCATTTTTAACGCTAGTAAATATGCAATATTTTTTAATTCTTGCCGGCAATCACCAAGGTCAAAGCAAACAAAATTATTATTCAATTTATTCATGGCATTATAGCTATTTTCATAAATTGGAAGTTTCTTAAGCACTTCTAAGACTGATGCCGTTTCATTATCTAATTGCTGTAAACGCTGAATAAAATTATTGATTGTATTTGATTCAGTGTTCTTTTTCATTTCATCCAATGCCTCATACAAAGTACTTTGCTGATGAGGAGTAATATAGCCATGTCCTAAATCTTCAAAGATAGCAGTTATGATGTCAAACACTTCACAATAACTTTGGTTATCTGATTCCTGCAAAGACCCAAATACAATTTCGTCAAAACATGCAAAGATTTCTTTTGCAGTAATAATTACTCCCCCTAGCTTCTTAACAGTTTCTATAAATTGTCCGCCATCAATATCAATAACAACAATGTTATCATCCTTGGTATTATTGGCAATAGTTGTAATTTCTTTTTCCATAACGGAAGATATTCCTGAACCGGGTAATCCAAATGTAAGCTTATGTACAGCACTTCTGTTTTCTAAGTAAAAAGGTTTATTGTTATTCATAAAAATTATCCTTACAACAAATCATCAACATTCTTTACCCATATAACTGCTCCTTTAGGATGTTTGTAATACATTTCTTTATCCAAAGACTTTACATCTTCCAGTACCCACGCATAAGGATTAGGATATCTTTTCTTAAGGTCTCTATATGATATATCAACACAGTGATTTTCTCTTTCTTCTGACCAATCAGAACAGCTTATAGGATATGTCGCAGCTATTTTACATGTACCAACCACCTTAGAAGTTCTACTCTCTAACAGATAAATCATTTCGCCCTGTTTCTTTGTATCACTTCCACGAACTTCTATTGTCTTTTGACCTTTTAAAATAAGGTCTAGCCATTTATGTTTAATAATTAACCCGTCCATATTTTCTCCTTGTTAATCATCATATGTAGGAAAATCAGCCCAAGCGATAACTTTTTCTCCATAATCACCATCAAAATATAATGGTCTACCTTCTACAAACCATTCGCCGTTATGATAATAGCCTGTTTTTACTATTGTATCTTCAAAATCTTCATTAACATTCTCTTCGCAAAAATATATAGCTACTATCCTGTCGGCTTTATTATTTGGCAACTTATCTTTTATTAAATTCCATTTGAATCCTTCATTAAATCCATCTTTATATCCCTGTTCATAAACTCTTTTACAAGTCTCTTTTATATTTTTGCCTATAATATCTCTGTCTGTTAATACATTTGTTACTGCCTTATTTATTATATCTTCCACACTTTTCTTCATAAAAATCTCTCCTTAATTTTGATATTTTATCTGCATGTCCTCAATGTTATTATTTCGATAAGTATAAGTAACGATTATACAATCATCTATATAAGTTTTATCGTATATATACTGAGATACACGAAATTCTTTCCCGTTATCAAAAAGAAGATAATATTTTGTAATAGGAACAATTGCTTTTCCTGAATACCGATAAGTTGTTTCTTCTCTTTTATCAACTACCTGCATAACACAATCTTCATAAGTAACAGGATATTTCTTGTTTATATGAAAATAGATAACAGCCATACTTGTAATTAAAGCAATTCCAATAAATACAATAGCTATAATTTTAACAATAGTATTCCTGATGTTCTTCCTGTTTTCCTGACATTCATCACATAGTCCCTTTTTAATGTTTCTTTCAGCAAGTAAACAACCGCATTTCTTACATTTTGTATATTCTTTACTGTTCATTATGTATTACCTTTCTTTCTACACTTTGTTCCGAAAGGACGTTCTTTTCTTTTTACACTTCTACCTTTCTGTTTAAGCATTGTTGAATATATGTTCTTACATCTTTAATCATATTTTCTTGTACACTTTAAGATATTTTTAAAATGCTCTGAATATCTTTTACTTATAGGCGGATGATAACTAAAATCTATTATTCCTGATATTTTATCCTTATAATGCTTATATCTATGATGCCTATAGGAATACTCTTCAATATCTTCAAGGTAGTGTTTATACTCTTCCGGTGTAAAATCTAATAAGAAAAATTCATCTAATATACGCACCTTATTTATCTTCTTTTTTGATTTCTTATACTGTCTTTTATTCATGGCTTATTTCTCCGCTTTAATTACAGCATCTATCATATCATCCGGTATCTTTGTTATAATCTGTCCGCACTTAGGACACACATAATATTTAGGGTTTATCTCAATTGTATGAGTTTTTTTTCTTTTTATTTTAAAAATTAAACAATCTTCTTCTACTTCTTCTGTATAATTAACAATTAAAGCATTCATATTATGGTCCATACCCGGACTATATAATCCTCTCATATTAGGTTTATATACCATTTCTACATTACAAAATTGACATTTCATAAAACTCTCCTTCTTAAGCATTTAATATCCATACACCATAAGACACTCTTCTTATCTTATTTTCTCTTTTTAACATCTGCTGTGCAGCTCTTAACTGATGATACTTTTCGCTGTCAGGTGTGGCTTTAAAATACTTTCTCATATCTTCATTACTATGAGCCTTTCCGTCTGAATAATAATTTAATAAATCTGTTTTCATATTCCTTTTCCTTTCATTAAAATGCTAATAAATAGTTAGTAGCTATCTCCCGATATATACTTAACTATTGTCTCTCCATCCTTTATAGCCAGTGTATTATTGATTACTTCAAAACTGAAATTTCCATCGTCAGAAGTAAAGTAGCCTTTATTATTTTTAGTATTTCTGTCAAACTGAACTAAAATGTTTTCAGCATTACTATAATTATCAGTAATAGCTTCTTTGATATTATCCGTTCCCTGCTTTTTACTATATATATTAATAGTAGCTACATATACAATTGCAATTATGCACAATGTAAGGCAAATTGTTCCCGCAATATTATTTTCTATATTCATTAACCAAATGCAAAACGATATAATTAAAACTAATGTCAAAGCAATACTTATTGCTATAAATAATGTACTATCTGCTGCTCTCGTTCCAAACATAATTTTCCTTACCTTTCATAATTCTTCTGAAGCTACTTAATTGTATCTTTTCAACAGACTGCGAAATATATCTGCATTAGTCGGTGACTTATCAGTTTTTAAACACTGTTCTTTTTTAATGTCAGAAATTAAATCAAGCAAAACTTCTTTTCTGAATGTCAATGCTGTAGTATCAAATCCTAAATTAACCTTTATCGGCTTTAAATAGTCTAGCTTGTAAATTAATGTATCAACAAACTCTTCTACAGATTCTTTTCTTGCCTTTATAATGTCTTTCTTATGCTGTTCAGTTATTTTTATATTGGCAGCTCTTATATAATTCATTGTCGTTTCATTTTCTGCTATTTCAGACTTTAAATTATCTTCAAGCTGTCTGTATAAAGCTATTAATTCATCTTTTTTCAGACTTTTTAAATAAGCGTCTGAATATGTAGTAAACTTCATATATTTATTTCCTTTCCATTTCTTCAGTAGTCAGACATACCGAATTATAAAATTCTGCATAATCAATTTTTTCTTTAATCACTTTGAAGTAGCCTGATACAGAAAAGCAGACTATTTATCTCTTCACAGACTTCCATACCACTACATATATCTAAAGGCATCTGTTTCTTTATGTCTTTTTAGATTTAATTTACAATAAAAAATATAAACACATATAAAGCATCAATTATTAAGAATAATATCCCTGCTCTGAATAAATACGGAGCAAGCATATAATTAAATATTGAATACCGGATAGATATACCCATAGAAATAAAAAAAAGTCCTAATATAAGTATAATTATCCCTATTACTATACCTATAACTGCCATATTTATATTCCTCCTTTAATTCAAATAGATGTATTTAATAAGCTTCTTATCCTGTTTTATGAATAAAATATTATCTTCTACTTCAAAGTTATAATTTTCATTGTTATAAACAAAAATACCATGCTGTAAATCATTCTCATTACTGATTATTTCAGCTTCAGGATAGTTCTGCATCAACGCAACCTTTATAGCACTATTTGCTGCCGATTCCATCTGTGTTTCAATAACAGTTTCTATTTCTGTACTGTTTTCATTTATAGTCTTATTCTCATTAATGTTTTTATCTAATAATGCTACCATCATTATCGTTCCTACAATTACGCCAGCCAATCCCCATGCAAATAAGACAATACCCATATCGTCATTAATTATCAATCCAGCCATAATTAAACAAATTCCTATAACAAACATAATGATTCCAATTATATAACACATAATTTCTTCCCTATCCTTTCAATTCAAATAAATAAAATCAATTGTTTTATTATCTTTACTTATAAATAAAATATTGTTTTCAGATTCAAAACTATATTTTTCTTGCTCATATAAAAAATATCCCTTTTGTTCCCATAATTATTATCATTTTATCCTTTCTGATTTTATTTTTTATAATTGTTTTAAAATATATATGACAGATTAATAAATGCATTTTTTTACATAAAAAATGCAGGATATAATTCCTGCATTTTCTATTATTAATATTATATATTTTTTGTTAAAACAGCATCATGATTAATGGGATAATGAAAATCCCGTATATGATATATAATGAGGCAAGGCTTAAAACCTTTAAGCAAATATTTTTTATATGATATTTCTTTGTATCTATTAGGTCTATTTTTTTATTTTTGAATATTTTTATATTTTTGAATAGATCATTTATTTCTGGGAAAGCTGAAATGAAATATAAAAAATCATTATAATCACATATACCATATAATCTATTTTTAAAACATTCAAATCCTTTCAATTGCCCATGACAGAAAAAAAGGAACAAGTTATTGTAACTTGTTCCTCTGCTTATAAAATCTATATTTATTTTTTAGTTATAGTGATGAATTGCTCGCAATCAATCAATGTCGAATGGTGTTTTCTTGCTAAATTGCTAATTTCTATTCTGCATTTCTACTATTTCTATTGCCTTATTTAGTTTGATTGCTTTATATGTTTTATGATGTTTTAGATTTCCTATTTTATATGATTTCTGGAAATTACTTGAATTCTCTTTTAGGGCTTCTACAACTCTGCCAATATCATATGCATTAATTTCCGGAGTTAATATACTGTTTCCCTTTTTATTATCATGTATCTCAAGTAACTCTTTATACATCTTAGCAAGGCCATTATAGGTATTAACAACAGTTCTGATACCCTTAGTATAATCTGTCTTATATGCAAAATCAAACAGCTTTTTACTCTCTGCAATAGTGATATGGTTATCCTTTGCTAATGTCCTGGTTAACTGTTCCTTAAAATGAATATTAATAAGGTTCTTATACTTGTTTAAATCTTCTACTCTTGTCTCAAACACAGCTCTCTGTCTGTCTACTTCTTCCCTGTTCCACTTTACAGATTTTTCTTCATCTATAATCGTACCTATCTTTGGATAAGGAAACTCATCCCTATCAGGCTTACATGAAAAATTACCTAAGAAATCCTCATAAGCTGAAACTAATGTCACAAGGTACTTTTCCGCTTTAATACTTCTTACTACTTCCTGTAAATCTTTATTATTCTTTACTTCTAAATAATTCATATTCCTGTTCTCCTTTTAACAAATACTAGCTGCATAAGCAATCCAGTAATGCTTTATCAATTAATTTTAAAACTTATATACATTTTATAGTTTTGTTCTTGATTTCAGTTAATATTCTTCATCAGGAATATAGGCATCCAGCCATTTGATAAAAGCATCTTCGTCATCAATAATTTCGTCTGGAATATCAATTTTACTGCGGCTCAATTCACCACCACATTCAAATTCATTATATAAGTGTACTTTTTTGTGGTTAAAGTCAACGGTTATCCATAGGCATTCAGAACCATTGGCATGTATAAATGTATTAGTGTAACCTGATTCTCCACATGGACCACTGTTTATGCCATATTTGAAACCGTAATTTACTAAATAATTGTCAGATTTTATTAATTTATTCATAGCTTGATCCTTTCATTATGTCTTACTGCACTATCTCTTAATATACTAATGACATCTTTATTACTTGCATACATATCATCTATTTATGTCTTTTCTTCTTTTAATTGATCCTATTAAATCTCTTTATATTCCCCTTCTTCATAATCAGCTACAATGTTTTTCTTTGCTGTATCAATGGCACTCATTTCAGCATATGTAGTATTTACATAAGTCTCTTCTTTCATAAAATTCTTTACAAATGTTACCGGATTATATGGATTTGAAACTCCTAACTTCTCCGCATACTTTTGTAAAAGGTAACATAAGTTTTCTTCTATAACCCAATTTTCTGTTCCAAATTTTTCAAACACTTCTCTATTTAGCATAAATTTTACTCCTTTTATTTATCATTTTCTTTTTGTATTAACATAGATATTTTTGCACGAAATAAATCTTTATGATTTTTATTATAAATTTCTATTATTTCATTAAACTTTTCTTCCTTTAGAATTGCATCAGTTGTTTGAATGTAATTAACTGCAGCTTTTAATATTTTAAGATCATTTATATCTTTGTCATACAGATTATCAACATTTAATAAGCTGATGTTATGTAAGATTTTTCCTGCAAATTTATTCTTCTCTATACGCTTATAGTCTTCTTCTGTAGGAATGGATAATCTATATGGAAAATAACCCGCAGAACCTATCTGTTTTCCATATTTATTGAAACTAAGAGGATTGTTAGATCTTGATAACTTTATCATTCCTGTAGGTGTTACTTTTTCTACTTCAACAATGAAATCATTATTCTTATACCTACTACCCTTTGACACCAGTACCTTATCTCCTACTTTTACATTTAATATTTCCATATCAAAATCTCCTTTTAGTTAAATAATCTATTATATGTATCTTTTGTTATATACAACTTATCTGTCTGCTTCTTAATAAACAAATATGTATATATTGTTTTCTCATAAGTCTCATGCTGGCTATCATCTATAATCTCTATATCTGTATAATCCGGTATCAGCTCTATGTTCTTATGATTATCTGATGTTACAAAGGTTACATGAGCATTATTTAAAAGTGTTTCCGGTTTATAGGTTTCACTGTCCGGGACTATCATCGTTGTTATAATGGTAGTATTTATCTGCTCTGGGTGTGAAAACTTAACATTAATACTGCCAAATGTTGCACCGAAGATAATTATAAACGCTCCTAATATAACCTCTGTTATTACGAAATTTCTCTTATACTCAAATAATCTATAACAGATAGCTACACCTATTACAGCCATCATAAAAATTATTATAAAAGAGATTGTTATTGCTAAAAATATTTCTATTGACATAATTAATTCTCCTTTTTTATTGTTTTATATATGTTTATATGACAGAAAAAATAATTCTAATTTTTATAATTTCAAATATTATAGATTAATTCCTAGATTTTTATAAAAGGCGGGCTATAATATGGATGTTATGTTAATCTATGTAGTTGAAGTTAAACAGGCAAAATATATAACCGTGATTTATCAGAGAGATTAAAAAATTATGTTGAGTACAAGGCATAAGTGAATTTTCTAGGCCAAAGCTTCGGAGTGTGTTTAAATAAAAAACTGGTTGTATTTAACAACCAGTTAATTTAATGTTACTATATTTATTTTTTAATTTACTCCAAAATTGTCTACATTTTGTTAATTTGCTCTTACTATAGTTAAATCTGAGAACATGTTAACTGATGTGAGAAATTTATTAGGCCTAATATTAAATTTAAGCTGATATATAGGTTTCTGCATACTTTTAGCATATCTCATACAATTTGCTGTTCCAGAATGTTCTTCATACAACCATGAATCATCTTTATACATTGCTATAACAATATCAGAATCATTTACCATTGCTTCGTTTCTTGCATTTAAAATTGTTGCAGCAGTTTCAATATCGCCGTTATTATGTACTCCTTGGAAGCTTTTTGATATATACTTAATTTCATCTGCATTTTTTAATTCATTTTCAAATTCTTTTGCAGTAAATAATCCATATTCATTCCACTGTTTATCATATTCTGCAAATGGGATATACACAATGTTTTTAATATCTGGATATTTTTGTTTTAAATTATTAACTGCTTTGAATGCAAGCTGATCAAATCCCTGTGCTCCACCTGAAATAAATACTTTGCAATTAAGAGTCAAATATAATTTTTCACAAAATTGATATATGACATCGATTATCTTATTGTATTCAGATTGGCTTCCATGTACTCCTAATAATTTCTTAGGCCGGGGACCAGTAAAGCAGACTGTTTGAACATTATTTTTATTATACATAATTAAATCCTTTCTTAGTTTTAGAAATGTTTACTTACCCTCGTAAAGCAGTGAATTGCGAGCATTCACTGGTACCTATATATTCATCCTTAATTTAGTTTGGTTAACAATCTCACTTAAGCTTGCCTGTAGGTATTAGTGAGTCTTTTAAATAATCTCCTGAATAATCAATGCTTAAGCCTTCATTAAGCATATCTTCGTAATTATCAAAACCGCTTTGTGAAGCTTTGATATCCAAATACTCAGCTAACGGATATGCGATGGATTTATCTCTATAAGAATTATAAACATCAATATACCTGTTCGGATTTCTGATATATTCAAGTTCTTTTTTTATTCTATTTTCCCTGTTTATTTTATTATATATTCTTTTATATTCAGCGATAGTTTTATCAAATTCAGCCTTAATAATCTCAAGCTCCTTATCATTAAGAGCTACTTCCATTTCTCCTGCATCACTAATTTTTAGAATATTTCCGGCTATATCAGGATATCTTAACTTCAGTTCTTCTGTATCATATACAGTCACAGCTACAATAACCTTAAAATCATCATTAGTCTCAACTCCATAGAAATTAACCTGATAGGTGTCGTTATGCCATGCATCTGTATATATCCCTGCTGCCTTAGTTAATTCATCTGTTTCATAAAGATAAAGTGTTTTCTCTCCAATATCTTCATCTTCTGTAAGGTCACTAAAATCAAGCGAATCAGGAGTAATACGGACTTCTCCTATAGAATGATTCTTTGTATTAAATTTTTCTTCTGCTGCCTTAAAACCTTCTCTGTAGGCTTCTTCCCAAACTTTATCTATAAGTTCCATAATCGTTGTTTCTGCTCCGGATGGACTATAGTTACTATTTATATGCCATACTATACTGCTTATTTTGTCTCTTATTTCTTCTTTATCCATAAACATTACCTCTTATACTTCTATTTGTATTTTTTACATTGTTTTAAGATACCGAGCGAGAATTCTCGGTTATTCAATTGCCAAGATGAAAGCGCTCTTGATTTAATTTCCGGTCTTTTGAATCCAGTTGTTATTATGTCTTACCAATTCTAAATTCGATAAGTTTATCTGTTTATATGATTTTCCAGGCATTGTGATATAATTACCGTCAAAATCCTGGACATATGCAGACCTACCTGTAAATCCTGAGATAAAACCTGTTTTATTCTGGAATCTTACAGTGTCATAAATATGATAAATACCTATGCTTTTTGTATTTTTAGGATTCCTTACTGCCTGGGTATTAGGATTTTTACGCCCTTTTCTAGGTGTTGCTTCATGGAGTGAACGCTTTTTCTTTCGAACCTGTTTTATGTACACAGTCGGTTCACAGATATTAACAGTCTTACCTTTCATTGCTATTGCAACCGCATCACCAGCATGTGACTTTGGAAGATGCATCTTTTTTCTATCAGCAGCCGTAATATTTCCATAAGTCAGTTCCGCATCTGGAAATGCTTTAACCAGCCGTGTACGGATTATGTTCATCTGCGTGGCATCCCTTAGTCCCCGTTGCACTGGTCTGTGTTTTTCTTTCAGATCCCAGAGTACTCCGCCTTTTTTATGCGCCTGAGGAGTATGGCAGTATTCGCAGACTGTAACAAGCTGATCAGGATTGTCCGTAGCTCCTTTAGACCGGAATGTTATGTGATGCATCATTCCTTTTAAAGAATGTCCATCCGGCTGTTTACTCCCCAATTTCCTCTTACAGACCACACATTTGTAATGGTCTCTGTCAAATACATAAGCCTTTAAATTTTCGTAATCATACTGTGGACCATACTGGTATAATTCACTATGCACTTCCGGATTTTTCATCCTTGCTATATCGAATCTGGCAATTTCCAACCGAAGTTTCGTATCTGGTGGAAGTACATCTAAAAATCTGTTAATCCATCGGATATGATGATCTGCTTTCGACTGCATGGATGGTGCAAGCCATCCGTCCGGTCTGTTTGTACTCATTGAGTTAGTATGTTTAACCCAGTGGGTCATAACACCTGTAGTCTTACGTTTAACAAGTGTTTCAGAGTATGTCCGTTTTGTATGAAATCTGAATTTAGGACTTCTGTACCTGGTTTTGCGGTATCTTCTGCTTCTGCGGTAACTGCGTCTAGTTTCCATGAGCGAACGCTTGTCCATAGTGCTGCGCAATTCTATCTCTGCCTGGTACAAGACTTTGTTTCCTGATGTTACCGCAATTCCGATATGCTGGGAACCTGTATCTATACCTATTGTTACGGGTTGTGTAGCACAGCCTGTCTTATACAACAATCTTATTGTAAATGGCTGCTTCTTATAGATTTCAGCTTTGTGAGCTTCTATTAATTTCCGGGCTTTCCTTGGTTTACAAGGCATAAGCCTTGTTCCATCCAGCCCTATGACGAATACATACATAGCTTATGCCTCCTTGTTAAAATATGAGTATGACAGATACATAATGGTTCTGTCCGCCTCCGCGTCTATGCTGGCCAAAGTCAGCAATTACCCTTCGCCAATATCAGAGTACTTGTAACACCGGGCCACATCATTCTTTCTCCTGGATTCATATGTTGCCCGCCCAGCGCTCAGATTAGGGTACTGTCTGGAACTGGGATTGTACTTCTGATGTAGTTCTCTTGGAACTTAGGCTAGTCATCCTGCCCTTACGGGCGACAATCATTTAACCATGCTCGATTATTTAATTGCCGAGTTGTTGACATATTCTCCTTTACTAACTGTCTGTGTTCCTTAATAAGGTCAATAATTGCCTTATAATCATCAGAAGTAAGCAGTGGCTCAACACCATCTTTTTCTGCCCTTATAATTTCAGCCTGAATCTTACCGTATATGTCTGCACCATAAAGTTTTTCATTCTTGGCTTCTAAAAAAGCTTCCTTTACAAAATCTCCAAAATTGTCTTTTACATAGGAATTTAAGAAATCTTTAATCTCATTAATATCAGAATAAAAGCTACTCCAAAGCCAACGTGAATTATGCAGTTCATGTGGCATACGAAATTCTACCCAATTTCTTTCAAAGTCCAGTTCGTATGTATAATCTTTCATATTCATATTATATTGACTTGAAAGACATCCTTCTGCATATATTTGTAATCCCTTTTTTAATCCTTCTTCTAAATTCATATTAATTTCCTCCTTTATATTATTTAATAAAATCAATATGACAGAAAATTAAAATTAAAAAGCCCAAGGATTTTATTCCCTGGGCTTCTGAATATTATTCTTTATACAGTATTTAATTGTTATATTCAGCTAATTTTTGTTTAGCTTCATCCTTTGTGAGGCCGCAATTCTCCATCAGTGCTTTAATTATAACAGAATCATCCATATTAACTAAGCGTAATGATTGAATTGTTGCTTCAATCTTTCCTTCAAGTTTTGATTCTTTCATGTATTTTTCCATTAATTCACACATAGGATTTACCTCCCCTCTAGGATTCTTCAGTTCACTTACTTTACAGGATAACTTTGGGAACTTATCATTATTAACATCGGTTGCTAAGAAGCATGACATTAAATCTGATATATCTGATCCATCATTTACTGCAGTATTGACGAAAATCTCATGCAGCCCATCATCAACTGTTGTACCTGATTCTCTTATAACTTTATCAATGTGGTAAATACAACGTCCTTCTTTAAGAAAATCAAATTGTGATATATAGACTATGTATAAGTCTATAGTATCACTGAATCTTTCTCCTGTATTAGACTCTTTAATTGTAATTGAAGATGCATTAAATCTTGCTCGTTTTAGATGATCATCATTATCTGACTTCTGCACCTTAATATTGCACTTTGTCCCATCACCTAATGTACACAGTGCATCCAATCTTACGGATCGGCCATAAATATTCTTTTCACTACTTTGCGTAATAACTTCCAATACAGTAAGCTTAGGATCTTCTAATATAACTCTTAGAATCTCTTCACAAACTTCTGGATCTTCCGCAATAGCTTCAAAGAAAATGTCATCAATTGGTCGTAAACGCTGAATAATTTTAAGTTTTTCTTTATTACTAAATTTCTGCATAATTATTATAACATATATAATTATATATGTTAATCCTCCTTTCTTTATGATTTGAAAGAAATATGACAGAAAATTAGTTTGAATGCATTAAGGAACAACTTTATGAACTACTCATAATTGATTATTGTTTAATTAGGTTTTCTTACTTAATTGCGATTCACTTCTTATTGTTTTCTAATGATCTTGCTGCTGCCATTTCCGCTTTAGTTCTTCTGTGCCTTTTAGGTTTGTTTATTTGCTCAGTAATTAGATTTGTATTATTCTTATCATTTGTATTATTCATGTTATTTGTATTGTTCGTTTTGCCTTGTTTTTTAATTTCTGTTGCCCTTGCTGCTTCCATTTCTGCTTTAGTTCTTCTGTGTCGCTTTTTTGGCTTTTCAATATCTGCAGCAATATCTTTTTTATTATTATCTTGGCTCTCAGATTCTAATAGTCTAGCCGCAGTCATCTCTGCTTTAGTTCTTCTGTGTCTTTTAGGTTTTACTTCAGGAGTATTTTCTGACGACTTATTTTTGTCTTTATTATGTTTAATTATCTGAATATCTGTATGCTCTGATAACAATTCAGGCGTGTATATATTCGATTTAATATTATGATTTTGTATATCATTGCGATTTACAGACTTATTATCTGGATTCATACAAGTCACTAACTTAGGTTCAGAAGTTCTTGGAATTGAGTGTCCTTTTGTAATGATTTCTCTTATTTCATCAGCTCCTGCAAGATTACCTTCTTTTTCATAATAATCTATTATTGCTTTTGCATAGTTATTAAATTTATCATCATCATTGGCATAATGTGCTCTTATCATTTCAACAATTTCATACATTGGTCTCATATAATTTTCATTCCTTTCTTATTTTTATTTGTTATATGACAGAATATGTTTTTATTTTTTTTGACACAAAAAAGAGAAGCTATAAGCTCCTCTTTAAATTAATTATTCACTATTTGGTTAATGATATTACAAATCAGTTATATCACAGATATATTCAGTTGGATTTGTTTAAGCCTATTAGCGACTCGAAATAGAACATACCACTTAAAGCTGCATTAAAACCGTCAATATTATCTTCATTCATAATTTCATTCATAATATTTGCAACTGCAATTCCACAATTGTAATAGAACATACCGTCATGTACTGCATTTTTTAACCGCTTTTCAATCTCTTTCACATCTACAGTATCATCTATCTTTTCTTTATTTCTGATATTTCTATCAGCCTCATAACACATTTTGTTATAACTGATTTCAGGACATCCCATTGTTTATTCTCCTTTCTGCTGTGATAATACTTCATTAAAAAAAGCTATTATTACATCTTCACCACTAAACGCATATTTTGTATCCCACTGTTTCATATGATTTAATAAAAACTCTTTATAATGCTTAACAAATATGGTTGAATCGAATTCAAATTCGTATGTACTAACCTTTTCATTTACTGTCTGATTAACTATCATTTTAGATATTACAAGTCCGGAATAGTTAAAAAGTATATCTAATTTGCCTTGATTTTTAGTTGTTAATACAGCCTTTAATGAGTAATCCATCCAGCTATAATCACATAATGTTAAAACTGTATCCGGTTCCTCATCATTTAAAATAAGGTCTTCTTCTTTTATTTTTTTTAACTGTAATTTATCCATAATTATCTTCCTTTCAGATGGTAATTTTTGTTATTACTCCCTTTCGTATTCCTGATTTTTTTCAGGCTTATAAAAAGACTGTACTTTACCGGCACAATATACTACTTCATTACCATAATCAAGTGTTACATTAGTTGCGAAAGGTTCAGAAATATCTATATTTTTATTATTTAATGTTTCTACCTGACTATCAGAAAGTTCAGCTTCGATTATGACTTTGTTTTTATCAGGCATTAATTCATGTATTCTTTCATATTCTGCAAGCTTCATCAGCTTTTCAATAATCTGTCTGTGATATTCAGCTTCATATTTAGCCTGTTTGCCTTCACTCCATGTTCTTTTTCCTTCATCTGATAAATCCATGTAACAGTCATATTTATGCTGTTCCTCTTTAAAATACTTAGTTTCCTTTTCTATAATTCTATCAATACTCATTTCTTTCATAGCTGGTCTCCTATCTAATCTTATCTTTTTATTTCTTCAATATCATGTATATTTTTTAAGCTCTTTCTTTTTGGCTTTTCATCTTTATCAGATAAAAAATAATTTCTGATTGAATCACAGGTTACTTCATTATCCTGATGGTAAACATGAGCATCAATCCAAGGAGCTTGTTTACATGTTATATCTGTAAGAAGAACTGCTGAATAGTCTTTGAAATAATCAAGCAAATCATTAATAAGTCTTAAGTCCTTTTTAGATATCATCAGTTTAAATTTATTAATATTAGACTTATCTTTAGATGTAGGTATATCAAGACCACCCCATTGTATATATTTTCTATATACTTCCGGTACGACTACTCCAAAATCCCATGCAATTATTTTATCAGCAAATAATCTTTCATCTCTTGTAATCAGCCATTCAGCCTGTAAAAGATACAATATCTTCTGAAGCTTAAGACATGATATACCATAGTCTTTAATATTACTGTAATATATTATATATTCGCTTAAATCCATGATATCTACCATTATGTCTACTCTCCTTTATAAAATGGTAACTATTATTGCTATAGCTATTGGACATTTCTTTTTGCAGTTACCCATGCTTTATTTACTTTACTTTCTTTCAATTTATATAATTCCCTATTACTTGACCGAAACATCATAAATAGTATCTCTGTTAAAGGTCTGGTTCTGTTAATTTTTCGGGCTTTCTTTACTGCCTTTAAGTTATACCAGCCACCTTTATTAATCCCATCAGGGATATATACACCAACTCCAAAAGGAATTTCTTTCTGAACCAGCATATATACATCTTCAGGCATAACATAATAGTTATAATCCCCCAAAAAATTATGTCCGTTTGGACTATGGAAATCTTCTACAGATGATTTAATTTCATAACAATAGAAATCTCCCTTCTCAATACCGGATACAGATGTATTTATAGGCTTAAACTGGCAATAATCTACACGCTTACTTACACCAGTAGCATAATCAAATGTACATTCTTTTGCCATGTATATTCGTGTATCATTCTTAGGATTAAGATGCTTTTCCAAGGATAATGATAATTTCTTTGTGATATCAGGTCTGTTACTCATGTTATATTGCCTTCCTTATTTTTATTTTCATTAGCTGATTTTTATGTAACAATTAAATCATCTATTTTTGAAGCATATGGTGTTATTATATCTCCATAAATTATATCAAGGTCTCCTGTTTTACATGGCTGATTCATAAAAGTTATATATTCTGTATTAAATCTACTTTCTTCGGTTTTTTTCTTATCAGAATTAGTCCATTCGTGAGAATGCCATGCTCCTTCTGTCCGTCCCTTACTCTTGAAAACAAATTCATCTTTATCAAAGAAATAATGTAAAGTTAATGCACATGCCGGCTTATCCTTTGTCATATGTGTCTCAATTGGAATATTAAGTGTTATATGCTGCTCTTTAAGACCTTCTGCCTGTAGTCCTATTTTTACATGCAGCATTTTAAGTTTCTGATTATCCAGTTTGAAAATGTATGGATATCCAACCTTACTTAATCTCCTGCCGTATTTCTTTGTAATAGTCTGATATGATTTATTAGGATATCTGTGATTGATAACCTTATCATTAAATATCTGTTCGTCAAATTCAAAATCAAAAAAAAGATGGTCTGCATCTTCATATGGAAAATAACATCCAAAATCGAATACAATACAACATTCATCTTCCTTTAGTTTTATCTCATTATTATAAACTTCTCCAAACATACTTACCTCTCTAAATAATTATCTTCCTTAAGCTTTTCATAATACATATCAAGGGCATCTTCAATAATACTTGTTTCTTCCGTATAAGCAGATGAAAATGATGTACCATACTCATCTCTAAAATCATCTAATACATTTAATATTCTTTCCTTATCTATCATAATAATTACCTTTCAAAGTCATTACTATCTTTACAATATGTCTTTTCTCTTTTATTTAACTCAGGATTATCAAATATGTTGCCGATAATTTCATAGTCAACGGCTTTTCTATATTCTTTAAAATCGTTGGTTTTCCAATCACAAATCATTGGCTCCCATTTCCCTATTGGAATGTTGCATGAATTATTTAATACAATATCAAATCTTGCACAAGGTTCATTCCATTTAACAACAAAATAATTTCCATTATGCAGAATATCATTCTCCCAAATCTGTTTTCCATTTTCGTCTTTTAAGCCTGTACAACGGCAAATTGTGTTCGGGTCTATCTCTATAGCATATAAATCCGATGCATAATCAGGGACAATGTAATATTTTTCTTTGCCAGTAAAACCATATCTCACTAATCCGCCTACAACCCATTCTCTATTATCAGTTCTCTTTGCTTTAACTAAATATTTATCTTCCATAATTATCTCCTTTTCTTTACCAAGTCATTACCCAACAATCTTTCGGTTTTGGTGTTTTAGTAATCTTATTTTTTGTTATTCCCTTTAGCTTTATTTCAGCTTCTTTCTTAGTGATGAAAACTGTCTCTCCAAAATCACTATCTATGAATCCATACTTATTACTATCATTATCATAAGCATAGTACCATGTACATTCATTATCATTATTATTTCTTGAAATTTCTAAAGTATCTATTTCTAGTTTAATAGGGAAATTGTCCAATAATTATTTATTATTTTTGAATTATAATTTCTTATTATTGTTTCCAGTAATTCATCTATATCGCATATTTCAATAACTACTTCTGCATTAAGCTCTGATAGTAATAAAAAATACTTAATTTTATCAGCCTGATTTAATTGATTCCACAAACCATCAAGGATAACAAAACGATATCTACTTAAGTCTTCACCATCTTGTTTAGCCCACTCAATAAGTTCAAATATATTTGGATTATAATGAACATTACATTTTAATAATATATTTTCATTGATGTCTATTATGTGTGATTGTATTGTAGCTATAGCATCTTGTCTGTATTTTAAAAATATCTCTGGAAATGCCTTTTCGTAAGCAACTGTATAATCACTTATTGCTTCTGGATAACATATAATATTTATTTTCTTATCTTCTTTTATACTTGATAAAATGTTAAATGACTTTCCAGAACCACTTCTTCCAATTACAATTCTATGTAATTTCTGATATTTATTTTTCATAATTCTTATGTTTCCTCCTCTTTAATCTTAATTACATTTATCATTTGCTTCTTCCTGTTCTAAAGCTTCAATAAAACCTGTAATTAGACAGTTATATAGTACATATTCATTCATAGAAATAATCAGGTCAAATCCATATCCATCATTATCAATACACAGTTCTAAATAACGCAATGCAGTGTTATAATTATGATTTACAATATTTAATAAAGTCTGTTTTGCACAAAAAGCTTGTCTCGTTGATAAAAACTGGTCTAATTTATCAGAACAATTATATGTATCAATAAGTTTAAGACATCTTTTGAGTGCATTAACAATTTCTTTATTTGTAAATTGTCTGCATCCATCAGCATACTTTCCATTTATTAGCAGTTTACTCATTAATGTACGCCCTGTAATAAGAGGATGTTTATCTGTTGAATCAGGCTTTAAATACTCTCTTCTCATTGTGCCTGAATATTTACCGCCTATGGTTATTCCATTTTTTGCTTTTCTACTATTTCTAAATAGCTTCATATTTATAATTTCCTTTCTTAATCGTGCAAAATTTTGACCTTACATCCTATATTTTTATATTCTTCAATGGAAATATCACTTAAATATAGGTGGCAATCAAAATTATATTTTCCGCCAATCACATGACAAAATTTAAGATGTCTTAACATTTATTCTCCTTTCTAAAATGGATGCTTTTTCCCCTGCCACACTGGGTAATAATTTCCTTTATCATCTGCAACCCAATAACCTGCGTTCCAAGTATCGGTTAATGGGTCGTAGACTTTTCTACCTTTAATCATCGTTATTCTCCTATATCAATAATTTCTTTGCATTCAACAATTTCAAAATCTCTATCCCAAGAAGAACAACCGCTTTCAGCCTGTTTTGCTGTTCTGTATGTTTTAATTGCCGTATCTTTCAATTCATCAACTTTGACAAAATGAAATTCTCTTGATAAACCGCACCATATTTCAGTGCGATTTCGTCTCATAACGACATATCTTGTCCTTTCTATTCTCAAAACGGACATTCATCTCCTTTCCTTAAAACCCATTCCTATTCTGCTTCTGACTTAAGCCATTCAAATATACATTTCTTACACATTCCAACATTATCCGCATAAGGACATGCATCTATATGCATAACTTCAAGGCAGCTATCAAATAATGTATCGGCTAACTCTTCATCCGACATATTCCTTATTCTATCAGCGTTGGTGGGTACTTTATGGTCTGGTATTCCACTCGTACACCCAATAAGGCTAGGTAATTCGATATGGTCTAAACAGTTATTGACATTGTTACACTCGTCACATTTCATTCTGATTACCTCTCAATTCTTTCAGTTTCTTCTTTGTATTTGTAGCTGATTATTTTTACATTTAATTATTATTTACATACCTCTTTGTAAAATTCAGTCATCTATTTTAAGAATGCTACATATTATGCTGTCAATACAGGCGCTTTCGCTAGAATATCATACGCATCTGGTGTCCAGTCAGAGTTTCCGTAATCGCAGCTTCGAGTTTCTTCGAGATTGCCGTATCTGGCTGTATCGTGCATTCTTCTGTGCTTTGCCTGTGATAATATACCTTCACGGTTTAATCGCATAAACGTCTTATCCAAATCCGAAGGTTTGCACTTAAGAACTTTTGCAATTTCTTCTTTTGTAATGCATGGATATCTGCCGTGTGATTCATCAATTGGTATTTGTTTGTTGATATAATCTATTGTAAAGTCATATAGGTATTTATCATTATATGATTTGCGTGATTTAAGTGGCTTGTGTGTCTGATTATTATCAAACTTAGCCATTTCTGATTTCCAAAAGTCTAAATCAACCATGAGTTCATATATTTTCTGGTCGTTTTGATGAGCCTTGCGATCAGTGCGTTTTAAGACTTTGATTTTATCAGATATTCTTGCAATTTCATGTTTTACTTCTAACTGATATTCGTTATTATAGATTTTTGGCATACGTACTTCAAATTGTGCTTTGTCTAAAGACTGATTGTATGTGTATAATATGCTACATTCTCTCATATATATTGATTCCTTTCGTTTTTATTTTAAAAATTAGGCTGTGCCGAAGCGCAGCCTGTTAATTACCATGTACATGTCTTAAATGTTTTATGGCTGTCCTGAGCTTCTGTTTCAGATGGACGTGAACTGTATAATGTTACTCTATCGAATGGTATTTCACCCTTTCCGTCGGTGAACATGATATAGCGTTCGTTCTTATAACGCTTGTAACCGGCTATAACTCTATAACCGTCGTATTTTTCGTCTTTATGATATACAGGTTCATTTACATAAGCGTCAATGTCTTCCCAGTTTAATTTCTTGATATTTGTGTTTGATTCCATAATTAATTCTCCTTTTTATTGTTTAATCTGTTTAATAGTTCAGTATGGTGTTGATGAAAGTAAGAGTATTTTCTAAATTTTGCCTTTCGCAATTATTCCGTCTTTAGTTTTAAATATTTCTAATGACTGGAGTTTAAATCTTGCGTGTTGTGCGTTATTTTGTTTTATGTCTGTTTCTACAATAAGTTCTTTATTGGCTGTCATGTCTACGACTTTTCCTGATATTATTTGGTTTGTGAATGGGTCATTAAAGACTATAGTGCCCGGAAAATTTATACGTATTGTGTTGTTTTTCATAATGATTTTCCTTTCAAGTTTTTAATTTCAGAGTTAGGTGTGCTAGTCAAGCACGCCCAACTCTTTAGCTCTTTCTGTATAAGCTCTTATGGCACATTCGTCAGTATATTCTTCACAACGGCAGGTATTATAGTCAAGTGCAAACTGGACAAGACCTTTTATGTCAGGCATCATGGCTTTGTATTCAGCAACCTGTTTGTCATCTTTTTCATGAACACCTTTGATTGCATCATCTTTAGTTTTGTATGCGTTTTTCCATGTTGCGCCAGATGAACCGGTGAAGCTCTTATCGTCATGGCTTACACCATCAAGATATACACCTTCGTCTGAAATCTTCGTTACAATTCCATATGTTATTCTGTCAGTCCAGCTTTCCTGAAACCATATTTTATCTCCAATTCTTACTTCGTTTTTGTTCATCATAAGCTACTCCTTTATCAAATATGGTTTTCCTTTTGCATCATACTTTAATGTAAGCATCAATCTTTCTGTCTTACCTGTAGCCGAATTTTCCAATAATGCATATACCTTTGATGACTGTGCATCTTTAAATGTCATTTTCCTTAACTTATTAAATAATGTATACCAAGTCATATTTTGTCTCCTTTAATGTTAAAATTGATGGTTAATCGTTTTTATTTCAATATATCCCTGTTTATATAAAATAAATAACGGCTCAAATGTATTTAATCCAACTTCTAACCAATATGCACAAGGAATATTAAATTCAATATATATTCTTGCATCATACAGACTTACAGTAATATTAAGATATAACTCTTTATTATCATCTGATAATATTTTTTTATATATATAATCGCCATCATTATCTTTTAAAAATCCGTAATTTGGAGCTTCTCTTATAAAATCAACCAGTTTATCTTTCTTTATAAAAATTCCAATATTTTCATCAAACATATAGTACTCCTTTGTTTTATTAGCTATTATATTCTTTTAACCATCTGCATTCGGTTTGTTGACATCTTTCTTCACTTGACAGGTGCATATGTTCACATCTATTCCCATCACATCTGCACATTTCTTTATATGCCTCATAAAATGGACATTCCTGCTCAAATACAGGCATTTCGTCTATCAAAATCTTCATACTGTGTCCTTTCTTATAAATTTATGAAATAAAAAATGACGAAAACGATTCTTTATATTAAAAATCTGTACAATATATGGCTAATTCCTTTACTTATTGAATAACAGTCGTTCCACTATGTGAAAACCAGTAACCTACTTCTCCATTTTCCCATTTATCATAGAAGGCTCTTGGAAATGAAATATCCATCTCTTTTATAAAATGTTTTTCTATATATTCCTTTGATAGTTCATTTAATCTTGGATTTCTTAATAAATACTCTTTAAGAGAAGTCTTTATTCTTTCTCTTAACCAGTCATAATCATCTGCTGTTACTTTATAATCAATGTTAGGATTAAGAATACAATTACTCTTTTCCTGTGCATTTTCATATGCTTTGATACATGACCACGACATCTCTTCTTTATCAAGCTGCACAGATAAATCATATAAGATATTCATATTGAATCTCTTAAGATAATTTTCAACTAATTCCTGATAATCATTGTCGTTAAAATTAATTTTTATGATCATATTTTTATATCCTTTCTTTTTTATCTCCTTTTTAATTTAATATTTAATAACAATATGACAGAATATTTTTTTTCTTTTTTTACATAAAATTAACTGAGCAAATACAAACGTAATTACTCAGTTAATAAAAATATTTTTTTATAATAACATTAACTAATTCTTAACATCCGCCGTACCTTACTACTACTCATAACTGACTTTTGTTGAGTGGAGTTTTCTTATTTAATTACAATAATTACATATATTCAACTCTCTTGTACTTTCATATATATATCTATATTAGTAGAGTCTGTTAATGCAACATCATACCAAAGTAATGATATATTAGAGCCAGAAAATCCCAGATGTTCTATTCTTAAAACATTTTCTTCAGCTTCCAGATTTTCTAACTCATCTATTGTTAATATGTGTTTGTCTAATTCTTTTATTTCATCTAATGACATATCTGTTCGCCTTTCTTTGTATTACATTTTTTTGATATTAAATTTAGCAATGCTTCCTGTAAAAGCTTTGATAAATTTACGTTATTTTTTGCTGCATATGAATTCAAATATTCTGGAATAGTAACATTTTTCCTAACTGATTTATTTCCATGGTCTTTTGCATACTGATCAATATTTAATACAAGTAAACTAATGATTTTTTTTGAATTTATTAGCTCTGGTTCTTTAAATGGGAATAATTGTTGTGGAACATTATTTCCATTTTCAAGTTCATCAATTATCCAGCCACACGCAGCATCTTTACCCATTTCTATTGCATCAGCCATATCTTTGCCCTCAGAAATGCACCCTGGCAAGTCCGGGATTTCTATTGTGTACCCCTCTTTTTCTATACAAGGAGTTAATATTGCAGGATATACTAATTTCATGATATTTATCAATCGCTGAATCCCCTTACCTTAAGATAAGGGGAAGAGCGACTTCTCCTTTCTACTCATGTTATTTTAAAGTTCTTTTTATGCGTATAGATTGTGCTTTAAGCTGGTTCTATATTAACTTTAAAATGTTTTACTTAAGCTTCAATTATCTCCCATGTCCATACTTTATCATCACAATCTGAAATATATGCTGTATTTTCACCTAAATAATCAAAACTTAACATACACCACCGCTCAGCATCGTCCATATTTTCTAAATGGCGTTCCTTCTTATAATATGAGCAGCAAATTTCATACATATTATTTGCTTCTTCTCTCAAATACTTTAAAGCGTCTTCTTTATTTGTAAATTCTTTTAAATCCTTGACACCTAAATTATGCACCTCATAACAAATAACAATAAACTTTTTCATATATTATTCTCCTTTATTTTTTTGATAATTTATATATGACAGAAAAAAAAAGAGAAAAGCTATTCGCTCTTCTCTTTTAAATGATATATTTTATATTTTTATTTTTCGCTAACAATGGATTATTTATCTATTAGGTATATTCCCTAAAAGATTATCAACTTCTTTTTGATAACATTCTTTGCATAAGGCCTTATATTTGTCCTCAGCACCAATTTCCACCTGTTCTCCCGATAATACAAATTTGTTATCTTTAAATCTTGCATTTGCAACTGCTCGTTTGCCGCATTTACATATACTTTTGATTTCCTGAATAGAATCTGCAAGTTCAATTAATCTTTTGCTGCCAGGAAACAACTCCCGCTTAAAATCTGTTAAAAGCCCATAACACATGACAACCATCTTAAATGATAAATTAAATAATTCATCTACCTGCATTGGAGTAAGAAATTGTGCTTCATCAACCATAATAACAGTATTGTTTATATTCTTATTATCAGTCTTACATTTTTCCTCAATTATTTTAACAATAGATTCATCTGGTGAAATACCAATACACTCTGATTCAAGGCCAACTCTCGATTTAACCTTAATGCTTCTGGTATCAGTATCAGGCTTTAAAAGTATAACATAGAAATCCTGCGATTCGTAATTATACTTTGCCATTAACAGGTTAGCTGTCTTTGCACTATTCATTGTTCCAAATTTAAAATATAATCCACTCATAATTTTCTCCTTTTTATTGTTTTCTTGAGAGTAATATGACGGAAAAATAATAGCAATCCAAATAGATATGCTGTACATTTGTATAATCTTAATATATTTTTTGTTATATCTTTTTAAATAACTTCTTGATTTTATCAATGTCTTTTTTAGTTAAACCATCGCAGTAATTGACAAAATATAAGTGTTTATCATTGCAATTTTCAAACAATGAATGGTCATCATCCAATATTATATAATGTTTGACATTATTCCTGCTTATATAATAATTTATCTCTTGCTGCCTTGTCTTGTTTGCAGTTATTGGTGTTATTCCATTAATTCTTAGATTTATTCTTCTCAATTTATCTGTTAAAGGCTTGAAAATTTTTTCATTGCTTTCCTGGTATCCGGTTCTCCATGTAGAGGTCAGGATTATCTTTAATAAACAATTATATTGTTCCCTTAAATCCATTAATAGTTTAACAAAATTATTAAGACATGTTTCATTGAATGTAAATTTATTGGTCCAATCAGATTTTCTGTTTAATACCCCGTCTATATCCAAGAAAATACACAATTCATTTATATTTGACATTTATTAATTTCCTTTCCAAATATATTCTGTTATAGAATATGACAGAAATTTTCAATAAATATTTTACACGATTATTGTACCTTATTAATGTTAATATTGAAAGATATTAAAAAAATCGGTAAGAATAATTCCTACCGATTCTTTATGAATGTTTAATTATCATTCATACAGTCTGATATGATTTATTAGGATATCTGTGATTGATAACCTTATCATTAAATATTTGTTCATCAAATTTCTCTTTTATTTAACTCAGGATTATCAAATATGTTACCAATAACTTCACAATATTCTATATCTTTTGAATAAGCAATCATCTCAATAATAGGGGATACGCATACATTTCCATCAGGCTTTGTAATTTCTACAGACCAACCGCCATCTTCATATTGAATACGCCCAGTATATGCTTCTGAATTAGCATAAGCGTCATAATCTGTATAGAATGGTTTATGAATAATATCATTCTCCCAAATCAGATTATCATTCTTATCTTTCAAGCCTATGTTTCGGCAGATTGTAGATGGGTCTATTTCAATAGCATATAAATCAGAAGCGTAGCTTGGAACTATATAATATTTTTCTTTTCCTGTATACCCATATTTTACAATATAGCCAACAAGCCAATCTCCATTGTCAATCCTCTTTGCTTTGGATAAGTATTTATCTTCCATAATTATCTCCTTTTCTTTACCTAGCCATTACCCAATCATCTTTCGGCTTTGATGTTTTATTAATCTTATTTTCTGTTATTTCCTTTTTTTAGTTGTATTCTTAATACAATCTTCTACATAGTCATCAAATGATGTACCAACTAATGCTTCGAACATTGCCTTTACGGATTCCTTGTCAGTTGTATTCTTGTATATACCAAATATTTCTTCTGCAATGCCTGAGATTTCAGTTTCTCTATTATTCAGATAATCTTCAAGAATTGTGTCTGCATCTCTTATTACGCCATTTGGAGTACTTAAAGTTAATTCCTTTGCCTTATCAACTGCTGCCTCTGAATCTAAATTATAATTACAATTTTTACTAACTATACCTCTTGAATTGTTATTTTCTTTTTCACTTAAGCCATTAACATCTTTTGATTTATACGCTTCTGTAATAAGATTGCGTATATCAACTTCAGTAGTATTGAATTTCTTGATACATTCTTTCTGTATCATTTTTAATTCTTGACTGCTAAAAGCATTTGTACATTCTACATCACAAACGCTAGATCTGTAATAGACTTTATCAGTTGCATTCAAAAATATGCCTGAAATAAATATATCTGTGAAAAATACGCCTGTGTAATTATTATCTATTGCCTTTAGCTTAATTTTAAGAACTTCCGGAATAAAGTTTTCATTCAAAAAACATCTTAAATAATTCCCGGCATTATTATCTTTAATGAATTCAATATGTATTATTGAGTCTAAAGTATCATCTTCCTGAGGTAATTTTGTATTTTCAATATTTTTTTTAGCACTATTAACCTTTGAATGCAGCTTGTTTTTATTTTCTTCATATTCTTTTACAAATTTTATACATTCCAAATAAATGTTATTATTTGTGAAAAGAGCCGGTAAATAAAAAACACAATCATTTGATGATACATAAAATAACCATTGAGGTTCTGACAAAAGGATATATTTATTTATTGCACCATTCTTTTTCATTGAAAGAGCAGTATAAAATATACCTGTATAATCAGTATCCATTGATCTGAAAAATGATACATATGATGCATCAATTGTTTCAGGCTTAAAATATACCTTAAATGTATATTTATCATTGTGTTTAGTTAATGCTATGTTGTTAATAACCATATTTTCCATTATTTCTTCTCCTTTAAATTTATTTATCTTATATATGACAGAAAAAAAACTGACTAAAAAATAGTCAGTTTTAATTGTTTATCAAATTTTTAAATATTACTTTTACTTAGTTGTGATACCCTTAAGTTCAATGCCGTTTTCAATGTTTTCTGCTAAACACAATATAAGGTCATCCAGAACATTATTTCTAACTTCCTCTGTAACATCTTCGTTATGTCTGTTAACACGATAACTCCAAGGCTTTGTTGGATCATACTTAATTGTGTAATTGCTGTGTTCCATTTTAATTTCTTTTATCATAATATAAATTTTCCTTTCTTGTGTAAAATATAGTTTTTCTATAAATTATTTTGTGAACTACTCCTACTTTGTTTTACTTAGAAGCCGAAGCTTCTTGCTTCTTCTGATTTTAACTGCAAAACTTCTTCAATTACTTTATTTGCTTCAGCAAGCTCTTCCTTTGTAAAGTCATCGATATCTCATAGATTTTTCTCCTTTAATTTTATTTACTTGATATATGACAGAAAAAAAACTGACTAAAAAATAGTCAGTTTTAATTGTTTATCAAATTTTTAAATATTACTTTTACTTAGTTGTGATACCCGCTATTCCAATGCACAAACCGAGCACAAAGTGAAGAACAAGCATTATTAAAGTCCCTAAGATTGAACATATCATGCCGATAAGACAATATAAGTTCATTCCATCAATTTCCTGTTCATCAACCTCTGCATGTGAAGTCTGTCTCATGTCAATTTCGTTATAATTTTTCATAAATATATTTCCTTTCTATGTAAAGATTTGAAGATAGTCACATAGAATGGAGAATAGATTGTCATATATTGTAAAATCCAGTCTTTTTTATAAACTTAATCCAAATACAATACGTACATTTTGACAATTGGCATCGACTGAACGCATATAAGGAATAATTTCAGTATAAAATTCACAAGCGATTTCCGAATGCTTGCAATCTTCCTCAAAATAGTATACTTCCTTATCCCAGTCAAAATTTTGTATTTCCTCTAACGATAAGTATGACGTAAAAGCTAAATCTTCTAACCAAAATGCAGTTTCTTTATCTATATCTAAAGGTAAACCTTTACATTCGCAAATCACGGAAAATTCATTAAAATCGTTCTTGTTATAACCACACAAAATATGAAATAAACCATTATTTCTATCAATCGGAACCATATTATGGCTCCATTTAGAGTTTTTCACCAGATTCCATTTGTTTATCGCAGGATTCTTGTGTTCTATAAACATCCAGATATCAGCACCCATCAATCACTTCTCCTTTCTTTCATTATCTGTTCTGGATTTTGCTTCATGGTATCCATGTACATCCGAAAAGCTCTTTCAGCAGCAACTGTCTTGGTTTGTCCGAGACTTTCACAGAATTGCTCAAATTCCTCATGTAGTGTTCTGTCGAGATATAAGTTCAAACAACGTCCATCTTTCTTTGGTCTAGGCATCGTATTCCACATCCTTTTCATCATTGATAACTTTTTGTATGGCATTTATTTCATCTAATAAAGACCAATGCTTTTTTTCAGTAAATATATCATAATTATCCCACATATCAGTTATACTTGATTGCCACCCAATCGCAACACAAGTTTTATCATTCAAAAGGCTAGATAAAATACCAGTTTCTTCTAATAGATTTGATTCATTTTCAAAAGACTTAAATGCATCAATCACTAAAGGAATATCTTCTTTCTTTACTAATACATAATCATAAGTAGACCCGAGAATAATTCGTTCATTCATTGTAAGTCGTTCATCTTCAAAAAGCTCCCAAAGCTTCTGTTGTTCCACACAATCACTGTGAACATTAAAATATTCCAAATCTAAATATTTTTTTGCAAAATAATTCCATATAACTTGATAGTGTCTGGATGCATTTTGAACTTTTCCTGCTAATTCATGGGTTTTATCTTCTTTAAACTTTATAATTTCTATATAACTCATAGTAAGACCTCCTTGCTTGTATATAGTATATTACAACGCATAATTCGTTGTAAATCAACTATAGTCATTATTTTCGTTAATGTAATAGTCTATTTGTTCACATGTACCTTCATTGTAAGATGATACAGTATAGTTTTTATCTAATTCTTTGTCATAACTGGTCTCCTTTTGTTTTTAATTATCTATTATACGTTAACATTTTCGCCTCTAAAGCATTCTCCACAATATTCCCAGATATCTTCAGCAATACGCTTAAATGTTGCATATGTTGCTTTATATATGCTTTCATCATTTATTTTATGTGCTGCAGGTTCGCCAATCTGAGAACAATCACTTCTCATACATACAGGAGGCATCATGTTCATGAAATCGTTCACTATTTCTTCAGTAAAATAATCTCCAATTTCACATGCAGCAAGACTAACAAAATGTTCTTTATCAATTACTTCTTTTCCATTATATGTTTTGCATTTGCTTAAAGGAACTCCTTCATATTCCACTTCCTCAATGAATAATTCATTATTGAACCATTCATATGATTCATAATGCTTCTTATATGATTCAGCCATTTTATGAGTTGGAAAAATTTGTGGATTACCTGCAGAAATTCTGCTGTCTCCAATATAATAAACAACTTCATATCCCTTAAGCTTTGTCCATCCAGGAATATCTGTTTCAATTACAAAACCACTGTCTATATAACTGCACGGTACATAATTGCCAAATATGTGTCCGTTTTCATATGTTGCTAATGTTGCATGTTCTTCTTTTCTTGGTACTATCTGTAATATAAACTGTTTTCCATTGTCTGCCTTATATTCGTTTTTAATTTTAATCATTAAATGTTCTCCTTTAAATTAAATAGGCAGCTAGAAAAATTAATTACTAACTGCCTTATGATTATGAATTGTGTTGTTTAAAATTCTATAGTTGCATCTTCTGAAATATAGTCGCACATATAACCTTCAGTTTCTAAATGTTCACATGCTACATCAATAATGCTATCAGTATCATATTCTCCATAATTTTCCTTCTTGTATTTTTCAATAGCATTTTTCGTTCTCTGAATCACTCCATTCGTTAATTCCTGTTTACCTTCAACCTGAACCATGGATTCCACATTTGTACCGCAACCATCGATATTTATATCAATGAATTTAATAATCTGCTTCATAAGTATATGTATCCTTTTTATTTAAGTTTAATCATTATTTTTAAGTGGGCAATTTTTTTTATTACAATATTCATATCCGCCATTTGCCCCAGGATTGCATCCACATAAATTAGGAAACATCATATATCCACAATTTCCATTCCTTGTTTTGATAACATCATCTTGTACATCAAAATCATTAAAATCTATTTCCATTCATATTATCCTTTCTAAAGAAATTCGATTTACTTGAAATATTAGTCTCATCAATTTTCTATTTCCACGAGAACAGTGTATTCAATTCCATTATGTTCAAAGTTCCATTCGCCGTCATATGTACAATCTGGTTCTGTGCATGTCAGTTCGAATCCATTATGGAATAATACACCTTCTGTATATGGAGCTTCTTCTTCGCAAATTACTAACTTAATATCTGCTTCAATTCCGTTTGGAAATTTTGCGGTGTGCGTAATTGTTTCGTCTCGCTTATATCCATATTTCTGATAAATTTCATCTCCTGTAAGATTAAGTAAATCGTTAATTAGTTTGTACCATAAAATTTTCTCCAATCAATATCCGTTATTATAAAGAATTTCAGATATATTTCTCTGTGCCGTTTCAGCGTTGACTGCTTTATAATAATCTGTTGTAACATCTGTAATAATTCCTGTATCATAATCCCTTAACACATAGACTTTCTCTTTTGTATCAAGATTTTCTGCTACATCATAGTTGCTATTACAAAAAGCCGGCAAACAACTCATAACTAAATTATTTGATTTAATAATTTCATTTCTTATATTTTGATATTTCATTCCGACTTTTATAGATGATAATTTAAACATAGTTTTCTCCAATCTTATCAAGAAATCTTAGATTTATTTTCGTCCTATCAAATGTAATGCTTTATCACAATCTTTTTCATTGAATACTACAATATCCGTATTATCTCCTGACATATCATCTGGACACCATTCAATGTCACTTGATTCTATAATGTTAATTTCTCTTTTTGTAAGATTTTCAATAATATATTCGTTCATCGTTTTCTTTCCTTTACACATTATTTTCACTATCAGTTAGAATTAATGGATACTCACCAAAACTTTCTTCTGGATGATTTTTCATATAGCACTCAGCTTCTTTTGGTGTTTTGAACCCATAAATTTCTTTATGGATACCATCTTTGTTATAATAATCTAGTCTATACATATTTATCTCCTTATAGTAAATGCGAATTTCAAATACTCATTGTTTCATCTATATAGTCATTTATACCTTCAAAATAATCTTCGTTTGGCTGTTCCTGATGAATAAAATCATACAAACACTGTTCTTCATAAGCTGCCTTTTGTGTTTCTTCAAGAATAATTTCATCTGTAGTATCATAGTTATTGGACATAGTATTATCTCCTTTAAAATTTTGAGAGGTGCTGTATTATTGTTCTTTTTTCGCATATCTCAAATATGGTTAATCTTTACAATATGACTGTTCTCGTTCTATAAATTCCTTACAATAAGATTTAAGTTCTTCTGAAGACATTCCTTCTATCTCAGCTACATAACATTCTTCATCATAATTTAAGAATATTTCATACCAATTGCTTTCTTCTATCTGAATTCTTTCATCATTATAGGCTTCACTACTTTTGAATAATTCCTGTAATTCTTTTGGCATATCTGAGAAGTGTCTATATCTTTCATTGTTAAAATAAACAGTCACATATCCTCTAACTTCAATTTCAACCTTATCATCATCTTTAACATATTCACAGATACTTGTTCCGCTGTCAAAACACATACTATCAGGAATAGTAATATTTTCTATGTTCATTTTAAAATTATTCATATTTGCTCTCCTTTTGTTTTCTGTTTATTATAGTAGTGTAAAATTTATACTATGGATTATTATATTTCCCATATTTTTCCAATCTTATCAAGAAATCTTAGTTTCCTTTGTTACAATGCTAATCTTTTAATTTCATAAATTAAAGATGCATTATAATCAGCAGTATTGTAGCTTATTATTTCTGATTCTGACCTATCTTTATTATAAAGTCTTTCTCTTTCTTTTCTGATAGAATTTTCAAGTAACTCTAATTTATATTTTAATTCATCATGTTCCTTTTCTGTTAAAATATACTTAATATCCTTTGTCATAATAACCTCCTAATGAAATGCGAATTTCTTACACCTCAATAACTTCCCAAGTCCATTCATATTCTCCATCGTAAGATGAAAGATATGCTGAACCATCATCACTTATTGTAAAATCAATCGAATCCTTATCTTCTTCGCTTGCATTATTTATTTCCTCGTTATAAGTATTCTGTGCATCTTTTTCGAGAAATGCATAAGCATCATCCTCATTATCGAATGCATCATGACTTGCAATTTCCTTTTTGTGTACTGCATAACAAATTACTACATACTTTTTCATACAACATTCTCCTTTATAATTTTGATATTTTTATATGATAGAATAAATTTAGTTTGATCTGCTTTTTTCCAATTCCTCAATAGCATACTTGATAATTATTTTTCTTTCTTCATTATTAAGGATGTCTGAATTAATTGGATCATCAGTGGTTCCTTCTTCATCCCAAACTGCAAGATATATATTGTCTACATCATTTGTTCCAGAATTGAAGTGTACAAAGCACATAACATATTCACTTTTTGTTTTTATATTTGCTTCTAATTTTTCAATTCCTTTATGGTTAATTTCAAATTCAACGCAGTCAATCATCTTTTCTTTTTTATCGTTTGTATATGGTGTGTTCGGTCTTAACCATTTTAAACCAACCATACTGCCTGCCATACCAACACCTAAAATGCTTTCTCGTGTAATATCCATTATAATTTTCTCCAATTTATATTTTTTCTTTCTAAGGACACCTTATTTGTCCAATATCCTAAGTTCTGTTATTAACTGATTGATATGAGCAGTATGAATATCATCAAGTCCTGCATATATAACAGGGTTTCCACTTCTCCATTCTACAATCTGTGAATCAACTGGAATACTGTTCATATAGTCCCTATTCTTTCCATAAATTCTACCATCATACTTTTTGATAGCTGCTATTGTAGCGAATACTTCTTCTGTTTTCTTGATACCAAACTTATGAATTATGTCACACATAGTTCCTTCAGGCGGTGCAATTTCCCTTGTTTCATTGTATATTTTCACAATTTCTTTCCATGCTTCTGCTATTTCATTTGCATTCATCATAATATTTTCTCCTTTATTTTTTTTAATAATTTATATATGACAGAAATTAAAAAATAGCCGACTGAATTTTCAGCCAGCTATGTAAATTATTATGCCTATTAATATATTCTATTACTCTGTGAGTGAACTACCCATTGATTTTTATTAGCGATAATGATATTATATTGTTAGTGACTTTGCATCATACATTTTATGTGTCTGCTTACAGTATGCGGCAGATAGCTAATAAGCTGTTGATGCGATATCATCTACGGTAACTTAAAATGATGTAAAATAGAGAGGATCTTAAGTGTATCCTCTCTATTTATTTCTATGCTATGAATTGATTTTATTTAATCAGATATTTCAACAGCATGTTTCCAGTAATCAAAAGTCTTATCTCCTATTATATCTTCATGATCCTGATATAGTTTCTTTAATGCATCAAATAATTCCTTCGCATAATTCTCCATACCACATAATGTAAGACATTTAAGTATCCTTGTAAGTCTCTTGTAATTATGATTGAAAGGTGTCAGCCAGACTTTGCTTCTTTCATCAAAATTATCTGATGGTATTAAGCTTACTTCTTCTAATGAAGGTTTATATTCAAATCCATAAAATCTTAATATTCTTAAATACATTAATCGTAAATTAATTCTGGCTCTTTCTCCAGTTTCACTCTTAATCCATTCAATTTCCTCGTCTGTTAATACAGGCGCTTTAGGATTATATTCACTTGGCTCCTGCAGAGGAAATGCATATTGAATCCATGAATGGCTGTTTTCTAATTGATCATCTGAAAACTCAGTAAATCTTATGATTGTGCCACAGCAATTTTCTTCCCCAGACAAAAAAGCTGCACATGGTCCTGGGTAATCTGTATTTTCATTAATGGTATGATTATTGGAGTTATTTGGGGGATTATTAATGGCCTTGCTGTTACTCTTAAATAAATTTTTAAAATAATTGAGCATATATTATTCTCCTTGTTAAGTCATTATTTTTCTGTTATTAATATGACAGACAACAATGTGAAAACTCATATGAAAAAAAATGAATTTATGTAGATATTTATTTAAAAATAAAGTATTATTAAATTAATTTCATATTTAAAGGGATATTATTCAAGATAACGCCATTTATTTTGAATTTATCATAATAAAATTCTAGGAGGATATAATATGAGGGTAAAGAAAAAAATATTAACTTTTTCTTTAACATTGATATCTTGTATATGCATGATGTCAACATTTGTGTTTGCAGGTCCTACTTCTCAAGATGGACTGGAAGTAACTTTAACTACTGACAAATCAGAGTACAATGTTGGGGAAGAAGTAGAAGCAACTTTAACTGTAAAAAATACAAATAATTTTGCAGTAAACGATATAACTTTGGAAAATATAATGCCAAAAGGTTATAGGTTAGTGAATGATTCATCGGTTACAAAACAAGTAAAAACATTAAATATCAATGAATCTATATCTTTGGCGACAATATATGAATCAGAAGATACAGTTAAAAATTATGAAAATAATTTAGATAATTCAGAAGTCAAAAATGATAATGAACAAAAAAACATTGAGGATAATGAGTCTACAAAAATAAAGGCTCCATTAACTGGAGATAAAAACCATATTATTTTATTCATAGTGTTAATGTTAATTATAACAATAATTGCTATAATGATAATAAAAAACAAAAAAAATATAAAAAGAATGTTTTCGTTATTTTTATGTTTAGTAATAATTAGTTCAACCGGAATTATACCTAACAAGGTAAATGCTGCTGAAAATGAAATAAAAAAAATAACTATTAAAGAAACAATTAAAATTGGCGATCAGCAATTAGAAATAATTGCAACTGTTAAATACGATTCATCTAATATCATTATTGATACAGATAATGATATTATTTCAGATGAATTTGAAAAATTATTAGGAACTGACCCTACTTTAGATGATACAGATGGCGATGGATTGTTTGATTATAATGAAATTTTTATTACTGGTTCTGATCCAGTAGAAACTGATACTGATGGAAATGGGATAAATGATGGCCAAGAAGATTTTGATTCTGACGGAATTATAAATATAGATGAAATTAAATTAGGTACTGACCCTAATAAAGCAGACAGTGATGGTGACGGGCTTAATGATTATGATGAAGTATACATATATAATACTAATCCTATAGAATCTGATACTGATGGAGATACAATATTAGATGGGGATGAAATTTTGTTAGGATTAAATCCGTTAACATCATATACAGATGGGATAAATTTAGATAGCAAAAGACTTTTTGAACAAGAGCTTCAGGAAAATTGTATTGAAGATTCTTTAAAAGAAGAAAATGATTTTATTCCAATTATAACTGGAAATGTTTCAGGAAATATTAACAAACATGTTGAAATAAAAGAAGCTAATATTTCAGCACTTGATAATACTCGTATTGTTATTGGAAAACAAATTGATATTAAAACTGATTATGAAAAAGGAACTGATTTAAGGTTATCTTTTGAAAATAAAAATAATATCAATCGTTTCGATTTTTACATGATTTGTAAATATACTGATGGAGAAATTTCTCCATGCGATACTATTTCAGAAGAAAATAATATTTGGACAACTGTGGAAGAAGGAACATATTTTGTTGTTGATGCTGAAGCATTACTTTCAACTTTAAATATTCCTATAAAAAAATACAAAAATGCTTCTTATAATATCGGAAAAGAAAATGATGAAATTGTATTAAATCAATTGAGTTTAGTAAAACAAGTTGGACAAATTTATGGGCAAGCTGATATTGTTTTTGCAATTGATACTACAGGATCAATGTCTGGAGCTATAAATAATGTTGTTTCAAATATTGATAGTTTTGTAGATACATTACAATCAGATTATTCAGTTAATGCAAACTTTGCTTTAATTGATTATAAAGATATTACTTGTGGTGAAAATACCATTTTAATACAAAATGATTCAAGCGCATGGTTTGATGATATTACAAGTTTTAAATCAAAGATAAATGAATTGGTTGTAAATGGTGGTGAAGATGAGCCTGAAACACCTATTGATGCTCTTGCAATGGCTCAAAAATTAAACTTTCGTCCAAATGCTAATAAGTTTATTATTTTAGTAACAGATGCAAATTATAAAAATGACAATAATTATAATATTTCATCTATGGATGAAATGGTAAATATTTTAAAAGATTCTGGAATTACTACTTCTGTAATTTCAGCTAATTCATATGAATCGTATTATCATAATCTTTATACAAAGACAAATGGTGTATTTGGAAATATATATGGAGATTTTAAATCAACGCTTCTAAAATTAGCTGATAATATTGGAGAGATTGTAAATGATGGTTCATGGGTTCTTTTAAGTGATTATCAATTTATTAAATTAAAGCAACCACTTGGTGAAGAAGGTGGAGACTCTGATGGTGATAATATTTTAGATGTTGATGAATTAGGTGAAAAGAAAGTAAGCGATGTAACACCGTATATTAATTGGGTATTAAAAAATTATAATATTCCCGAAGGAATGTATGATGATCCTACTACTGTCAATGTTTATAAATATAAATCAAATCCAATTTTAGTAGATACTGATTTTGATGGTATAACAGATGATAAAGATTTGGATCCTAAAAATGGAAATTTTACAGGTAAATTGTTAGGCTATTATGATATTTCTAATGCAAATTATACTATGGATTATAGAGACTTTTTTAATTCAAATACAAAATATAGTGAAAATTTATGTTCAAGTTCATTGATATTTGCAAACACAATTTACAATGATTGCGGTTTTTCTTATAATATAAATGAAAATAAAGAAATAACTGATATTAATAAGTTGATGGAATATCATGGATTTGAATCTGTAGCAGACTATCAACTTGCAAATGGATATAATAAAAACGGAATATCTATGCCTGCATATAAAGATGATAATGTTTCAGAAATTGGTATTGGATATCATACCGTTAATTATAAAGGTAAAACAAAAACTATTTTAGGTGTTATTATTAGAGGAACAAATGGAACCATTGAAGAATGGAGTAGTAATTTTGATATGGGTAATCCTGCTGAATGGAAATCTGATTATCATAAAGGTTTTTTGAAAACTGAAGAAAGAATTGAAGATTTTATAAATAGATATATTAATGTATTTCTTTCTGATAAGACGGATTTAGTATATTGGATTACAGGACATTCTAGGGGCGCTGCATTGGCAAATATTTTATCTGCAAAATTAGTAGACAATGGAAATAATGTTTTTGCGTATACTTTTGCTACACCATCAACTACTATTAGCTCTTCAATGAATGATTCTAAATATAATTGTATTTTCAATTTTGCAAATACAAGTGATTTTGTTACCTATGTACCACTTAAAGAATGGAATTTTGGACGTTTTGGAATTACTAAAAATCTTAGCATAGAAGATGCAAAGCTTGAAGATGAATGGTGTAGTCAAACTGGCGTAAGCAAATACAATGCTATGAATAAGAATGCAATTACTTTGGCTACTAATAGAATTGCTAAATCGTGTAGCAAAACATGGAAGGAAGTATATGATTATGCCGGTTCTCAAAATATTAATGATAATCAATATAATTGTATTTCTAATAGAGCAAAAAAATACTGTAAATTTGATAAAAGAAATAGTATTTTCGGTAAACATATTGGATATAAAATATATCCTTCAACAGCATTTGCTTTTCAATTAGGTGCAGAAATGCTTGGAGGAAATGATAAGGAAAAAGAAAATGTCAAGGCAATTTTACCGGAATTTTGGAATAGTAAATACTTTGGCGTAATACTTTTGTTCCTTGGTGATACTATTATACACCATAAGTCATTTAATAATATGGAATTAAATGAATCTCTTGTCGGTGATGGCCATGCTCCAGCTACATATTATATATTAACGCATTAAAAAATATTAATAGGAGGATAATTATGAGAACATATTTAAAAATTTTTTCAATTACTGCCGGAATTCAAATATTTGGCTTTTTAATATGTTATTTACTTGATTTTATATTTAAAATTAAATCATCAAGTACTATTTTCCCTTTGTATATTGGAATTTTTTTTATATTAATTTCTATGATATTAGGGATTATTCTTCCTATTTGCTGGTGTAGTACTTTATTAAAGAAAGTAATAACTATTTTACTTCTGCCAACAAATTATACTCCTTTATTATGTATTTTATTTGTTATAAAATTTATTACTAATCTAGGAAATATTTTAAATAATCTTCCAGTTAATTTTGGATAACATATACTTTCTTAATATTTACTCAATTTAATTTAAATATAATATTAAAAATAGGGTAGGTTATTTCCTATCCTATTTTTGCTTAAATTATAGTTTTTATTTGTATAATAATTTTTATGTTGATTTATACTTTTTTAAATTGAATAATAAGAATAATTAAAAAATAAAAAAATTAAATAAAATCATTACTTTCTTTCTACATCTTGCAACTCGTCTTTAAGCATCCAGAAATCATTTTCACTTATAATTCCATTTGTCCAAAGACTCTTTGTGCTTACATATATCTTATCAAATGCAAGCAACATTGTAATACAATTACTAGAACTGTTGTTTTTTAGATATTGTTGCCTTGCCTGAAGAAAATCATTTAATTCTTCTATATACTGTTCATCATTAAATTTAGCATAATACGATTTTAGTTCTTCATCTTTCATGGTCATCTCCTGTTTGATAGTCATATTTATTATATTTACTGCATTTTATTTAAAGAAAATATTATATTACAATATTTGTAGTTATATCGTAAATTATTATATTTCTTAAGGTTATTATTGTGCATTTTCTATGATTCCCGTGTCTAATATTGTGAAATTACATCTATGTACATATAACTTTTTATCGTCTATGACTATTTTTGTTGTCTTAGGCAGTTTACCTGCAAGTTTCCATTGAATATCATCTCCCACAAATGCGCCAACATTATACCCATCTTGTGACTGTATTAATACTATTTTATTACCCTTCTGCCCCGCAGCTTTCTGATTAGCCCACCAGTCTTTTAATCCTGTATATTTAGTTGCATCTGTTGTACCATTAATTGCTGAATCCACAGAATTATTTTCTTTGTCTGCGTCATTATTTCCTGAGACTGTTGCCTTATCTGTTAAATTAGCAATATCAATTTCTTTAGGTATGCCAATCATATTAAGTCTTGTATCTTTAAATAAAATTGTGCTACCACAGGATTCAATACTTTTATCATCTACATTAACTGTAACAATTGAACTGGTTTCGTAATATGATGTCCAACTTCCTGATGTATTGTATCCCCACTGTATTACTCTATTAGGCTTAATCTCAAATTGTTTACCTTCAAAATTAAGAAAATTGTTCCCCTGATTGTCATACATCATGGCAAGATATGTAATATCTTCGTTCTGATCTTCATTTGTCTGGCCTAAATTGACTGACTGCGATGGCATTTCACAGGCTGCAAGTGTGAACACTGTAAATATAGTTAATAACAACATTGTAATTTTCTTTTTCATAAATAATAATAATCTCCTTTATACTTTGTATATGTAGTTTTGTTATTCTCTTATAAGTGTAGGTATTTCTCCTCTGATTGATGTTTTTCTGTACATTCTGACTCTTAATTTACGAATAGCTTTGACTTCAATCTGTCTTACTCTTTCTCTTGTTACTCCAAGTGCTTTTCCTGTTTCTTCTAATGTAAGATCATCTTCGTATCTGCTTTTGATTACATACATTTCTTTTTCTGTCAGACAATCTTTTACACATTTCTCTACAATCTGTTTTAAATTGCGTGTAACCATTATGTCTTCTATTTCAGGACTGCTATCGTCTTTTATTAATTCATATAATGACATATTAGTGTCTTCAGAATCTTCGGTAATTTTGTCCAATGATAGAGGTATTCTGTACATTGTTAAAAAATATCGTAATTCTTTTTCATCCCAGTTGTTTTCCTTACATTTATCTTTAATTGATTTACTTCCTGTCGGATCACATGAAAAATATTTCATATACGCAGATTGAATATTAACTGGAATTCTTATTAAATTATCAAAGTTTCGTATTTTATGCATTATTGCCTGGTCTATATAATAAAGAGCATATGTAAGAAAAGTATTATCCCTGCTTAAATCATATCTTATGGCTGCCTGATATAATCCAATTGCTGCTTCCTGGAATAAATCTTCAGGTGTAAGATATTTGGTACGCTTACTAAAATAATTTACTCTTTTGTTAATTATTCTTATATTATTTTTTATCAGTTCTTCCCAAGCTTCTTTATTACCTGTTTGTATTTGTTTTATTAATTCAATGTTTATTGTGTTATAATCTTTCATGGTTAAAGACCTTTCTTACTTCAATTTATACTTTAAAATTCCTGTGTTTTATTTTTAATATGACAGAAAATATAATCTTCTTTTTGACACAAAAAATTGGTTTATCCTAATAAACCATAGGTTTGTAACTTCAAGCTTTGGATTTTTGTCGATTTTATTTGATATTATAAAAAAGATACTCCTAAGAGTAATGTTATTGCCCTTAAGAGTACCTTTTCTTGTATATAATTATTAAATTTTAAGTCTTTTAAGTGCTTCTGTTGCAAGACTGCTCCTTACACTATCTGAAGCATTAAACATAATTTGCGCACATTTAGGACTGCCTTTCATCATTTCTGCAGCATATATAAGACCGTTATTGCATTTATCAAGCTTTGGATTATCTATTTGTGTAGGATCCCCACAAATAACTAGCTTGGTTCCTTTTCCAACTCTTGTTATGATATCCCGCATCTGACTTCTGGAAGCATTTTGTGCCTCATCTACAATAAGAAAACTTCCTGTTATGCTTCTTCCACGCATATACGCAAGTGGACATACTGCAACTGTTCCTGTTGCAAAATAATCATCTATCTGCATCTGGATATTTTCATTGGATTCATCTGAATCTTTTCCTCGTATAAGGCTTTCCAAATTGTCATAAAATGGTGCAAGCAATGGACGCATTTTATCTTCCATTTCTCCAGGTAAATATCCAAAATCATCATCTAAGGTTATATTATTTCGAGAAATAAGCACTTTATTGTAAACTCCGGCATTTGTCTGATCAAGTCCTGCTGCAAGTGAAAGGAATGTCTTTGCTGTTCCTGCTGCTCCTGATAAAATAACTAAAGGAATTTCATCTACTGGAGCCATAAGTGCTGTTAATGCAAATCGCTGTGAAGTATTCTTTGGAGTAATACCATATGGTGTGATTTCATCCGGTATTTTACATAAGCATTTCTTTCCTGCGACAGTTTTATGTATTGTAAGTACTGTGGCCGTTCCTGATTTTAATGTGATAAATTCATTTTCGAATAATGAATTAAAAAATTCAGATAAATCTTTATCTTTTATTAAAGAAATATCATACATTTTTTCAGCATAAATGCTATTAATTATAGAATATGGTATTTCAATAGTTGTTTTTCCTGTATATTTTTCTTCTGATGATAAATGGTCATTCTTATAGCTTTCTACATTAACATCACATACTCTTGCATTAACTCTCATACTTACATCATTTGTTACAAGTATATAAGTATCGTTTGAATTAACTGACATAAGTGTTTTTACTGTGGAAATTATTCTGTTATCAGGAACATTAATATCATATCCATTTGGAATATTTGTAGGATCTATACCATCAGGTTCTAATATTAATCTTCCACCATTATCTAAGACAAATATATTGCTGCTGTCAGCATCATTATCTGTCATTATTTTTCTATATTACGGATAGATTCTCTTGCATTATATCCGGTTTCTCCTGGAGCTGTTTTTAGTTTATCAAGTTCTTGCAGAGTTGTTCCTGTAATTATAACATTGTTGTCTTCAAATCCATAAACTGCATTTGGTGATGAAATTAGTATGTTTGTATCCAAAATGTAATTTTTAACCATAAAATAGCCTCCTTTTAATAATATAATTAATTACGTTCATATATGGACAAATGTGTTCATCCTGCATTCTCTAACCAATAGATTTTTGAATACTTCCATAGAAGCTTACATTTTCTAGCATTAACTTTTTTACAGTGTTTTGTTGAACTTTGGAAATTAATTGCTTTTTGCTCAGGATACAGTGCTGTTACATATCCTTTATAAGTTTCTCCATTTCTAAAGGTATACTCAACTAAATCTCTATGCTTAATTCCTAAAACATTATCTGTCTTAGCTTTACTTTGTCTTCGCATAGGCTTGATAGTCCATTCTTTAATATTACATGTATCAGGCTGTAAGTCTGTAATACAAATAGCATCATTAGAATGTGATTTCTCAATACTCCAATCAATGCGTTTATTAGCAGTATTGCCGCCATTTGTTAGATATAGCATTCCTAAATTCGATAATTCTTCTCTAAGCCATTTCTTACCAATCATTGCATGTTGTGCGTAATTAAGCCTCTTACTATCAGAAGACTTTAATAAGCCGAAATATCTACTCATATATAATTCTTCTTTGCCTTCTGTTTTCTGATGGCAGTTTTCACATAATGTAATTAAGTTATCTAAAGTATTAGGACCATTTAATCGTCTTGGTTTAATGTGATGAACTTCCAATCTACAATTAGATTTTCCACACTCTTTGCATCTACAATTATCTCTTAAAATAACCGCTTTACGAATATTCTCATCTAATCTGTTAGACCTTTGATATTGCCAACTATAAGATTTATAACCATCTGTTAATGCTCTGATATCAATAGCAACATCTTCTAACCAATAATTCGTTATATTTATCCATTTATTAAGACGATTTATAACTCTTATTATAGCTTGTCGTTTCTGTAAAATACTTGGAGCAATTCGCCCTTCTCTTTTAGAAGAGAAACGGTTATTAAATCTTGCGGGTCTATATCTTTTGTGATAACGGTGATAACGTCTATATCCACGTCTAACATCCATAAGATGTTTCACATCATTACGCTGTTCAATGATTCCTTTAAAAACTACTTTGTTTCGTGTCTGACATTTTTGTACTAATGCAATACCTACATGAAGACTGCCGTCATCTATTCCACAACGAATTTCATCTTTACAGATTTCTTTGTCTGGAATTTTCTTTTTAAGCTGTATTACCATTGGATATTTACTAACTAATGTTGCTCGTTTCTTACGAATAAGAAACCATGCTTTCTGTTTTTTTGTTGGTGCTAATTTTTTGCCATTAGCATCCAATACAAAAACATAACTTGTCATTTCTGACACCTTCCTTTCGGAGAATTTCTCTTCTTGCCAATGTCAAATAGAGGGCATGTGTTTCCCTGTTATCAATGCAGGACATTAGCATTGTTTCTTGGTTGGCACTCACAGAACTTCAGACTGAAGATTACATCTAAAGGTGTGTTTTTACCTTACTATCTAACGTAGTTCATATCTGCAACATATCTTTCAATAGTAGCAGTCACTTAGGCTCGAAACCTATTGTTAAGCCATAGATAAGAGACTTAATGTGTCCACTCTTGTCTATGTTTGTTTACATATTTCTATGTTTTTGGTTGCTTAACAATTAGTCCTCGTCTTATGAAATTTATTTTTTATTACACATATAATATGACAGAAAAATCCGGCAGCTTTTAAACTACCGGATTTGAATTACAAGTATTAAATTGATAATAGTATTTAGTATTAAAAAATGATTAAGACTCAGATCTCAAAAACGCAGATAGAATAAGTTTACAATCATACTTATCGTTAACCAGATTCTCTACTATTCCATCATAAGGTCTGGCAACATAATCTATATGGAATCCGTCATAACAGCCATATGCATATAATTCATTTGTATTATATGCATTTAAACAAATATCTTCTACAGATTCCGTACCATAGTCCCAAATATCCTCTCTTGCATTAGATTTTACATTATCTCTATCCTCACTTACTAATTTATACAGATACTCTTTCACATCTTTTTCTGTGCCTCTCACAATTTTGCTGTAAGTCGAATTATCCATTTCAGATCCACCTACACTAATGATCCATATCTTAATACTTTCTTTTTCTATTTCTCTTTTAATATTTGGCATTATATTTCTCCTTTAAATGAACTACTTACAACCAACTTTTGTCGGTTGTAGTTTCTATGTTGCATGTTTTTAATATGTAAGTAACTTTCTTAAATCCCATTGATTTAAAGTGCTATACTCAATCCTTTGTTTCTGTCATACTGATATAACTCATCAGACAAGAAGATTCCTTCTTTTCTGGCTGCACCTTCTATATTGGCTTTCTTTATTATATTTGCAAGGTTTAATAAATCATTTCTGTCTTTTATATTCATCTGTTCTTTTGGAAGAATGAAAAATTCCTCTGTACTGCTTGGAAGTATCCAATAATCATCCTGGATTCTGTTTGCTATATCGTTTAATGCTTTTCCTGAGGCAAATAATGCAGGAGTTTTTATACTATTACTTACTACTGCATACATAGGAATATCCGGACAAGGAATTCCTATATTCTCAAGTATGTCTTTAAATTCTACGATATGATATTCTGCATTCTCAGTATTCTCAACTGCTGCAATAAGAAGTTCTTCTCTGCTTATACCTAGCTTATCACACATATCTTTAGTTATAGGTATTTGTGAACTGGCATTGTTGTATAATTTAGGCAGAAAAGTAATATTTCCTCTTGTTATTGAATACATGCCATATTCGTTATAAATAGAGTTTCCTTTTACATTTTCTTTGTTCGCTGGATACAATACTACACTCTTTAATATATTATTTTTGTCTACTGTATCACCTATTATATCCTGAAACCTATTTCCAAGTTTTTCTGCGTTAATACATCTGAGCAGCTTATTAAATATATAGTCAATACTTATTCCTTTAACATAATCACTATATATACTGTCAAAATTACAATTAATAAATGTAGATCTGCCAGAATCAAGTTTTAATCTGAATGAGTTTTCTTTGCTTATATCTACTGCACAAATATCATTGAATCTTTTTAAAAATCTTACTGCTATCATACCTAAAAAATCTTTTTTATTTAACATAAACTAAAATTCTCCTTTATTTTTATTTATAGTGTATATATGACAGAAAAAAACGGATCAGTTAATTCTCAATAACCTTGAGTTAATGCTGATCCGTTAAAATGATTGATATTTAGTTGTTATGTTGTATTTATCTTACTTTGCAATAATCTGATGTAGTGAGATTTCTGGCTGTTATCCAGTCCTTTACAAATTGATTTATATGTGGCTCACATTCTTTAACTTTTGTATCTATAATATTTGAATTACCATATCCGTGTATCTGCTCTATTACACCTTTATTGCTTAATTCAACAGTAAATAATGGCTTATCTAATGCCGTATTCTTACGAATAAAAAAGATATTTGTCTGATGTGCTGCTACTTTATTAACATATCCTCCTACACAATGGGCAAGTGCAGATCCTTCTACAGATAAATCTGCAGGTGTTTCTGGGTATATAACTGTGTATTCTTTATCAGAATATGTGTATTTATTCCATACATTTTTAAGCTTATCCCATTTATTTATTGCTTCCTCCATTTCTTTTTCGTGAGTTTTTTTATAAATTTCCTGCATATAATAATTGTAAACCGGATAAATGTCATCATGAAGTATCTTAATATCATTTATATTGGATATTTTTATGTCCTGTTTGGTGCCTGATTCTTGCATTATTAAGTATGCCATGTTAATAACGGGATAATAATCGCTTATATAGTTGCTTGCATATATATAATTTGAAAAATCATTCTGCAAGTAACAGTTGTCATATAATATTTCAAACATCCGGTTCTTTATTGCTGCAATAAGCGAATTTACTGATGTTAATAAACAATAACCTGTTAACATTTTTTCAATTAATCTTATGTCTGGCGTATTTTTAATTAATATAGCTGCTTTACTGTCATGATAATAATTTCTATAATTGTTATTTATCATTTCTTTTGTAGCTTTGGTAAGTAATGGTTTTCCTTTATATTCTCTTATAATTAAATCAATTTTTATACCAAATTTTTCTCTGTCTAATTCAGGGAATGGTATTGATGGATTATAAAAATTGCTTTTTAATACTTGCTTATAAAATGGAACATATTCACACCAATACATATCAATTTCAGCAAGATAATTAATTATGGTTTTAAATGAATTAATATCCATGGATCTTATATCTGTGCTTCCAACAATTCTTTTTACAGGGCCTATATATCTGTAGGCAGTATATTTGCTGGTAATAAATAAATTGTTCTTAGTATGCTGTTTATCATATTCTTTTTCAAGTTCCTCTTTTCTATAATTAATTACGCCGTTTAATTCATGCATATATGAAAGCTGTTCATTATTTAACCCAAGAATTGCATTTGCTGAAGAACCTTTATTAATAATACCAATCTCATTTTCAAATGCTGTATTAAATGGAACAGATATACTATAAGTCTGAAAATGTAAATGTTCATTTATGTATTCATTGATCTGATTATAAGACAACAATTTTTCTATATCAGGGTTCTTAAGCATTTCTACAAAAAGCCAGCCTCCTAGTTCTCCTTTATATTTTCTTGCAGCTTTGAAAATGTACTTAAATGGCAGTTTATTTATTACATTTACATCTGCATTTCTTATATATGCGTTAATACATTCTTTTTTTAATGACTTTGCCAACCATTTACCAGTATTAGTTTTCTTACATGCATATAATTTCCCGTTTTCAATATAAACCCTTATTATTTCCTTAGTGTAATCATCTTTATGTTCATATACTCTTATACAGGAAACAGATGTATCACCTTCAATAGCTTCAATATCTAAATAATTGTTTGAAGAATTTGAATCTTCAATATTATTACAATCAGATTTGTTATATACATATTTTTTAAATGGCATATTCAAGAACTTTTCAATTTGTGCCTGAGACTTTGTATTTCGTATTAATGGTTCCTTATATGTAAGCAGATATCCTAATTGCCAGAAATGTTCCATTAAATTATATGTTAATCCTGAAGTACTATATACAAGCCATCCCATTTCTTTTACTGCTTTTGTAAATTTTCTTTGGTTATATTCCAGATAAGTTTCACATAGTATCTGTTTGCGTAATAATCCGTTTATAATACTTGCATTATTTTTATCTGGATTATTTACTGCTGTACAGCGTTCGCCATAAAAATTATATAATTCTTTATTTTCATCCACATAATAACATTCATTTATAACTGGTATTCTTATTTCGTTCTGTTCCTTTACTGTTGTAGTATTAATAGTTATTCCATACAATATTAAATATTTTTTATTCTCTATTGTTACAGTATTAAAATCATAGTAATGTCTTGTAGAACAGTTCCCTGAAGCCAATGACATATTGTCTGTATGCTTTGCATAAGCTTCATCATCAATATCAGAAATTTTTATATACTTTAATATCACTAAATATCTTTTATTTTTTGTTACAGGTATTTCATTGAATGTGTTATAATTGTCTCCTGTTGTGAAATTATGAAAACTATAAACATTTTTCCCGTTCACTTTTTTCTTCTGATCCATTATTATAACTAAATCTGAATAAACTGGATTTTTTTTAATCTCCTCTTCTATTAACATGTGTGTTTCTATCATAATATTTCTCCTTTAAAATTTTGATAGAAAAAATATGACAGAAAAATTATTTTCAAAATAAAAAAACTCCCAGTTATTATCCGGGAGTTTAATTGAATATTAAGTTATTTAAAATATTACTAGAAAGCAATTTGAAAAGGATCGTCAATTAACATATCTAAATCAGCTTGTTGAAAATCTCTGTTTCCATATGCATATTTTATTACATTATTATCTTCAGACATATTTTCATAATCATCTGTGGTTACATTTAATTTGTGATTTTCTTTCCATACCTTTATACTCTTACATGCATTACCATGTAAATAACAATTATGATAGCCTTTAACCTGATTGATTGATTTGGCATCTGATGATAATTCAATGCAGCCAACATAATTATCCCCCTGCTTTAAGCCTGCAATTAAACATGCTCTATTAATTGCTTTATTTCTATATGCTGTTCCTACACAGATTCCTAACTGCTGTCCTATTTTAATCATTTCATCTGTATCTTTTACAAGAGTTACCTCAAATGAATCATTATCAATATTAATTGTATCATTAAGAAGTTTATCTGTTTTACTGTATTTACTTTCTAAATTAATATTAATAATTTTAATCTTTTTTGAGATAAAAATAAGCTCATCATGCATTTCTTTTAATGTCAATTTATATATTGATTTACCATTCCGTGCAATCAATTCATTTTCATTTAAAATGTTTTCTGCTTCTTCAAGCATTTCAAATGTATCTATAATAGCTGAATTACTAAGCTTAGTATTTATTAAATCTCTTGCAAAAATATTTTCACTTTTTTTACTTATCATTGTGTGGAAATGATTTATAATGCAATTTTCTAATTCTTCAATATTAAACGAATTTTTTGATTCGTAAAATTTATTATAAATATTCTTTATATAATTTATGTCTTTGAATCCGCATTCAGTTAAAACTTTATAAACATACAAATATAATGGATTTTTCATAAATAATTTTACGTTTCCTTTTGTCATAGGACATTTATTTCTTTTAAATATCTTAATTAAGAAATCTGGATCATCCTTATCAGGTACTTTACATTTATTAATTATAAACTTTAATATATCTGGACTCATAATAAGGTTATAATCATGCTCGATGTATTTTAATGGCGTATATAAATCCATATAATGTTCAGCTAATTCGATTGGGAAACTATTAATTAATATATCAAATAATTCTTTATATTCATATGTCCCTGTATGATTATATTTTCTATGATATGTGCATATTTTAGTGAATTCTTCAATAAATTCCGGCGTTTTTTTAGATATATACTTTAAAAATTCTTTTTTATTTACTCTATAAATCTTAGAATTTTCTGTTTGTAATAGCCCCATTACTATTTCTGGTATCTGCTGTGATTTATTATATGGATTAACACATTTCCTTGCTATCATATTATGAAACTCATCTATATCTTCTTCTGTTATGCAATCTTTTACTCTTAAATATCTTGTCAGACTCGGATTGTATGTAGTATATATTTGAATTATGTCACGTACCGGTACACTTGTATCATCATCAAGATATATGCCTGATGCAGCTAAGTATAATTTTTTTATTGCTTTTTTAATATTTTTATTTTCAGTTTTTAATATTCTATCAATAAAACTTAATAATTTTTCAGAATACTTTTTTATGCAAGATAACTGTATACAATTATCCTTGAATAAAAGAAAATTAATTATGTCATATAAAGAACTTGGATACCATGTATCAATAAATTTTAATGTAATATTTCTTATTTTATTATTGTCAAAATATAACACTCTTCTTTTTGATAAATCAAATGAAATTGTTTCATATCTATTTGTTTTCTTTGCTCTTTTATTTACATATCCGACATATTTAATAATATTTGTTCTTAGCCTGATTATTTGCTTGTCAGGATTATAACTGATAACTATAGCATTTAAAACTTCCCCAATATGGACTCCTTTACTATATGAGCTTAAATTAACATGAGTATAATCACTTAAATTTAAATTTGCGCTTTTATTGCAATCACACGGTTCATTCCTTGGATTAATTTTATTACATTTCGGACATATATAAAAATCATTATTTATAAATACATAATTATGTTTATCTTCTGGATTATCTTTGTTTTCATAATTCCATATTATCTCTCTTTCTATCATATTGTTTCTCCTTTAAAATTTTGATAGAAAAAATATGACAGAAAAAAAGGCGAAAGATTTTATCCTTCACCCCATTTATTATATATGAATTATTTCTTTAATCATTAATTTTTACAAAGGCATATTCACCTTCTGTCCCTATTATATCTTTATTAATATAATCTATTGTATTTACTCCCTGAAAGTCCAATGTTAATGTATTATCTGAGCTAATATTAAATTTATACTGAATAATATTATCTGTTATTATGGTATCACCCTTTATTTTATAACTTACAATATTGTCTATTTTTTCTTTCCCATTTGACTTGTCTATAATTATTATTGATTCATCATTTATTTCTATATATTTATTATTGTCTGTTACATTATTCCATAATCCGATTAATTGCTCTGGTGCATTATCATAAATTATTGAATTATCATCATTATTATTACTGTTGTTATCATCTGTATCCTGCATCATCTGTTCTTTGGCCCAGTCTTCTACTCCCTGATTAAACGACTGCTCAAATTTTTTGTTTATTTTATTGCAGCCTTTGCCTGTTAAAAATAGAATAAATAATATAATTGCTATTATAATTATAAATTTAATCCATATTGAATATATTTTATTGTACATAATCTAGCTCCCTTATATGTTGACGACATATGAGATTCTGTAAAGTATGCCATCTTCTATACTAATTTAATGATTTGAGTTTATTTTATTTTCTACATTTTATATATGACAGATGAATTATCTTTTTTTGTTTGACGACATATGGATTTCGTATATTTTAATCACACAAATCATTTTCAAATTTAAAATGTAGACAAAAACAGAGTAAATAAATTAATATAATATTTCTACTAATTTAATGTTTAAATGCTTGATGATACCATTTTTGATACCAATTTTCTATGCAAATTTATAGGTTTTTATAGTTATTTATGGATTGATTTTTGGATTAAAAAAAATGATTATATGCTGAATACCGCATAATTACTGATGTTTAGATAAATACTTACTTTACACGACATATGTCTAAATCACATACAAATAATATCATCCCTCCACCAAAAAATCAAAATAAAATAAAACAAAAACCAAAATAATTAAGAAAAGCTTCCTGACTGAACTCAGTTCACATTTGCTTTTTATGTCGAAAGTCCGTATAATGTATTTATATTTATATTGAAGGAGTTAATATGGAACAGTATTCTAGGCGATTTATAGAAGAGCTTGCCAAGCATATCAACCCAACGATTCTAGAATTTTTCAATAAAAAGAAAAATCTGATGAACTTTCCTACTGATAATGCTGCAGAGCTTATAGACGAAACATTGATGGAGTATCTTGAAGGTAAAACGAGCCGTGAAGATTTAATGCCTATTATTAACAAGATTAAAAAGTCGCGTCTTCAGAAACGCGCCAGATGGTATAAGGCATACAACAATGACATTGATAATATGAATCTTGATGATCCCAAACATCCTCTCGCCAGTTTTATTTCTCTGGCCAGATCATTAAGACCTGACGAGTATGCCAAGCTTTATGGAGATAAAGAACTTGATGATATTATCAAAGATAAAAAAGAAGCTGCTAATAAATGGAAGAACGATTCCGGAAGTCTTCTGATTGATTTTCCAGGACTCTACTCTTTCACTAATAATTCAATATATAATTCTCTTAAGAATGATCTAATTATAAGTGCATGGAAGTATATAGAAAGTGAACTTGCTGGTAACATTGATTCCTACCTAAGAATGTATCCTGTTGACCTTGTTGATAAACCATTATTCAGCCCATCTTCTTTTACTCTGATGATGGAAACAGCTTCCAATAATTTGTTAAAGGAAATTATCACAGATGATGATGGAGATGAACTGTTAGAGGTCACTGTTGATAATGGTAAGCTGACACCACCAAAGTCTATGGATACTGATGACCTTAAGCTGGTTAATGCATTTATCTCTAATATTAACATGCAGGAGTTCTCTAAGGAGAAATCTGTTATTGTTGATCTTAATACTCTGGGTAAAGAGGTTGTAGATTATCATGTAGGTAAGAACGTTCTTAACAAGATAAGTAATTCCTGCCGTAAACTTGTAGAGTATAACTTCTCTTATGAAGCTGAAGGCAGTAAGATATATTTCAACCTGTTCGATAATATTGTTATTAAAGAAGATGCTGAACGCCCATATGCCATAGCACAATTTGGAGAAATTCTAAGCAACGCAATTATTCAGAAGAAGCTTATCTCCATTACTTCTGCTTCTTATGATGTTCTTGATAATAATCTTTCAAAGATTATATGCTATGCGATAAAGCGTGAACAGATTGCTAATCAGGAAACAAGAGTTAATGAATACAGTTATACATACTTCCAGAAGATTGTAAGATTCAAGTTGAAGAACAAAAAGAAGAATCTGCAGCTTATCCAGGAAAGTCTTCAGGAGTTTGTTGATAACCATATTGCAATAGAAAAGTTTGAATTAAAGAATGGTGTATTTATCATAACTTTCCTGCCGTTGTCTGATGCTGAAATAGAAGATCTTAATTCTGACAATGATAAGAATGACAAAGGACTGTTGATTGACACCCTTGGATAAATGTCTACATTTTCGTATTTAAAAAATTGATGTAGAATACTGAAGGATAATTGATTAATTTCAATTATCCTTTTTTTATTTGCCTCAACCATGCGATTTATTCACATTTTGTCGTTTATTTTTATTTTTTAGTATAGAAAATGTGCTTTACTCCCCTATTTAAGGCATTTTAATAAAAATAAACGAGATAATTGATATTCCCGTGTAACCTGCTTCTAAAAAATGTAGATAAATTTGGAGTAAATCAGTAATACATCACTATCAGAATGTAGATATTTTTGGAGTAATTTAATGAAATGTAGATATTTTTGGAGTAATTTAATTCATTTTTATAAAAAAATCGCCCCAAAACTATGCTTAATGATATATTAACACTACACAAAGAAGTGTTTTTCTACATTTTTTTTTCAAAAAATCATTGTCAATGTCTACATTTTTGGCTTAAATACTAGATATTCGGGATTTATTGTCTTTATATATAAATCAATAACACCCAAATGTAGATAAATTTGGAGTAAAACATACAAAATATGTAATTTGAAGTCTACAAAAAAAAATCACAAGAAATTTCGTAGATAAAAACGGAGTAAAACAAGTATCTTTTTAAAAAATGTAGATAAATTCAGAGTAAAATAATATGAAAATAAATATAATGTGGACAAAAATGGAGTAAAAAGGCAAATTTGATTTTAGCCCCAAATACTGTTAAATTATGGGCTAAAAGGGGGTGAAATGTTTGGATAATTTTGCGAATATTGGCAAAGCAGCTATAATCCAGTCTTTAGGTATTCAGAAGAATTACACAGAAGTAATTGAAACTACTGTAGATGCCATTGATTATAGTATTACAGCTTGTTCAACATGTAAATACAAAGCTATCATCAATACATTTGATGAAAATAGCAAGCCTTATGCTGATGCCTGTGCTTCCTGTGCAAGTTGTCCACATAAGACATTAATCCAGAAGAACGTGTATAAAAAAATCTACCATAATGAAAAAAACCGTTATGGTTACAGACCTATGCTTAAGGCTAATGCCATTAAACTGTTTTTGTTATTGCATTTTTATCACCCTGATAATAACGGAATTGTATATAATCTGGAAGCATGTGAACTTGCGTCTGTTATCGGGTGTAATGTAAGAACTGTATGGAATAATCTTAAGGTACTTGAAGAATATACATATATCTCATATTCAAAGAATGAGTATGGGCTTATTAATGTTATCCTCAATGATTATGAAAATTATTACCTTCCTGCCAATAAAGGTGGGCGAGGTTTTCTTGTCATGTCAAAGGAGTTGCTAACAAAACTTAATTCAACAGATTCCCTGGTATCACTCCGTATCTTTATAAGAGAACTTTTAAGTCTTGATTCTCCTGAATTAAAAGGTGTTGCAAGTGTTGATTACAAGAACATACGCGATATACGTAATACGCTTCCATCTTACTGCAAGCCTTCGGTTATTAAAGCAAAGCTTACGAAAAACTCCGATATATTCAATGTTACATTCAAAGATGATGTTGTCCGGTTCGAGATCGATAAAGCATATATCCCAAAGAACCAGAAAGCTTATGTACATGAGAAATATGTAGGAATCCTGCAGAATTTTATATGGGAATTTAATCAGAATGTTGCTTATGTTAATTCCGGTGAAACTGTTTCTGCAAAATTCAGCTCATTTTTTAATATTAATACTTCAGTTGCTTCTTATAAACTTATGAAGCTCACTGATATTGAAATTGATGATATTGCAAGTCTTTCCTTACACTATTCTTATGAAATTGTGATGAATGCTCTGTCTGTTGTTTATAAAGAATATTATATGTACGAAAAGACTGTAAATAATCTTGCAGGTCTTATGTCAACAATAATACGAGCTCAATTTAATAATCTTAAAAAGGCTGCCTGAAAACAGTCTTTTTTCTGTGTCTTTTTATCCAAACTCTTCATAAATTATATAAAGATTCTTCCTCCCCCCTTACCTGATCTTCGTTTCTTAAGTTAAATATATGTCATTTATTAAAAATTATGATAAAAGTTATTATAAAAAGTGGCAATAATGACTAATATATTAATAATTTATGGAAAAAAAAAGACGATAATTGACTAAAAAAAGACTAAATACTTAAAAAAAACCCTTTTTCTGAAAAAAAAATTCTTATAAAAATACAAAAAGACTTTTTTAAAAAAAATTATATGTTTGATTTAAATAAAAATTCATCTTTTCTGAAAAACATATACGTCTTAATTATCCTCAAAATCAGTAATCATCTGTCTTTCCAGATTTCTCATTTATCAATATATGTTAATTTGTTGATAATATATATATATACATTTATATAAAAAAGACGGATATTAATGCATAAATAGTATTTCATGCATAATATCCGTCAAAAATTAACTTTGTTATTTGACCAAACAACGATTTTTATGATGTCATAATACAAATATGTATCTATATTATAAAAAGTCATATATGGTCATATTAAAGGTTTTCAATTAAATCAACGATTCTGTCCTTTAAAATTTCAACACGTATTTTTAATTCCGTGTCGTTTTTTATGATTGATTTATTATTTTTTAGTACATCAAAATTATTTTCTAATAAACTAAGTGACTGTTCCAGTTTTGCGATCGAATTAATTCTTTTAAGTTCAGAATCGGAGATTGAAGTCTGACGTTGTTCCTTTTCCTTTTGCTGCTGCTTAAGTTTTTCAACCTGAGCTTCCATCTTTGCTTTTTCACGTTCTGCTTTTTCTTTTGCTTGCATTGCAAATTTAACCATCTCGTCTTTATCAGGTCCTTTTTCTGTAGAGTTACTATTGCTTTGAAAATCATTTATTCTTTGTTCCAGTAATTCAATTGTATGTTTCTTATCTTCTATTTCTTTTGTAGCAGAATCAAGCTGCTTTTTATACTGTCTCGCTTCATCTGCTCTTTCTTCAGAAAGTTTCTTAATAGATTGGAACTCAGCATTTTCAATTGTACCGTTTTTCTGAATAATTGAAAGTATTGTCTTCTGAGCATCTTCATCAAGTTTACCAAATTTATCTGCCTGATTAAGATCAATGCCATTAGAATTAAGAAGTTCAGATAATTCTGGAATCAGTTTTTCTGCTGTTGTGTATTTTCTTGCCTGTCGTTCAGATATGTTAAGCTGGCTGGCTATTTCAGCATGAATATTCTTAATTTCACCTTTAAGTTTCTTGGCTTCATAAAGCTCTAATAGTCTGCTTACTTCCCATCGCTTCACTTCCATGCTTGATTCTCTTACATCATGATTTGCAGAGATAAGCATAATCTCTTCGTCAATATCTGATATATCGGATTTCTCTACTTTACAAGGAATTCCTGCAGGAAAGTTATCACGATATTCTTTATCTGTCATCTGGCATATAGCATGGTATCTTCGTTCACCAGATATAAGACGATATTGATCTGTTTCCGCATCATATAAAACTGAAAGGTTATGACGGAGGCCATTAACAAGAATACTTTCTTTAAGTGCTTCTATTCCGTCTTGTGTATACTGTTCATTCTTAGGATTAGGAATAATCTTATCTTTTGGAATATATTTAAAATTGTATTGTGTCTTAGCTTGGATTTCTCTGAGTTTTTCTCCACCATCATTATTAAGTACACCAGATTTTGTTGATCCAGCACTAAAATTTTTCTTAGCCATATTACTTCTCTCCTTTCAGATATCTTGCAAGCTTGCGGTAATGAGCTGTGTCCATAAGTCCAAGATAGTTTACAAGTTCAACGTAATCAAGAGATGCAGGACACTTTTTATCGTATGATAATAATGGTTCAAATGTCGTATTTGATTCATTAACAGCTATACAGTTTCTGATAGATATTGGAAGAAATCTATCACCGAACATATTTTCATAACTCTCATACATCTGTCTGAAAAGAGTTGTTCTTCCTGCCACCCTTGTCATAAAGATACCGGCAAATTCAATACTTAAAGCATATTTATCGTTTAATTCTTCTATAGTATCGAAAAGTGACATAAGACCATCATACGAGAAATTATCTACACAAATTGGAGTAATAATCTTATCACTGGCACACATTGCACATGATGTTAGATATGATTTGAACGGAGAATTATCTATAATTATGTAATCAAACTCGTCCTTAATTAAATTCAAGTTATAGCGTAAATATAATTCAACATTAACCTCTTTCATTTTGTCATATATTTTGTAAATAAGACTGTTAAGTTCTCGTGATGCTGTAAGTATAGAAATGTTTTTATATTCAGTTTCAGTTATGTAGCTCATTACTTCATTTTTATTTTTTTGTTTTTCACAAAACAGACGTTCGTAATCTATATCTGGATTAGCTTCTGCCTGACCATACATTTTCGTTGTATTCATCTGTGGATCAAGGTCAATAAGCAATACTTTGTATTCTGAGATAGCAAGAATCTGTGCTATTGTAATTGCTGATGTTGATTTGCCTACTCCACCCTTTTCATTAATCAAACTAATTACTTCTGTCATAGTTTTTCCTTTCGCATATTAATATAAGTTTATTATACAACATTTTGGTTTCTTTTCAATTGCTTTTAGAAATGTTTTTGAGAAATATTTGAACTGAGTTCATTTTTTGACATAATTATACTTTTTATAATAACTTTGCACTAAGTTCAATAATTAATATATGGATTAATTTTTAAGATAGATATATTATATCCTGAAATTTATGTCTTAATTAATAATTATATAATAAAGATTTATTAAATAAAAAATTATATAAGACAAGATAAGTAAGAACACAAAAGATATTATTAAAACACTTTGAACTGAGTTCAAATTATATTTATAATATAAAAGTGCATAAAATATTATTACTCAATAAAATTTGAACTCAGTTCAAAATATAACTAAATACTGGTATATTAAAAAATTATATAAAAAATGAACTGAGTTCATATTATATATAAACACAAGCAATACAATAGAACATGAGTTCTGTATGTTTCATGTGAAACATTATTACTATATATAGTATTTGAGGGAATCTGTAACCACAATTCTTTATTACATCTCTTGAGTTATTGTAATTGTGACTGTATAATTAACAAAAATATTGAATAAAAAACAGATTAATGAGGTTATTATGGTGTTTAATCATACATACAGAATTGGACTTGAAGATTGCGGGAAAGAAAATGAAGCTACTAACAAAGCAATTCTTACAATTCTTGAGGATATTGCAGGCTTACATTCAGCAACAGTAGGACTTGGACTCAATGAAATTAATAAAACAGGCTGTGCGTGGGTGATTTTGAAATGGCAGGTACAGATTATCAAGCGTCCAGAATATAATGATGAATTAAATGTTTATACATGGTCAACGTCTGCAAATAAGCTTTTTGCTGATAGAGATTTTAAAGTGCTTGATAATAATGGTGAGACAGTTATTATTGCAACTTCACGATGGATATATATGGATATTAACAAAAGAAGACCAGTCAGAATAACCGCTGAAATTATGGATAGGTATGAATCTGAGCCAGAAAGACGTGTGTTTTCAGAAGAAATTACTAAAAATGAGATTCCCGATACAGAATATAAAGAGATTTCGTATAATATTTTAAGAAGAGATGTCGATTATCTTGGACATATGCATAATATAAGTTATCTTGATGCGGCATATGAGATTATGCCAGAAGAATACTTTAATGGTCCACAATTTAACTATATAAGTATCGATTATTGTAAAGAATTATTGAAAAATGACGAAGTAAAAGCACATTTTTATCGAATTGACAACGGATGTATAATATCATTAAATACGGAAAAGATAAATTCAGTAATTACACTGAAATATTAGCGAAAGACAGGTATATAAAACTGCTGGAATCCAGTATATATTAGTTATATTGGGGATTAGCTGCTTTGAAAGGAGTATTTTTATGAGTTTGATTAATAAAGAAAAGGTTTTAAATGGTATAGGAAAGGCTGTAGATGTTACTAACAAAGCAGCAGACAAGGCTTCTTCCTTTGTCAAAGAAAAGGAAATTGACAAGAAAGCTATGAAGGCTGCGAAAACTGCCGAAAAAGGTATCAAAATAGCAGGAAATAAGATTGGAGAGGTTGCTGGAGAAATCGTGGCAGGTTATAAAAGTAAGGCGGGAGGTACTTCTTCAGGTACTTCTTCTACAGGCAGCACAGCACCAGATATCATTGTAGATGCCAAAGATATTAAAGAACATGTAAGTGATGAGGAATAGTAATGCAAAGCGATTTTTCACAGGGAAAAGTCTGGAAAAATGTTATTAATCAGGCAATTCCGCTTATGGTCGCTCAGCTTATACAGATTCTGTATAATGTTGTTGACCGGATATACATTGGGCATCTTCCTGTTATTGGAAGTAATGCTTTAACAGGAATAGGACTGGTTTTTCCTATTACAACACTTGTTGCGGCATTTACTAATCTGTTTTCAACAGGTGGTGTGCCGCTCTTTTCTATGGCAAGAGGAGCAAAAGAAGAAAAGAAAGCGGAACTTATACTAGGACAGGTTGTATCATTGCTTTTTGTTACATCGCTGGCACTTATGGCGTTATGCTATATATTTAAAAGACCAGTACTGTTCCTTTTCGGAGCAAGTGAAGAAACTTATGTATATGCTGACCAGTATCTTAAAATATATCTTCTGGGAACGATATTTTCAGTGTTTTCAACCGGACTTAACGGATTTATTAATGCACAGGGATATCCTAAAAAGGGCATGATGACAGTTATGCTTGGTGCAATTATTAATCTCATTCTTGATCCAGTGTTCATATATGGGCTTCATATGGGAGTTTATGGTGCAGCAATAGCCACAGTAATAAGCCAGGGCGTGTCTTTTATGTGGGTTTTAAGCTTTTTTATGGGAAAGAAAACATTTTACCATATAAAAAAAGAAAATCTGATTCTTAAAGCAGGGATGGTTGGAAAGATTACATCTCTTGGAATATCAGGATTTGTTATGCAGGGAACTAACTGCCTCGTACAGGTTGTATGTAATAAAATGCTGTTTATGTATGGCGGGGATATGTATGTAGGAATTATGACTGTAATTAATTCAGTCAGGGAGATTCTTTCTGTTCCCGGTAGTACGCTTGGAAGTGGTGCACAGCCTGTTCTTGGCTACAATTATGGTGCAAAGCAGTATGAAAGAGTCAGAAAAGCAATTAGGTTCACGGCTGCAATTGGATTTTTATACATGCTCATTGCATGGCTTGCTGTAATTATATTTCCGAAAGAGATTCTGTCGGTATTCACGACTGATAAGGCTATGATAGTTTCAGGAGAACATGCGTTAAAGCTGTATTTTTTTGGATTCTTTTTTATGTCATTCCAATTCGTGGGACAGTCGACATTTACAGCACTTGGCTGTGCAAAGAGGGCGGTATTTTTCTCGATATTCAGGAAAGTAATTATAGTTGTTCCGCTTACAATTATTCTTCCTATGCTTGGACTTGGAGTTGAAGGAGTATTTATTGCTGAGCCCGTATCTAATGCAATAGGTGGTTTGGCAAGCTTTACAACAATGTATTTTACACTTTACAAAAAACTGCCGGAATAGTATTCTAAAGACAATGATAGCAAAGGTGCCATCGCTTCTGTATAGGGAGCGGTGGCTTTTTTAAAATCTTGGAAAGAAGGATAATTTATGGATATATTTGACATAATAGGACCTGTGATGGTTGGTCCGTCAAGCTCACATACAGCAGGTGCTGTCAGAATTGGTTATATTGCAGGAAAACTTATGGGAGAGCCGATTGCAAAAGCAGAAATCCTTCTATATGGATCGTTTCTGGCAACAGGAAAAGGACATGGAACAAGAAAGGCACTTGTTGCCGGACTTCTTGGAATGAAACCGGATGATATGAGAATTCCGGACAGTTTTGAGATTGCCAAGGAGCATGGCATAGAAGTTGTTTTCGGAGAATCAGCATTAAGAGATGCACATCCGAATACAGCCCAGATTTTCCTGACATCTGTAACTGGTAAGAATCTTGAAGTTGTTGGTGAATCACTTGGAGGATCACGAATTAATATTGCTCAGATTGACGGTATATCTACGAATTTTTCAGGTGATTATCCGACACTTGTTGTGCATAACATGGATCAGCCTGGACATGTTGCAGAAGTTACATCAATGCTTGCACACAAATCAGTTAATATTGCTGCCATGCAGTTGTACAGGGCTGGCAGAGGCGGCAATTCAGTTATGGTGCTTGAGTGTGACCAGGAAGTGCCAGAGGAGGGAATTAACTGGTTAAGACATGCAGAAGGTGTTGTCAAGGTGACTTATCTTGGCTTGGAATAATCATAATGCAGAATTTGATTAGCATAATTATTGGTGAAAAATGGAGGATTTATGGCAGAATATCATTCAATCAGTGACCTTGTGAAATTAAGTATTAATAATAAGCAGGAATTATGGCAGGTTGTTCTTACGGGACAAGCACGTGACAAGCTAATGTCTGAAAGAGATGTATTTGCACAGATGAAAAAGATGTATCAGGCTATGAAGAGCGCAGATGAGCAATATGACCAGCAGTTGAGGTCACCAAGTAAAATGGCTGGTGGTGATGGATATAAAATGCGAATTTATAATGAGTCTGGCAGAAATATATGTGGTGATTTTATTGGTGTGGTTATGGAAAAAGCATTAAAGATGGGGGAATCGAATGCATGCATGAAGAGAATTGTAGCAGCACCTACAGCAGGTTCATGTGGTGTTATTCCGGCTGTATTACTGTCTTATGAAAAATGTTTTGGCGTTACAGAAGATGAATGTGTAAAAGCGTTATTAATTGCGGCCGGAATAGGTGCGGTAATTGCTGAAAATGCATCTATTGCAGGAGCAGCAGGTGGCTGTCAGGCAGAGATTGGTTCGGCAAGTGCAATGGCAGCGGCGGGACTGGCTTATATGCAGGGAGCAGATAGTGAAGGATGTGCAAATGCCCTGGCACTTGCTTTAAAGAGTATGCTGGGGCTGACATGTGATCCGGTTTGCGGATTAGTTGAGGTTCCATGTATAAAGAGAAATGTTTCTGGGGCAGTCAATGCAATTACGGCGGCACAGATGACAATGGCGGGTATAAAGAGCGTAATTCCTGCAGATGAGGTTATAGATTCCATGAGAAGGATAGGTAATGACATGCCGGTATGTCTTAAAGAAACAGGTGAAGGTGGACTGGCAATAACACCAACTGCAAAAGTGTATAAGCAAAAGTTAAATAATATTGACAACTAATGTCACAAAAAATGACAAAAAATTGACAAAAAATACTGTTTTTTTAAAAAAAATGGCAAAAAAACTGTTGATTGACAAAAATAATATGCTATAATATAGATGATTGTAAAAGAAATTGAATTTGTTTGAATGAATTTGAATGATTTTACAATTAACATTACACACAGATATAAGGATAACTCCATAATTCCTTATATTTGACTATATTTCTATCCCCTCTACTCATCCCCGGTTCCCCCAGAACCGGGGAAGTTTTTTATGCGCGGATAGCGAGGAGAATATAAAAATGTACTGTAATCATGCTTGCATGAATTGAAACTTTTTTACATGTGGGCATCAGTATATGCTATAATTACACAATATGTTTACATTCAGACAATACCGGCTATGAGTAAATAAATAATCAGAGGATGGAGTTAGTTATGACACGAAAAGAACTTAATGAAATTAAATCACAATATACATTAGAGGACTGTGGAATATTAAGGTTATGCGGATGCTATGTTGATGGTGAGCGAAATAAGATAACACAGTTTAATGAGAATTTTCTTAATCTTCCGGAAGAGGAGAAGCATAAATATTTTGATATATTTAAGAAGACTCTTTCAGGAACACCAGGAAAGAATCTGGTTGATATGAAGTTTAATGTCGATGCGTATGCTGATGAGGGCGCAAGAACATTTTTAATGAATTTAAGAGACAGCGGTCTTAAGGATGACAGACTTCTTAACGAATTCTATGACAGGATTATCAATAATTACAGCTATGTTGGTAATTATCTGATTCTTCTAATTAATCAGGTATATGATATTCCTGCGGTTACTACTGATAATATAGAGATGGATGATGCATCTGATGAGGTTTACAGCTACATTTTATGCAGTATATGTCATGTGAATCTTTCTAAGCCGGGGCTTGGGTATGATGAGGAGGACAATAATTTCCATGATAAGAAGCAGAATCATATGGTAGATGTACCTGATGTGGGATTTCTGTTCCCGGCATTTAATAAGAGAAGTGCAGATGAGGATATGACTCTTTTCTATACTAAAGATGTCAGTGAATTTGAGGACGGGCTTATCGACTGCCTGCTTGACTGTGCGGTTCCGCTTCCTGCAAAGCAGCAGAAGGAAACATTTACATCACTTGTTAATGAGGCACTTGGTGAAGAGGCTGACCTTGAGATTGTGAAGAATATTCATGAAAATCTTGAGCAGATTATAGAAGAGAAGAAGCAGGAAAGTCCGGCACCGGTTATGCTTGATAAAACTGAGATGAAGGATCTGTTGGAAAAAAGTGGTGTTAAAGAGGAAAAGCTTGAGAATTTCGAGGAGCACTTTGAGATGGCTGCCGGTGAACATGGAAAGCTTGTTGCATCAAATGTTTCATCTGGTAAGAAATTTGAAGTGAAAACGCCGGATGTTGTCATAAAGATTAATTCAGATAAGACAGATATTGTGAGTACACAGATAATTGATGGAAGACAGTGCCTTGTAATTCAGATTGACGAGAGACTTGAGGTTAATGGGATTTCAGTTAATCCTGATACAGGTGAGGTTATAGACAGAACCGCTGATGGATATGTAGAATAATGATAATGGAGGATGAGTCTGTATGACATTGAAGAAGTTGCTGCATAATTTCAATGGGCATCTGCACACGGTTAATTCCCACAGAAGGCTGGTGAGAAAATACTGCTTTAAGCTTGGATTATACAGGCAGGGAATGATGCATGATTTGTCAAAATATTCGCCATCGGAGTTCATACCAGGAGTTAAGTACTATCAGGATGGACACAGAAGTCCTAATAATGCACAGCGTGAAGATGAAGGTGTTTCAAAGGCATGGCTGCATCATAAGGGCAGGAATAAACATCATTTTGAATACTGGATAGATTACGATGTCGATGGTAACAGCACTATTCTTGCAGGAATGAAAATGCCTGTGAAATATGTTGCTGAGATGTTTTGCGACAGAGTTGCAGCGAGCAGGATATATAATAAAGACAAGTACAAAGATTCAGATCCATTGGATTACTATATTAAGGGGCTTGGGCATTATATTATGCATCCGGAAACAGATGAGCTTCTTCACAATCTTTTGAAGATGCTTGCTGATAAAGGGGAAGAGTATACATTTGCATATATAAAAGCAAATGTGCTTAAGAAAAAGAAAACAGGCGGATTATAGCAATTTTTTGGTGAAACTTTAATATTTTGACAAGAAAAAGGTTTTTAAAATTGGCGTAATGGTGTATAATTTAAAGAACAATATGAACAAAAGAATGTTCTGGTGAATAATTAAATAAGAGGAAAGGGAGGTCTTATAATGGGGAAAATGCATACTAAGGCCGAAAGAACTGAAAAAGTTGAAGAGATTAAGGCTGAGAATAGGAAGAAGGTAAAAGAGATCAGGGCAAAGAAGAAAGAGCTTGATGCTGAGGTTAAGAAGAAAGCCAGACAGGTTGCCGCTGATAGAAAGAAGAGAAGAGCGGGTATTACATTCAGACTGTTTATGCTTGCTATTGTACCGGTAATTGTTATGGTACTGGGGCTTATTACAACTACAGTATTCAGTCTTAAGTCAGGACTGGAAGAAGAGGCCATGGATGGACTAGAACTGTTAAGTGGGGCAGTACAGAGTTCTTATGAGGATATTAAAGGTAACTATGAATATAAGAACGGTAAATTATTCAAGGGTGGCGAAGAATTGACGATTAAACCGGCGGCTCTTGATATATATGTCAAGAACTCCAAGAATGATGTACAGGTTACACTTACATACGGAACAAAGAGAGTTCTTACAACGCTTACAGACAATAAAGGTGCAAGATTAACGGGAACAGATATGTCTAGTGAAGTATGGGATGTAGTTAAGACTGGAAAGACATATAGAGATACTAATTATAGGGTAGAGGGAAAGAGATACTGTGCAGTATATGTGCCACTAAAGGATAATAACCAGGTTGTAGGATGTGTATTTGCAGGACAGCCTACATCAGATATTACAAACTATATAATGCAGAAGGTTGGAACAATGCTTATAGTTTCTGCAGTAGTACTTATATTAGTAGGAATTGTGGCAACATTTATAGCACAGAGTATTTCAAAGTCGATTAAGAGAGCAAGTGTATCTGTAACGAAAGTTGCCGGAGGAGATCTTACAGTAGAGGTTGATAAGACTGTACTTAAGAGACAGGATGAAATCGGAGACATGGGCAGAGCCCTTGAAACTCTTATAATTAAGTTAAGAGAAATTGTTGGAAGTCTTGCGAAGTCTGCAACAGATCTTGGCGAGTCAGGTAATTCAATTGACTCTATGGCTTCACAGTCAAGTGTTGCTGCAGGAGAAATTAGTACAGCAGTAGAAGAGATATCTAAGGGTGCAGTATCACAGGCAGAAGATATTGAGACAGCAACTAATGAAATTATGACAATGGGTGAACAGATTACTCAGATAGTTAATAATATTGCTGACCTTACAAAGACATCTAAGAACATGGAAGAAGCCGAAAATGCTTCACAGGATACAATGATTGAATTAAGTGATGCAGTACAGAGAACTACTGATGCAGTTGCAAGAATTGCAAAACAGATAGAGACAACTAATGAATCGGTAGATAAGATTGGCAATGCTGCTTCACTTATTGCAGATATTGCAAGTCAGACAAGCCTGTTATCACTGAATGCTTCTATTGAATCTGCAAGAGCAGGAGAAGCAGGAAAAGGATTTGCAGTTGTTGCATCAGAGATTCAGAAGCTTTCATCACAATCTGACAGCACAGCAAGTAAGATTCAGGAGATTATTACAGATCTCCAGAATGATTCGAAAGAAACACTTGAGGTTATGAGAAGTACAGAAGTTCTTGTAAGAGAGCAGTATGAAAAGCTTGCAGCAACTAAGGAAAGATTTAAGGAAGTTGGTAATGGCATTAATGTTTCAAAGCATGGAACAGATGTTATTAAAGGCAATGCCGAAGTATGCGACAGTTCAAGAGTTACCGTTGTTGATGTAATATCTAATCTTTCTGCTATATCAGAAGAGAATGCTGCTTCAACACAGCAGACAACATCTTCTATGCAGGAGCTTAATGCAACTATTAATATTCTTGCAGAAACAGCAGCTAAGGTTAAGGAAGTATCAGACCAGCTTAATGAAGATATGAAGTATTTTAAGATGTAATCAGAATAAAAATACCGGTTAAGTTTGTATATATTAAGAACTTAACCGGTAATTTTTTATGCTTTTTCTAGTACATTTATTAATTCCTTTAGCTGTGCCCGGATTTTCTTACGATTGATATCCGAATAACCAATTTCGTTGGCAATCTTGTAAAGATATTCCTGAAAGTTCTGTACAATCTGCGGGTGATTGAAATCAAAAATCATGCTTGGCAGGGCTGTACGGATAAGTATTGCCTCTGATCCTTCGTTAACAATTATACATATGTTATCATCTGGATCATATTGTATCGGAACAAAGAAATAGTCAGCATGTGTATCCATAATTCTTATAATATTCTGCAGATGCTTTGCATAAGAACGGGGCGTGTAATATACAGCTGTCTGTTGTCTTACAACAGGGAAAATAACCGGAACATGGCCAGCTATAACTTCTTCAGCAGTTGCCAGTGGACATATATCAACATTGCGTAAATCATCAAATACAGTGGATAACTGGTAAGAGGTACGCAGATTTACACCAAGGCTGTCAGGATTATTATTAAGAAACTCTGTTATCAGCTCTTCCGGCATGGCTGCTGGAGGAAGGCTCAATCCCTTCTGGATATGGTTTACATGGGTGTTTAAGATACGGTGGAAACACTTAGAAACATCCTCTGCTGATTCATATATATTCATGGTTGGCCTGCAGTAGGATAAAAAAGTTTTGAATTCGTTTTCTTTAATAGAAATAACTGCAGGTTCGGTTGTCATAACAGTAAATGAATTATCACTTACCGTTGAAAGGCAGTCAGAGTAAACTGCAACATGCGGAGGATAAATTATGCTTATTTTTGAAAACAGATTATCACGCATGCGAGGATAGTAGTAAGATTTCACCCGTCCGGTAATATATGCCGGAACCCAGTAGAAAAACTCTTCAAAAAACTGAGTGGTATTAACAGGAGAAGGGGAAATCTGGCATATAGTATATCCATAATCTATCAATCTGAGCAGAAGCTCCTGTATAGAATTAAGAATTTCTTTATTATCAAATATACTGTAAACATCATCATCAATCCATACATATACTGTACCATGGTCTTCAAGGGTAAGAAGATGGTTGATAAAACTGATAACAGCCTGTTTTTTTCCTTCGGACTTATAAAGAATACTGGTAGCATTGGGAATTACGTCAATGGATTTTATTCCCATAATATTATTAGTGCCTGATGAAGAGATATTTTCATTAAGAATGCCGTCAACCAGTGTATTGGTCTGAGGAAGCTCATCCGCCAGCCACTGGTAAAGCATATCTGAATATTCAGGCAAAGGTCTGGAATGATTGAATCTGCTATAATCAGATGCAAGAGCCAAAGCCTTTCTTTGATAGCTGAGTTTAATTGAAGAGGCAAAATAGTCCGACATTCGTCTTAAAATTTCCTTATTACGAGGACATTTTCTCTTACCACTGCGATACAGGCTTACAGCAGAATTATCGATGCCAACAGCACCAGCCAGAGTTGTGTTATTAGTGTTTGTTATATCCATCAGAAACTTAAATTTGTCATTAAAAGTCATAAGCTCTCCTTATGCAAATGCGTGAACGCCAGAAATAATAAGCGTTGTAAGTGTGCGTGCCATTTCATCAAGAGTAATACCGTCAGGGTTAGTTATCCATTCATAATACGCGGAAATCATTCCGCCAGCGACAAAGTTAGAAATAAGAGGATATTGTTCAGCAGGAACATTCATCTTAATATCCTTGTCTACCAGCTCTTTGAGAAGGGTCTCCTGCAATGCTTTCTGGAGTCTGTTAAAAAGCAGGCTTCCGTTGTCTGAAGCAAAAAGGTCTCTTGCAATATCTGCATCAGACATAATTGTATTAAGAAATGCAAATAAAGTCTGAGGTGAGAACATATTATAATCCTCAGACATAGCGCACAAAAGATCTTTAAGAGATGTTATAAGCTCATTAATTCCTTCATCAAGAACATCATTGACAGTTGAATAATATGTGTAAAATGTTTTTCTGTTAATGTCAGCCTGTGCAGCAAGCTCAGTAACTGTTATTGAATTAAGCTTTTTCTTCTGCATAAGCTCAACAAGTGCTTCGTAAATCGCTTTTTTAGTCTTTAGAATTCTGCGGTCAGCTTTAATTTCATGTGCAGAAGTAAAACTGATTTCTTCAAATTTTGCCATAATAAACTCCTATTAATCAGATTATAAAATATATATAAAATTGTTATGAAAATACTATGAAAAATGTATTTTGCAGTTAACTATATTGTACAACATTTGCAAATGATAGTAAACAAAATACGACAAAATGTTACATAAGTGCCAAAAAGAAATTAATTGACCTTTGAAAATATTTGTTAAAAAACATACAATGCTGATTGGAAACATATTGTATGATATTGGAACGTTTGTGTATTAACTTGTGATTAAATAGTAATACGCGGATAAATGATTTGACAGCAAGAGGTATCAAATGAGAAAGAAAAATGCATTTATTAATGTAACAGCCAGTATGGGGAGAGGTCTTTTATACGCTTACCTGTATATTATGTTCAGACCTAAGATATGTTATCAGAGCAGAAAAGCTAAAGAGGAAATTGAAAAAGGCGGAGTCATATTTATTGGCAATCATGTGGGACATAATGACGGACAGATGTTTTATATGCTGTTTAAGAACAGTGTCCTTATAATAGCCAAAGACTGGGCTGATAAGAAGATTCTAAAGTGGCTTACAAGCGGTGGTAAGTTTATTTCTGTAGACCGCTTTGGAACAGATATTACATGGATAAGAGGAGCATCGGAGCATCTTCGTGCAGGAGATAATATGATAATTTTCCCAGAAGGACATACTTCTAAGACAGGGGTTATGGATGAATTCAAGCCGGGCTTTGCAATGTTGGCAGTTATGTCAAGTGCAAAAATTGTTCCGGTATATAATGACGGAGAATATCATAAGCTGTTTGGGAAGAGACTTAAGCTGTATGTTGGCGAGCCGATGGAACTTACTAAAGAGGGAAAAGGGCTTAATGCGGAGTATCTCGCAGGGGAGTGTGCGAGGTTCCGGGAGGCTGTGGAGCAGCTCGGAAGGTAGTGACAGGACGGACGGGGCTGCGGCTGGGTGTGACGCGGGCGTTGTGTGGGTGTGTAGCATTTTGAAACACGCTTTCGCTCGTATCCGGACGCAGCGGTACTAGGTTCATTTGCTTGTGTGAGTGATGTTGGAAGCAAGCTTCCACCCCACTCACACAAGAGCAAATTTACCAAGTGCCGGCGTCCTCCAACGGTTTCAAACTACTACACACTCACACGCCGTCCGCATCCCACCCAGCTCGCAGCCCCTGCGTTTGCCACAGCCTTCCGGGCTGCCTCCTTTGGAGAGTACGCCCGGTGGGGCGAATGCGTGGAGGGGTGTAGGCGACGGTGGGCAGACAGCTGAAGGCTGGCGACCCCCATAGTTTTAGTTGATTATAATCCGGGAGGTGTCAGTCGCAGGTACGCGGTTTTGAAAAGGCTTGCGGAAAAAACCGTCGGAGGACGCCGGCACTTAGGAAGTTCGGGATTTTGATGAGGAATGCGTGAGCTTGCTCACTGCATCCCTCACAAAAGCCTGAACGAGCTTAGTGTCCGTTGCGTCCGTAGCCGAGCGGAAGCGTGTTTTTGGAGCAAGCTTTTTCAAAACTGCGTACCGTCCGATTGCCAACACACCCCACCGGATTTCAATAAAGTAAAAAAGGAGCAAAGCATGAATAATTATTTTTATAACATGGTAGATACTGATGAAATGGCTACTTTGGAATATATTCCAACTATTCCAAAGTTTCTTGAATTTATTAAGAAGCAATATTCTGATTATCCAGCCATAAGTGACAAGGTTACTACATATACATATGAGGAGCTTGTTTCAAGAGTTGCTAAGAGAGTTACATTTATTAATTCATTAGGACTTGAGAAGGGTTCTAACATAGCAGTACTTGCAAAGAACAATTTTGATGCAATGGAGCTTTTCCTTGCAATTCCAGCGGCTGGACATGTACTTATTATGCTTCCTAATGCACTTAACGATAAGGCACTTGCAGGAATCAGCATGAAGTTTGACCTTGCTGGTATGTTCGTTGGCAGGGAATTTACAGAGGTTACGGCTAATCTTCCTTGTAAGACATGGCCAAGCACTTCTATTGGTGAGACTGAAAGCGCATTTGCAGATGTTGAAAAGGATACTACAGCAGCCATTTTCTTTACAGGTGGAACTACAGGAGCGCCTAAGGGTGCAGTTCACAGCCACGGTTCTATTATGAGAGGCTCATTTAATGGAGTATTTGGACCGGGAAGTATTCTCCATAAGAGATATATAGCTATGCTTCCTCTTTCACACATATTTGGGGCAATTATGGGATATATGGCTAAATTGTATACAGGTTCGCTTATATATACATGTGTTGATATGAGAGCCGGTATCGGTGATATTCCTGTTGTAAGACCTACAACGCTTGTACTTGTTCCTGGTCTTGTTGAGATTATCCTTAACATTGCCAGGCTGAAGGGAAGAGCATTCTTAGGAGATCTTGAGCTTATCATGTGCGGAGCTGCACCTGTTCCTCCAAGACAGATGGCAGAGTGCCGTGAATTAGGAATTACATTATGCGCGGGTTATGGACTTACAGAGTGTGCTAACCTGACATCAGGCAATTGCGATACAGATAAGAAGCCTGAATCTATGGGACACATTTATCCAGAACAGCAGGTTAAGGTTGTTGACGGAGAACTCTGGATTAAGGGTGATAATGTAATGAAGGAATATTACAAGGATCCTGAGCATACAGCAGAAGTATTAGAAGACGGATGGTTTAAGACAGGTGACCTTGTTGAGTTTGATGATAATGACTGGATATACATAACAGGTCGTATCAAGAATCTTATCATTCTTCCTAATGGTGAAAATGTATCGCCAGAAGAGATAGAGGAATTGTTCTACAAGCAGTCGCTTGTAAAGGATTGTCTTGTACAGGAGATGGAAATGAATGGAAACACTGTTATCGGTGTTGAGATTATTCCATATATGCCTGAATTAGAGGGTGCATCTGAGGAAGAAATCCAGAACAGATTGCAGGAAACTGTTAATGAGGTTAATAAGGAACTCCCACCATTCAAGAGAGTGCTTAAGCTTAAGGTGCGTACAGAAGATTTTAAGAGAAATGGCGCAATGAAGATTTTGAGGAATCAGGCGTAAGGTTGTGGTGGTGCCCGGTGGGGCGGTCTGGATGCCGGCGGCAGACAGCAGTAGTGTGGTGAATGACAGACGAACGGGCAGCCAGCCTCCGGATGGCGATCCCGCATTTAGTTAATAAAATCCGGGAAGGTGTCAGTCGTAGGTTCACGGTTTATGGGTTTGTGTGGAAAAAACCGTCTGAGGACGCCGGCACTTAGCAAATGCGAGGTGAGAGGACGAAGTCCTCGCACCGAAGCAGGAGCTTAGTGACCGTTGCGTCCGAAGCCGAGCGGGAGCGTGTTTTTGGAGCATAAACCCATAAACCGTGAACCGTCCGTCCGATTGCCAACACACCCCACCGGATTTCATAAAATAAATCAAAAGGAGATTTTATTATGGTATTTGAGAAGTTAAAGGAAATTTTTGGAAGGGTTATGCCACAGTGCGACCCGGCAACTATTACAATGGACAGTGTTCTTGCAACAGATTTAGGAGTTGATTCTCTTAATATGATGTTACTGGCTATTACTGTTGAGGATGAGTTTAAGATCAGATTCAGTTCTGATGCCAAGCTTGAAACTGTTAAAGATATTGTTGATTATGTAGAAGCTAACGCTAAATAGAGGTCACCTATGAGTGAAGTAAAGACAGGACTTGTGCTGGAAGGCGGGGCTATGAGAGGTATTTTCTCTGCCGGAGTGCTTGATTACATGCTTAAGAAGGACATTTATTATGACTATGTTATAGGAGTGTCTGCGGGGGCAGGTAATGCGGTAAACTATGTTTCCAGACAGGAAGGAAGAACGAAAAAGATAATTACCCATGAAAATGCTGAAAGCTATTATGGAGTCGGACAGCTTTTCGAGAATAAGAAGATTCTTAATCTTGAAATGCTGGTAGCCGAATATGCTCTTAAAGATATTCCTTATGATTTTGACACATTTTTCGCATCTAAGACAGAGTGTGAGAGTGTTGTTGTTAATTGCGAGACTGGAAAGGCTGAGTATAAAGGGAATTTTAAGACGAAGGATGAATTCTTGAAGTGTCAGATGGCAAGCTGCTCTGTGCCATTTTTATGCGAACCTGTTGAAATTGATGGTTATCATTATCTTGATGGAAGTATTATCGATTCGATACCGGTTGAAAGAGCAGTTGAGAAGGGGTGCGATAAGATTGTTGTTGTACTTACCAAGCCGGAGGGCTCTAAGCCTACAGATTATTCTAAGGTAAAGAAGCTTATAGAGTGGAGCTACAAGAAATATCCGGAACTTTGTGATGCTATGGCACACAGAAGGCAGGCTTATGACAGGCAGGATAAGTTCATGAAAAAGCTTGTGGAAGAGGGAAAGGTCTTTGTTATCCGTCCGGAGGAGCAGATGATAAGACACTTCGAGAATAATAATGAAAAACTTCTTCAGTGCTATCAGTATGGATATGACACGATGAGAAAACAGTTTAAAGCATTTGAGAAGTTTATGGAGGACAAATCCTCTCCTCGCCAGAGGGGCTCGGATTTTTCTGCGAAAAACATGGAGGATTAATAATGAAGGTTTTGGTAGTAAACGGAAGTCCTAAAGGACCTAAGAGTAATACTATGCAGATGACAAATGCGGTTCTTAAAGGACTTAAGGAGACTAATCCGGAAGCTGAGATTGAGCTTCTTACAGTTAAAGATATGGATATTAAGCCATGTATGGGATGCATGAGCTGTTGGGGAAAGACAGCGGGACAGTGCGTTATCAATGATGTTATGCAGGATGTTCATGTTAAATTCATGAATGCAGATGTGATAATATACAGTTTTCCACTGTATTTCTTTGGCATGCCAGGTCCAATGAAAACATTTGTTGACAGAATCATGCCACTTATGGAGACTTACAAGGGCAAGGTAAGAGATATCGGAGATAATGCGTTCCACGAATTCCGTTATGATGTAAGCGGCAAGAAGTTCTATGTTATATCATCATGTGGATACGGAAGGACTCAGGAGATATATGACGCACTTATCAAGGAATTTAATTTTATCTATGGCAAGGGCAGATATCAGGCACTTCTTTGTCCACAGAGTGAAATGTTTGCAATTCCACCAATGGTAAATCAGATTAATGAATATCTTAAGAGATATACAGAAATCGGTAAGGTTATGGGAAAAGGTGAAGATATCCCTCAGGATATGATTGATTATGCTTCGCAGCCAATGATTCCACAGAGAGCATTAGAGAAGCTTATGAACAATTACTGGGATGCAGTTACACCAGAGAATCCTCTTCCGGCTCCTAATTTAAGATAAGAGGCGGGTTATGAAAACATATTACATGTTTGGCGACTCGCTTATGCGCGGGGTTATGCCGGATGAAGCGTGGAATTATCACAGTTCAGATGCAATCGGTTTTGAGAAAATGCAGGCACAATATAATATGAAGTTTTTAAATTTTGCAATGCCGACATTCACATCAGAGAGAGTAAAAATGTGGCTTACACAGGTAATGTCAAGTCATCCGGTACCTGATGTGGCATTTCTTGAATGTGGCGGTAACGACTGCGACTATGACTGGAAGTCGATATGTGAGGGCAAATGTGACTATGAACACAGGCACAGAGTTGACCCTCAGGATTTTAAGAAGAATTATGAGGATATGATACATTTGTTGCAGGAAAAGGGAGCAGCAGTAACATCAGTAATTGCACCTCCGATTGCTATTGAAATGTATCTTTCACATCTGCTTGAAAGCGGAATCAGTAGGGAAGTTATGTCAGAATATGTGAACTCAGTTCAGCAAATGCAGGACGAGTATGCAGAATATGGCGACATAATGAGAGCTGTTTCCAAGGAAAACGGCTGTGAAATATTAAGTCTTCGTGAAAGCTTTCTTGCACTTGATGACATGAAGGCATATTATAGTAAGGATGGGATGCATCCTAATGAGGCAGGATATGCACTTATTCGTGGTGATTTCGAAAAATATTTTGCATCTGCAGCAGGTATCATATAGAAAGATGAGGAATTATAATGTTTAATCTGCGTTTCAAATGTACTGTTATATCAAGCTGGCGCATGGTGCTTCATGCTGTACCTAAAGCTAATAAAATGATTGCCAACAAAAGCCGCTATTCAGAGAAAGAACGGTTTGCATATGCCAAGTGGATTATTAACTATATGAGAAAGCGTGCCAGAACAAGAACTAAGGTATATGGCAGAGAAAATATTCCAACGGACAGCAATTACATAATGTATCCTAATCATCAGGGCAAATATGATGCGCTGGGAATTATTCTTGCACAGGAAAAGCCGTGTGGTGTATTATGGGGGAAGAAACAGGCAGAAAGGCTTATGAGCCGTCAGGTCTGCGGTCTTATTGACGCAGTTATTATTGACCTTGATAATAACCGTGATAAAGTAAGAGCGATTATGGATGTTACCAGACAGGTCAAGTCAGGAAGAAATTTCCTTATATTTCCTGAGGGAGGTTACACTGACAATAAGAATGAACTTCAGGAATTTCAGGCAGGCTGCTTTTCATGCAGCTTACAGTCTAAGACACCTATCGTTCCTGTAGCACTTTTTGATTCATATAAATCCATGAACAGCAATACATTTGAAAGAGTAGATACACAGGTACATTTCTTAAAGCCTATTGTATATTCTGAATATGGTGAGCTTAAGAAAAAAGAGGTCGCCGAGCTTGTAAAGAGCAGGATTGCAGAAAGAATCGCTCAGATTAAGGCTGGGGAAATTAATGAGAGTTATGAGATGATTGGGTAAGAAAGATAAGCTCAGGGACATAATATGTCTTCTGGGCGTGTTTTTTGTCAAAATTCTAAAATATTCGTCTATATGGTTGACATGTTCTTGGGACGCTGATAAAATATTTAAGGTTTACTTTATAATAAAATAGTATAAGGAATAGTATGTTGTTTGGTAATAAGAAGAAAAAAGCGGAATGCATCGTAGATGTCCACTGCCATATTATGCCGGGAATTGATGACGGCTCAAGAAGTATGGAAGAGACTCTTAAGATGCTGGAAATTGCTCAATCTGAGGGGATTACGCATATGATTGCCACGCCACATTTTAAAAGTGGGCACCATAATGCATCACCAGAGAAGGTCAATGGACTTATTGATGATGTGCAGACGGCAGCAGATGTGCATGGTATTGACATTGAACTGTTTCAGGGCAATGAAATTCTGTATCATGATGAATTGTGTGAGGAAGTTGATGAGGGTAAGATTAGCAGGATGAATGATACTGATTATGTTCTTGTAGAGTTCATGCCATCAGACCCATATCAGTATATTCGTAATTCACTGGATGAGGTTATTAGTGAGGGGTATCAGCCTATTATAGCTCATGTGGAACGATACAGCTGTATGGTTGATGATATTGAGAATGTAAGAGAGATTAAGCGCATGGGTGTTGAAATACAGGTCAATGCGTCAAGTATTATGGGTGGCATCGGTAAAGATGTTAAGAAATTCTTACATAAGCTGCTTAAGGAGCAGATTGTTGATTATATAGGAACGGATGCACATCGCTGCGAAGGCAGCAGAACGCCTCAGATGGCTGAGTGTGCAGATTACCTTTATAAGAAATATGATGAACAGTATGTTGATGAGATTCTTTATCTCAATGCAATGGACAGACTGTTAAATTAGCAAAGGAGAGAACAGATAATGCAGGACAATAATAAGAATGAAGAGATTGAAATTAATCTTGGAGAAATATTCGCCGTATTACTTCATAAGATATGGATTATAATACTGGCGACTGTTGTATGCGGAGCAGTAGCATTTTTATACAGCTTCTTTATTATAACACCACAGTATGAATCAACAACTAAGGTATATATCCTTAACAAGCAGAGCGGATCATCAGTAACTTATAGTGATGTACAGCTTTCATCAACTCTTTCTAAGGATTATGAGCAGCTTGTTACAAGCAGATATGTTATTGAAGGTGTTATAAGCAAGCTTAATCTTGATGATACATATGAAGAACTTGCAGCAAGAGTATCAGCAAGTAACACAGATGAGACACGAATAATTGCGATTACAGTAACAGATCCTGATCCGGAGCAGGCACAGAAGATAGCCAATGCGGTAAGAGACCTTGCTGCACAGCATATTACACAGGTTATGGATATTGAGGCTGTTAATGTGGTTGATAATGCGAACCTTCCAGACAGTCCTGTTTCACCTTCAGTTCCTAAGTGGACACTTATTGGTGTTGCAATCGGTATGATTATTTCAATAGCTGTTATTGTAATACAGCATTTGTTAGATGATTCTATTAAGAGTTCAGAAGATATTGAGAAATATCTTGGTATCAGTACACTTGCTATTATCCCTATGAATGAGGGAGAGCAGGCAGACCAGCAGAGCAGAAGGAGGTCTCCCCGGAGCAGCGGTAAGAAAGAAAAAGTAGTGCTTGGACCAGATGATGAGGAAGCTAGAAGCTTTAAGGCATCAGAGGCAAAGAAAAAGAACATTCATGGTATAGAGTTTATGGAGGACTAGAGATGCAGGAGTTTTCAGTAAAGGCGAGTGATCTTGATTTCAGAACAAGAGAAGCTTACAAAATGTTAAGAACTAACATAGAGTTTTCTGGAGATAATAATAAGGTAATATTCATAACAAGCAGTACTCCTAGTGAAGGAAAGAGTACAGTTTCGTTTGAGCTTGCAATGTCATTCGCACAGAATGGAATGAAAACATTGCTTATAGACGCTGATACAAGAAAGTCAGTAATGAAGAACAGAGGAAGAAAGGGAAAGATTAAGTATGGTCTTACACATTATCTTTCAGGTAAGAATGATCTTAAGGATGTTATATGTGTAAGTGATGTTCCTAACTTCTGTATGATATTCGCAGGTCCTGTACCACCAAACCCAAGTGAGCTTGTTGGTAATGACAGATTTGCAAGAATGGTTGAGGAAGTAAGAGATACATTTGACATGATTATCATTGATACACCACCAATAGGAAGTGTTATCGATGCTGCTGTTATTTCTAAAGTATGTGATGGCGGAATTCTTGTAATCGGAGCAGGTGATATAAGCTATAAGTTTGCAAGAAAGTCTAAGGAACAGCTTGAGATGACAGGGTGCAAGCTTCTTGGCTGTGTACTTAATAAAGTTGATATGACAGGAAATTCTTATTATGGTAAGTACTATGGCAAATATTACGGTAAATATTATGGCAAGTACTATGGACATGAGGATAATAATTAGTTATGGATATGAAGGCGGCACATAAGTCAAATGTGCCGTCCTTTTTAGATTAAAGGAAGAAAGGATGTATGTATGAAGAAGATATTAAAATATACTGGACTGTTAATAAGTATTATTATGCTTACAGTATCTGTGGTGTTTATAGCTCTTTTAATAAATGTCAGGGTTGTTCCAGTTAAATATTGCATCATTGCTGCAGTGGTGCTTGTTATACTAACGGCAGTAACAGCATTTACACAAAAGTGGTTTGTTCCAGGAATTATTACGAAGATAATTGCCATTATTATGATTGTTGTGCTTATTATGGGAAGCATTTACCTTAATCAGACAAGACATATGATAAACAAGATTACAACAACTCAGGAAGAAAAAATTGTTATGGGCGTGTATGTCCTTAACGACAGTGGATATGACAGTGTAGATATGCTTAATAATAAATCTATTGGTATAGGAACAGCTGTGGATCGTGAAAGTACTGATGAGCTTATTAAAAAGATGGGTGCAGGTGGATTTATGGCGGAGTATCCAGAGTATTCTAATATAATGGAGCTGGCAGATGCTTTGCTGCATGGACAGATTGATGCTGCCATTATGAAAACAAGCAGTATTGAAATGATTGATGAGATGGGAGATTTCACCGGGTTTGCGTCAGATGTGAAGCTTATATATAGTGGTGAATTTACAATTAAAGTGGCAACGACAGAAGAGAATGTTATAGATAATTATCTTTCAAGTGATGATGTTATAAATGTATATATATCAGGAATTGATTCAAGAGGCGGTATTAATGAGGTGAGCCGTAGTGATGTCAATATTATTATGTCTATTAATAAGAAGACACACAATATTCTTATGATTAATACGCCAAGAGATTATTATGTTCCACTTTCTATATCCAATGGTGTCAGGGATAAGCTTACACATGCAGGTGTTTATGGAATTGAGTGTTCCAAAAATACTCTGGAGATGCTTTATGGTATCCAGATTGATTATTATGTAAAAGTTAATTTCAGTGGATTTGAGAAAATAATTGATTCACTCGGAGGTGTTGATGTGACACTTGATTATTCAGCAACTCTTAGTCAGGCTGGAAATCTCACAGTACATAATGGTGTTAATCATTTTAATGGTGAGCAGGCACTTGCATTTGCAAGAGAAAGATACGCATATTCAGATGGGGACAGACAGAGAGGCCGTAACCAGATGATGATAATGGAGGCAGCAATTAAAAAAGCTTGTTCTCCAGCAATTATATCAAATTATACATCTGTATTATCAGAAGTGTCTAAAAATGTAATTACAGATATGAGTTATGACTTTATTGCAGATCTTGCACAGACACAGCTTAATGATATGGCAGCATGGAATATTACACAGATAAGTGTTACGGGAGTTGGAAGTTATTCATCAACAACATATTCAATGCCAGGGTGGTCGTTATACATAATGGTACCTGATGAGGAAAGTGTGGAGAATGCAAGGGAGCAGATAAGAGATAATTATAATTAATATTTTAACGAAAAACATAGAAACTTATATGAAGGTATGATATTATTTTATTATGAAACATACGTGTTAATTGAATAGAGAAAGGAATTGACTATATGAGAATTAAAAGGTTATCAGCGTTATTATTAAGTGCACTTCTTATTACAAGTCCTATTGGATATATGACTGTAAATGGAGACACAATTGACGCAAAAGATTATTCGCAGCAGGTACAGTCTGTGGATTCTGCGTATATAGGAAGTTACATACCAAGTAGTCTTGATAGTGATGCTCCGGTATATGTATCGGATATTGCAGCATATGCACAGAGAAATGTACCATCGGCATACCCAGAGGATGTTTCTTCATATAAGAAGGAACACCCATCAAGAAATCAGAATCCTTATGGAACATGTTGGGCATTCTCGTCTATAGGACTTGAAGAATTTGACCTTATAGCTAAGGGTCAGAGAGATTCTAGTGTTGACCTGAGTGAATTGCAGCTTATACATTTTACATTTAACTCAGTTATTGATCCGCTCGGTGGAACCAAAGGGGATTATTCTAAGTATTATAATAATAATACCAACATGTCATATCTGGAAAAGGGTGGTAACTACGAGTATGCAGTAAAGAGACTCAGCCAGTGGGTAGGAGCTGTCAATGAATCAGATGTTCCATATGCTGATGCCCAGGCAGTATATAATAATGGTCTTGATAACAAATATGCTTATGATTACGATGTGGCACATTTGCAGAATGCATACAGAATTAATGTTAAGGAGCAGCCTGATGTTGTTAAGCAGCAGATCATGGAGCATGGTGCTGTTGGTGCAAGCTATACTCATTATTATGCAGGAGAGAACCACCTTAATAATTCATATTATGATATGCAGGGAATTGTAAGCTCAGGTGGTGGACATGCAGTTATGATTGTGGGTTGGGACGATGATTATTCCAAGGATAATTTTGCGACAACTACAAAGCCTTCAAATAATGGTGCATGGCTTATAAGAAACAGCTGGGGAGACTATTTTGATTATTTCTGGATGTCATATGAAACTTATTCGCTTGCAGATACTGTTTGGGTATTTGATATGTCAGCAGAGGATGGACTGGATAATAATTATCAGCTTGATGGCGGGCTGCATACAGTAACAGTAGGATATTATACAGGTGCAGCTAATGTATTTTATGTATCAGAAAAAGAAGGTGTTGCATCTGAAACTCTTAAGTCAGTATCTTTATCTTTTACACAGACAGCAGATGTTGGATATACAATTGATATATATACTGACCTTAAAGATGCCAGCAACCCGATAAGCGGGACTAAGCATGCTGAGGCGAGTACAAGCGGAAGAACAACTTTTGCAGGAATACACACTATTCCTCTGGAGGAAGAAGTGATTCTCAATCCTGGAACTTATTATGCAGTTGTTGTTAATATTGATAAGAAAGCATTTGAAGTTGAATATTCGTATTCAGAGAGCACTAATCCGGGGAAAACTGATGATAAGATGGTCTGGGAAAATGTAGTAAGCTATGATTCTGACTGTGAAGGAAGTTATTATTATAATGGTTATGGCAGATATGGAAAATATTATTATAACTTCTGTATAAAAGCATTTACATCAAATAATGTTGATTTGGGTGATGTATTAGAAGGATATACATTAAGCATGGACGGAAAGATTGATATGAATTTCTACATGAATCTTCCTGATAAACTGGTTAAGGACAGCAGCACGTACATGGAATTTACTATGCCTGATGGAAATGTGTCAAAGGTTATGTTAGCCGATGCAAGAAAGACAACCGACGGTTTGTATGTGTTCTCTTGCGGAATAGCAGCAAAGCAGATGGCTGATAAGGTAAATGCCAGAATCGTAAGTAATGGCGTTAAGGGTGAAGTTCATACATACTCAGTAACAGATTATGCTGAATCTGTAATTAATGCTGCAAGTGGAGTTTATTCTGATAAAGCTGTAAATGCAGTTAAAGCAATGCTTAATTATGGAACAGCTGCACAGCAGTATTTTGGATATAACACAGATAATCCTGCCAATTCTATAATGACGGATGATGATAAGAATATGGATATGGTTGGATTCAATACATATACAGGAAAGCTGGTTAATGCAGACAGTGTTTCAGGAATAAGCTATTATGGAAGTTCTCTTGTTCTTGAATCAGATACAATATTAAGGAATTATTTTGAGTTGTCAGACGGATATAATATTGATAATTATACATTTTATGTGAAAGATAAAGATGGAAACAAGAATATCATTGCTCCACAAAAGACAGATGCTTCATTATATTATATAGATATCAGCAATGTGAAAGCGTATGAGCTTGCTGATAATGTTAATATATACGTTCAGAAGAATGGAGATAGTGAAGATAAAATAATGATGCTTGAGTATGGTGCATATGTTTACGCCAGATATGTCGATAAATATTTAGATAATACAGCACTAAAGAATCTTATGACGGCAATGTATCATTATTGCAATGCTGCTACAGAATATGCAAATATATATTGATATTTTTAATATGTGACTATATAATAATTAGCAAGGCTCATTTTGAAATGTGAGCTGATTAGCGTATTTCAGTTGGGGAAAGTATATTTTAATATGAAGTATTAATACACGACTTGTTATGAAAAGTTAAAAAATAGCGGGGAGGGTAAGACCAATTAACGTATGGTTAATGTAAACAAAACCAAAGAGAGTATTCAGAATGTTTTAATATTTATTACAGATGCAATAGCGCTTATAATGTCTTATTACATGTCTGGTTTTATATGGCTGATGGAAATAAGAAATAATACATTTTCATATGTAATGAAAGTGCTTAATGGCAATATAGTCACAATTATTATAGCTGTATTAATAGCTGCTTTATTCTGTAACATTAAAGGCGATGTACTTAATCGTGGCAAATTTGAAGAACTTGCTTCTGTTATGAAGAAAAGTCTTATTTCATCAGCTGTTATAGCTGTTTATGAACTTTTGAGTAAAACTGCACAGGGTGTTCCAAGAAGTGTGTATGTAATTACATTTTTTATGGGAACAGTGCTTATGTTTTTATTAAGGATGCTTGTCAAGGTATATATGAAGCATCGTAATGGAGGAAAGCGTACCAACAGTATGCTTGTTATCACTATTAAAAACAGGGCGGAAGATACACTTTCCAAAACTGCGGCAAGGAATGACTGGATGCGTCGTATAGATGGTATTGTAATTACTGATGAAGATATGACAGGTCAGTCAATAGAGGGATTTCCTGTAGTTGCTAATGTACATTCAATGATGCGTTATATTAAGAACGAGATTGTTGACGAAGTGTTTATTGATGTGGACTACAAGACCCGCGAAAGTATCAAGCCTATGGTTATGGAACTTGAGGATATGGGAGTAATTGTTAATCTTAAGCTTGAGATTCTTGACAGCTATAAGGATTTTGACAGTAAGCTGGGTTACATAGGAGCAGTTCCTGTCATTACATTTGCTAACAGAATATATGACTGGAAGGGAATGCTTGTTAAGAGATGCATAGATATTCTCGGAGCAATTGTAGGACTTATAGTTATGTTTATTGCAATGATTTTTGTAGGTCCTGCTATTATGATAGAATCGCCAGGTCCAATCTTTTTCAAACAGAAACGTGTTGGAAAGAATGGCCGTTATTTTGAGATATATAAGTTCCGTTCTATGTATATGGATGCTGAAGAACGAAAGAAAGATCTTATGGCACAGAATGAGATGAGTGGTCTTATGTTTAAGATGAAAGATGACCCTCGTATAACTAAGGTTGGCAAGTTCATAAGAAAGACAAGTATTGATGAGCTTCCGCAGTTCATTAATGTTCTTAAGGGAGATATGAGTCTTGTTGGTACAAGACCACCAACGGTAGCAGAGTTTAAGCAATATCAAGGACATCATAAGAGAAGGCTTTCTATGAAACCAGGCATCACAGGAATGTGGCAGGCTTATGGAAGAAAGACGGTTAGCGATTTTGAAGAAATTGTTAAGATGGATCTGAATTATATTGATAACTGGAGCATTATGCTTGATATTAAGATTTTGTTTAAGACAGTTCAGTCAGTATTAACTACTGGTGGACAGTAGAATAATTACCCCCCTGTAGTATCATCAGATACTGCAGGGGGTAATTGTTTTATCTAGACATTATGTACATTAATACTGGATAATTATAGCAGAATTGCACAAAATTCGTTGGCAATATAGAAAATATACATAAAAATTAACCATAATGCTTATTGACGCAAATCGGCGGTTGGGTTAAAATGATAGTAACTTTTGGTATAGGGGACATGCTGTAGTGCAACATGTCGAAAAGAACATGTTATATGCTGTTAGTAACAGGAACTTTACTATGCCTACAATATAATAAGGAGGATTTTATGAAAAAGGGTAAAAGAATTTTAGCCGCTTTTTTAGCAGTGCTGATGGTTGTTGCTATTATGCCATTTACTTCATTTAGTGGTATATTCACAAGCAAGGCAAAGGCTGCAGAGAGTGGCAAGAAGTACACTTTTGAGGGTACTGAACTTGAAGCAGCAGCGGCAGGAAAGTATACAGATGGTCAGGCTGTTACTGCAGGAACTGATGGATATTTTACTTTTTATATGAGTGCAAAAACTAAAATCGACTCAAGTGATAAAACATGGGAAGATGGTTACGCTTGTAAACAGAGAGTAAACTTTGGTGGTAAAGCAGATGTTGCTAATATGAAGAATCTGGTTTCTTTCAAGACATCTAATGCTGCAAAAGTAAAAGTATATTGGGTAGAAGGTGGAACAGACAATCGTCAGATGGCAATCTTTGGTTCTACAGGAGATGTAGTAACTAAGACAGAAGTAACGGCAGCAAAGAATGATCCAGTAGTTTCTACATTAGAATTAGCAGATGCAGGAACATATTACCTTGGGGGTCTTGAGAATAACAATTATATTTTCAAGATTGAAGTTGAGGAGACAGCAGCAGTTGAAGAGCCAGTTGTTAAGGAATACGAACTTGATGGTGCTAAGCTTGAGACGGCAGCAGCAGGAAAGTTTACAGATGGACAGACTGTTGCAGCAGGAACAGATAATGCATTTACACTTTACATGAGTGCAAAGACTAAGATTGACTCAAGCAGCAAGACTTGGGATGACGGATTTGCTGGAACACAGAGAATTAACTTTGGCGGTAAGGCTGATATTGCTAATATGAAGAACTTTGTTTCTTTCAAGACAGAAGGAACAGCTAAGGTTAAGATTTACTGGGTAGAAGGTGGAACAGACAATCGTCAGATGGCAATCTTTAATTCTACAGGAGATGTAGTAACTAAGACAGAAGTAACGGCAGCAAAGAATGACCCAGTAGTTTCTACATTAGAATTAGCAGATGCAGGAACATATTATCTTGGAGGACTTGAAAATAACAATTATATCTTCAAGGTAGTTGTTACAGATACAGTTGGTGGTGATGCACCAGTTGTTACAAGAAAAAATTGGTCAGAAGTTGCTGCACCAGTAATTGGAGAAGTGGCTCAGGACGGAGCAAATGTAACTGTTCCATTTACAATGGTTCTTGGTAATGATGGTGCAGATAAAGTAAGCGTTGTTATGACAGATGCTTCAGGTAATACAGAAACAAAGGGATATGCACTTGAAGGTGAAGGCGGAAAGGTTTCATTCTCTCCAGCTTCTTCAGGTGAGTATACATTTACAATCACAGCTTCTAGAGAGAATGAACAGGATAAGACTGGTAATACAGTTAAGATTAACTTTGCTTATCCACTCTCAGCACCATCTATCAGCAGTGCAACAAGCATGGGTAATGGTACAGTAAGTCTTGTATGGCAGTCAGTTAAGGAAGCTACATCATACAATGTTTATGTTGGCGGAACAAAGGTTGGTTCAACATCTGCTACATCTTATGATGTTACAGGATTAACTGTTGGTACAAAGTATGATTTTGCAGTTGAAGCAGTTAGAGAGACACCAGCTGCTGTATCTGATAAGTCAACAATATCTGCAACAGCAACAGCTGAAGCTAAGCAGGTATGGGGATATATCGTATATGGTAACGGTGCAAGCGAGTCTAATTCAGCATATGAAGGAAACATTAATGAAACTGGTTCAGTTACATTAAGATCTGGAGCAGTAGATGCTAATGGAGTTCTTAAGGGAAGCGGTAATAATGGAAAATTAGTTCCAGCATCATTCGATGGTCTTAATTTCTATTATACAGCAGTACCTACATCACTTAACTTTACATTAAGAGCTAAAGTAACTGTAGATCAGTGGAGTTTATCAAACGGTCAGGAAGGCTTCGGTCTTATGGCAGCAGACAGACTTGGTGGTTCTGGATGGAACAATTCTTATATGGCTGTAGTTTCTAAGACAGAATATTACTGGAATGAAGAAGCTGGTAAAGTTACTAATGATACAACAGCACTTAAGGTATCTCAGAAGATCGGTATTGCTTCACAGGAGAAGAAGGGCCTTACTAAGGATAACATTGCAGCAATAGAGGCTAATGATACTGAAACAGTAAAACAGTTCCAGAGTGCTATGTATCCTCTTGAGCAGAGATATGCAGAGAATGTCAATGTTATTGGTAATGCTGTTAAGCCAGTTGATGCAACAATAGAGAATCCTGTTACTGAGATGTATCTTACAATTCAGAAGAATAACACAGGATATTTTGTATCATACGAATCAGTAGATGGAACATATTCAACAACTAAGAAGTATTATGACACTGAAACATTATCACAGCTTGATTCTGATAATGTATATGTAGGTTTCTTCACAAGTAGATATGCACAGGCAACATTCTCAGATGTAACATTTACAACAATTAATCCATCTGATGATGCTCCAGCAGAAGAGAAGCCAATTGAAGAATTAGTAACTAATGCAGCATTTAATTCTAAGACTGCAACAGGTTCAAGTGATTATGAATTCAGATTCACAGCTAACTGTGATGGTGTTCTTTCTATCTGGGATAGTGAAGATAACGCAATTGCTACAGATGTAGCTGTTGCAGCTAATACAGTTGTTAAGCCTGCAACAACAACACTTAATGTTGGTAAGAATTCATTTAGATATGTGTTTACACCAGATGCTGGCTATATTCCAGAAAAGGATATGGTTATGTCATCATATGAGCCTATTGAAGGCACATTTACTGTAACATACAGAACATATGGCGTTGAAGGACAGTCAATTTATGTAGCACCAGGTAAGTATGGTGTTGGTACTAAGGAAGATCCAATGAGCATCTATGATGCTGTTAAGTATGTACAGCCAGGACAGACTATTGTTGTTATGGAAGGTACATATTACCTTGATAAGACAGTTAAGGTTGAGAGAGGTGTTAATGGTACAGCAGATAAGCCTATTCAGATGGTAGCTGATACAGAAGCTTCTTCAAGACCAGTATTTGATTTTCAGGGATTATGTGCAGGTATGGTACTTGCAGGTGATTACTGGTACTTCCAGGGATTTGATGTAACTAATTCAGCTAATGCACAGAAGGGTATCCAGCTTTCTGGTAAGTACAATACAATGGATAACATTATGACTTACCACAATGGTAATACAGGTCTTCAGGTTAGCAGATATCTTACAACAGATGAATTTGATATGTGGCCAGCATATAACTTAATTCTTAACTGTACATCATATGGTAACGCTGATGCAGGTTATGAAGATGCTGATGGATTTGCAGCTAAGTTAACAGTTGGTGATGGTAATGTATTTGATGGTTGTATCTCATACAACAACGCTGATGATGGATGGGATCTTTTTGCTAAGGTTCAGTCAGGTTCAATTGGCGCTGTAACAATTAAGAATTCAGTTGCTTATGGCAATGGTTACCTTGAAGATGGTACAAATGCTGGTAACGGTAATGGATTTAAGCTTGGTGGCGACAGCATGTCAGGCAAGCATGTTCTTGAGAACTGCGTAGCATTTGATAACAAGGCTAAGGGTATTGATTCTAACTCTTGTCCAGATATTAATGTAATTAACTGTACAACATTCAATAATGAGTCTTATAATATTGCTCTTTATACAAATTCAGCTAAGAATACAGATTTCTCAGCAACAGGTGTACTTTCATACAGAACATATATGAAAGATAATGTTGAGCAGTTTAAGTTACTTGGAACACAGGACAAGACAAAGGTTGATAACGATACTAACTACTTCTGGAATTATGAAGGAACAGCTAAGAATTCAGCTAAAACTGTAACAGATGACTGGTTTGAATCAGTTGATACAGCAATGGATCATGCAACACATGTATATGCATCACATAAGGTAACAAGAAATGCTGATAACACAATCAACATGAATGGTCTTCTTGTACTTACAGACAAGGCAGCAGCTAATACAGGTGCAAGAATGACAGGTACTCCATCAGCTAAGATTGAAGTTCCTGAGGGAATTAAGGGACATAAGACAATATCTATAACAGGTAAAGATGTTGTTAAAGGTAATACAACAGATGTTGCAGTTATTCAGGGAACATCTACAGATATTGTGTGGACAATCGATGCAGATGCATCTACATTTGATTATATTATGGTTGATGATGTAGTTCTTGATGCTTCTAAGTACACAGTAGTAGCTAATGGTAACACAACAGTTGTTACATTCAAGGCTTCTTACATTAAGAGCTTAAAAGCAGCAGAGCATACATTCAGAGCATGCTTTACAGATGGTTATATTGCAGAGACTAAGCTTGAGGTTCTTCCTAAGACAGGTGATTTCTCTAGAAATATGATAGCTGTATATGCAGGAATTATGCTTATGGCATTACTTGCAGCAGCCGTAGTTCTTTTCGAAAAGAAGAGAAAGAGAGTTTAGTGTAAGCAAATAGTATAATAAAACATATGAATGAGGTCTGGTTATCCAGACCTCATTTTTGTATATAGATATATGATAATTATTGTACAATTATTACAAAGTAATATCTAGTTTTAACGACTTTCAGAAAAACATTTACTAAAAGTGTTATTGACTATTTGTTCTATCAGATGGTACTCTTATTACAGATTTATGAAAAGGAAAAGGAGGCTTTTTTCATGAGAAAAAGAACTAAAAGAATGTTGTCTGTTCTTATGGCAGCTTTAATGGTTGTTAGTATTATGCCGGTTACCGGCTCTAATAACATTGTTGCTAAAGCATCGACAGCAAGTGCAGAGTCTTCTGTTGTGACATGGTCAGCAGCAGATATTCTTGCAGCACAAGAAGGAGACTCAGGATTAGTGTTATGTGGCTCAGGCTGGGCTAATAATAATGCTACAGATGACAAGACATTTGAAGACGGTTTTAGTGCATTAGGAGACAATGCCAAGGCAGGATCTACAAAGGCACAGACAGATGGAAAGACAGCAGCAGGAACAGTACCAGATAATGGATGCTATGTAAAATATACAGCACCTGTTAATGGAACTTTAGCTATTAATACTAAGATAGGAAAGAACAAGACTTTCTATGTAATAGCAGAAGATGGAACTAAGGTAGCAGAAGTAAAAAATGGAACTTCTGGAAGTACATATAATACTGTTAAGGCAGAAGTAGAAGCAGGAAAGACATACTATGCATACCTTGGAGGAGCAACAGCTCAGATTTGGCAGGTATACTTTACACCTGCAGAAGCAGAGTGGTTAGCTGCAGATATATTGGCTTCAACAACATATAATAATGGTTTAACATTATGTGGAACAGGCTGGGCTAATAATAATGCCACAGATGACAAGACATTTGATGATGGGTTCAGTGCATTAGGAGATAATGCTAAGGCAGGATCAGCAAAGGCACAGACTAATGGAAAGAATTCAGCAGGAACAGTACCAGATAGTGGTTGTTATATAAAGTATACAGCAGCAGCTAATGGAGAGTTAGCAATTGATACTAAGATAGGAAAGGGCAAGACTTTCTATATAGTAGCGGAAGATGGAACTAAGGCAGCAGAGGTGAAAAATTCCACAGATGCAAGTACATATAATACTGTTAAAGCAAAGGTAGAAGCTGGCAAGACATATTATGCATACCTTGGAGGAGCAACAGCTCAGATCTGGAAAGTATATTATTCACAGTTAAATAAGAAGACTGTAGTTGACTGGGAATCAGTAGCAAAGCCAGTTATCAGTAAAGTAGAAGCAGGCGCAGATGGTTTTACTGTTACTGTTGAAGGAATTGTGGATGAGTATAATGGGGCTGAAGATATTGTGGTAACAATGCTTCATAATGATGGACAGGCTGGAGAAGCTGTTATAAAGAGATCAGAAGGAACAGCAACAGTTAATTTTACAGCTCATGAAAGTGGTGATTATACATTTGTAGCAACAGCACAGAGATTAGGTTGTGCAGATAAAGCTTCAGATGTTTATGAAGTAAAAGATTTCATACTCGGTGTTAAGATGCCAACTATTACATGGGCTGAAAACAAGGGTAATGGAGAAGTATATCTTGACTGGGTTAATATAAGCGATGCAAAGGATTATACTTTAACATATAAGGTTAAAGGTTCTGATGAAAGCACAGCAGTTAAGATTGATGGAATCACAGAAGGTGATTATACAGTTAAGAATTTAACAGTTGGAAGTACATATGAATTCAGTGTTGTTGCAAATAGAGCAGATGGATATTGTTCAGCTGTTTCAGAAAAAGAGTTATCAGTAACTGCAGATACACAGAAGAACTGGTATGTGTCAACTGTTGGTTCAGCTCAGGAGACTAAGGCAACTATCACAGAGGCTGATGGTAATGCACAGGTTATAAATATTGCTAATGGTGATACAGCATCTAAGAAAGTTGCTACAGTTGAAGCAAAAGATATTACTAATACAACAGGAAGTATGGAAATTCAGGCTAAGGCTTCAGGAAAGATTTCTGATGATGAAGATGGATTCTCATATTACTACACTAAGGTTAATCCAGAGAAAGAGAACTTTGAATTAACTGCAACATTTACAGTAACAGATGCATCTCTTACCCCTGATAATCAGACAGGTTTTGGTGTTGTAGTTGCAGATACATTAGGTGTTAATAACTGGGGTACACCAAGTTATGTACACAAATATTTTAACTACTTCTCATCAATGATGTACAGCTCTAAGATTAATGCACCAACAATGCGTTATATCACAGGTTATACATCAGCAGATACATCTAACAAAGATGGTGTAGACAGAGTTAATAATAATGTTAAGTTTAACCAGTTAACAGGAACAGATATGTTCAAGGTTGGAGCTGAGTATACATTTACAGTAAGGAAGACTGATGATGGATACGAAGCAGTTGCAACAACAGAGAATGGAACACAGACACAGAAGCTTACAGCTAATGATTTTACATCAGTACAGGAAGATGGAACAGTAGTTGTAGGTGTTATGGTAGCAAGAAAGATTGGTGTTAAGATTACTGATATCAAGTTTACTACATCAGAAAGTAAGGGACTTGCAACATCTGAGGTCGTAGAAGACAAGGTAACACCATCAATCAGAGTATATTCTTCTAACACATGTGGAGCAGGTGAGTATGAATACACGGTAGTTCCTAATTGTGCAGGAACTTTAAAGGTAACAGGAAGTGCTGACGGTAAGGCTATTTCTAAGGAAGTAACAGCTGATGAGGTTGTAAGAATTCCAGTTGCAGTTAATGTTGGAAGCAATACTATTAAGGCAGAATTTGAACCAGCAGCGGCAGCTAATATTACATCAACTACAACAGTAACAAGTGAAACAAATGTTACTCGTAAGGTATATGGTAAGGCTGGACAGACAATTATTGTAACTCCAGATGGTAAGACAACTGGTGACGGAACTGAAGAAAGTCCATTAGATATTAATACAGCAGTTTCATATGCACAGCCAGGACAGACTATTCTTATGAAGAATGGTGTATATGATAAATGGATTACAATTAACAGAAGTGTATGCGGAACAGCAGATAAGCCAATTAATCTTGTTGCAGAATCAATCTCAACAGATGGAACTGATGGTGTTGTATTGTCAGGCGCAGGTCTTACAATAATCGGAAGTTATTGGCATGTATATGGTTTATATGTAAAGGATTCATCAGGGGTAGGTATTCAGGTAAGCGGTAACTATAATACAATAGATATGTGTACAGTAAATCATGCGGCAAACAGCGGTATTCAGATAAGCAGAAATGGTGGAGCTGATAACTATGCAGGAATTCAGGGTAAGTTATGGCCAACAGGAAATCTTATCAAGAACTGTGAGTCATTTGATAACTGTGATGCAGGAAGAAATGATGCAGATGGATTTGCAGCAAAATTAACATGTGGTGAAGGCAACAGATTCTATGGTTGTATATCACATAACAATATTGATGATGGCTGGGATCTCTATGCTAAGTCAGTATCTGGTACAATTGGTTCAGTTACAATTGAAAATTGTGTAGCATACAACAATGGATGGCTTACAACAGATGATGTAACTGCTGCAGGTTATAACTATGGTGAAGGTAACGGATTTAAGTTAGGTGGAGGATATCTTAAGGGAGGACATAAGCTTATTAACTGTGTTTCATTTGGAAATCATGCAAAGGGAATAACAAGTAACAGCTGTCCTGATATCTCTATTACAAGATGTACAGCTTACAACAATGGTAATGCAAATTCATATAGCATAGGTCTTAATACAATGGATTCTATGCTTAAGGAGTGGAAGGTTAGCGGCCTTATATCTATGACTAAGGCAGATTTAACTGCTAAGGCAGACCTTATTCCATTCTCACAGCACGGAGATGATAACTACATTTATAATGGTTCAGAATCATACAATAATCTTGGTCAGAAGGCTACAGATGAGTGGTTCGAAAGTGTAGATACAACAATTAGACCATCAAGAAATGCAGATGGAACAATTGATATGCATAATCTCTTAGTTATTAAGAGCGGTGTATTAAGCGATAATGTTGGTGCAAGACTTGATACAACAAGTGAAGAAGCAATAAGCGTTAAGCCACAGGCTGGTGAAGTTGTATCTCATGTATTTGAGTGGACAACAACTAAGGAAGCAACATGTACAGAAAAGGGTGAAAAGCATGGAATATGTACAGTATGTGGACATGAAGAAACAAGAGAAATCGAAGCCCTTGGACATGAATTTGCCAACGAGTTCACAGTAGATAAGGAAGCTACTACTACAGAAGAAGGCTCTAAGTCACAGCACTGCTTACATGCAGGTTGTACAGAGAAGACTAATGTAACAGTTATTCCTAAGCTTACAGCAGGTAGCGAAGAGGTTAATCCAACACCTTCAACACCTGATAATAAGGATGATGCAAATGTTCCATCAACAGGAACAGATTCATCAGAGAAAGCACCTGCAGCACAGACAGGAGATACAATGCATGCAGTACCATTTGCATTGGCAATGATTATCTCTGCAGGAGTAGTTGTTATTGAGATTTCTAGAAAGAAGAAAGCAGTAAGATAATAACAGTTAAACAGATAATAATAATGGCTGGTGATATGAGTAAATCATATCACCAGCCAGTTTTTATATAAGCATTTTTATCTGTAATTCTGCAGAGTAGGTGTTGAATTAACTCCAAGAGGAGTTGTTACACCAGCAGCGGTTGTTACTTTGTAAGTAATTGTAATGCTCGCACCAGGAGCAATTGAGTTGCCAAACATATATGCAACATCAAGGTCGTGGTAAGTACCTGTATACATTCTTCCACCATTGCTAGTTTTTATATCTGAGATTGTTCCACCAGCAGGAGCAAATATATGGATATAACCAGTGATTGTTCCGCCGTAGCTTCCAAGTATATAATTTCCAGCATTAACTTTGTCAGCATTGTTTAATACATTGCTATAAGTAGCTGTTACATCATATGTTCTTGTGCCATCATCATTAACAATTGGTTCACCGATTTCAGTATCAATATCTAAGAACCAGCCAAGCTTACAAGGATCAGAAATGCTAAAGTAAACACCGGTTTCCGGATTTTCCGGATCTTCGTTAAGTCCACCGGAGCAGCCTGCATTTTTAACAAGTTCCTGTTCTTCTTCATCTTCCATCCACATCATGACTGTACGGTTTTTAGCACCGTCTGAGAATACCTTATAATAATCACCAGCCTTCTTGACGTCAAAATCAGATACAAGCTTTGACATAGTAGCTTTGGCTGTTTCTGCAAATAAATCATCAACATAATCTCCAGCAGTAGCAGCAGCATTTGCATTAAGATACTTGTAATAAAGGTCATACTGCAGAACCTTTGTAGCATTTTCACTTGTTAATTCTGTGCCATCTGAAAGTGTTACATTACCTATATATTTAAGCATTCCTTGAATAATAGCTGGTGTGAGAGAAACAACACCATTAACGTGTTCGGAATTCTTCTGTTCGTATGCGAGTGCCCATATATATGCAACTCTTTCAAAATCAGGGTCAAAACATGCATCTCTTGGGCCGTTCATCCATGAGCCGAAAAGCTCTTTTTCTTCTGCTGTTATATTAGCAGCGGAAGGTGTATAGGAAGCGAGAACCTTGTATACACTGCTGAAATCACCAATTGTAAGTACCCCATCACGAATGCGGATTGTACCTATAGAACCAGGGAAACCGCCAGAAGCACGGATTTCTGATGAATTCTGTGCAGCAAGCAGATATGTTCTGTCAGAGCCGTCTCCTATAAATGTTTTGAATAGAGGAAGGAACTCTTTGAGATTATCATATGAACCTGTCATTGAAGCAATCTGTACAGAATAGTCTGAAATCATGCTGTTGAGTCCCATTGGGAGATCAACCTGATTCATTGCTGTAACTATATGGTCTATCTTAGGCTCTATATCTTCAAGAAGTGAAAGATATGCGTTGATAGTGGTTATGCTGAAGCCATCATCAACTTTAAGTCCTGAAAGCGGATAGTCATTAAGTACAGCAACTGTTGGACGTGCAATATCTGAGGAAGCTTCCTGAACGAGATCAAGAAGTTCTTTGACAGAATCAATATATCCTTTGAATTTAGGGATTTTGTAAGCTGTCTTCCATATTTTTTTGTCAAATGTTTTATTAATATCTTCAATTGCTACATCAAGCTGGTCACATGCAGTTTCTGTGGCAACAGGGTCCTGTGCTTTAAGTCCAGCCATAACATTTTTAAGGTCAGCCTTAAGAGTGTAAGCCTGTTGTTTAACATCAGCGACCTCGCGTTTAGTAATCTTGTAGCCATAAGCACCGCCAACACCAATGGCAATCAGCAGACATGCGACAATGCTCAAAGTAATTATAAGTATGCGTTTTTTGCGCTTGCGCTGCTTAGAGTGTCTATGTGAACCATGATGATGTGAACTGTGGTGTGATTCATCAGAGTGGTGATGCGAACTGTGATGTTCTCCATCAGAATGGTGATGTGAATGATGTGAACCAGATTCTTTAGAATCAGAATATAAAATTTCGAAATCTTCTGACATGGAATCCTCCTTTTGTTTGGATTATTTTGTAAATATGTGTATACAAACACAACTCCACATTTTAACAGATGTTTAAGGTATTTACAATAATAGCCATAATATCTTATAATATTTTAATAAATTTATTAAAGAAAAGGATATCAGATATGAGTTTACTTACAGTAACCGGACTTACACACGGATTTGGCGACAGAGCGATATTTAACAATGTGTCTTTCCAGCTTAACAGGCTTGATAAGATTGGATTAGTGGGAGCCAACGGCGAAGGTAAATCCACATTTATGAATATAATAACAGGCAAGCTTATGCCTGACGAGGGAAAGGTTGAGTGGGCAAAGAATGTCAGAGTTGGATATCTCGACCAGCATGCTGTGCTTGAGAAGGGCATGACAATCCAGTCAGTGCTTGCATCAGCATTTGACTTTCTGTATGACATGGAGAATCAGATGAATGAGATATACGCCGGGCTTGGCGACGCATCACCAGAAGAGATGGACAAGCTGATGGCGGAAGCGGGAACTATTCAGGACCTTCTTACAATGCATGATTTCTATATGATTGATGCGAAGGTTGAGGAAGTTGCAAGAGCATTGGGACTATCTGAACTTGGACTTGATAAAGATGTAACTGAGCTTTCAGGCGGACAGAGAACTAAGGTACTGCTTGGCAAGCTGCTTCTTGAAAAACCGGACATCCTTCTTCTTGATGAGCCGACTAATTATCTTGATAAAGAGCATATTGAGTGGCTTAAGAGATATCTGCAGGACTATGAGAACGCATTTATACTGATATCGCATGATATCCCATTCCTTAACAGTGTTATAAATGTTATTTATCATATGGATAATCAGGAACTGAACCGTTATACGGGTGATTATGATAATTTCCAGAAGGTGTATGCTGTGAAGAAGGCGCAGCTTGAGGCAGCTTACAATAAGCAGCAGCAGGAGATTGCGGAGCTTAAGGATTTCGTTGCAAGAAATAAAGCGCGAGTTGCCACAAGAAATATGGCGATGTCAAGACAGAAGAAGCTTGATAATATGGATATTATTGAGCTGGCAGCAGAGAAGCCAAAGCCAGAGTTTAATTTCAAGACAGCGAGAACACCTGGAAGATATATTTTCCAGACACACGACCTTGTAATTGGTTATGATGATCCGCTTTCAAGTCCGCTTAACTTAGAGATGGAGCGAGGCCAGAAGATTGTGCTTACAGGTGCTAACGGTATCGGTAAATCTACATTGCTAAAGAGCATATTAGGACTTATCAAGCCTATGTCAGGTGATGTTGAGCAGGGCGATTATCTTGAGATAGGATATTTCGAGCAGGAGACTCCGGCTGGAATTGAAACTACATGTCTTGAGGAGATATGGCAGGAGTTTCCGGGATATACACAGTATGAGGTTCGTTCAGCTCTTGCCAAATGTGGTCTTACAACCAAGCATATCGAGAGCAAGGTTAAGGTTCTTTCTGGTGGAGAACAGGCAAAGGTGCGTCTGTGCAAGCTGATTAACCGGGAGAGCAACATTCTTGTACTTGATGAGCCTACTAACCACCTTGATGTGGATGCCAAGGATGAATTAAAAAGAGCCCTTATGGCATATAAGGGCAGTATACTTATGGTCTGCCACGAACCAGAGTTCTACGATGGTCTTGCGACTGATGTGTGGGACTGCGGAAAGTGGACAACACGTATTTAATCATTAAAGTATTCAGGGAACATTTTCCTGATTGCATCAATATTTTCAGAATATCTGCTCATATGTCTCTGCGATATATGGGCAGCTTTTTCTTTGTCTTTCTTCTCAATGGCAGCTACAAGTTCACCATGGTCTTTCAGGATTCTTCCTGTTTCCTTGCATCTGAAACTTAATATTGTAGTTCTGTCAAAATGTGGTGCCATGCTTTCTACAAGGTTATACCAAACTGTTTTGCCACACATTTTATACAGACTTCCGTGAAATTCTTTATCAAGTGTGAAAATCTTTTCTTCATCACCGCGTTTGATATACATTTCCCATAAAGCTACATTTTCATATAATGAATCAAGCTGGTTCTTTGTCAGTATATCGCATGCTTCAACTGCAAGCTGTGCCTCAAGTACACAGCGTAAGTCGCGGAGCTGTTCTACAATATCTGAATTAACATATGATACAAATGCTCCAATCTTAGGCTTTATCTCTATCAGTTTTGACTGTGCAAGTTCTAATTCTGCTTCGCGTAAAGGATTATTGCTGACATTCATAAGTGAGCAGAGTTCAGGTGCCTCAAGCTTCTGACCTGGCAGCAGGTTAGTGTGGACAATGTTGTAAATAAGCTGTCTGAGTACATAATCTTTAGCTGCTTCACCTTCTGATTTTTCTGTAATATTTAACATAAATACCCCCAAAAAAATGTTAATGATATATATTTTATAGCACATTTTTATTAAACTGTCGATTTTTTAACATTTGACATTTTGTAATATGTCAGTTGTTAAGGCTACACTTATATTTTCAATTGCAACATATCTTGATGTAATTCTTAATCCTTTGATGTGTTTTATTACAGACAGTTTTTACAGAACTAAGCTTGGAAGGAAGTTTGGACGAAGAAGATTCTTTATACTTACAGGTATTCCGCTTATGCTTCTTCATCGGAATGCTTGGCAAGGATTCACCACTGCCATTCTTCTATACAGGTGTAAGATTGTCATTGACGAGCTTGACAGAGTCCATGCAGGTGGTAGAAAAGAGGACGTTTCTGAGGAAACAAGAAATGTAATTGAGAAATTAACAGGTATTTCATATGACAAATGTTTTGGTAACAATAATATTGGTTATAAGGAATGAGAAATTGAATAATAATTGATAGGAAAGCCCATAGAAGCAGATTCTATGGGCTTTTGTGTTAAAAAATCATATCAGCATCATAATCAGATATAATCTGACACATACGGAATTCTATGAAAAAGTATGTCATCCAGATGTTCAACAGCTTCATCTGATGCCTGTATCTTGTCCATGACGTGAAGCTTTTCAGCAGTCTTGTAACCAAGCATTAATGTAGTTAATGTGCCGATTGACATAGATACTTCGTAATCAGGCTGCTGTTCGGTTTCAATACATCTGCCATTATCAAAAAGGTATGTAAAGTAACCGTTGTTCCATGCGAGAAGGTCATCTTCAATGTAGAAGCGTATGCATACAGATGGTTCGTCCGGGTCGCAGGCATATTTGGCAAAGAACTGTCTGATATCAATAATTCGCCCCATTGTGTATGGGCGGATTGTCTCTTTAATATCGCTGTCATCGAGTTCAAATGCGATTGGCTCACTGTAGTAATTGTTTCCACGGACCTCGTCAATCATTGAATCGTGGGCATGTATGAATTCCCACAAGCCAAGCTGTGCCTCGCGGTTAAGATAAATCATTTCTTTAACATGCATGACATCAGAACTTATCATGTATACCATATATCCGTAAGGTACATCGTCCTTAGAATAATAGATGGCAACAGATGTGTCGTCCTCGTCCCAGCGCCAGTATTCTTCCCATGCAAGGTTGTTTCTATATAGACAGCCATGTGTCTTTTCAGCAAATTTGGTATGAAGTTCTTTAAATTCTTTGTCGTCCCATGAAACTCGTCTGACATAACCGGGCTCATTAAGCTTTCTTGGAATCTGTGTATCCTTGATTGTATAAGTCATCTTGTTAGAAATAATTTCCCAGCCAAGACCACGGTATAATGGAATTGAATATGGATACAGCAAAGCAAATGATTTGTGAGCGTCTCTCATTCGTATAAGGCTCTGAATCATAAGTCTTTTCATAATTCCGTGTCCTGTGTATTCAGGATATGTACATACGCTTGTAACGAAGCCTACGCTGTATTTCACACCATAGATGTTCATATCAAGAGGGTATACTGCAAACTGTGCAATCAGATCATCACCATTGAAGCAGCCAAGTACATCAGCTCTTTGAAGAACCGGGAATTTGGACTGGGTAATCTCATCATCCTTCCATCCTGTCTCGGCAAGCTCCTGTTCAGTTACCTGAAAGGCATATCTTAAAAGTGCATTGTATTCTTCAGCGTCATCTATAGTGAGAGGACGCAGTGTATAATTGTTTTCATCATTTCTGCTCATTGCGTTTGTTCCTTTTCTGTATGCGCGTTTTTTGTACATAATATAGCACTGGGGGCGGTTGTGGTCAAATACGGATGAATACTATACTTAATAAAATATTTATATATGATATATTGAATATGATATAAAATAATGATAATATACATATACAATTACATGAGATAATTTTGAAATAGATTGACACCGTATATGACACCATATATAATATAGATAGGGGGTATTTGTAATGTCCAAATGGGATAAATTATTAATGAGAATATCTAATTTATCAAAGGATATTCGTTTTGATGAATTAAGAAAAGTAATGGAAAGCTATGGTTATAAAATGAATGCGCCGAGGAGTGGAAGCAGTCATTATACATTTAGGAAACCAGGCTGTCAGCTAATTACAATACCCAGACACGAACCAATTAAGAAAGTATATGTAGAGATGGTAAAAGAGATTGTTGAAAGTGAGGCAATGAATAATGAAAACGCTTAACGATTATATGGCAATGAATTATCGTATGGAAATTATAGAGGATAGAGAAGAAGGCGGATATGTAGTTTCGTATCCAGAACTTCCGGGATGTCTTACATGTGGTGAAACTATTGAGTCAGCAGTAGCAAATGCTATTGATGCCAAAAAGGCATGGTTAGAGGCAGCTTTGGAAGAAGGAATAGAGATACATGAACCGGATAGCTTAGACGAATATTCAGGGCAGTTTAAACTTAGAATACCTCGAAGTCTGCATCGTTCTCTTGTAGAACATTCTAAGAAAGAAGGAATAAGTATGAATCAATATTGTGTATATCTTCTTTCTAGAAATGATGCATTATATTCTAAGTAAAAAGGAGGCACACATGTCAATAAAATCAGAAGCAAAGCTCACCACATTTGAAGCAATAAGCATGATTGTAGGAAACAGCATTGGAACGGGAATAATAGCAGTTCCGTATCTTGCAACGAAGAACAGTATGATTGATGTTATATGGATGGTAGGAGCAGCTTACATCATTAATGTAATTCTACATCTTATAATTGCGGAACTTTCGTATAACAACGGTGGTGTACAGCTTGTAAAAAGCTTTGAGGGGGAATTGTTCCGCGGAGTTATGAAGAAGGTATTCAGCTGGATTGTTTTTGTGGTGTATGGGCTTGCGATTATGATAGGAGTGAGCGGCAATATTAACGGTGGGGCACAGATATTTGTGAACTGGTTCGGACTGCCACTATGGGCAGCGCAGATAATATATTATGTGATTGCCGGAATTGTTGTATTTATGGGAATGAAGGCGGTAGGAATTGCACAGAAATACGCTGTAATACTTCTTATGGGAATAGTTGCAGTTATGACGGTAGGAACATTTACACATCCAGTTAATGGATTCTATACAGCACCTTTCCATTGGAATAATCTGCTTGCACTGTATAGTATGGTTGTATTTGCGACATCTGCTAATCAGGCGGTTATTCAGGTCGTTAAAGGGCTTGACGGCAATCCGGGAAAGATAAGGAAATCAATATTCATAGGGTTTGGATTATCGTCTGCATTTGTACTGGTTGTGACACTGACTGTTCTTCTTGGAACTAAGGGAACAATAGATAAGGAACTTGCTTATATGCAGCTTGGAGAAAGCATCGGAAAATGGGCAGTTATTCTTGCAGGTATCTTTTCGCTTTTTGCACTGCTTACAACATTCTGGAGTAACACACTTGCTTTAAGAGATGTCGTGCATGAGCAGGTTGGAATCGGCAACCGTGTAAGCTGGCTTATAGCGACAGTTCCATGTATATTATTTGCAATATTCGGAGTGAGCAGCTTTATAATACTTACAAGAATCATGAGCGGTGTAGTTGTACTGGTGAGCATAATGCTTGTTCTGACATATGGTAAATCAAGAAAGAAAGCAGGAGCAAGTCCTATATGCGGAGTGATAGGAACGCTGCCATTTCAGATTCTTATGGTAGTATCGACAATAGTTTCGGCTATAGGAGCATTAATACCACTCAGCTAAATATATAACAGGTATTAACTTTAGTGCCGGAAAGAAAGGTGTGACAGTATGTATAAATCAGACAATTTAAAGCAGACAGACAATGAAACATTTACATATATAATAGATAAACATAAAGATTTTAAGATATTGCAGCTTACAGACCTTCATCTGGGATTTGGTTTTATATCAAGAAAGAAGGATAAGCTGGCGCTAAATGCAGTAACAAAGATTATTCATAAGGCAAAGCCTGATATGATAGTGCTAACTGGGGATTCTATATTTCCATTTCTGCCAAAGGCGGGGACGCTTAATAACAGAAAGCAGGCGTACAAGCTGATGAAATTCATGGACAGTTTTGCAATTCCGTATACACTTGTATTTGGTAATCACGATTGCGAGATGGGTTCGACTTGCAATAAAGAAGAGCTTGCACAGATTTATAAGAAAGGGAAATACTGCATATTTACAGAAGGTAGGAAAGAGCTTACAGGTGTAGGAAACTTCTTTATTAATCTTACCGGCTCAGATGAAAATGTTTTATTGCCACTTGTTATGCTTGATTCTAATATGTATGGTGAAGGAGGCTGGTTTTACAGCGGATTTGACCGGATACATGATGATCAGGTGGAGTGGTGCATGAACAGGCTTAATGACTTGAAAAAATGTAATCCGGATATTAAGGCGATGGCATTTTTCCACATGCCGCCTGCGGAATTTAAGGAAGCATACCGTAAGATGAAGCTTGGTGATAAAAGCGTTTTATATCAGCATGGCAGTATTGCTGAGAAGAATGAGCATTTTGGAATTTCAAAGTTTGAAGGAACATTTTTTAACAAAGCAGTGCAGAATGGTGCTATTAAATGGATGTTTTGCGGACATGACCATCTGAATACACTTTCACTTATATATAAGGGAATCCAGATGACATATGGAATGTCGATAGATTATCTTGGATATAAAGACATTGATAAGAGTTATATACAGAGAGGTGGTACACTGATTACACGAAAAGCTGATGGTCAGGTGACTGTAAATATGGTTCCTTTAGGAGCTGTAGTATCTACAAGGGTAAGAGGTGTAAATACACCCCAAAATGACGAGAAATAAAAAAGGCCTACCCAAGGAAGAGGGTAAGCCCTGCAATGATTTGAGCAAAAACCATTTACATGTCTAATATAACACACGGATTATAACAAAACAAGCAATACTTTGATTGTATTAGAACTTTACAATTCTACTAAAAAGGTCACAAAGTCAGTGTTTATCAGCTATTCAGATAGTTGGACACTGGCTTTGTTGTGATTGTGCTTTTTGAAGTACAATTTTAATGATTAAGTGAAAAGCATTAAATATTAGAATTAAGTGCTACATAATCTTCATTCATATCAATAACGATATCCTTGCCGCTGTTAATCATGAACAGCTTAACATAGTTGGTAACAAATGCATATCCAACGGATGTAATGAAACTATAGTCATTATCGAAGCCCTGCTCGTTAGCAGCATACTGTTTGTGGTTAGTTATGAGATAATCTAACATTCTGTCAGCAGACACACCGCGACCATTATTAGATATCAGAGGTTTGTTAATATCGTTCTTGTTTTCTCTTATATAATTCATGAACTTAATTTCATATAACACATGCTCAGACATCGGTTCTGGATACCATGAGTTATGTGGAAATGTAAAGTAATCTTCTATGTAATGTAAGGCATAGCCTAAAGACAAAAAAGAAAAACAGTTCATTCTGCCATGTCTTTCAAGACGCTGCAGCCTTCTTGAAACTTTATTGTAGGAAGAATCCCATGTATGTCCCTTAATATATGTATGCAGAAGAATATCCGGCATAATACTTCCAAGTCTCAAAGCAAAATCATGTCTTTTCTTAAGCTTAGGGGTAAGTCTTTTGGTTACGGTTACATGTCCGTACTTGTTCATTAATTTTCCTTTCATAAATGCTTTATATCCGAATAATAAATCCGAATATAAATAGTCCTTTAGTCCTATAAGAAAGTAACACCTTTTAATACATTTGTCTAGCACATTATGGAAAAGAATGCATGAAATTTATGTAAATTTATTTTGATAGTCAGGTAAATAAAAAAATCTTACGAACATATTACAATCAGCAGCACTTGTTTATGTATATAGATTTTGGCACAGTTTAGTTCTGATTTTTACAATTTATAATATAAATGAGGTCGTACAATTCAAAGCATACAATTGTTAAGGCAAAGGCGCCCAGTACAGCGGAATCCGCTGGCTGGGCGCTTTTCCTGTATATCGGACAGATTGCGGGCAGCCAGAAAGAGATGTAGAAAGGATGGTAGTTATGGGAGCAAGAATTGAAGAACATCCAATATTGGGAAAACAAGAAAAAGGAAGGCTTGTAACATTTTATTTTGATGGAAAAGAACTGACAGGCTATGAGGGAGAACCAATTGCAGCGGCTCTTAAAGCACAGGGAGTTATGATACACAGATATACAAAGAAAGAGCATAAGCCAAGAGGAATATTCTGTGCGATAGGAAGATGTACAGACTGTGTAATGGTTGTTAATGGAAAACCAAATATCAGGACTTGTGTTACTCCTTTAGAGGAGGGTATGAAGGTCCAGACACAGTATGGAGTGAGTGACAAACCATTTGAAGAGCAGTAGATGAAAGGAAGTGTGGATATGAAGCGATTTGATCTTATTATAGTTGGTGCAGGTCCGTCGGGGTTATCAGCAGCAATAGAGGCAGCTAAGAGAGGACTTGAAGTAGTTGTATTTGATGAAAATGAAAAACCGGGAGGACAGCTTTTTAAGCAGATACATAAATTTTTTGGTTCTAAGGAGCATAAGGCTAAGATAAGGGGTTTTAAGATAGGTGAAGATTTATTAAAGGAAGCAGATGCAGCAGGAGTTAAGGTTGTTCTTAATGCAACAGTCTGTGGAATGTATCAGGACAAAGAGATTACAGTAAGAATCGGCGATGAGATACATCATTTTAAAGGAGATTCAATAATAATTGCTACAGGCGCAGCAGAAAATATGGTTACATTTCCAGGCTGGACATTGCCGGGGGTTATTGGTGCAGGAGCAGCACAGACAATGATGAATCTTCATGGAGTTAAGCCAGGGAGCAGAATTCTTATGCTTGGCTCAGGAAATGTAGGACTTGTTGTAAGTTATCAGCTTATACAGTGTGGCTGTGAGGTTGTGGCACTTGTTGATGCTGCACCAAGAATTGGCGGATATGGAGTGCATGCAGCAAAGGTAGCACGTACAGGAGTCCCATTTTATCTGTCATATACGATAGTAAAAGCAGAAGGAGATGACCATGTTACTGGAGTAACAATAGCAGAGGTTGATTCATCTTTCAAATTCATACCAGGTACAGAAAAACATTTTGATGTAGACACAATATGTCTGGCCGTTGGACTTTCACCTATGTCACAGCTTCTTAAAATGTCAGGCTGTAAGATGGAGGATAATCCAAAGCGTGGAGGACAGGTTCCTATATGTGATGAATATGGAAGAACTTCTATTCCGGGGGTATTCGTTGCGGGAGATGTTTCAGGAATTGAAGAGGCAAGTTCAGCTATGATTGAGGGACGTATGGCAGGAATCGCAGCAGCTGAGTATCTGGGATACATAGATAAAACAGAATTAGATGAGAATTTAAAGAATCTTGATGTAGCACTTGATGGTTTAAGACAGGGAATGTTTGCACCAAAGAACAGAGGTAAGCTTATAGAAAAAACAGAGGAAGGAATCGATATTTCTACAACACTTCTTACTAAAGGATATGTTGCAGATGATGAGATTGAGAGATTTCCAGGTGTGACAAGAAAGCCGGGAGTTCATCCGGTAATGGAATGTACCCAGAATATACCTTGTAATCCATGTCAGGATGCATGTCCTAAGAAATGTATCAAGATAGGAGAAAAGATTACTTCACTTCCGGCTGTTGATGAAAGTGCAACTTGCGTTGGTTGTGGAATGTGCGTGGCTTCATGTTCAGGTCAGGCAATTTTCCTTGTTGACGAAACATATGAAGAAGGCTTTGCAAGCGTTACGATGCCGTATGAGTTCTTACCTTTGCCAAAGACGGGTGACAGAGGAATAGCTCTTGGACGTAATGGACAGAAGGTATGTGCGGCGGAGGTTATCAGTGTGAAGTCTTCACCGGCATTTGATAAAACCAATCTGCTTACTATAAAAGTTCCTTCAGAATATGTTATGAAGGCAAGATTTTTCAAGAAGGAGGCGTAATCCTCCCCTCATCAGGGGCTGGATTTTGCTACGCAAAATAAGGAGGATTGAATATGCATGAAGTAAATGACCGTTCAAGGGATATAGGAGAATTCGTTCCGGCACCAGATGACGATATGCTCATCTGCCGCTGTGAAGAGATTACAAAGGGTGAGATAAGAAAAGCTGTTCATGAGGGGATGTGGACAATGACAGAAATAAGAAGATATTTAAGAACAGGAATGGGACTATGTCAGGGGCAGACCTGTGCAAAGCTTGTTAAGGGAATTGTTGCAAGGGAATTAGGAGTATCACCTGCAACACTTGAACCGGCAACAAGCAGAGCACCAATGAGACCTACAGAAATGAGAATTCTTGGTAATGAAGCAGTGGACAACAAGGAGGTGTAATTATGGAAAATACAGCAGATGTAATTATTATAGGTGGCGGAATTATAGGTAATGCTATAGCCTATTATCTGGCAAAGAAAGGCACTGATGTAATCGTTCTTGAAGGCAGCGACCATATTGGAAATGGCGGCTCGTCAAGAAATGGTGGAGGTGTCCGCCAGTCAGGACGAGACCCAAGAGAGCTTCCTCTTGTTATGTACGGAATAAAGAATCTGTGGACATCATTATCAGAGGAACTTGAAGTTGACTGTGAATATCATCAGGATGGAAATTTAAGACTTGGAAAGAATGACAAACATAAACAGATCCTTGAAGGGCTTACCGAAAGGGCTGTCAAGGTGGGACTTGATGTAAGAATGATAGATGGAGATGAAGTACGCCGTATTAATCCTTATCTGTCAGATGAGGTAACATGTGCAAGCTGGTGCCCAACAGATGGTCATGCCAATCCGCTTACAACAACATTAGGCTTCTATAAGACAGCAAAAAAGCTTGGAGTAAGATTTATTACGGGTGAAAAGGTAATAGAATTAAAGAAGATAAAAGGCAGATTAAGACAGGTTATCACCCCTAATAATATATATGAAGCAGATACAGTCGTTGTAGCAGCCGGATATGAAAGTAAAGAAATTCTTGGTACAGTAGGAATAGATGTGCCAATGAGCAGAGTACTTATTGAAGCACTTGTAACAGAAGCTGAACCACATATGTTTGACCAGATGTTAGGAACAGCAGAAGCTGATTTTTATGGACATCAGACAAAGCATGGTTCATTCGTATTTGGTGGCTCATCAGGTTATGAGGCAGTCAATAAGGATAATGGAACCCCGATATGCAGCAGCATTACTGCTCCTTGTATATGCAGAGGTATTATGAAATATTTTCCAGATCTTGCGGATGCCAAGATAGTAAGGACGTGGGCAGGCTGGGCTGACCAGATGAAAGATGGTGTTCCTGTATTAGGAAATGTATCAGAGGTTCCGGGGCTTGTTCTTGCAACAGGATTTTGTGGCCACGGTTTTGGAATAGCACCCGCAATTGGTCATGAACTGGCAGATTTAATAGTGGATGGAAAAACATCTATAGATATAAATGCATTGCGATATGATAGATTTAAGGCTAAAATATAAATAATATGGCTTGGACTTTTGGTGGAGTTATATATCTGCTAAAAGTCCAAACTTGTCGTTGGCTTAAATGTAGGGGGAAAAGAGGAGGCAATATGGAGTATAAAACAGACAAATTAAGACCAACCCAGCCTTTTCTTGTATTGGAGACGCAGGATTTTAAGCAGGAAATATATCTTAATCAGGGGATATCACATTTCTACACATTCAGACTTGAAAAAACAAAGGAAATAACTACAGTTCCTGATAGTTGTGTAGATATGCTTTTCGAATATGGAGAAAATGGAATGACTGCTTATGCAATTGGTAGTCCTATTAAAGCATTAGATGTAGAGTGGCAGGGGAAGAAAGAGTATTTTGGAGTAAGGTTCATGCCTGGAAGCATGCCGGTTGGACTTAATGTGACATTGCGGGATCTTGTTGACTGCAGATTCTATCTGGAAGATATACTTCTTGATAATAATGGAACATTTGTAAGTGGGATGAAAAAAAAGAAGACATTCAAAGACAGGATTAATTATTTTCTTGAAGAATATACTAAACTGGAGATGAGACAGGAAAAGCCATTTGGTAAGATGGAGATACTTATGGCAGTTAAAGAGCTGGCATATAATTCAGGAGGCCTGATGAGAATTTCAGAAATGGCTGACACAGTTGGATATACAGAAAGATATATTAATAAGATTTTTATTGAGCAGATGGGATTTTCCCCAAAGGTATTCTGCAAGATAATACAGTTTCAGAGAAGTCTGGAATTCCTTAATTATGGCAATGTGGATAATATGACAGAAGCAGCTGTTAATCTTGGGTATTATGACCAGCCACAGTTTATAAGAGATTTTAAGACATATTGCGGAATGACACCTAAAAGATATCTTATGCTTACTAAGAGAATCAGATACAACAGCCTTGTTGAAAATGTGTCATAAAATATTCATTAATTAAAATATTTATAATAAGTAATATAATTAAGTAAAAAGTGACTTTCAACGTTAAATATGCTACAATATGCAGGCAAATATAAGTAAACGGGGAGATTTACATGTCGCAGTTGACAAGAAAAGCAATAATGAAGTGTACACTTGAACTTGCTGAAAAAAAATCACTGAAGAAAATCACAGTTAAAGATATAGCCGATGAATGTGGTATTACGAGGAGCACATTTTACTATCATTTTTCTGATATATATGATGTATTGGATGGTGTTGTCCAGGCAAAGATTGATGAATTCAATGAAGAGTACAATGGTGAAATGGACAAGGTTCTTATGAGATTTATTGAATATAGTATAATCCATAGGAAAGTATGGGCTAATCTTTTTGATGCAAGAGGAAGAGAGTGGCTAGAAAAATATGTTAAGACACGAATTCATTATCTGGCACTTTTGCAGATTAGAAAAATGTCTGAAGGATACATACTTTCTATTAAGGATGTTGAGATTATATGTAGTTTCTATGAAGAAGCTATATTTGGATTGCTTATGAGATGGATTATTAAAGAAGAAAAAACCAAGACTGTTGATGAAATCAAGGATACCGTTGAAAGAATCGAGAAATTATTTGAGGGACAGCTTGAGCTTATTATATCTAATATGAAGAAGTAATTGTCGGGAGTACATCAATGGGGAATATTTTAACAAAACAGTTTTATAGGCAGAGAAAAGATTTTGAAGATTCATGTGCAGGAAGAGATGCAGGATTAACATTTCCGAAAGGAGTAAGATGCAGTACTGATATTGCATATGCTGATGATGGAATTAAAGCACATATGCTTGACATATACAGACCGGAAGATTCACAGGAAAAGATTCTTCCTGTAATTATTAATGTTCATGGTGGAGGTCTTATTATTGGTAATAAGGAGTTTAACAGATATTTCTGTGCTCTGCTTTGCAAGAAGGGATTTCTTGTATACAGCATAGAGTACAGGCTGATTCCAGACTGTCTTATATATGACCAGATTGCCGATGTTTTCATGGCAATGGATTATATAAAGGAGAGACTGGCAGCAGATGGCGGCGATTCGTCACATGTGTATATGGCAGGTGACAGCGGCGGCGCATGCCTTATCACATATGCCAATGCTATCCAGAACAGCACTAATATAGCGAGGGCAGCAAATGTCACTCCTTCAGGACTTCGCATTAATGCGCTTGGGCTCATAAGTGGAACGTTCTATACATCAAGATTTGATAAGATTGGACTTTTTCTTCCAAAGTATCTGTATGGCAGGGATTACAAGAAAACTTCATTTGCAAAGTATGTTAATCCTGAAAACAGGGAACTGCTGAACTCACTTGCACCAGTCTGGTTCGTGACAAGCCATAATGATTTCTTACGAAGATATACAACAGATTTTGAGAAGGCACTGACAAGAGCAGAAAGAGAGCATGAACTTGTAGTTTTTCCTAAGAATAAAAAGCTTACACATGCGTTCAGTGTGTTTGAGCCGTTTCTGCCAGAGAGCAGTGCGGTTATTGATATGATGGTGGAGTATCTTAGGAAGTTCTGATAATGTTGTGGAATTGAGAGGCAGAACTGTGTAGATAATTCAACGCTTTGACGATAATATTCGGACACTTTAACGAAAATGTCCGAAATTAGTACAATTATAGAACCCGTGTAGCGTTTTCGAACACTACACGGGTTTTGTTATGCCAAATTTTTACAAAAAAATATATAATGTGTGGGTGCTTTTCTTAGTGGACGCACAATATAATTAAAGAAAAAGGATGGAATATTATAATGAGCACTAACGAAATAATGCCAAAGTTAAAAGACTTTTTATGTGAGAATTTAGGAATTGATGCAGATGTTTTAGAGTTTGATACACAGCTTTTCGGAGATGGTGAAATCGGACTTGATTCAATCGATTCGCTTGAAATCATTGCTTACGTTGATGATGAATTCGGTGTTCAGATGACAGGTGTTGGCAAAGAACACTTCTACAGCATTGAGACAATCGCTAAGTATATCGAAGAAAATGCATAATATATAAAATGTGGCGGGTGTCAGATGACTTTTCTGGCACCCGTATTAGTTATCACAATAACAATAAAGGAGCAATTATGACAGAGAATAATAACCGCGCAGTCATTACAGGTCTTGGAATGATATGTGCTATTGGTAATTCAGTAGATGAAGCATGGAATAATGCCATTAATTCGGTTTCAGGAATACATAAAACAACAACACTTGATACAACAGACTGTTACGCAGACCTTGCAGCAGAAGTTAAGTGCGACACACTTGGAGATTTTGAGGGAAGCGAAGATGCAGACCGTTCAGCACAGCTTTGTATCAAGGCAGCTGGCGAGGCAATGAAGGACGCAGGACTTGATGATTTTGCAGGAGATCCTAAGGCTTCAGTTATCATCGGAAGCTGTGTCGGTGGTGCAGTCAGCATATCTGATTATTATGAGCATGGCAAGAAAGCAAGTGATGTAACTAAGATGCCAATCTCATCAATAGCACCTCAGGTTGCAGGTCAGTGCCATGCAGGCGGTGTTGTTACTAATATTGCAAATGCATGTGCGGCCGGAACAATCAGTATTGCATACGCATGCGAGCTTATCAGAGCAGGTAAGGCAGATGTAGTACTTGCAGGTGGTTCAGACACATTTGCAGCAGTACCATATGCCGGATTCTTATCACTTCATGCACTTGACGCAGATGGCTGCTCACCATTCAACAGATGTACAGGAATTACACTTGGTGAAGGTTCAGGTGTCGTAGTAGTAGAAAGCTACGAGCATGCTAAGGCAAGAAATGCAAAAATGTATTGTGAAGTATTAGGTGCTGGTGTCAGCAGTGACGCACACCATATCACAGCTCCAAGACCGGATGGAGAAGGTCAGATGGAGGCTATTAACAGAGCAATCAAGAATTCAGGATTGAAGAAATCGGACATCGGATATGTTAATGCACATGGAACAGGAACAGCTAAGAACGATGATGCAGAATTCTTATCATTACATACAATATTTGACGGCGAGAACGATAACCTTTCAGTAAGCTCAACAAAGGCTATGACAGGACACTGCCTCGGTGCAGCAGGAGCAATTGAAGCAGTATTTTCAATCAAGGCACTTACAACTAATACAGTAGTTCCAACACTCGGATTTAAGGACGAGGATATGGATAAGCTTGCCGAAAAGGCCGGAAAGATAGATTTCTGCCCTAATAAGGCACATGAAAAAGAGCTTACAAGCGTAATGAACAACTCATTTGCATTCGGAGGTAATAACGCAAGTATTATCTTTAGCAAAGAGGCTGGCAATGTGACAGTTAAGGAAGAGAAGAAGCCTCTTGTTATCACAGGTATTGGTGTAGTTACACCAAGCGGCAACGGTGTAGATACATATGTTGCAAATGCAGTAAAAAACGAAGCTCTGACAGAAGCTAATTTAAGAAGTTCAGTCGGCAAGGAAGATTATGATGCACTTGGACTTAAGATGTCATTCTATAGAAAGCTTGATAATTTCAGTCAGCTTCAGGCAGTATCAGGTATGGAAGCACTTAAGGACGCTGATTATGCAGTAACAGACGATAATGCAACAGATATTGGAATAATTGTGGGAACGTCAGAGGGTGCACTTGGAACATGCTGTGATTTCCAGAGCATGATTACAGAGAAGGGCAATGCTTCAGGAAGTGCATTCAAATTTCCTAACACTGTATACAATGCAGCAGGCGGATATCTTTCAATCTGCTCAGGAATCAAGGGCTACAATGTAACAGTTACTAACGGTGCACAGTCTGGTCTTGCAAGCATGGCATATGCAATGAGCGTACTCCGTTCAGGTCAGGAAAATGCTATGTTAGCCACAGGTTCTGATGAGAACAGCGACATAATGACAGAGCTTTTCGGTAAGTTAGGTGTTACATCTGAAAGTGTCGTTACCCCATTTGCAGGAAATGATGGATTCGTATTAAGCGATGGCAGTGCTTCAGTTCTTATCGAGGACGAGAAGGCAGCCAGGGAGCGTGGCGCAAGAATCTACTGCCACGTAGCAGGATACGGAATGGCTCATTCAAATGTTAAGTTCGGAACACTTACAGGTTCAGAGGCAGGCCTTACAAATGCAGTTAATAACGCATTAGCAGACGCAGGAATGGCAATTGATGATATAGATGCAGTATTTGGTTTCGCAAACGGAATGAAGGCTGTCGATGATGTAGAAATCAAGGGATTGACAGCAGTATTTGGTGACAAACTGGCAGAAAAACCGGTTGTGGAATTAAAGGAAGTTCTTGGTGAGTCAAGAGCAGCAGCAGCAACAACAGCAGCAGCACACGCAGCACTTATGTTTGCTGGAAAGATACCTTCACAGGAAGCATACAGCATTGCAGCAGACGGAAGCGTTTCTAAGACTAATGTTGAAGCTTCTAAGTTAAACAATGTACTTGTAGTTGCATATGGTGCAGGCGGTTCATACACAGCAATCGTACTCAGCAAGTAATGAAGCAGGGGCAGATGCCCATGACAAAGAACTGACATTTTCTTAAAGAAAGGACACACAGATATGAAAGTAGCATTAGTTACAGGAGCTTCCCGTGGTATTGGAAAGGCTTGTGCTATACGTCTGGCAAAAGACGGATATGCCGTAGTCATCAATTACAGCCATTCAGAGGAACAGGCACAGAAGGTTCTTGATGAAATCGTGGCAGCAGGCGGAACAGCCATAACATATAAAGCAGATGTTTCAGACCTTAATCAGGTTAAGCAGATGGTTAAAGATGTAAGTAAGGAGCTTGGCGGAATAGATGTACTCGTAAACAACGCAGGAATTGTAAGAGATGAGTACCTTCTCATGCTCAACAAGGATACACTTGATACATGCATGGACTTAAATGTTAAGGGTTACTTCTACTGCGCACAGCAGGCAGTACTTAAAATGTTCAGAAAGAAGAGCGGTGTCATCATCAACATGTCATCAGTCAGCTCGAAATTCGCACTTCCGGGACAGTCTGTATACAGTGCAACAAAGGGTGCTGTTAATTCAATGACACAGACAATGGCTAAGGAGCTTGCGGGTTATGGAATCCGTGTAAATGCAGTAGCACCGGGATTTATAGAGACAGAGATGCTGGATGCAATTCCAGAAGAGAAGAAGAAAGAGTATTTAGACGCAATCCCAATGCATAAGTTAGGAAAGGCAGAAGATGTTGCAAATGTTGTATCATCACTTTGCTCAGACGCATTTTCATATGTAACAGGTCAGGTTATCGTGCTTGATGGAGGATTATCATTATGATGAACATATTTGAGATTAATAAAAGAATCGGACAGCGCCCACCTTTCCAGATGATTGAGAAAGTGTTAGAGCTTGAGCCTAATGTAAGTGCCAGAGGTATTAAAAATGTATCAATTAATGAACCATATTTTATGGGACATTTTCCTGACGCACCTATAATGCCGGGCGTACTTATAATTGAAAGCTGCGCCCAGCTCTGCTCACTTGTAATCGATGATGGAGGAAAGAGCAGGGAAGAGGGCAAGTTATATGTGCTTCTTAAAGTAGACGGATTCAAGTTTGTAAAGCCTGTTATTCCAGGAGATACACTTGATATTACAGTTACAGCTATAAGAATCAACAAGGTTCTCGCATCATTTGACGCAGTAGTTAAGGTAGATGGCAATGTGTACGCAAAGGGAAGCATGACATTTACAACAGTAGACCGCAAGGATATATATGGAACGGAGGAATAAAGTAATGGGAAAAATAGCAGTATTATTTTCAGGTCAGGGTGCACAGTATGTAGGAATGGGCAAAGACCTATACGATTCAGATTCTGATGCAAAGAAATTATATGATTTGGGGGAGTCGCTCCGCCCGGGAACAGTTAAGGTGTGCTTTGAAGGAGAAGGCGAGGAGCTTACCAAGACAGAGAATACACAGCCGGCACTTTTCCTTACAGACCTTGCATTTGCCAATGCGCTTAAGGATGCCGGAATTAAGGCTGACGCTGTAGCAGGATTTTCACTTGGAGAGATTCCGGCGCTTGCTTATGCAGGAGTTTTATCAATAGAGGACGCATTTAAACTGGTAGTTATCAGAGGAACCAAGATGGGTGAGCTTTCTACAAAGTATGCAGGCGGAATGGCAGCAGCACTTAAGCTTGCTCCAGAAGTTGTTGAAGAGACATGTAAGGAATTCAAGGAAATCTGGCCAGTTAATTATAATTGCCCGGGACAGATTTCATGTGCAGGAAGTGCTGACGAGATAGACGCATTCTGTGAAGCAATCAAGGAAAAAGGCGGCAGGGCAGTTAAGCTTGCAGTAAGCGGTGCATTCCATACTCCTTATATGAAGGATGCAAGTGAAGAACTTGAGAAGGCACTCAAGGTAATGACAATTAATGCTCCACAGACAGAGATATATGCCAACAGAACAGGAAAGCCTTATCCACAGGATACAGCACAGATTATAGAAACAATAGCACTTCAGGCTTCTTCAAGTGTAAGGTTTGAGGATACATTAAAGAATATGTGGGCTGACGGAATAGACACATTTATCGAGGTAGGAGCAGGAAAGACACTTACAGGATTTGTTAAGAAGACACTTCCAGAAGCAAAGATGTACACAGTTACAACAGTTGATGCGTTGAATGAAGCAATTGAGAACATCAAGGCAGGAGAATAATAATGACAGTCAAATGTAACAAATGTAAAGAAGAAATCAATAAAGAGGATTTGGAGAAGAATTACTACATATGCCCGTTATGTGGGAAGCTAAGCCGTATGCCGGCAAAGAACAGACTTCAGATGCTTACAGAAAAGTTTGATGTAATGTTTAATGATCAGGAATTTACAGATCCTATTGATTTTCCATCATACAAGGAAAAGTATGAGTCTGCCAGAGAAAAGAGCGGTGAGACAGAGGGCGTTGTATGCGGCAGAGGAACTATCGGTGGGAATGATACATGTATATTCATTATGGAGCCTAACTTCATGATGGGTTCTATGGGAACAGTTGTTGGGGACAGAATTACAGCACTTTTTGAATATGCTACAAAGAACAGACTTCCGGTTATCGGATATACAGTTTCAGGTGGTGCAAGAATGCAGGAGGGTGCACTGTCACTTATGCAGATGGCAAAGGTTTCAGCAGCAGCCAAGAGACATAGTGACGCAGGACTCTTATATGTTGTATGTACAACAGACCCTACAATGGGCGGTGCTACAGCAAGCTTTGCAATGCTTGGAGATATAATCATATCTGAACCGGGTGCAATGATTGGATTTGCAGGAAAGCGAGTAGTAGAGCAGGTTACAGGTGAAGTGCTTCCGGATAATTTCCAGAGCGCAGAGTTCCAGTTAAAGAACGGATTTATAGATGATATCGTGCCAAGACAGGAACAGAGGGCATATCTTGCTAACATTCTTGCAATACATGCAGAAACAGTAAGTGCATAACAGTATTGCATTGCAATATAAGGAGAAAGATTAATCATGACAAACGAGAATTTAAGTGTTTATGACAGAATCTGCCGTACAAGAAAGAGCGGCAGAGCAACTGCATCGGATTATATAAATGCTACAATAACTGATTTTGTAGAACTTCACGGTGACAGATGCTTTGCAGACGACCATGCCATTGTTGGAGGTATCGGACGACTTAACGGAAAGCCTGTAACTGTAATCGGAATTGAAAAAGGAAGAGATTTAAACGAAAGACTTTTAAGGAATTTTGGCTGCGTTCTTCCAGAAGGATACAGAAAAGCATTAAGACTTATAAAGCAGGCTGAAAAGTTCCACAGACCTGTTATTTGTTTTGTTGATACACAGGGTGCTAACTGCGGTAAGGGCGCAGAAGAAAGAGGACAGGGACAGGCAATTGCCAACAACCTGTATGAGCTTACAGATGTTAAGACACCTATTATATCAGTAATGATTGGTGAAGGCGGGAGCGGTGGCGCACTTGCACTTGCTGTTGCGGATGAAGTATGGATGCTTGAAAATGCATATTATTCAGTAATCACACCTGAGTCATGTGCAAGTATTCTATTCAAAGATCCTAAGAGAGCGCCAGAGGCAGCAGAACATCTCAAGCTTACAGCATCAGACCTCAATAAAATGGGTATCGTAGAAAAGGTTGTTGAAGAACCGGAAGATTTTTCAGAAGAGAAAGAAACATCACATTTTATGAAAAAGCTTGCTGACGACCTTTCAAAAGAAATAAAGCAGTTAGAGAAGAAGCCGGTTGATAAGCTTCTTGATGACAGATATGAGAAATACAGAAAAATAGGCCGTTACAGCGAATACAGTGAGGCAGTAGGAGAGGTTCCTGGAGCAGCACAGTTACTTGGTGTATCACAAGCTCCTGCAAGAAAGAGAAGAGGATTATTTGGACGTGGCTAAGATATTAGTTTTAAATGGAAGTCCACATAAGAGTGCCAGCACTACAATGGCGGTAACCAACGCATTTGTAAAGGGAATGTGCGAAGGTGGTGAATACGAGTCGGAGATAATTACTATCTCCGACTTAAATGTTACTCCATGCATGGGCTGTCTTTCATGCTGGGCAAGGACTGAGGGCGAGTGTGTTATCAAAAATGATGACATGCCGGCAGTTAAGAAAAGAATAGAAGAAGCAGACATTATAATTGAAAGTTATCCGTTGTATTTCTTCGGCATGCCAGGACAGATGAAGCTTTTCACAGACAGACTTTTAAGCATGATGTGTACTTACAGGGGACAGAAGCCACCTGAAAATGGCGAGTCATTTCACGGCATAAGAAATCCAAAGACGGGACAGAAATTGGTTCTTATATCGGGATGTGCTTATTCGGAGTCAGAGTCAGTCTATGATTCGCTTCTTAAGGAATATGAGTGCATATGTGGTAAAAATGGATTTACAGCAATTCTATGTCCACAGTTAAAGACATTAATTGAACTGGGTGCAAGTTCAAGACTTGACAGATATTTGTCAAAGTATGAGGCGGCTGGAAAAGAGTTTGCTGCGACAAAGCATTTGTCAGAGGAGACAAAGCAGAAGCTGTCAAAAGCTCCATTTTCAGAGGCAGTGTATAAGAATCTGCTTGATAATTTCTGGAGGGAGCAGAAGGAGGGCTAAATCCTCTCCTCGTCAATGGACTCGGATTTTACTTCGTAAAACAAGGAGGATGAGATTTGATAAAGATAGTTGTAGATTTGCTTGGTGCTGACAAGCCGCAGACAGAGCTTGTTTTGGGTGCAATCAGGGCAATCAGTGAGAATAAAGATTTGTATGTATATCTGATGGGAAGGAAGGCCGAGCTGGAGGATTTCCTTGCCAATGTAACTTATGATGAATCGCAGCTTGAGATAGTGGACTGCACACAGGAGATAACTAATTATGATGACCCGGTTGACGCTTACCACGATAAGACTGATTCGTCCTTAATCAAGGGACTTAAAATGTGCCGCATGAATGAGGATATCGGTGGATTCGTGACATGTGGTGCAACAGGAGTTGTGCTTATAAGTTCTATCCTTATACTTGGCAAGTTAAATGCGACAAGACCGGCACTTTCAGTAGTTCTTAATGGCCGTAATGACAAGCCATTCTGTATAGTTGACTGCGGTGCCAATATTGACTGCAAGGCAGACCGTTTTGTCGATTTTGCAAGACTCGGTGTAGCTTACATGAAGACACTCGGAATTGAGAATCCGACAGTTGCAACACTTTCTAATGGCATTGAAGCTGGAAAGGGAAGTGATGTTATTAAGGAAGCTCATGAGCTTTTAGAAAAATGTGGTTTTAATTTCACAGGTAATATTGAAGGCAAAGAAGTGTTAGACGGCAACGCAGATGTTGTTGTATGTGATGGATTTGCAGGGAATGTGCTTCTTAAATCAATCGAGGGAACAGCAAAGGTTGTGTTTGATGATATAAGAAGGGCAGCAGCAGGTGCATCTGATACCCAAAAGGCACAGCTAGAGGCATTTATTGGCAGACTTGAGCCAAAGTTTGATTACAACAATGAAGGCGGAGCAATTCTTCTAGGCGTTAAGAAGCCGGTTGTTAAGGGACATGGAGCAGCAACGGACAAAACAGTGTATAATACAGTTAAGATTGCTTATGGACTTGCAAAGAATAATCTTGTGGAGAAGATAAGCGAGGAATTTGAGAAAAAGTAACATACATTGAGGTGATTGTATAATGCAAAGAGAGAAAAACAACAATTTTATTCTTGATTTCACAGGTGTATATGATGATGAATTTGCTAAGGAAAAAACATCACTTACATGGATAGACTGCACTGATATTACAGGATGTGATATGTATGTATCAGACGAAGCTGAAAAACAGATAGGTGAAAGAGTTGATTCTGTTGGAATTCATGGAATACATTTTCTTGATTCGGGTAACTACCATTATGTTACTAAGATAATGACTGACAGAATTAAGGAACCGTTTTCTTTAGTTGTATTTGATCACCATACCGATATGCAAAAACCTATGATTGAAGGATTAACAAGCTGCGGAGACTGGGCAGGAAAGGTGATTAAAGACAATCCGTATATTTGCCAGCTTATTCTAGTGGGACCAGAGAAGAAAGATATTAATGCGATTGGGTTAAGAAGTAATAAACTTATAACATATTCAGCACAGGAGATAAGAGCCGAAGCAATGGAATCTAAAACAAACCAGATTGATTTATCAGTTCCTGTATACATATCTATTGATAAGGATGTTCTTGATGAAAGCATAAGTGAAACCAATTGGAGTCAGGGACATATGAAGCTTGGGACATTAGAGCATATGCTTGGGATAATTATAAGAAACCAGAAGGTTTTAGGTATTGATATATGTGGAGAATGTGATACAGATATGCCGCTTCCTGAATATATGGAAGATGAGGAAAAGAACGGAGAACTTAATAAAGAATTATATAATTTTCTTTTGAAACGACTGAAAAAATATAGTTTATAAATATTTTATAATTCCGCAATCCCATGCAAATACTGGGGTTGCGGGATTTTTTAATTGGAAAATAAAAATAATTAGCACTCACCTCTTGACAGTGCTAATAAAAAGGTATATAACATAGCCAAGAACAAAGGAAGGGAACCAAAAGGGGTACGAAAGTAAAGGAAAGTACCTCAAGAGGTTACTGAAACATCCCGGTTCCAAAGAAACAAGGTAACAAGATAATGATATATGTTAAAGGAGGAATGACTTATGTTGATGCCTAGTATTTTTGGAGAGAATTTATTTAATGATGATTGGATGGACTTCGGATTTCCTGAAGTTGACAAGACTTTATATGGTAAGCATGCAAATAATGTAATGAAGACTGATGTTAAGGAAACTGATACAGGTTATGAAGTTGATATTGATCTTCCAGGATTTAAGAAGGATGAAATTAATGCACAGCTTGATAACGGTTACCTTACAATAAGTGCTGCTAAGGGACTTGATAAGGATGAAAAGGATAAGAAAGGTAAATACATCCGTAAGGAAAGATATGCTGGTGCTATGAGCCGTAGCTTCTATGTAGGTGAAGGTATCACACAGGAAGATATCAAGGCTAAGTATGAAGATGGTATCTTAAGACTTTCAGTTCCTAAGAAAGAAGCTAAAGCAGTTGAGAATAAGAAGTACATTGCTATTGAAGGCTAATGACTAATCATTTATTATTGAATTAGAAAGGGAGCGATTGTTATGGATAAGAATCCAAAGCATCCATTAAAGAAAAAGAAAGTACATCAGAAGATGAATGTTGCAGACCACAGTGTCGAGGAACAGGCAGCTTTTGGTAAGCATAAGAAACACACATATGAATAAATGATTTTAATCCCGTGGCGGTTGTATGACTGTCGCGGGATTTTTATTTAATCAGCAATTGCTAAATATGAAATTTTAAGAATATATGCCATTGGAAGCCGTGTGTGTGGTATTATAGAAACTGTTTAAAAATATGTGGAAAGAAGGCAGGGTTTATATGTCATTAGAAAAAGCACTTGGATATCTGGAGAAAGCAGGATACAGAGAGCATGTAATACAGCTTGGTGAATCAACGGCCACGGTTGCAATGGCAGCGGAGGCACTTGGAGTTGAGCCAGGAAGGATAGCCAAGACAATGTCTTTTCTTCAGGGCGACAAGGCAGTATTGATAATCACAGAAGGAACTGCGAAGATAGATAACAGAAAATATAAAGACACATTTCATGTAAAAGCAAAGATGATACCATTTGAAGAGGTTGAGAATATAATCGGACACGCTCCCGGTGGAGTCTGTCCATTTGGCATTAATGAGGGCATTGATGTATATCTTGATGAAAGCCTTAAACAGTTCGATATTGTGTATCCGGCAGCAGGCGACGACCATTCTGCAGTGAAGCTCACAATTGCTGAGTTGGAAGACGCATCACGGGCTAAGGGCTGGGTTGATGTGTGCAAGGAGGTGGAAAATGTTTAACAGAGAAGATAACACATATAACGAAATCAGGGAAAAGTCATTATTCCAGTGGCTTGATGAGATGGAAAAGCATGAAGACATAGCGGTTCGTGGAGGCGTTAAACTGACACGGGAATATATACAGCATTTAAAAGATGAAAATAAGAGGCTTGAAGAGCAGAATAAGCTGAAAAATGAATATCTTAAGAAGGTTGTGGGAAGATAAAGCATTTACAAGGTAGAATCATGAACATACAGGTAATAAAATCCAGAAGAAGAACAATAGGAATAGAGGTTCATGCAGATGGAAAAGTTATAGTAAGAACTCCATTGCGAATGTCATCAGCAGAGATTAACCGATTTATAGAAGAACATGATGAATGGATCAGGCAGAAACTGGATTTTGTCAGACAGAAATCAGATAACAGACGCGGTACAGGTGCACCGGGTATTGAATGTCTGTCGAAGCAGGAACTTGATAATATAAAGGATACATTTGAAAAGAGAGTACAGTTTTACTGTGATATAATGAATGTGAGCGTTGGAAGAATAACTATCCGTAACCAGAAAACAAGGTGGGGGAGCTGTAGTTCTAAAGGCAATGTGAATTTCAACTACCAGTTGTATTATATGCCCCAGGAGCTGATGGATTATGTTATTGTGCATGAACTTTCGCACAGAAGATATATGAATCATTCGGCAGAATTCTGGGAGGAGGTTGAAAAATACTGTCCGGAGTATAGAACATACAGAAAGCAGTTAAAGGGATATGAACTTACTTAGAGGAGGCATTTTATGATAAGCAGATAATGATGTGTAGATTGAGCGGAAACATTAGTAACTATAATCATAGAAAAGAGGTATACATATGGAATTACAGGCAGTAATGGAGAAAAGAAGAAGCATAAGAAATTATAATCCAGAGAGAAAGGTTACTAAGGAACAGCTTGAGGAACTTATTAAGGCTGCGTCATATGCACCTTCATGGAAGAATCTGCAGACATCAAGATATTACTGTGTATTATCTGAAAATGCGGTGAAAGAACTTAGAGAAAAATGTCTTCCGGAATTTAATCAGGCTAATTCGGAAGGAGCAGGCGCATATATAGTTACAACATTTGTAAAGGGAATGGTCGGCTTTGATAAGAATACAGGCAGTCAGGTTAATGAGGCTGGTGACGGCTGGGGCTATTATGACCTTGGTCTGCAGAATGATAATCTGCTTCTTAAAGCTGCTGAACTGGGGCTTGATACTCTGGTAATGGGCATTAGAGATGGTGAGGCGTTAAGAGAATTGCTTAATATTCCAGACAGTGAAAATGTTGTGTCTGTTATTGCTGTTGGCTACAGGGGACAGGAGCCACCTGAAAGACCTAAGAGAAAAGAGCTTGAGGTTGTTGCAAAATTTATATAATGATTATCAATGACTTAAACTGAATAAAATAAGAACTCGGGGAAGAAAAAACTTCTCTGGGCTTTTATTTTATACGGCTGTTTTTTCTTAAGCGAAAAGCGCATAATATAGATAGGTTAAGGGAAACAATAAAGGATGTATAATGTGTATGACGCAGGAGGATGAGCACATCACCAAATGTTTTGGTGTGGCTTGGAAACCTGCGTTTTTTAATTATGTGTAAAAAAATATTATATATCCCATAATAGGTACATATATTGTAATATTATTTACATTGATGTTTGTGTATACATAAAAATAGTGTATAATAAAAACAAATAAATGTTCGATAGCACGTTTGGGATAATAAAGAGCAGATATCAGTTTTAGAACAATTTGAATTGTGTTAGGGGGTAAAAGATGAAGCAGGAGACATTAAATAAATTGAACCTTTGCGAAGATTATGAACGAGAGTGTAAGCTGGCTAATGGTGGACTTCCTGAGAGTATATGGGAGACATATTCATCTTTTGCTAATACCAATGGAGGCACTATTCTGCTTGGAATTAGGGAGCATAGGGATTCCTTTACGATTGAGGGATTGACAGATAAGCAGATTATTAAATATCAGAAGGATTTCTGGAGCACCCTAAATGATAGAAATAAGATATCAAAAAATATACTATTGAATCATCATGTGCAGGTTATAGATGTGGAAGATAAAAAGATACTTAAAATTGATATACCGGCAGCAGATAGGCACGATAAGCCGGTTTATATTGGAACTGATCCAATGAAAGGCACTTATAAAAGAGATTACGAAGGAGATTTTCTCTGTACTGAAGAGGCAGTCAGGGCTATGTTTGCAGATCAGAGAGATGTATCTGGAGATGTGGAAGTATTGGATGAGTTTGGATTGGATGTTTTGAATCAGGATACAATAAAGGGCTATCGAATTGTATTTGAGCAGCTTCATAGTGGACATCCATGGAATGCACTTGAAAATGATGAGTTCCTTATGAAATTAAGAGCAGCGGCGAAGAATAAGATGGGAACATTATCGCCAACGATAGCAGGATTATTATTTTTTGGAGAAGCTTATCATATTACTGAAGTTTTTCCTAATTATTTTCTGGATTATCGTGAGGAATGTGATGATAAAGCCGTGCGTTGGTTGTTCCGTACACATTCTAATGAGGGCGATTGGAGCGGTAATATATACGACTTTTTCTGTAAAGTGCGTACAAGAATAGACGATGAAGTAGCTGTTCCATTTGCCAATAGAAGAGATGGATACCGGGTAGACAGAGTGGATGTGCATGATGCGTTGGAAGAGGCATTGGCAAATGCACTGGCACATGCAAATTATTATGGAAGACGGGGAATCATTGTTGTCAAAAATGGAAAGGAACTTAGCATTTCCAATCCCGGAACTATCAGGGTAACAAAAGAGGAGTTTTATGCGGGTGGTAATAGTGATCCACGAAACCCTAATATTTTAAAAATGTTTGGATTTGTTAATGTTGGTGAGCGTGCTGGAAGTGGTGTCGATAAGATTATGACAGCATGGGCAGAACAAAACTGGAAAAAGCCGGAATTTGATTTTTCAGAGCGTAATGACAGAGTAACATTAAAACTCGAAGTTGGACAGGTGGTATATATTCCGGGGGCAGCAGATATAAGGAATGAAAATGCGAATCAAGCAGAATCAACTCCTGTGTCAAAAGAAGATAAAATACTTGAGTATATCAGACAGAATGGAAGTGTTTCGTCACAACAAGCTGCTGATATTGGTGGGTATAATTCAAAGACTAGCGCAAGAAAATTGCTTGATAAGATGATTGCAAAAGGTTTAATTAAGAGGATTGGTAATGGACCGTCAACTAAATATGTGATTTAGGAATTACAATACCATTTATCGAACACTTTATTGAACACTTTTTGAACTTATCGAACACAAAGTGTTCAATAAGTTCTCAATAATGTCAGTTTATCGGTCATTTATTATCATAAGGGGAATAAAAGTATTTATATAAAACATCTGCACAAATTGGTTAAAAGGTGAAATAGAATGAGGCGAGGCTGTGTCTAAATTAGAGACTTTCGGAGTGCCTCAGGGGTATTCAATTGCATGGAATGAACTTGAGAAAATAATTGATGTGGTTTCAGCTTATCAGAAAAAGTATATTAGTTAGAATGCAAACAGCATAAAATTTTTGAGTTTTTATAAGCTATGTAGATATTGCATAACATGTATATTAGTGATAAAATAACACCAATGTAACAGATAAACACTCATTGATAGTGCTTATTCTAGGAAAAGGCAGAATATTATTTCAAATTTTTCAAGAGTAAGGAGGTGAGTGTATGCTACAAGAGATTAAGTTCGATGAATATACAACTGTGGTTGTGGATTGTAACGAGAAGTTAGAACATGATGATTTGTTTTGTATTCTTAATGAATATGAGCTGGATAGAATTAATGATAATTATTTCAGAAAAAGAAAAGAAACATTAAGACTTGAAGGAATAGTATTTTCGTTGTAATTGAATAATAAAATTATTTAGGCATTGGCAGAAGCTGATGCCTTTTATTATGCACTGAAATTGTTATTAATATGTATATGCCATATTAACGAGAGCAAAGTATGATATATTTAAAATAATGGAGCATTATTATATATATCCCATAATAGGTACATATATTGTAATATTATTTACATTGATGTTTGTGTATACATAAAAATAGTGTATAATGAAAACAAATAAATGTTCGATATTGCATTGCTATGTATCATAATACAAGGATGCACATGATGACACAGGAGCAATTTAAGAAAGCGGCACAATACAAGCAGACAGATTTTGGAGTTATAAATTATGAGCATATTTAAAAAGAAACACACACAATCCTATGATAAAATGAATAAGAAACCAGTACTGAAAACAAGCATATGCACAGGGGAGCAGGTCGCGGGATTTCAGGATATCCATACCGGTAAGATAGAGGAGATAATGCTGATTAAGCAGACTGGGGATATAGATACATTTAAACAAATGTATGGAATTGATGGAGAGATACCAAAGGTATACTAAATATTTACAGGTAAAGAGGACTATGAACATACCAGAAAGAGCAACGAAGGAACAGACAGAGGCAATAACACAGACAGAAGGCAACATAAGGGTTGCGTCAGTTCCAGGTTCGGGAAAAACATTTGTACTTACATATAGAATAGCATATCTTATAACAGAACTGTTCGTTGAGCCATCATCTATTGTGGCGCTTACATTTACAAACAAGGCAGCTTCGCAGATGAAGCATAGATTAAGGAATATTGTTGGTGATAACGCCAACTGTTTTACAGGAACATTTCACGGATATTGTAACATGTTTCTTAAAGAGGAGATTCACAGGCTGACATTTCCCAAGACATTCACGATTCTTGATAAGAAGGCAGAGCTGGAGATGATAAAGGACGTGGCAGAGGATATGGGAATATCGCTCAAGGACAATACTGCGAAGAAGATAATGAGTGATATAGACATAACCAAGCAGGATATGTCCTATGTTGAGCTTATGGCAGGCGTTGATAAGACAGAGCTTAAAAGAAGGGCTTCCAGCGAGAAAAATGTGGATAAAAAGGTTTTCTATAATTATCTTAAGAGACAGTGTGACAATTATGCTCTGGACTTTGAAGACCTTATTAATTTCACTTTATATATTTTAAACAGGAATGAAGATGTGCGGATTCGCTGGCAGGAAAAGTGCCAGTATGTACTGTGCGACGAGTATCAGGATGTTAATATGAAACAGGACATGCTGCTTCACATTCTAAGTGGTTTGTATCAGAATCTGTTTGTGGTAGGTGATGACGACCAGAATATATATACATGGCGCGGTTCTGACCCTGAATACATGATTAATTTTGACAAAACACATGAAAATGTGCAGGATTATTCACTTACTGAGAATTTCAGGAGTACTCCTCAAATTGTAAATGTGGCTAAGTCACTTATATCTGCTAATCAGAACAGGCTTGAAAAGCAGATGATTTCTAACAGACCAGATGGCCATAAGCCGGTATTTAATGCAACTGACACCGAGAAGAATGAGTCTTTGTGGATAGCTGATACTATTCTTGATAATGTCGCTAAGAATATGAAGTACAGCGACCATACTATATTGGTGCGGGCTGCTTCACAGACAAGGTCGTTAGAGGAAGCATTTATAAAAAGAAAAGTTCCTTACAAGATACTAAGCGGTGCGAAATTCTATGAAAGCGAAGAGATAAGAACGGTGCTTTCATACATGAGAATGGTGTACAGCCTTACGGACATGGATTTGCTGTATACTATATCCAGACCGAGAAGGGGCTTTGGTAAGAAGTCTGTTGAGAAGCTTAAAAATGCAGCAGCACAGAACAACTGCAGTCTTTTCAAGGCACTTGGAAAGCAGATTGACGATGGCGATATAACACAGAAAAATGTTATAGAATATTACAATGCAATCAGTGAATTGCATGATACATATGTTGCTTATACCTGTACTGATATAGTAAACAAATGTCTTGATATGGGATATCGTCAGGCATTGGAGCAGGATATCGACCAGACCAGACTTGACAATGTGTCAGAGCTTATCAGGACTATTACGGCATTGGAGGAAGATAATCAGGAGAAGGTTGAGCTGGCTGATCTGTTAAGCCATTTTGCATTATTTTCAGCGCAAGATGAGGACGGAGAGTATAATGTTGTAAAAGTAATGACAATTCATACAGCAAAAGGGCTTGAGTTTGATACAGTATTTGTACCAGGACTCGTTGAAGGACAGTTTCCAAGCAGCAGGCTTCGTAATGAAGACGAATATGAAGAGGAAAGAAGATTATTGTATGTTGCGATGACAAGGGCGAAGAATATGCTTTACCTCAGCACTTATAGAAAGAAAGATGGCCGTTTCGCTGCAAGACCATCAGCATTTTTAAGTGACATTGATACTAATCTTCTTGACTGTATCAACAACAGCAGAGTATTAATCAGAGGTGTGACTGAGCAGATGCTGCCAAAGGTTGTATTCGAGGTTGGAGATAAAGTCAGACATAAGGTATTTGGAACTGGCGAGATTGTTAAGGTAGATAAGGTTACACAGACATATGAAATCCAGTTTGAGAATATCAGGGGAACGAGAAGACTGATGTTTCGGGCAGAGCTGGGAAATGTTGAAAATTAAAGCAGGTTAGAGAATGGAAAAATAGGGGAATCCCCCTATTTTTTCATTCTTGACTGCAGAAAAGTAGGAATGACAAGTTCATTTTCTTTCTTTTCTGACTTAGCTAAAAGATTATTTATGTCAGAGGCTTTAACGGTATTATAAGTATTTTTCATAGGCAGGTTGGTAGAACTAGTTTTATTAGTGTCACTGGAATCATTAAGCCCAGTTGCAATAATGGTTATAAGGGAATTTTTATTATCCTCAAGTTGTTCTTTAGAAGAAACGGTACCCCACATGATTTTAGCTTCCGTTCCGACAATTTCCTGAATATACTGGATAGCATTATTAAGTTCGATAAGATTAACATCTCCAGATGAATTTATCATAACATACTTTGCACCTGAAAGATTAGTGTTAAGTAAAGGTGAATTAACAGCCTGTTTGACAGCATCAGTAATAGAGGTATTCTCATCAGCATATCCTATTCCTAAGTGTCCGTACCCTTTGTCTCCGAGAACAGTTTTTAAATCATTAAAGTCAAGATTTACAGTACCGCAGTTAAACACAATATTGGTAATAGTGTCAATTGAGTTCTTTAATACAGAATCTGCAAGAGTAAATGCAGATGACATAGTTACAATTTTCTCATTAGATGTAAGCAGTTTATCATTTGATATTACGAGCAAGGTATCAACACACTTTTCAAGATTCTGTATTCCTGCACGGGCCACATCAGAGCGGTTAGGATTCTCAAAACTGAAAGGTGTAGTAACGACTGCTACCGTAAGAATTCCTAGGTCCTTGCACATCTTAGCAATGTATGGCAGTGCTCCAGTACCTGTACCTCCTCCCATACCGGAAGTAAGAATTACCATATTTGCATCGTTTATAATTTCTTTAATTTCGTCAGCACTTTCTTCAGCAGCTGCATAGGCAATTTCTGGATTCCCACCAGCACCAAATCCGCCAGTCAGCTTTTTTCCAATAGTAATGCATGTGTCAGCCTCTGATTTATCAAGTACCATCTGATCTGTATTAATAGCAACGAATTGAATAGGATAAGGAGTCTGGTGTGCAAGTCTGTTAATTGCATTATTACCGCAGCCTCCGACGCCAATTACTTTTATGTTTGGCATATTTGATGATTGATAATCTGTATCCATTATTTCAAGCATTTTTCTCTCCTTATATTTGCATAAATGCGAATTACAAAAGAAATATAATGCATTAATGCTAGTGTGTCAATATAAAATTGCAAAAATGCAAAAAAATAACTTGCGTAAATGCAAAAAAAGAGTAGAATAAAATTAACATATAAATAGAGTATTTAGGAGATTGATTAGATATGGAATTAGGGCAGAGATTAAAAGCAAAAAGGAAAGAACAGAAAATATCTGCAGAATATATTGCAAAGGAATTAGGTGTGTCAGTATCCACAGTTTACAGATACGAGGATTCAAGCATCGTTAAAATTCCCGTTTCAACATTTGAAAAAATGTGTAATGTTCTTGGAACCACACCAGCAGAGATGATGGGTAATGTACCAGAAATGTCTCACGACAAAAGTGATGATACGAACAAGCTTCCAGGAACATTTGAAGATCCGAAGGAAGCAATGGAATTCCTGCTTAAGCTTCCGACAGTTGCTGCATATGGAGGATATGATCCATCCAAGATGGACGATGAAACAATGGTTGCATTCGCAAATGAAATCTTACAACAGTTACAGCTTGTGAGCTATAAGTACAGGTAGGTGACAACATGAAGGCTAAAGATATAAAGAAGCTGGCAGAAGATTTAAGGGAAAATTATAATACAAGGAATCCTTTTGAATTAGCAGAAAAGTACGGAATAAGAGTAGTTGTAAGTAAAATGCTTCCGATAGACAGGAAAGCATATACGATAAGGTCGGATAATTATCCAACAATTATAATTATTAATGGAAGATATGAGCATAAAAGCCAGCTGGTTTTGTGTGCACATGAATTAGGACATGCACTTCTTCATTCAGATGATATTAATAATTTTGCGGTAACAAGTAAAAATGCATTTAAAAATGTTGAATATGAGGCTAATCTTTTTGCTGTATCGCTGCTGTTTAATGAAAGTGATTTTAATATGAAAGTCTTAAATATGAGCAATTATCTGCTTAAGCAGGTACTTGATTATAATATTGCGGTTGAAGAGTAGGGGAAGATATATGTATGAGGTAATGTCAAAAAAACTGCTGGTTATTAATATACTTGATATTCTTAACAAATATTCAGATGCTGAACACAGACTGAAACAAAAAGATTTTATTGATATTCTTAGAAAAGAATATGGTATGGAAGTAGACAGGAAAGCCGTAAGAAGAAATCTGTCATATCTGTTGGAATGTGGATATGATATTGAATATACAGAACAGATAAGAACCAAAAAGAATGGGGAGCAGGAAACTATATATACAGACTGGTACATAGAAAGAACATTTAGTACTTCAGAGGTGAGGCTTCTTATAGATAGTCTGCTTTTTTCAAAGTCAATTCCCTATAAACAGTGTACTGAACTTATTGAGAAGTTGGAAAGCCTGTCAAACTGTTATTTTAAGTCAAGCGTGAAGCATATATGTAATCTGCAGGAAAATCCGCTTGTTAACAAACAGCTATTTTACAATATAGAGATATTGGATGAAGCAATAAGCAAAGGAAAACAGGTAAAATTTCGTTATAACTATTATGACATGGATTATAAGCTTCATAACAGATGTAATAGTGAAGGTGCACCAAGGGAATATATAATTAATCCATATCAGATGGTTGCGACAAACGGAAGATATTATCTTATATGTAATTATGACAAATATGATAACTATGCTAATTACAGGATTGACTGGATAACAGATATTGTACTTCTTGATACTAAGAGAAAGCCAATGAAGAAAGTTAAAGGTTTGGAGAATGGTCTGAATCTGTCAAAGCATATGGCGGATCATATATATATGTTTTCAGGTGATAGCGGGATAGTTCGTTTCCGTGCATATCGTTACATTATATCAGAGCTTCTTGACTGGTTTGGTAAAGACATCAAATTTGCTGATTATTCAGAAGATGAGGTAATGGTAACGGTTCATGCTAATCTTATGGCTATGAGATGTTTTGCAACACAATACGCAAGACATATTACGATTATAAGCCCTGAGAATCTGGTCGAACAGGTTGTTGATGACTTGAGACATGCGTTAAAACGATATGAATAGAATGCGAGAGGGAAAATGAAGTATAAAAATCTTAATAATATATTTTATCTTGAGGATTTATTTGATATATGGACGACAGAGCAGGCTAAAGAAAAAGAATATAAAAACGATAAAGTGGATATAAAATCTTTTTCAAGAGATGGCTTTGTTGATGTAAAAATTTGGACATCTCCAATTTTAGATGGAAAAAGAGTGTTATATATTGCAAGAGAGGCCAACGCAACAGGACAAAGATTTGTTGATGATGGAAGATTTTATTTAAAGGATGAAGAAAGTTCTCGAAAAAAGAGAATTTTTCAAAGAATTATTGCAATGCAGAATATTATAAAGGCAAGGTTAGACGGAAACATAAAAAATGAATATACATATTCTGATTTCAATGAAATAAAAAAACAGATAGCATTTATGAATATTAACAAAAGAGGTGGTTCATCTTCTACTGATTTCAAAGAACTTAATAAGTATGCTGAAAAATACAACGAATTTATAAAAAGAGAAATAGAAATAATTAATCCTGATTATATTATATGTTGCGGCTCATATTGGCAAATTATTGATCATGTATATGATTATTTTAAAAGCAGGAAAGAATGGGAAAATAGAAAAAAATCAGAGCCTGATATAGATATGTATTATAAACTTGATATAAATGGAAAGATCGTTCCGGCTATTAATGTTTATCATCCTGCTGCAATAAAACGAAATCAGGAATATGTAGACTTAATAAATAATGTATTTGACAAATTATGATTGCACAAAACAAATACTAAGCAATAGCATTCATGTACCAATATAGTCCCACACCTTTTATATAATTAATAATAGATACAATAATTATTAACTATGGGAAAGGTGTGGGATTATGTTATTTTATGAGGCATCTGCCAAGATTCAAAGTTGTAGAATTGTAGAAAAATATTTGAAAAATAGTAATGGTGAACGAAGTATCCATGATCAGGATGAGAGAATCTGGTGTGATCTTGAGGATTGTGCAATAGAGTATTCGAGTGAGCATGAGTATAAGATTGTTGTATTTGTGTGTTATATAGATACGGATATATCTAATGGAAGAGTAGAATTCAGAATTATTTCTAATAATTATAAGGAAAATGCAACGGAACACATATATGGCTATATCGAAAAATGTGGTATGAAAATATATGATTTTAATATTCGAGAGACTACATATGACCGGGTTAATAAGATGGAAGACAGACTATTTCATCTGGATTATGAAGTTGTAGACAGATTTTTCAGCTGCGATTTTATGAAGAGCGGAGAAAGAAGAAAGAAATGTCGTGAAATATATGTAGACACCAACATTTTAAAGAAGAAGCTATATGACAGGGCAGTAAATCTTAGTTGTTCAGAAACACTGCTTCCAGAACTGGAAAGAATATTTGTTAACAGGAATACTACTAATTATCTGGGAAATCCGGTGCAATACATAATAACCTGCAGCAGGAACAGTGTCGGATATGAAATCGCGAAAGTCATAATAGCAGCATTATATAAGCAAAACAGGTTAAGAAGCAGCCGAATATGGATATCAGGATTGCTGTCAGACCAGAATGAATCGTATGGATATTCGTATTGTGAGGCATCAAGTGTAGGTATTGTTATTCCTGATATGAAAGATGTCGATGATGAATACGATAAGAACAGATTGCGCAAGGCAGCAGATAGAATTGGGCTGATGATAGAGGAGTATTCGTCAAATGTGCTGACATTTGTATTTGTCAGACGAGGCAATGAACGAATTAAGGAATTGATAAAAGATAGTGCGAACAACACCAATTTTTGTGAAATAAGACAGAACACATATATGGGAGCCCAAGCCAGAGAATATATAAAAAGAGATTTAATAAATAAGGGTATTGATGAATCTGTCGCAGATAAAATAGATATAGCGGACGACATAGAATATTATCCGGATGAATTAGATGCAAGAATACATAAATGTCTTGGAAATATTCTGTGTACAGATATATATTCACAGTATGCAGATTATGAGATAAAGCATGTGGAACGGATTAAGGAAAGAGAAGGAAATGCATATCTTGAACTTAAATCCATGATAGGTCTTAACAACCCTAAAAACATTATAGATAAGATTATAAGTTATTATAATACAAGAAAAATATATCGCGCGAATGGAATTGAACCACCGTTGAGTGCTGTACATATGGTATTTACAGGTAATCCGGGTACCGCAAAGACAACAGTTGCGAGGTTATTTGCAGACATTTTAAGAGACAATAAAATACTCCCGGAGGGAGCTTTAATAGAGGCTGGTAGAAGTGATCTTGTCGGGGAATATGTAGGACAGACAGCTCCCAAGGTAAAAAGTCTTTTCAGAAGGGCTAAGGGAAATGTGTTGTTTATAGATGAAGCTTATTCTCTTGTAGATGGTAGAAGAGGCTTATATGGAGATGAGGCAATTAATACGCTGGTTCAGGAGATGGAGAATAACAGGGAGGATACTATTGTTATTCTTGCCGGATATCCGGACAAAATGCAGCAATTTCTTGATACCAATCCAGGGCTTACCAGCAGGATAGCATTTCATATTAATTTTGATGATTACACCGAAGAAGAATTATATGAAATATTGATATCTATGGCATCAAAATCAGGGGTCAGATTATCTGATGAAGTGCATGAAAAAGTTATTGAAATATTCGGACATGCATGTAAGCATAAGGATTTTGGAAATGGCCGCTTTGTAAGAAATATATATGAACAGGCATTAATGAATCAGACATTAAGAATAGCAAAAAGTACAGGACAGCCTTCGGAAAAAGAGCTGAGGACATTAGAAGTCGAGGATTTTAATAATCTGGAAGTTAAAGAAACATCAGAGAAAGAAGGCAAAGTAATTGGATTTTAATGTAATGGATAATGTTATGGAAGCATATAACTGGCAATTAGCACAAATGTGGTTAGGTAAAATCAAAGATATTATCGAACCGGGAAAGATATATGTAACAGATAATATTAAGGGATATGGACGATATGATACATTTGGAATGTTGGCGGATTATTTGATAATGAAAGGGCATAAGGCTGTGCTATATATGTGTTCCAATAATAAAGCTAAGGATGTGCATAACAATATATTACAAAGAATAGAAACACATATGTATGAACAGGCTTTTTCACCTGATAAAGAAAATGATGAAAGAAGTTTTGATGAAATATGTGATGAGGCTCTAAAATTATTTAAGTCACAATGTGATAATATACATTTTAAAGCTATAGATGATAGAGATGTTGAACTTTTATCAGATGACAATGGGCATAATAAATATAATGTTATTATAATAGAACATTTCAGGCTTTTGCAGAGCAGACACACCACATACAAAAGCATGAGTCAGGAGTTGTATAAATATTGTGTACAGTATCTTCATGATATGGCAAAAAAATATGGATATGTGATTATTGTTGGCATGCACATTAATAACGCAGAAGAATGGCTGAATAACTGGATGAAAAAGATTTAAGGAGGATAATAAGACATGATAAATAAAACAGTATTAAGAATGATAAGCAGAAATAGAAGGAGCCAATTCAGAGATTTTTGAAGTTTCAACAGTAATTGCATATCGTTTATCTGAGGCAATTTTAAAACAGAATTATTTGAATCCGGAAAATTATCTGTACATAGAAGATGATACAATGATACTTCGATGCGTGGTAGACGATGAAGATGTGAGATACAGATATAATTTTAATGATGGTGACTTTTCAGAATATAAACAAATGATAGATGATGATTACTTAATATAATTACAATGCGGGATTTTATTGTATAAGTGATATAATTAGCGTAGATAAAATTCACTGAAAGGAAGGGTTATTTATGGAATTTTCAGATGTAATTAAAAACAGATATTCATGTAAAAAATTTAGCAGCGAACAAATAGGAAAAGATAAATTAGATGCTATCTTGGAAGCTGGAAGAGTAGCGCCTACAGCAAAGAATCTTCAAGAACAGCATATATATGTTGTACAATCTGAAAGTGCATTAGAGACTATTGATAAATTAACGCCTTGCCGATATAACGCACCTACAGTCCTAATTGTTGCTTTTAATAAAAATAATGTGTTCACTTACCCGGGAGATAAAAGAAACTCTGGAATAGAAGACGCAACTATCGTTGCAACCCATCTTATGTTAGCTGCATACAATGAAGGTGTTGACAGCTGCTGGATTAACTTCTTTAATCCTGATGAACTGGCAAAAGCTTTTAATTTACCAGAAGATGAGGAAATATTAATGCTTCTTGATATTGGTGTTGCTGACAAAACAACTACGCCTCTCCCTAATCATAACAGCAGAAAAGCATTAACAGAGACAGTATCGTTTATTTAATTAAAATTATATATGTCTTTTTGACTATCTTTTTATATCTTCTTAAATGTCCGCAAAGCCTTATTTTATCGGCTCTACGGGCATTTTTCTTTTGTGGTAAACCTCACATATCTAGGTCTATCTTCTTATATTTTCGCTATCAAGCGTGGTTAAAATCGTGGTAAATACTTCTTATGCGATTAGACGCTGAACCTCTGATTTTGCGGTATCTATGGACGTATGAGCATAGTAGTATGCAAGTCTTTTTATGAAAATAATTTTTAAAAATTATTGACAAGAAGCATTTCTTAGTTTAGTGTTTAACCGTAAGGTTAATTAACTTTTTGATTAAATGAAAGGGGTGTGAGTGTGGGAAGTGTTTTTAAAGCTATTAGTGACCCAACTAGACGAGAAATTTTGAAACTATTGAATGAGAAAGATTTAAGTGCTGGAGAAATAGCGGAACATTTTGACATATCGAAACCTGCTTTAACAAAACATCTGAATATCTTACGAGAAGCAGAGTTAGTTAGTTCAGAAAAGCAAGGAAACTTTGTCATTTATTCAATCAATGTAACAGTACTTCAACAAGCATTGTCTGGATTTATGTCTATTTTTGGAAAAAAGGAGTGATTTAGAAATGAAGAAATCAATTTTTATTTTAGATATATGTATATTTGGGTTATCTATCACAGCACTTCTGATCGCCTTTTTCAAAAATTTAAGCAATGTTAATTTCCTTATAGGAGCAGGTTTGATTAGTTTAATGGGTGTTGCGCAAACGAGAATGGCAGTTATTACAAATTTATCTAAAGATAATCCAAAAGTGAAAACAATGCGTCGTATGAATAGATTGACGGTAATATTGGCAGTTGCACTATATTTTGTTCCGCTAATAGATAATGATTTCTTCGTCAACATTCCAACATCATTTATTTTTGTGGTTACCATTATGCTTTTTACAGGAAATGTTTCAACAAAACTTCCTTTAAATAAGTATATGGGATTACGATTACCTTGGACAACGACAGATGAAAAGACATGGAAAATTGCGAATAGATTATTAGGATATATTACATTTCCATTAGTTTTCATTATGTTGATTTTATATTTTATAACAGAGCAATCAGAGTTGGTTTTGTTCATTGGGCTTGTTATTTGGGTTGGAATTCCTACAATTTATTCTTTTATCAAACACAAAAAAACAAATTAGGAGAGTGAACTATGATTAAAAAATATTAAAAGATGTCTTAGGAGAAAATTTTACTGAGAATAATGAAAAGTATGCTAAAATCAATTTTATTATTGTTATTCTTATGTTTTTGGTTTCCGCAATTATGTTATTTTTCTTACCGGAGAAGATAAATATTTTGCATAATGGAGATACCTATTATCCTATCCCTAGTATTTTGGGAATATGGCTTGTTCCTGTTATTTCTTTGGTACTGAATTTTACTTTTATCAAGCAAAAAAAGTTATCATCATTAAATAGTATTATCATGGGATTACTTCTCATTGGAAGTACCATATATTATATTACTTTGATATAGTAAAGGATAAGACCAATGAAAAAAACACTTAACATCATTCTATTTGGAAGAAAAAAATCATATTTTGTCAAATGTACATTAACTTTAATTGGACTGTATCTAGGTGTTTTGTTTTGGTATTTTAATGTGGATTATCTAGGACAGCCAATACAAAATGCTTTAGTATTGGCTGTTTGTAGTTTGATTTGCATATCTGTTCTTGTAGCTTTGTATCGAATTCCAGAACAACTATGTGTAAATTCACAGATAGAAAAGTTACTCTATTTTCCTGTTAATCCTACAAATATTATTTATATGGTTATAATTCGATTATTTAAAATACAAATATTGTCATTTATCTGCTGTTTTTTATCAAGTATATATTTTTTTAAGTGGAATATTTTACCGTTAATTTTAACTACCATATTATGTGCTTTGATATTGATAATAATTGATTTATTTATCTTTTCAATTTCTATTGTTATATCGACAGTTAGTGAAAAATATTGCGGATATATTTTACTTACTTTTCAATATGGTGGTTTTCTTTTTATAATGTGGGGGATTGTACGTTTACTTATATTTGCATTTGAAAAACCGCTGATGATAAATGGAATATACCATCTTTTTGAAAATAATTATTTGATAAGTGTTCTTATTTTTATAATGATTATATTTCTGAGTTATATATATACTATCAAAATAAGTGCATCATATTTTCTTAGGTGTTACCATTATTTAAATTGTTTTACCAAACCTAGATTTCATGCAAATATATCTAAGTATTTTAACAAAAATCCATATATTTTGAATGAATGGTGTCGAGTTTCAAGAAATAAGGAATTACTTTTTTACTCTAATTTAAAAAGTGTGATAACTGTGTATCTTTTGGTAAATCTTTTTTCAAAAAGAATATCTGGAAGTTATATAGAAATTCAAAGTGTACTAAAAATTCTTGTAATGGTATTATGCTGTGCTATGAATACAATTTCCAGCACATCATATACCAGTGATAAAAATATCTCATATTATAACCTATTTCCAGTCAAAAACAGTAGGATATTCTTTTCTAAGGTATTGATAAGCTCTGTTTTGAATGAAATTGTCATCATTTGTGCATGGATTGTTTGCAGTATTGGTAAAAATGGGCTATTTTTTGATATATCTTTATTGCTGTATGGTACATTTACGAATATACTTTGCTCTTTTATGGGAGTGTACTTTGACTATAAAATGCCCAGAACTGAAATCACACCTAATACATTATTACATGGGAATATGAGCAAGATATTTGTTTTAGTCATGATTGTGGCTTTAACAATTTTAGAAATGTATTTTTGGAAAAAATTTTCCTTTGTTAAATTTTCTATTGGATTATCAATGATGAATATCTTGATTTTATTATTGATAGGTGTGGTTATGTATATGAAAAGAGGTCTTTCAGATGATAGAAATAAATAATTTAAGTAAGTCTTATGGTATAAATAAAATTTTTGAAAATGAGAGCATTACTTTAACTAATTCCTGTATATATGCTTTAGTAGGGGTAAATGGTATTGGAAAATCGACTTTTTTAAATTCGATTATCCAACCTAGCACATTGGATAAAGGAAGTGTAAAAATAGATGATATTCCTTCTACCGATTTTACAGCAAAATATCACTATGCTTTTGTTCCAGATACAAAGGATATGTTTTTAAATTTGACTGGAAAAGAATATTTACAATTTGTTAGTGAACTTTATAATCAAAAAGAAAAGTTTGATGAACTGCTTGCTATCTATATACCAAAATTGAAGTTGGAAAATTCATTAGAACAAACTATTTCCAGTTATTCTCTTGGAATGAAACAAAAAATATATCTTGCAGGAGCTTTCATGTCAAATGCTCAAAACATTATTTTGGACGAACCGTTTAATGCGATTGACCCAGAAAGTACTTCCGTTATCAAAAAAATATTATTTGATTTAAAAGATACTGGAAAAATGATTTTATTTTCTGTTCATAATTTAGATTTAGTATCAAATTTCTGTGATAGAATTATTTTTATAGATAACAGACATAGCATTTTTGAGTGTAACAACCCACAAAACTTTGATGTATTAGAAAAAATATTTTTTGACAAATGTGTAATAAAAAAATAAATTTAATGACTTAGTGCTAGAATACTGGGAGAATTTTATGAAATGAATGAGAAAGAACTAACTTCTAGTTTTAAGGCTCTCTCTTGCGAAACTAGAAGAAAAATTATTTACCTTTTAAAAAGTAAATGCTTATGTGCCGGAGATATAGCCAAACATTTTGAACTCACTGGAGCTACTATTTCACATCACTTAAAAGTATTAGCAGAGGGAAATTTGATAACATCTAAAAAAGTGGGTTTAGAGATATACTATTCTCTCAACATTGAAAAATATAATGTATTGAGTAGGTGGTTTCAATTTCTGAATGATATAGAAAATTTCAAAGAGAAAGGGATAAAATGAACACTCCAAAATATCTAGAAATTGCAGAATTGCTTAGAATAGATATATTTGTAAAACATGCAAAAGAAAATCAACTAATTCCCGGTATCAGAAGATACGCTTAGATTTACAATGTCAATCCAAAGATTGGATTATTCTGATGTGGAATTTGAAAATATGATAACAGAAGAAGTTATAAAAAGGTAGGTGTTCTATTATGATTGGACTTAAAAAACGAGATATAAAAAGGCGTTAAAGTTTGAAATCAAATGAAGTAATCAACGGAATAAACAAAGAAAATATAGGGAGATTCGCAGTTATTTGTGCTATCTCCCTTAGTCGTTTTATCATCATATCAAGGCTCATTCAATCGTGGTAAATCTGTGGTAAAATGAGTATTTCCTATACCTCAAAATGTTTAAAAGTGTAGTGTTTATGCGGATAATCTAAAATTAAATATAAAATTTAAAATTACATAATATATACATTTATGAATATAATAAGCCCTATTTCATGCTTTCTCCCCAAAATTTGAATTTGAAAACCACAATTTTATAAGTGGTTATTAACCCCCACAGGGTTTTAATAAAATCCTCCAAAAGCCTTGAAAATAAAGGATTTATCGCAAAATGCTCACCTTAACTTATTATACGATTTCACACTGTTTTATTCTTCCCTTGGAAGCTGATAAGGGTAAACACAAGGGCAAGAAAATCTGATAACAAGATATAACAGAATGTGGCAATCGGAGAACTGTGACGTATGTGCGAATATATTATACTGGAGGATTTATTATATGGACAAGTACATTTTGAAAGTATGGAGGGGATTACGGAATGAGATTACTTTTATTCTTAGTCCGACAGAGAAATGGGGAACCAAAACAGAGCATACAAAGCTTAAAAAGTTTTTACATAAAGATGGCTATTTGCGAATTGCACCGGAAGTGTATATGCGGATAGTGAAAAACCGGAAAGCATCCGAAAAACATTTCAGACGAATAGAAGAATATGCACCTAAAACCGGAACGGTGAGACTTTTACGCTTAACAGAGAAGCAATATAATAATATATATTTGGTGACGGGTGAACCGGATTATCAGGAAAAAATAGTTGGAACAAACAGTCATATTATGCTATAATATGATTTGTAACAGAGCACTTATCTATGTTTAGAAAATAAATAAAACATTGCACTAAATATAGTGGTTGAATGCCCCTCTCAAAATGGTGTATCGTTCAACTAGACTAAATTATTAATAAAAAATGATATGGTGTTAGTAATATTTATGTGGTACACTAGAAAAAAGAGGTGATAAAAATGGAAGGCAAGTTTAATATTTGGCAAAAATGCTTAGAAATTGTATGTTTTGTATTGATTCTGGCATCTAGTATATATAAAGGACTTTTTTGTGATGGAGATATGGGTGTAGTAATTACTTTGTCCTTTGTTGCAATTTTATTATTTATAATTTTTTCAATTGCAGCGTTATTTCCAGCAACATGGAGAATGACTGATCGAGAGAAAGAGAAAATTAGTGATTTAAAACGATACCAAGAGAAATACACTAGTATATTTGTTATTGTAAATTTAGTGTTGAGTATTTTTATGGCTTTGCTAATATTAGTAATAGGATGATGCGTTGTTATAAAAATAGAAAATAGAGGAAATGATGAGATATTATTGTATAAAACAGCACGACATTACTGATTGTGGTGTCGCATGTCTTGCGACCATTTGTAAACAGAATGGTTACAAGATAGGTATTACCCAGATTTATGAAGTTGCAGGAACAGATAAACAGGGAACTAATGCATATGGTGTAATTAAAGCAGCAAAGCACATGGGTTTTAGTGCAAAGGGAGTAAAAGGGAATAAGGAATCATTCTTTTCAGAGTTTCCCTTGCCCTGCATTGCTGTTGAATGCCCCTCCCAAAATGGTGTATCTTCAACTTTCATGAACAGAATAATGAAGACAATAAATAAATCAAATTTAAGTGGAAAATATATAAGATAGTAAAATGTTACTCCCGTTTCTTTTGTTTTTCTCCCAAAATATATTATAATTGGTAGAAAAATGTAACGTTTGGGAGAAACACGCAACAAAAACTGGAAAGAAGACCAGTGCTTACGACATTGTAAAGTCATTCACAGAAAATACGCTTGGAAAGTTTTCAAAACAGGATGCCTTACTTTCATGTCCTAGCCTTAGCAGTTCCTCTGTTAAATCTGCACTAAAAAACTTGTAGAAGAAGGAGCTATTATTAAAACCGGAGTCGGACGCAAGACTATGTATATGAGAAACATCAATTAATACATTTATTATGTATAATACTAAAATATCATTATATTTTTGCGTTTAGTTTATACCCATGATAACTTCATATTATATCAGTAATTCGTATTTATTCTCTTGTTGAGAATTTGTCATTTGTATGGACTTGTGACATACAAATCAGGAGCTATTTATTCAGCATGTATTAGCACGGATTTTCCGTGCTTTTTTTATTGCTTAAATCCATGCTGATTATATAGAAAATTATTAAGCCAAAGGCTAGAAAAGGAGGTTGTCTATGGACAAAACTATTCAGGAAAAATCCCAAAAGGATATCTTTTTTGAATTATCAGGCATTTTAAAACTTGAAGATTACAAATTCAAAGAAGATACCACCCATCAGGCTTATTTCCCATCAGCAACAGTTTTTAATAAAGTCCGAAATCTATTGGGCTTTAATTTGGAAACTGAAGCTATTCCTTTGCCAAACGGAAAACTATTCGATGTAACAAAGGAATGTAATCAGGTTGTGGTATCTGCATTAGTAAGGACTACCATTAAATATGATGATGGTGGGCATTTTTCGCATTATAAAAAATTCTAATTAAATGTCATCTGTTTGATACTTACCTTTTAGGTGTCCTTACGAAGGATATTAAGATATTCAATATATGAATAAATCTTAGCCTTTCCAGATTTATCTGTTTGCTCCAATATTTCATCATCAATCAGGATAGAAACTACCTTTGCCACAGTATTATACGACATTTCAAGTGCAGTAGCAGTTTTCTGAATATCAATAATAGGATTAGATTCCAAATAGGCAAATACTTTAAGGGCGCTGGTACGCTGTCTCTTTGTTAAAGCATCAAATAACTTTAAGTTTTTATCATGTAATTCAGTAAGTCGGTCAATTGTATGGATTGCATCCTCCGCAGAATCTGCAAATGCCTGAAGGAAAAAAGAAATCCATTGCTCATAATCACCAGTACGTCGTACCTGAGTCATACGATCATAATATTCTATACGATTCATCTTTAGGTAATATGAAATATAAAGTGCCGGAGTTGACAAAATACCTTTTTCCATCAAGAAAAGTGTAATGAGTAGTCGTCCTACACGTCCATTGCCATCAAGAAATGGGTGTGTGGTTTCAAACTGGTAGTGAATTAAGGCTGCCTGAATCAATGGATCGAGGGTATCATCACTATTTATATATTTTTCAAGATCAGACATGGCAGTTAACATATCTTCCGGGTTTGGTGGAATATATCTGGCATTCTTAAGAGTACTTCCCTGTCCGCCAATCCAGTTTTGCGAATATCGGAATTCCCCAGGATTTTTTTCCTGTCCTCGCGCACTTTCCAAAAGAACTGCGTGAGTCTCTTTAATTAAACGGTTGCACAGAGGCAATGTTTTTAGTCGCTCAAGTGCAAATTCAGTTGCACGAATATAGTTGACAACATCAGAAACATCTCTATTAGTGTTATTTTCAATAAGAGGATTCAAGATATCCTCAAGAGTACACTGTGTGCCTTCAATCTGCGAAGAAAGAAGTGCTTCTTTTCTAACATACATGGAAACGAAAAGCCCCATGTTAGGTATACGAGATGATAATCCTTCAAGTGTTGCTATTTTCTTATTAGCATCAATAAGTTTCGTAAGAAGCTCTCCAGATACCTCAATAGGAGGATTGGGTGGAAGAGGAGCCGGGCGAAAAGATTCATAAGCCATTTCGCCTGATAGATTACTTACAAATGTTCCAGCTCTATTTGTCATGATTGTTTCCTTTCCTCCGAAAAACGGAAAATGAAATTTCTAATGTTATTTTAGCATAGAATTTTCACTTTTTCAAATTATAATGAAAATATATTGTGATATAAATTTCATAAAATTGCATTTTTATGAAATTTCATAGATAAAACTTCACTGGAAATTTCAAGTTAATCACTTCTTTATTATTAAATCCTATCTGGATTTAACACATAAGTTCTTATCTATTAATTATAATCTACCATATTGCATTGAAAATACACCCTTTATATCCTTAAATGATTACATTGCAAGTATTTCATTTGATACTGATGAAGTCAAATGTTTCTATCCCCCTGTTGGAAAAATACCTAAAGAATGTATTGATTTTACAGTAATTGATGAGGTTCTTATTCCCAAGAGATCATTTGTATATTCAGAATTGATGATACTGTCTGTCGTATTAGCGACATTGTCGACCTCAGATTTTTAGATTTGAATGCGTTTTCAGAACTTTTTAATGCATTTGATTCAATTAATTCACATTAATGGAATTACATATTACATTATCATACCAGAGACAGATTAGATAACAAACTATTCATATACTATATAAGATTATTGATATCAATATTCATATAAATGTGGTAATATAATAGTGTAATTATATTAGTATTATCTAGTAATGATAATAACTCATATTAAGAAGACATATGTTATATTTATATGTCTGAAAGATGTCTTTGGTAAAAATCTTCCAATCTACACATTTAACAATATCTGTGAACAGGACCACTCCTTGACACTTGGTGATGAAGCAACAAAGGTAATTGTAAATGCAGAAGGTTCAAGGGACGATTTATCTGAGAATATGCGTAGTTTCTTGGATTATCTGATTGAAAAAAAGGCAACGAAGGAACAGACAGAGGCAATAACACAGACAGAAGGCAACATAAGGGTTGCGTCAGTTCCAGGTTCGGGAAAAACATTTGTACTTACATATAGAATAGCATATCTTATAACAGAACTGTTCGTTGAGCCATCATCTATTGTGGCGCTTACATTTACGAACAAGGCAGCTTCGCAGATGAAGCACAGATTATGGAAGATAAAAAATATTCACTGGGTGGGTTTACATTTGATACGCAGCAGGAATATGAGCGGGCAAAAGTTGAATTGCAGGTTATTCTTAAGATTAAACAAAAATATGATATTAATAATCCAGAGGATGCCAAAAATGTTTTGGATGCCGTGAATAAAAAAGGAGATGTGTTTAAGTCATCAGTTGGAAAAGCATTTATTAATAAGTTAAAAAGAGTGTCAAAGAATGAAAATGAAATACATGTACAAAAACCAGTACCAGAACAAAAAGTAAGATATAAGCAGGAAGAAAAAGGTCAGGATAGAGTAATTATCCCTATTATAGCAGAAGGAAAGAAAAAATCTGATATAAAATATCATATTATATTTTTTATGACTTTTTTATTTGCGGCAATCGGACCCTATATTCCAAATGGAGGAGAAGCTTTTGGTGCTGCTGTTGCATTTACTTTTTTGTTGGTAATTGGAATTGCAAGTATACGAAAAATAAAGAAGAACAAGAAAAAAGCTGATGAGTATATATATAATCATTTAACGGATGAAGAAAAAGAAAAATTTGAAAACAAGAAAATTAAGGATAAAGAGTTTGCTGATAATTCAAGATATATAATAAAAATTTTGATGTTTATTCTAATGATAGTGTTTCCGCCATTATTAGTTATATTTATTATTTTTATGCTTGTTGTTAAGTCATCATCTAAGATTAAATGGTTAATCCACAACTGGAAATCAGGAGTGATGAATGTAATGTATTATATTGCACTGGCTATGGCAGAAGCGACACCAATTGTAGCGGCATATTATTTTAATATACAGATTTCAATAATAACAGTGCTTGTTTCAGCAATATTAATTTCAGTAATAACATATGCTATAATCAGGGCAACACATAAGAGTCAGTTTTATCTTGCTATGAGAAATATAGCCATGTATCCGATTGTAATCTTACTTACATTATTACCATTTGCGTTAACGGGAGCAATGGCATATATAGGATATACAGCGAAAACTGCAGTTAATAATGCAAATGGTGGTGGTAATCCATATGGCGGAACCGGACCTGATTTTGTATATGGCAATCCACCTGTATATCAGGTATCAGGATACAGCTATTACAATAGTCATGGCACATTTGTTGTAGTAGGACCAAGTATGAGAACAATGCCAGATGCATCTGTATATAATAATTTGAGTTATAAAGGATAGATTTTAAGATAAGGAGACACACAATGAAAAGCACATTAATAAAAGACACAACTAAATCAGAAAGAATCCAGTTAATAAAGGAATGGGAAGAAACAGAAGGCTGCGAGAGCAGCGGAATAGATCTGATGACATATTTTAAAGACTACATTGACGGGGTGAAAGAGATTTCAGAAGTCAATGCAGCCTTTAATGCAAGATATGTCTCAGAAATACCAGACAATGACTCATCAATGAGTTGTGGTATGGGTATGAGAAGATAATATTTGGTTTATTAATAAATTGTAAAATTAGTCAAGATAATCAGAATCATCAAGTGTGTTGAGTTCTTCATGTTCAATTGTAACAGACTGGTGAGTTTTACGGTATTTTAAAGGGGTTACAGTCATTATTTTTTTAAATATTCTTTCGAAATATGACGCACTTTCAAAACCAAGCTCAGCAGCAACATCTGATATACTGAGATTAGAGGATTCGAGAATCTGGGTGGCTTTCTTAATGCGGAGAGTATTAACATATTCGGTGATAGTAAATCCAGTGTATTCTTTAAATATGCGGCACATATAATATTTGCTCATAAAGAGCTCGTCTGAGATAGTATCAAGGGCGAGCTCTTTTGTGTAGTTAGCTTCAAGATAGGCACTTATGTTAGAGGCAGATAATTCTTTTGGGCTATTAATTACAGCATGTATCTGCGTACTGTCATGTTTCAGGGAGAGCAGTTTATACAGCCAGTATATAGTTGCAATTTCCACCCTTGACTGATATCCACTGTTCTTTTTGGTTAATTCATGTCTTAAATCCCTGTATAGATTAAGAAATGCTATACGCTGGTCTTCATTGAGGTGGTATATGCCATAATTATTATGAAAGTAATTAACAAGATTAAGACCAGGATACTTTTTGTCAAAATCACACATCTTTTCATAATCAATGTAAAGAATAACACGGTTGTAGCCTTTATCCTCATCTGATATTGAGCATGTAGTATGAACCAGATTGGTATCAAGTATTGCAATATCTCCAGCATAAGCATTATAGCTTTTGTTATCGAAGAAAAACTGGCGCTCTCCTTCAATTATGTAGAATATCTCATACTGGTTGTGAAAATGCTTCACATTCATATTGAACCGGCTATAACGGATAAGCTGTTCTACGGATATTCCATCGCATTTGCCAAAAAAAGTGATTTTATTATCTGCCATACAATACCTCACAATTAATTATTATTAATTAAAAAGTATAGAGCAATATATTTAAAAAATCAAACATATATAGCAATATTGTTCAAGAAAAGTATTATTTTGCGGTGATATAATCCAGTTACAAGATAAGAAATGGCTTATGAAACAAGCCTTGAAATACGCGCGGATTTCAAAAATAAAAAGTAACAACAATAAAGGGGTCTCATAAGAAAGGAGAAGGTTATGAAAGCTTATAAAAAGATAATAGGCACAGCTTTTGTTGCAGTGTGTCTCATTATTGTAATAGTAACATTTATTAAGGTTAAAGGGATTAATTCATCAGATAAATTAGTTCTTCAGCTGGCACATAATCAGTCAGCGGGTTCAGAAATAGCGGATTCAATTGCTAAGGTATCAGATTTTGCCGCAAAAGAATCTGGTGATGAGGTAAATATTAAGATATTTGCCAGTGGTGTTCTTGGTACAGAAAAAGAAGAAATAGAAATGGTTAAAGCCGGAATTATTGATATGGCAAAAGTAAGCTCTAACACATTAGGTCAGTTTGATGACAGATATGCAATATTTGCAATTCCTTATCTGTTTAAGAATCAGGAGCATTATTATAATGCGATGGAGAAAAGTGAAGCAGTTAAAGAATTATTTGCTGATACAGCAGATGATGGATATATAGCTGTTGGATATTATGCTAATGGTGCAAGAAATTTCTATCTTAAAGATGATGTTCCAGTTACAGATACATCAGTTCTTAGTGGAAAGAAAATTCGTTCAATGCCAAGTTCAACATCAATGGATATGATTGAGAAAATGGGAGGAACACCGGTTCCTATGGCTGCATCAGAGACATATGCGTCATTACAGCAGGGTGTCGTTGATGGAGCAGAGAACACAGAACTTGCTCTTACTGTTGATGGACATGAAGATCTTGTTAAGTCTTATACATATACAGAGCATCAGTTTTCACCAGATATATTCATTATAAGTACTAAGACATGGAACAAGATGTCAGAGAAACAGAGACAGAGTCTTATAAAAGCACTTGAGGAAACAAATGATAACTTTAAGAGTCTTTATAATGGAATGATGGAGGATGCCATTGAACATGCAGAAAGTAAAGGCGTGCATGTATATAAGGATATAGATAAGACACCATTTATTGAGGCAGTACAGCCAATACATGCCAACTTCTATAACAAGGGCGAAGCATATAAGAAGCTATATGATGACATTCAGAAATATGCAGATTAATGCATATAAGCCCATGGTTTGCAGGAAGAAAGGAGAAAAGCATGAAGTATTTGAATAAAGTAGTTGAAATAATATTAGAGGTGCTTGTAGCCGGTATGGTACTTGGATGCTGCTGGCAGGTAATTACAAGATTTGTGTTACATAATCCAAGCAAATATACAGAGGAATTATTAAGATATATGCTCATATGGCTGACAATGATGGGCGTTCCTTACGCATATGGACAAAACAGTCATTTGGCTATCAATCTTATAGTTAAGAAGTTCAAGCCAAAGAATGAAACACTTGCTCAGATTGCAATAGATGTGCTTATTATGATTTTAAGTGTTTCAGTAATGATTATTGGTGGAATTATGGTTACTGCTAATGCAGCAGGACAGCTCTCACCAGCTATGCAGATTCCTATGCAGGTCTATTATGTATGTGTTCCGGTATGTGGAGTTCTCATGGTTATTTACGGAGTGTTTAAGATTGTAGATCATTTTAAGAAATTAAGACAGAATTAAGATTGAATAATGCATATATATGCAGAAGGAGGCAATATGGAAATACAGGCAGCAATTGTATTGATAATAGTATTCTTTTTATTACTGGCATTTAGTGTTCCGGTATCATTCAGTATTATATCAGCATCACTTGTTACATTAATTATGTTTCTTACACCACATTTTGGTGTGTTTATATCAGCTCAGAAAATGGTTACAGGTATTGACAGCTTCACATTACTTGCAGTTCCGTTCTTCGTACTTGCAGGTCTGTTAATGAGTAATGGTGGTATAGCAAAAAGGCTTATTAATCTGGCAATGCTTGTTTTAGGTAAGGTTCCAGGTTCTTTAGCAATGACTAACATTGCAGGTAACGCAATGTTTGGTTCTATATCAGGCTCAGGTATTGCAGCAGCAACAGCAATTGGTGGTGTTATGCAGCCACTTGAGAATGAACAGGGATATGACAGGGCATTTTCAGCAGCAGCAAATGTTGCTTCAGCACCAGTAGGACAGTTAATTCCACCAACAGCTTCATTCATTGTATTTTCAGCAGCAAGTGGTGGAGTTTCAGTTGCAGCATTACTTATGGCTGGCTGGATTCCGGGATTATTATGGGCATTACTGTGTATGGTAGTTGCTTTCGTATATGGAAAAAAGCATGGATATGTAATCAAGAGAGATCATCTTACAGCTAAGGTTGTATTAAAGACAATCTGGGATGCTATACCAAGTCTTTTCCTCATTGTAATTATTATTGGTGGTATATTATCAGGATATTTTACTCCGACAGAAGCATCTGGTGTAGCTGTTGTGTATGCATTTATACTGGCTGTGTTTGTTTATAAGAGCATTAGGATTAAAGATATTCCAAGAATTTTAAAAGAAACAGCAGTTATGACAGCAATTGTTATGCTTATAATAGGAGCTTCATCAGTATTGTCATTCGTATTGTCATTCACTGGTCTTCCACAGGCTATAAGTGCAGCATTACTGGGTGTGTCTGATAATAAGATTGTTATTCTGTTAATTATTAACCTGATACTTCTGATTGTAGGAACATTTATGGATATGGCTCCGGCGTTACTTATATTCACACCTATATTCCTTCCTGTAGTTAAGGCATTAGGTATGAATCCTATTCAGTTTGGTGTAATGATGGTTATGAACCTTTCAATTGGAACAATTACACCACCTGTAGGAAGCGTATTATTTGTAGGTTGTAGTATATCGCATCTTCAGGTAGAAGAGGTAATTAAGAAACTGGTGCCATTCTTTGTAGCAATTTTGGTCGCACTTCTTTTTGTAACATTTGTACCACAGCTTAGTATGTGGCTGCCAACAGTATTTGGATTGTTGGGATAAAAATAAGATAAAAACGGAGGACATATATATGAACAATAAAAAACCTGACAAGAAAGAAATTGAGAATAAGCTTAATCTTGTAATTGATAAGCTTATGAATCTTGGCAGACCTGATAATGATGAAGAGCTGGAAAAAGGCGGCGAGTCAATAGGCTTCTTTAAAAGAGACTTTGGAATTAAAGAGTGGGACTGGCCACAGGGGGTCGGTTTATATGGATTGCTTAAGATAATGCAGATTAATGGCAATGATGAGTATAGAGAATTTCTTTACAAATGGTTTAAAGAAAATATAGCAGAAGGTCTTCCATCAAAGAATATCAACACAACAACACCGTTACTTACTCTTGTTGAATTAAATAACTATTACAATGATACACAGTTCGAGGAACTGTGTATCAAATGGGCAGAGTGGCTTATGAACTGCCTTCCAAGAACAAAGGAACGTGGATTCCAGCATGTTACAAGTGCGAATGGAGACAGACAGGGAGTAAGACTCAATGAGAATGAAATGTGGATAGATACTCTGTTTATGACAGTTTTATTCCTTAATAAAATGGGTCAGAAGTATAATCGGCAGGATTGGATAAATGAGTCAATACATCAGGTACTTATGCATATAAAGTATCTTTGCGACAACAAGACAGGATTGTTTTATCATGGCTGGACATTTAATGAAATGAATAATTTCGGTGGTATATTCTGGTGCAGAGGGAATAGCTGGTTCACATTAGGAATTCTTGATTATGTTGATATGTTTAAGGGAACACTTAACAGTGGTGTTAAAGAGATAATAATAGATGCTTATAAAGCCCAGACAGCTGCTCTTAAGAAGCTCCAGAGTAAAAGCGGATTATGGCATACAGTACTTACAGACTCATCAAGTTATGAAGAAGTATCCGGAAGTGCTGCAATTACAGCCGGTATATTAAAGGGAATCAGAATGGGAATACTTGATGATTCTTATATAGATGTTGCTGACAAAGCGATAAATGCAATACTTAAAAATATTGATTCAGATGGAACAGTGCTTAATGTATCTGGAGGAACTGGTATGGGATATGATGCAGAGCATTATAAGAACATACTTATAGCGCCTATGGCATATGGACAGTCACTTACAATACTGGCTTTAGTGGAGGCATTACAGAATGATAAGAAAAGCATTTAAAATGTATCTTAAAGCTGGATGTGCTGATGAATATGAAAAGCGTCACAATGAATTATGGCCTGAAATGAAGACAATGATACACGAATATGGCGGACATAATTATTCTATATTTCTAGATGATGAAACTAACATATTATATGGATATATAGAGATTGAAGATGAAGAAAAGTGGGCACAGTCAGCAGACACGGAGATCAACAGAAAGTGGTGGAAATATATGGCGCCTCTTATGAGGGTTAATCCAGACGACAGTCCTGTGAGTGATGATTTAAGGTGTGTTTTTCATCTTGATTAATACATGAATTTAATACAGGAGGTAAGATTGTATGAAACCGGTATATTACCTTGCCGTTGATATTGGGGCTTCAAGTGGAAGACATATTCTTGCATCCATGGACAACGACAGAATGACAATAGAAGAGGTATATCGTTTTGATAATGGCATGATTAATGATAATGGCAACAAGTTATGGGATGTTGACAGCTTGTTTGCCAATATTATTGAAGGAATGAAAAAATGTAAAGAACTTGGGAAAATTCCAGTAAGCATGTCGATTGACACATGGGCTGTTGATTATGTTCTTCTTGATGATAATGACAAATGCATAGGAAATGTATATGGATACAGGGATGAACGTACAGATGGAATGGATGAAGAAGTTTATAAGGTGATATCCGAAAAAGAATTATATAAGAGAACAGGTATTCAGAAACAGAAGTTTAATACAATTTACCAGCTCATGTCGGATAAATTTATAAGACCTGAACAGTTAAAGGAAGCGAAGACATTTATTATGCTTCCAGATTATTTTCAGTTTCTTCTTACGGGGGTTAAAGCATCGGAATATACCAATGCAACATCAACACAGCTTGTTAATCCGGAAACTAAACAATGGGATTATGAACTGATTGATATGCTTGGAATCAACAGAAATATGTTTATGGAGCTTAAGCAGCCGGGAACAATACTGGGAGAATTAACTGATGGTATTAAGAAGATTGTTGGATACAATACAAGGGTTGTTATGTGTGCAAGTCATGATACAGCATCCGCAGTTATGGCTGTTCCAACAGTAGCAGATAATGTTTTGTATTTAAGTTCTGGAACATGGTCACTGATGGGGACAGAACTTCTAAAGGCAAGATGTGATGAGAAAAGCCAGGTATGTAATTTTACCAATGAAGGTGGATACGATTATAGATTTAGATATTTGAAGAATATTATGGGACTCTGGATTATACAATCTGTAAGGCATGAATTTGGAGACAGATATACATTTGCAGAGCTTTGTAAGGAAGCAGAGGAGACAGACTATATAACATCAAGGATAGATGTTAATAATAAATGCTTTCTTGCACCAGAGAATATGACAGAGGCAATCAAATCATACTGCAATAATAATGATTTGATTATACCTGACACAGCCGGAGAGATTGCAGCAGTTGTATATAAGAGTCTGGCTGACAGTTATGCAGATACAGTTATGCAGATAGAAAAGAATCTGGACATTACATATGATGCAATATATGTAATAGGTGGAGGTGCTAATGCTGGATATCTTAATCAGCTTACGGCTGATTCGACTGGGAAAACAGTAGTAGCGGGACCAGCAGAGGCTACTGCTATTGGAAATATTATGGCGCAGATGATAGCAGATAGTGTGTTTAAGAATTTGAAGGAAGCAAGAGCGTGTGTAAGAGATTCCTTTGATATTAAACGATTTGAGCAGAAAAGATAATAAATTTCAGATTATATAAGGAGGATAATGCTATATATGACTAATGAACGATATGAATCAGCAAGGAAGATATATCAGAGTATAGGAGTTGATACTGAGGCTGCATTAGATAGATTAAAGAATGTGCCGGTATCAATGCATTGCTGGCAGGGAGATGATGTAATTGGTTTTGACAGCAGAGAAAGTCTGTCAGGTGGTATACAGACTACTGGAAATTATCCGGGAAGAGCAGCTACTCCTGAGCAGCTTATGCAGGATATAAGCAAAGTATTGACACTTGTACCTGGAAAGAAGAAGCTAAACCTTCATGCCAGTTATGCCATTATAGATGACGGTTCAGATAGGAATTCAATTAAACCAAAACATTTTACCAGATGGGTAGAATTTGCTAAGAAATACAATATGGGAATTGATTTTAATCCAACATTTTTCTCACATAGAATGGTTAAAGATGGACTTACATTATCTTCACCAGATGAAGAAGTAAGAAAATTCTGGATTGAACATGGCAAGAGATGTATTGAGATATCAGAATATTTTGCTAATGAAACAGGACAGCCATGTGTAATGAACATATGGATTCCGGATGGCTATAAGGATATTCCGGCAGACAGACTTGGACCAAGAAGGAGATTTAAAGAATCTTTAGATGAAATTCTTTCAATTCCATATGATAAGAGCAAGGTGTTTGTGTGTCTTGAATCTAAAGTATTTGGCATAGGCGTTGAATCATACACAGTTGGTTCGTCTGAATTCTGCATGAATTATGTAGCAAGAGCAGGCATAACCCCACTTATGGATAATGGACACTATCATCCTACAGAGGTTGTGTCAGATAAGGTATCATCAATGCTTTTATTCAATGACCACTTAGCATTACATATTACAAGACCTGTAAGATGGGACAGCGATCATGTAGTTTTATATGATGACGAAACCAGAGAGATTGCTAAAGAAATTGTCAGAGCAGATGCGCTTGACAAGGTATTTATAGCAACTGACTATTTCGATGCATCAATTAACAGAATATCTGCATGGATAACCGGAATGAGAAGTGTTCAGAAAGCTCTTTTGTATGCATTGTTAGAGCCAGAATCACTTCGCAATCTTCAGAACGAAGGAAGGTTCACAGAACTTATGGCAGCACAGGAAGAATTAAAGATTATGCCATTTGGAGATATATGGCAGGAATATCTTAATAGAGAAAATGTGGCAGCTGATTATGTCAGTGAGGTTATGGATTACGAAAAGAAAGTATTGGAGGCACGATAATGAAAGATATATTAACAGCACCTTTTGTTAAAGAAATGTGTGATACTACAGCTAATATGTATCGTCTTGGCTGGGACGAAAGAAATGGTGGTAATATCAGCTATATGCTTGATGAAGAAGAAGTTGCACAATATCTTGATATTAATCATGTGTTAAGAGAGATTCCGACGGGTTTCAAAGCAGATGCACTTATTGGCAGAATATTTATAGTAACCGGTACAGGTAAGTACTTTAAAAATGTAAAGACAGATCCAGAGAATAATCTTGGAATAATAAGAATAGCTGAAGATGGAACAACAGCGCAGTTATTATGGGGATATAAGGATGGAGGAAAATTCACAAGCGAATTACCAGCGCATCTTATGAGTCATATGGCAAGACTTTCTGTTGATAAAGATAACAGAGTTGTTATACATTCACATCCAACTAACACACTTGCCATGAATTATGTTCATGAACTTGACGAGAAGAAATTTACGCATACACTTTGGGAAATGTGTACAGAGTGTATAGTTGTGTTCCCGGATGGTGTAGGTATTCTCCCATGGATGCTTTGCGGAACTAATGAAATAGGCGAGGCAACAGCAGAAAAAATGAAAGAATTCAGACTTGTTATATGGGCAATGCATGGAATATATGGTGCTGGAAAAACTCTTGATGAGACATTTGGACTTATTGAAACTGTTGAAAAAGCTGCACAGATATATATGCTTACAGCTGGACTTGAGAGAAAGAATACAATAAAAGACGAAGATATGATTAAGCTTGCAGAATTCTTTAAGGTGGATTATAGAAAAGATTTCCTTAATATATAAAGCGGTTTCATATAAGGACATATGCAATGACGCAGGAAATTCCTGCGTCATTTTTAATGCAGAATAACATTTAAGGTGATATAATAAACAAATATCTACAAATCAGCAGTTTGGAGTGAATGAGATGCATTTTATAAAGAAAAATATTATTATTCCACTAGTTGTATTTATAATCGGAATGAGTGCTGTGGCAGGTATTGTATGCAGCATAAATAACGAACAGAATAAGCAGAACAGGACAATGGCGAATCTTAACGCAATGACTTATGCCGAGCGTATGAAGACAGATATTATGAAAGGCATAGGCGTTTCGGACACATTAAGACAGATAATTATAAGTGATGATGGACAGCTTAATAAATTCTATGAGATAGCAGAGGAGATGATGACAGATTCTGTTCAGAGTATACAGATTGCACCAGGTGGTGTTGTGACAGATATTTATCCTCAGGAAGGTAATGATGCGGGAAAGATTGATCTGTTAAATGATAAAGATCGTGGTGAAATATGCCGTTATGGAAGAGATAATAAAGTTGTTACAATGCAGGGACCATTTCAATTAAAGCAGGGAGAATATGGTATAGCTGTAAGAAAACCTGTATATATTGAAGAAAACGGACATGAAGATTTCTGGGGATTTACAATAGTTATAATCCGTGTTCCTGAGATTTTTGCTGATTCAATGAAGGCACTTTCAGATTTTGGTTATAATTATACATTATATAAAACTGCTTTTCCGTGGGAGTCTGAATTTGAAGAAGTGTATGGCTCAGAAGAAGAGTTAAAGAATCCTGTTTCGTATACATTTGATATAGGAGACAGCAAGTGGAAGCTTGATATAATGCCATATAAGACTCAGTCTGAAAGAATATATCTGTATGCGGTTGGAATAGGCGGAATTATTATTGTACTGCTTCTTACAGGGTTTACATGTGCTCTGCTTGTGCTTGACGAACACAGAAAGAAGTTTAAGAAGCTGGCTATAACAGATGCTTTGACAGGAATAAATAACCGTCATGGATATGATGAAAGAGTAACAAGGTATCTTAAGCAGAATCCGGACAATCACTGTGTAGGAGTAGAATTTGATATTGATGATTTTAAGACTATCAATGATATGTATGGTCATGCTTATGGCGATGTGGCACTTAAGGTATTGTCCGAGGGAATGCAGAAGTTTTTTGATAAAAATGTGCTTTTAGGACGAAACGGTGGTGATGAATTCTGTATTTTCCTGCCAGATTGTACATGTGCTGATGTTAAGGAAAAACTGGAGGAATTCACAAAGTTAAAACGGTCATTTAAATATGAAGGTGAAGAGCATCAGTTCACTATATCAGTTGGATATGCTGAATATCCGGTTCATGCTGACAAACCATCAAAGCTCATGCGTTGTGCTGATACTGCACTTTATGAGGTGAAACTTCGTGGAAAGAATGGCTGCATGGCATATAAGAACGGACTCAGAAAGGATATTCGTACACAGCTTGGTTTTGCACTTAAAGATGTTTCTGAAAATCTTCCAGGAGCATTTATCATATACAAAGCAGATAAGAATGATGATGAAATTCTTTTTGCAAACCGTGAATTTATCAGATTTGCAGGCTGTAAGAACATGGATGAACTGCTTGTATATACAAAAAGAAGTTTCCGTAATATCATTAGAGTGGATGAACGGGAAGCTGTTATAGCGGATATATGGAAGCAGATAGATGAAGGACATACTAATGGTTATACGCATTTTTATATGCAGAAAGCAGATGGCGGTCATATACAGGTGTTTGACCATGGAAGAATTGTTGAGAATGGACGATATGGAAGAGTAATATATGCATTGATAACTAATCTTGAAACAGTGAGAGAAAATTATGGAAATTCAGAATGTAACAATTGAAGATGCAGAGGAACTTCTCAATATATATGCACCATATGTTAAGTATACAGCGATAACATTTGAATATGATGTGCCTTCTGTAGAAGAATTCAGACAAAGAATTGTGAATATTTCAGACAGATATCCATATATCAAGGCAGTTGACAATGGACAGATTGTCGGTTATGCATATGCCGGATGTTTTAAGGACAGGGGAGCATAACGCAGAACCGGAAGAAGTCTGGGGATAAATATATAAAAACATAAAACTGCCGTCCGTTTAACATTAAGTTTAGCGGATGGCAGTTTTTATATGGAATGTTTAGTTATAGGCTGTGTGTATCAAGAACTGTTCTGCCGGTTACCGGATCAGTAATACCAAGCAATGCCATGATTAGTGCCATTCTTATATATTTACCATTCTGGACCTGGTCAAAATATGCAGCTCTTGGATCGTCATCGACATCAAGGGAAATCTCATCGACTCGTGGCAGAGGATGAAGAACAGGCATATCTTTATCAGCCAGCTTTAACTTTTCTTCGTCAAGAATGTAGACATCTTTTAAACGGAGATATTCTTCTTCATTGAAAAATCTTTCTTTCTGTACTCTTGTCATGTACAGAACATCAAGTTTAGGAAGAGTATCTTCAAGGCTTGACACTTCCTCATAAGTTGAATTAGATGGATTTAATACATCGTCTCTCAGATAATCTGGAATCCGCAATTCTTCGGGAGATATGAAGTAGAATTTATTATCAGAGAAACGAGTAAGGCTGCTGACAAGGGAGTGTACCGTCCGTCCGAATTTCAGGTCGCCACAGAAACCGATAGTCAGGTTATTAAGCTTTCCTTTACGCTGTCTTATAGTCATCATATCAATAAGTGTCTGTGTAGGGTGTGCATGACCGCCGTCTCCTGCGTTTATTATAGGAATGCGTGAATATATTGATGCCTGCAGAGGAGCACCTTCTTTTGGATGTCTCATCGCAATTATATCTGCATAGCAGCTTACAACTCTTGCAGTATCAGCAACGGTTTCACCTTTGGAAGCACTAGACTGAGCTGCACTTGAAAAGCCTAGCGTCTGTCCTCCAAGACTTAACATAGCGGATTCAAAAGATAGACGCGTTCTTGTACTTGGTTCGTAAAAAAGTGTAGCAAGCTGTCTGCCATCGGCAACATGCTTATATAATTGTGGTCCAATGGATATCCGCTCCGCAAGATCTAATATATTCATAGTTTCTTCAACGGAAAGATCCATAGGGGTTATCAGATGTCTCATAGCCACTCTCCTTTTAATAAATATTCATCTCTCTTAGCACCGACAGATATAAAGTTGATTTCTGCATGAAGCATATCCTCAATTGTTTTAATGTAATTTTTTGCATTAGCAGGAAGCTCGTCAAATGTCCTGCAATGTGATATATCTTCTTCCCAGCCGGGAACTTTGTATATAACAGGAGTGCATGAATCAAGGTTATCAGTAGGGTCAAATTCAACCAGAGAGCCGTTTGGGTCATTGTAGCCTGTAATTATAGGAATTTCTTTCATAGAGCTTAATACATCAAGCTTGGTTAGTGCGATTTTGTCTGCATGCTGGCATCTGAGTCCGTATCTGCTTGCGACTGCATCAAAAGGACCAACACGGCGAGGACGGCCTGTTGCAGCACCGAATTCACCGCCGGCTGCTCTTAAGTCCTGCTGCCATTTTTCTGAAACAGCATTTTCAGCAACAAATGGGCCTGCACCGACACAAGTAGAATAGGCTTTAAGTACACCAACAACATGGTCAGCGTGTCTTCCAGGGATTCCTGCACCTATAGGACCATAGGCTGATATGGTTGATGAACTTGATGTGTAAGGGAAGATACCGTAATCAATATCTCTTAATGCACCCAGCTGTGCCTCAAGAATAACTTTTTTACCACAGGATAATGCTTTGTCTATAAATGTGCCTGTATCGCATATGTATTTGCTGAACCTTTCAGCCTGTTCCCTGCACCAGTCAAGAAGTGCCGGATATGACATAGGCTCCTGATGATAGCAGCCGGCAAGCTCAAGGTTCTTGGATTCAAGAATAGTTTTTAGTCTTGCCTGTACAGCTGTATCATCTAAGTGAAGCAGGTCGCCGAGACGCAGAGTTTTTTTTCTGTATTTGTCACTGTAGGCATATGCTATGCCTCGTCTTGTAGAACCGAAAGCAGAGCCGGTTCGTTCCAGTCTGTTTTCTTCAAGTTCATCCTGTATCCTGTGCCATGGCATAGATATTGTAGCTTTTTTAGATAATTTCAAATGTTTTGGATTAATCTGTATTCCTCTGTCTTCAATCTGTTTTATTTCATTGGCAAGATGTTCAAGGTCAACAACCATGCCATCACCAAGAATGCATATTACATCTGGGTGAAGAATTCCTGATGGCAGTAGATTAAGAACGAATTTTCCCTGATTAGTTACAACGGTGTGACCGGCGTTATTGCCGCCCTGATACCTGACGACTATATCTGCATTTTCAGCAAGAAGGTCAATTACACGGCCTTTGCCCTCGTCGCCCCAGTTAATACCTGTTACAGAAGTAAGCATAATAATAATTCCTCCTTATATAAATGTATAATTAATATTAAGTGCAATAACGGAATGTGCGGTCCGTAATAATTCTGGCAAATATAAGTCCGAGCGGAAGTGCAACAATTATCAGAATTGCTGATGTAAACCATGAGACCGCTTCTGTCAGGGACATTATGCCGAAATTGTATATTGCACGGTATAAATAAAGTCCGGGTACCATAATAACTATGGAAGGAACTGTAAGTGATATTCTAGGATATCCATTATAATTTTTAATAAATGAGGCAAGGAGTCCTGCAGTGGCAGCACCAATAAATGCGGCAGCAGCGGCAGGCATGCCTGTAAAATCAACCAGTTCAAGACGCAGGGTATTGGCAATACAACCGATAAGAGCCGCCATTGCCGCCATTGGAACGGAACTGTTAAACATAATAGAGAATCCGAACACACCGCAGAAGCTGGCAACAAGTCTTAATATCAGATGTAACATTTTTCCAATATGTAATGTTGTAAATTCTTCTGGCTGTAAATGTAGTAATAAAGCCATAATCCATGCAAACACAGTAGCAACCAGTACAATAATTATTGAATATGTCAGCCTTTCAATACCTGATCGCAGGTCGAGCTTTGCAAGGTCAATGCCGCTGGTGATGAAAGGAAATCCCGGTATTATGAAAAGCATGGAACATATGTATCCGGCTTCATGTACAAAAGGGATATTAAACATCAGAATAGCAAGTTTAAGCAGAATTGCATATATAAGGCATGATGCAGATATAGAAACTGCTATATTCATGAATAGTGTAAAATGATGTTTAATAAGCTTTGTCCTTATAAGATTACCTGTTCCGGCTGCAATGAATGCGAAAAGCATCTCTATAGGACCGCCGCCAAGCAGAAATGTGAATCCGCAACATGCAAGAGCGGCGGCAAGTCCAAGCTTGACCGGTGAATACAGGGTATGTATCTGTTCAATTTCATCAAGCCTTTTATGAATCATTTCACCTGTAAGGTGGGCTTCTTCATTAGGGAAATTGTCAACAAATTGTTCCATTCTGTAAAGCTTGGAGGTATTAACACCGGTATTGGCAATGCTTAACGACTGTGATACGCAGTCATTACCATCAAAGCAGTTAAATTCAATAGACATAAGGCCAACATCCACGGTACAGGTTACTCCAAGTTCCTTGGATAGCTTATTCATAGATGTACGGACACGCCATGCACCAGTGCCGCATGATAGCATAATCAGACCTACACGACCGATAACGGAGGCTTTTTCTATAAGGTCTGCATTAGCAATTAATGCATTGCTGTCGGCATTCGTATAGTCGTGCCACGGAATTTCCATATGATTTTTTTCCATAATGTCAATGTAATTAGTCCTTGGCATATATAATCGCCTCTGCTTTCTTAACATGGTGTTCAAGGTTTCGTAAGAATATAGAATTAGGAAGGAAAATTCCAAGTTCATCAAAATGTTCATTGTGTTCAATGAATGAATCCTGACCATAGAATATATATGCCATTGGAAGATTCTTCTCAAGCTCAAGCATAAGATCCCATACAGCACTATAGGCCTCTGCCTCGGTTTCCTTCATTCTGACAGTGTCAGGCAGTTCGCGGATAAGCAGTATACCAGTGCTTCTCTCAAGAATCTGCTGCTCAACTACAGACGGGTCATCACCATATGTGTGACTGTATCTGTAAGCCTCGGCAAGAAACATATTTTTATTATTATCAAGGTTCTTATAAATGTTATAAAAATGCTGATAGTCTTTTTCGTGAACAGAATCAGCAAATTCTGGAAGAAGCATACCTTTATCGTCGGTCATAATTATGGGATTCTGCTTTCCATCAGCGTTGAAGCGGTATGGAATAAGAAATGAATTTCTCAGTAAATCAAACATGGTATTTTGCGTGATAGCCATAAGAAATGCAGATAAGTCTTTATTAGAATAGCAGTTGAATAATGCTTCCGTGAATTGAAGCGGAGAAAGTATTGCTTCAGAATCATCATTGCAAAACAGATTGTTACAGAATGTCTGGAAAAGTTTATTATAAGCCCATGGGTCATTTAGAATTTTATCAAATAAAACCTCAGATTTTTCTTCTCTTGGAAAGATAGTTTTTTCTTTCATAATCATCAGCTCCTTCTTGTTTTTCATTTTCGGCTAGATTATACTATTGTGGTAGGAATAAGTAAAAACTATAATTGATATAAATGCTATAACAATATGATATGTTAGATATTACGGAGCGGTAAGTTATGGACGTTAATTTTGAGTATTACAAGATATTTTATTATGTAGCCAGGTACAAGAATTTTACAAAAGCCGCACAGGCGTTAGGAAGCAGCCAGCCTAATGTTACAAGGGCAATGAACTGTCTGGAACAGCAGATTAATTCAACACTGTTTGTAAGAAATAACCGGGGAATACAGCTTACACCAGAGGGGGAAAAACTGTATATAAGGGTTACAGCGGCTATGACACAGCTTATGGCAGCAGAAGAAGAGCTTGCGGACAGTGCAAGTCTTTCACATGGCAGTATTTCCATAGGGGCAAGTGAGACTGCGCTTAATATATTTCTTCTTGATAAGTTAAAAGCATTTCACATGGTCAATCCCGGAATCCGGCTTAAGATATATAATCATTCAACGCCGGAGGCGGTTGATGCAGTAAAAAATGGACTGGTAGACTTTGCAGTGGTATCATCACCTGTGTACGCAGATTCATCACTAAAGACGGTGGTGCTGCATTCTTTTCAGGAAATACTTGTCGGAGGAACTACATTTACAGCATTGGGAAGTCAGGAATTATCAATAAGAGAATTGACGGATTATCCACTGATATGCCTTGGCAGAGAGACTATGACATTCAGATTCTATAAAGACTTATTTATGTCGCACGGGGTTGAATTAGAGCCTGATACGGAGGCTGCAACAACAGACCAGATACTTCCTCTTGTAAAATGTGAATTAGGACTTGCATTCTTACCAGAGACAATGGCGCAGGAATCGATTGATAAGAAAGAGATTGTGAAGATATCTCTTAAGGATAATATTCCGAAGAGAAATATATGTCTTGTCTATGACAGTAGACATCCGGTGAGTTCGGCGGCAAGAAAGTTGAGAAAAACAATAGGGGAGATTAATTATGGGGAGAATTAAAGTATGTAACTTTGGCAGAATTATGCTGAAAATATTCTGCTGGACGACAGTAATATTATCAATATATCTGATATTAGGGTTTACAGGCTGTTATGAAAAATGGTTTGGTGGTCCGGCAGGAATAGTAAAAGCGCCAGTTTACTGGCTTATCCGGGCAGGGATAGGAATTCTTGTGGAAAGCATAATATTCTGGATAGGAATTATAATGGTGTATGCGACATCTGAGCAGCTTGGAATCAGGTGGAGAGTGCTTGGAATCGTGTGTGGCTGGATACCAGTTGCACATCTTGTCATGCTTCATATTATTATAAAGACAGTTGGTGAGGAAGTCCGCATGGAGAAAATGCGTGCTAAGAGAAATCTGCAGCGCAAAGAACAGCGGATATGCAGTACGAAATATCCTGTTCTTATGGTGCATGGCGTATTTTTCAGGGATTTTGAACATCTTAATTACTGGGGAAGAATACCGGCAGAGCTTGAGGCTAATGGTGCAGTGATTTACTATGGAAATCATAACAGTGCTGCGGCTGTGCGAGACAGTGCTAAAGAGCTGGCAGAAAGGATTCATCAGATTATAAGAGAGACAGGTTGTGAGAAAGTAAATGTAATTGCTCATTCAAAAGGAGGACTTGACATGAGGGCAGCGTTAGCGCTTACAGATATTGCACCTTATGTGGCTTCTCTTACAACGATAAATACACCACACAGGGGCTGTCAGTTCGCTGATTACCTTCTTGGCAAAATTCCTGAAAAACAGCAGCAGATGGTTGCCAATACATATAACGCGGGAGCGGCTAAACTCGGAGACATTAACCCTGATTTTCTTGCTGCAGTATATGACCTTACATCAGAAAAATGCAGTGAATTTAACAATGAAATAAAAGATAATCCAGACATTTATTATCAGTCAGTTGGTTCTAAACTAAACCATCCGGCTTCGGGAAGATTTCCACTTAATTTTACATATCCACTGGTGAAATATTTTGACGGACCAAATGACGGACTTGTTGGAGAAGAATCCTTTAGATGGGGACAGAACTATCAGTTTCTTACTGTCAGCGGCAAAAGAGGCATATCGCATGGTGATATGATAGATCTTAACAGGGAGAACATTAAAGGATTTGATGTTCGGGAATTTTATGTGCAGGTTGTTGCGGGACTTAAGAAGATGGGATTTTGATTTTTAAAATACAAATTATAAATTTTTAGTAAAATAAAATATTTGTAATTGACATATTTCTTGAAGATAGGTAATATAATATTAAAGATAGGTAACTTGAGTACCTGCCAAGCTAAGAAGTAAGGTGTTGTGCCAGAGAGCAGTGCCTTATGAGCTTTATACGGGTTTGACATTTACCACAATCTGGCTAGAAACCATAGGTTTTGAAGGAAAATGTCAGAGGCTCTGCTGATGTGAGGCAGAGCCTTTTTATATGTATAGGGGGATTGGAGTTTTTGCGAAATATTAAAGATTGTGTGAATGCGAATCTTTCGCTTTTAAATACAGGAAAAGAGATTATTTTATATGACAAATTAACAACTAGTAATAAACATAAATCACTGGAAGAATGGGCAATGGAATTTAACGGTGATCTGATGCTTGATGGGGAATATGATTGGGGAGAACTGGTTGGAAGAGAAAAAATATAATCAGAGCCAAGTTCAGTATTCAGTGTAATATCAAAGTTGCCAGCAGCGCCTAACATACGGTTTGTATAGTAGTGGTAGTTGTCGGCGCGTCGCTTGTCATCTTTTCAGATAGTCTGCTCAGCGTCCTTCTCAGAAAGATTAAATCTTTCCATCTCCGGCAATCATCTTGATAATTTCATTACAGTGTTATCATGTCAAATGTGGTTATGTCGGATAATTTATCGGTAAATGTTCTTATTTCAATCATAAAACGGTTAAAATATGGAAGTGCATAACATGAAATGGATATATTTTGGATATTTCCAGATTGACATATGGATATTTTATTACTATCAAAATGGTAACAGATATTCTTGTTTTTTCATAATGAGGTATTGCTATGACTATTCAGGAGATGAAGGATAAGAAGAAGGAAAAGGGTTATACATATGCACAGATTGCCAATTTATCAGGTGTACCATTAGGTACTGTGCAGAAGATTTTTTCCGGGGAGACGGTGAATCCAAGATACGATACGCTTCTGGCTTTGGAGCATTTTTTTGAAGAACCGCTTGAGGTAAGAGAGCATGTATACAACAGATATGAGAGGAACGGAAGTTATACTGTAGATGATTACCGTACTTTGCCTGATGAACAGAGGGTTGAGCTGATTGATGGATATTTCTATGATATGGCTTCATCAACCTTTGGACATCAGTCAATTGGAGGAGAGATTCATCGTCAGATTGCTAATTTTATTGTGGAGAATGGTGGTAACTGTCGTCCTTTTATTGCACCAGTAGATGTACAGCTTGATTGTGATGAAAAGACTATGGTTCAGCCAGATGTCGGCATTGTATGTGATTCTTCTAAGATTCAGCGTTTTGGTGTATATGGTGCACCGGATTTTCTTGTAGAAGTAATTTCTCCATCTACTAAGAAAAAGGACTACACTTTGAAGTTATCCAAGTATATTGAAGCAGGGGTGCGTGAATACTGGATAGTTGATTACATGCAGGAGAAGGTTCTGGTGTATTTCTTCGAGAGTGATGTGTATCCTGTTATTTATGGATTTGACAAGCCAGTTCCGGTGAATATATATGATGATAATCTTAAGATAGATTTCACCAATATTGCCAAATGGCTTAAGGATGGTATAGAGTAGTGAATCATCGAAATTAATTATATAAAATTTAAAGATGGAGGCAAAAATAAGATGAAACTTGATAAATTTATAGGAATGATGACAGGACATTTTGATAACAAAGAACAGTTTGATATGATGCAGAAGGCAGGAAAAATATATCCTTATGCAGAACACATCAATACTATATGTAATGATAAAATAAAAAACATTCCTAAGGATTTTAATGGAAAATTTGTTGTTGAAGAAAGTTATTATGAAACCAATGGAAAACGCCATGCATCACCACATATTTTCCTTATTATGGAAACTCACGACGGAATTGTTCTTTCTTCATATGAAATTCCAGCAGGAGAAGACAAGAATACATTTTCATATAATTCTATGAAGAATGTTGATTATGCTGAACTGAAAAAATCTGAAAAGTTTACACCCGCACTTTATCATGAAAAGAGTGGAATCTGGGAGGGAGGCAGCATAAGCCAGTTTTCACCGGTAATGACATTTAAGCTTTGGGAAAAGTTTTCTGATAGCTGCCTGGAAGTATCTGAAAGCATGGAAGTTAACGGAAAAAGAACTTTTGGATATGATGAACCAATTATTTATAAGAGGGTATAAACAGGGAAAATCTCACTTTTTTAGGATATATTGTTTCATAAGAGTTCCATATCAATAATTGAAGCCATGCAAAGATTAGCAGGAGAGCGGATTAAATACGCAGTAAGCAATGATAAATCAAAAAACGCAGGATATATGGGAGTTAGTCACTATATCCTGCATTTTGTTTATTCGTTTTTATATATTTTATTATTAATTACTTTAACGATTCCTATAACATTGTAAGTTAAGAAAATGTTGATAGGCAGCTGGATTAGATTTTTGGTAAATCTCATTGTAAGATAAAACATAAATCCTTTTCCGTACATTATGCTGCACCAGTATGTTCCAAGAAGAACATTTACAAGAAGTGTATCAATAGTAAGGGCAAGCACAACTCTAATAAGGAATTTGAAATCTATAATCTCTAAAAGGCTGCGTTTTTCACCTGTTATTTTTTTCTTGGAAATTTTGATATTGCAGTCATAGAAAAATAAACCATAGATAAGTCCAGCTAAAGCAGCACTTAATGTCCAGCCAGGGAAATAAGGACCGGTTGGCTTAATGATATACTGGATTATATCGCCAAGTCCTCCGCACATGAATCCCATAACAGGACCGAACATGTATCCAATTGCACAGTTTGCAAGGAAAGATACTGAAATTCTGAGTGCCGGGGTTACATTAATAGATACAAAAACTGCTAAAACAGTGTGAAGTGCGACGAGAAGTGCCGCAGCAACAATTGACTTGAGACATCTGAACTCTTTTGCTGAAAATGCAAAATTTTTTAATAGAATTGACATAAAAATAACCTCCTTTGCAGTAGTATTCGCACTACATAAGAGGCTGTTGACCAGTATATGTAGCAGCGGGATGCGGATTATGTATCGCAAGAAATCTTTTCGTCCGTATGGCAACTCCCTGTCCATATGGCACTTAACGCACATATTCCTACTCTGCTTATATAATTGATTTGTACAGGCACTATTAAAGCACATATTTATATAAATGTAAAGCATTATATGAAGGCTGTTTACAATATATTATAAATTCTGTTTAGAATTAATGCATCTTCTGTTGTACATCAGGTGCATGGTCATGGCATCCTGTGCCTTGATTGCATTATGCTGTGCAATGGCAGTAGCTATTTCACGGTGAGTTTCAATAGTTTCTACTTTAAGAACATTACCGGTTGTCTCAACAAAAAGAGGAATTGAGCTGTTGATAATCGGAATGAGTCTTGGGATAATAAGATTCTTGCTTCCCATTGCTATTGCGGTGTGGAATTCTATATCTTTCTGGGTATGATCCTTTTTCTGTTTTAGAAGTTCTTCAACTTCATCGCACAAAGAAACAATTTTCTCAATATCATTATCATCCGCATATGTTGCAGACATAGCTGCGATAGCTGGCTCCAGTAAAAAACGGACTTCGAGCAGATCCTGGACAAGCTTTTTTTTGTCAGGTATGAATGTAAATCCGAGGGGGTCATCAACTACACCGGGTGATGATGCTACATATGTTCCAGATCCCTGTCTGATTGTCACAATGTTACGTGAAGCAAGTAATTTCATGGCTTCACGAAGAGAACTTCTTCCAATATTGAGTTCTTTAGCAAGATGTGCTTCATTAGGAAGCTTGTCACCTGGCTGTAAATGTTCATTTAATATAAAAGATATTATGTCTTCGGAAATCTTCTGTGGAAGATTTCTCTCATCAGATTCAAAATTCATCATACGATTCCTATGCTCCTATGTTAGTAATATTAATGATATAATGCTTCCATTTAATTGTCAAAATGAAAAAATGCACAAAAAAGCACAGAAAAATTGAGCAATTTTACAGTATTGATTTTCTAAATATCATGTATTATATTAAATACATCAGATGAATTTCGGAATAAATCTTGGAAAAAGACAAAAGTGTTACAAAAAACAAAGAAAAGGTATGATGTATTAATTGGAATACATCAGATGATTAGGAGGTAAAACGATATGGAGCAGACAGTATTTGTTGCAAATCCAACCAGATTACTGATAGCGGCAGCAGTCGGAATTATTGTGTTACTGTTGTTAATAATCAAATTTAAGCTTCATCCTGTTATATCGATGATGATAGCAGCTATTATCATAGGTGTTGGAGCAGGGATGCCGCTTACAATGATATCAGATACGGTTGAAAAGGGTGTTGGCAAAACGCTTCAGGGAATAGCATTACTTGTAGGTCTTGGTTCAATGTTTGGCGGAATTCTTGAGGTAAGTGGCGGGGCACAAAGAATAGCACAGACACTTATTGATAAGCTTGGTCAGAAGAAGGCTGGAATTGCACTGGGAATTACAGGATTGGTTATAGGAACAACAGTATTTTTTGAAGCAGGTGTGGTTGTACTTATACCACTTGCATTCAGTGTTGCAAAGCAGACTAAGAAGTCAACATTATATTATGCAATACCGCTTCTTGCAGGTCTTGCAAGTGGATACGCATTTGTTCCACCATCAGCAGGTTCTGTTCTCGTGGCAGATTCACTTGGAGTTAATCTTGGAGTGATGATTATGGTTGGTATCCCAACTGCATTGATATGTATGATAGTAGCAGGTGTAATATGGGGACGATTCATTGGAAACAAAGTGTTTACTAAATTACCGGTTAATGTGGAAGAGATTAAGGAAGATTCTAAGGAACTGCCTCCATTTGGACTGGTGCTTGGAGTGATTCTTATACCACTTGTATTAATACTGGTAAGTACTGTTTCTAAATACATGCCGATTCCGGTCGATGTGAAAAATGTGCTGGGATTCATTGGAAAACCATTCCTTGCATTGACAATAGCAACACTTGCTGCAATGTATTTCCTTGGAATAAAAAAAGGATATACAGGAGCCCAGTTAAAGAAGATACTTGATCATTCATTACGCCCAGTCGGAATGATACTTCTGGTAATAGCAAGTGGTGGAGTAATCAGATGGATGCTTCAGGATTCAGGACTTGGAGATATAATAGGTCCGGCATTGGAGAAGAGCGGAATGCCACTTATACTTGTAGCATTTCTTATTGCATTACTTGTAAGAGCATCTGTAGGAAGTTCTATGGTTGCAATGACTATGGCATCAGGAATAATGGCAACTATGCCTGCAGTTATGGCAACAAGCATGTTATACAGAGCAGCAATGTGTTGTGCAATATGTGGTGGTGCAACAGCATTAAGTCATGTAAATGATGCTGGTTTCTGGCTTGTAGGAACATTTCTTGAGATAGATGAGAAAACTACATTAAAGTCGTGGACTATTATGGAAACACTTATAGGTATAACAGCATTAATTGTAAGTCTGATTATTTCAATATTTGCTTAGATATTATTAAAGGTCAATATTTAATTAAGAAGATATAAAACAGGAGGTTGCAAATGGTAAAAATACCGGTATGTTTGAACAATATGACTGATGCAAAGCATCTGGTACAGATAGCAGAAGGCTGCGATAAAGATGTAGACCTTATGTGTGGTAAGTATTTAGTTGATGCCAAGTCGATGCTCGGAGTATTTAGTCTTCCACAGTTTGACAATGTAGAGATGTGTGTGGATGATACTGAGAAAGACAAGGTGTACGAAAAATTAGAACAGATGAATTTATTAAGATAAGAAGAAAGGCAGGTAATTATTATGTGTTTAGTAAGTCAGGAAATGAGAAAATTAGCCCCAGAATTAGATCCTTTGAGAATTGGCACAGGCTGGAAGAAGGAAGACCTTGGAAAAGTACAGGTCATGGTAGAAAGTACATATGGTGACAGTCATCCGGGAAGCGGACATCTTAACATACTTGTGGAAGAGGTTCGAAAGGGTGTTGCTGAAGAAGGCGGATTCGGAGCAAGGTACTATTGTACAGATATATGCGATGGTGAAAGTCAGGGAACTGACGGTATTAATTATAGTCTTGCAAGCAGGGAAATGATAGCTAATATGATAGAGATACATGCAAATGCAACACCATTTGATGCAGGTGTATATCTTTCAAGCTGTGATAAAGGAGTTCCTGGTAATCTGATGGGACTTGCAAGAGTTAATATTCCATCTGTATTTGTTCCAGGCGGTACAATGAATGCAGGTCCGGAAATGCTTACACTTGAGCAGCTTGGAATGTACAGTGCACAGTATGAAAGAGGCGAGATTGACGAAGAGAAGCTTGACTGGGCAAAATGTAATGCATGCCCTAGCTGTGGTGCATGTTCATTTATCGGAACAGCATCAACATTGCAGATAATGGCAGAGGCACTTGGATTAGCACTGCCTGGAAGTGCTCTTATGCCAGCTACAAGTCCTGACCTGTTAGCCTATGCAAGAGAAGCAGGAAGACAGTCAGTAAGGCTTGCAAAGATGAAGAATATGAAACCATCAGATATAGTAACTATGGATAGCTTTGAAAATGCAATTCTTGTACATGCAGCAATATCAGGAAGTACTAACTGTCTGCTTCATATTCCTGCAATTGCACATGAATTCGGAATTGAGATTACAGGAGATACATTTGACAGATTACACCGTGGTGCACATTATCTTCTTGATGTACGTCCAGCAGGAAGATGGCCAGCAGAAGTATTCTATTATGCAGGCGGTGTTCCAGCAATTATGGAAGAAATTAAGGAACATCTCCATCTTGATGTAATGACTGTTACAGGAAAGACTCTTGGTGAGAATCTTGAAGAACTTAAGTCAAATGGATTCTATGAAAGATGTAATAAGTGGCTTGATGATTTCAACAAGCGCTACAATGTAAATGTTACCAAGGAAGATATAATCAGACCATACGATAAGCCTATTGGAGAGAATGGAAGCATTGCTGTTCTTAAAGGTAATCTTGCCCCAGAGGGAGCAGTAATTAAGCATACAGCCTGCCCTAAGGAAATGTTTAAGGCAGTACTTAATGCAAGACCATTCGATAGCGAAGAGGCATGTCTTGATGCAGTAATTCATCATAAGGTTCAGAAGGGTGATGCTGTATTTATAAGATATGAGGGACCTAAAGGAAGTGGAATGCCTGAGATGTTCTATACATCAGAGGCAATAAGCAGTGATAAGGAGCTGGGTAAGAGTATAGCACTTATTACAGACGGAAGGTTCTCGGGAGCATCTACCGGTCCGGTAATTGGACACTGCAGCCCGGAAGCAGTAGATGGAGGTCCTATTGCACTCGTTGAAGAAGGAGATCTTATTGAAATCGATGTTGAGGAAAGAAAGCTTAACATAGTAGGTGTTGCAGGAAAGAGAATGACACCTGAAGAGATAGACAAGATTCTTATGGAAAGAAGAAAACAGTGGAAACCTAAACAACGCAAATATAAGAAGGGTGTATTAAGATTATTCAGTGAACTTGCAGCAAGCCCAATGAAGGGTGCTTATCTGGAATACGATAAATAAGAATAGTAAATGTACAAGGGGTGGGAAGATTAGGTTCTTCCCACCATTTTTAACCAGCGTATTTTTCATGAATTTATAGGAAGATAGTGTGTTTATAGCAGAGTTTGAGAGAAAAGATTTATACAGTTATTATGGTGTTAATGAAGACAATATTAAAAATAAGACGAAAAGATACTCAGCATTGATAAAAGGAATTGTGTTCTTGACAAATAAAGGTGGTGTGTTATAATTCATTTAACATTTAAGTTAAATGTTAAATGAAGGAGGAATGAATGTGAGCATGCAGGATACGCTTCAGGCGCTTGCTGATCCTACAAGACGCGAGATACTTAATCTGCTTAAGCAGTCTCGAATGTCTGCTGGAGAGATTAGCAATCATTTTTCAATTTCGGGTGCGGCAGTTTCCAGACACCTGTCTGTTTTGAAGGAAGCTGATTTAATTCGAGACGAGCGGGAGGGCAAATATATTTATTATGAGCTTAACGCTACTGTGCTTGAGGAGATTTTATTATGGATTAGTGAATTAAAAGGAGAAAAAGACCATGATTAAACAACATAAAAAAACGTTAATATTAACATCTGTCATAACATTACTTCCAATCTTTATAGGTTTACTTTTATGGAGACAGCTGCCAGCTTCTGTCGCAACACATTTTGGAGTTGACAATCAACCAGATGGGTATTGTTCTAAAGCATTTGCAGTCTTTGGACTTCCGGTAATGATGCTGTTTTTTCATTTTATATGTATAGTTGCAACTAATATTGACCCCAAGAGAAAAAATATAAGCAAAAAGGTATTCCATGTTGTTATGTGGATTTGTCCGGTGATTTCTTTGGTTAATTGCAATATTCTCTATGTATATAATTTGGGATATAAGCTCAATATTGGATTTGTTTGCGGATTGTTCGTTGGAATTTTGTATCTTATTTTAGGCAATTTTATTCCAAAGGTAAAACCAAACTATAGCATTGGTTTTCGCATTCCGTGGGCATTGAATGATTCTGACAACTGGTATCATACACATAGATTTGGCGGAAAATGTATGGTAATTGGGGGAATTGCCATGATTGTAACCTCACCATTTCAAAATGTGTGGATATTTCTTGCTCTAGTCATTGTACCATGCATTCTGCCAGTAGTTTATTCATATATGTTTTATCGGAAAACAATGGGGTAAGTTTATTGTGCTTATGAACAGAATTAAGTATAATGAGTGCAGATAAGGGGGCAATATTGAATATGAAATATAATTTACCAGACCGTATATTAAGAGAAATTGTTTCTTTTGCGAAGGAACATTCTATTACTAAAATTATACTTTTTGGTTCTCGTGCGCGAGGTACGAACATGGAACGGAGTGATATAGATATTGCTGTGTATGGTGGGGATTTTGATGGTTTTTACTGGGATGTAAAGGAAAAAACGCATTCGCTACTGATGTTTGATATTGTACAGGCAGATATATCAATTTCAGATGAATTAAAAGAGGAGATAGAAAAGGACGGTGTAGTGATTTATGAAAAAGCTTGATAACTTTATTAATTGTCTGACTATATTAGCAAACGCGGATTTTAAGATGGCAGAAACTAATGATATATACCGGATAGGGGTTATTGGACAATATAATCTTACTTTTGAACTTGCATGGAAAGCGTTGCAGGAGATTATGAGAAAACATGGTGTAGAAGATTCTTATACTGGATCGCCACGAGAGATTCTGCAGCTTGGTTATAAATTTGGATTTATCAATAATTCCGAAACATGGTTGCTTATGTTAAAAAAGCGCAACACCTCTGTTCATATATATAATGAGGAGGAAGTAGATGAATTGATTCTGCTGATACGCGACAGCTTTATTCCTGCGTTTACAGCTCTTAAAGATACACTTGTAAAGAAATTGGACGAAGCAGAGAGTAACTGGGGGTAATAATGAAAAAAAAGATAATTGTGCCAGCTATAGTAAGTATATTTTTTTTAGTAGTAGTTTTACTGATAAGAAGCAATAAGAAGCAGAGTTCTGTTACAGTACCAGAGATTACACTAGTATATGCAGAAAATCAGGTTGAAGATTACCCGACTTCAAAGGGGGCTTATGAATTTGCACGTCTTGTCAATGAAAAAACTAATGGAAGAATTAAGATAGTTGTTAAGTGCAATGGGGAACTGGGAGATGAAAAGTCAGTTATTGAACAGCTTAAGTTTGGCGGGGTTGATTTTTCAAGAGTGTCTATTTCTTCAATATCAGACGATATTCCAGCATTAAAAGTAATTCAGATGCCATTTTTATATTCTGATGGACAGGAAATGTTTGATGTATTGAATGGAGAAGATGGCATGCAGTTCATAGATGAAATAGAGGAAAGTAGTCTTGGCATCAGGGCATTATCATGGTACGATGCAGGAGCACGAAGTTTTTATTTTGTAAAGCCGGTTACATCAATACAGGATTTATATGGACTGAATATAAGAGTACAGGAATCGGAGCTCATGTCTGAAACTGTAGAATTGCTGGGAGCTAATCCAGTGAAAATGTCATATTCAGAAGTGTATAAGGGGTTTCAGACTGGGAAAATAGATGGTGCAGAAAATAGCCTTGTAGCATATACATATTCTAAGCATTATGAACAGGCCAAATACTGTCTGGTCGATGAGCACACAAGAATTCCAGAGGTTCAGCTTGTATCCCAGTACACATGGAGTAAATTGTCAGATGATGACAAAATGATAATAACAGAATGTGCTAAAGAATCCGCTGTTTATGAAAGAAATATATGGAATAATACAGAGAAAGAGGCAGTTAATATAATTAAAAACGAAGATATAACTGTAACTAAAGTTAGCGATGAAGAAAGGCAAAGTTTAAGGGGAAAATTACAGCCTATATATGATAAATATTGTACAGGTTATATCGATATGATTGAAAAAAATGAGAAAGAGTAGGAATGTCTATGTCTCTAAAAACGAAATTTCAATATGTATATACAATAGGTAGTGTTATTATTTTGACTGCGCTTGTATCAGGAGTGTTACTTTCCATAAAAGGAATGAATATGCTGACTAATACGCTGGATAGTAATGAAAAAGCCATAGATTTGTATAGAGCTGTAGTTATGGAACGTAATACATTAAAATTATATTTTGAAGATGCACAGGAAATATCTTCTGACCAGGTTAATGAAGCTAGAAACAATACCAAAAGTATTCTAAAACAGATGCCGGCAGATTATAGTTGTATGAATGAGGAACAATACATTACGGTTCAGTCTATTCATAATATATATGATAATTATGACAAAATATATATGAGTATTACGGAATCTGACCTTAGAGGGAATAGTTATAGAAATGCAATAGATAATTGTTATAAAGCACAGAATTATTTAGAAGAATATGTGAAAAAGTATGAAAGTGTAACAGTATCGTTGGGAGATGAACAGTACAACAGTCAAAAGAAGTTATTTTATATAATACCTATCATAAGTATTGTTATTACGCTTGTAGTAATAATATTATTTATATGGATAAGGCTTTTTATGAGCCATAGCATAGTAAAACCAATATTAAAGTTATCAGATGAGGCAAGAAGAATAAGTATGAATGATTATTCAGGAAATGATATAGAGATAAAAGGTGATGATGAAATATCATTGCTTATTAAAGAATTTACTGAAATGAAACATTCAACAAAGAATTATATTACTACGCTTAAAGAAAAACATAAAGTTGAACAACAGCTTGAACATATGCGCTTTGAAATGCTCAAAAATCAGATTAATCCACATTTTTTATTTAATACATTAAATCTTATTGCAGGAACGGCAGAGATTGAGGATGCTGCAACAACTGAAAAAATGATTAATACATTAAGCCGTCTGTTTAGATATAATCTTAGGACACAGACATCTATTATGCCATTGGAACAGGAAGTGAAGATAATGGATGACTATATGTATTTACAGCAGATGAGATTTGGAAAGCGTATAAAATACATATGTGATGTTGACGATTCTTGTATGAAGGAGCTTGTGCCAACATTTGTTTTACAGCCACTTATTGAGAATGCTATTATACATGGTTTATCATCCTTGTCAGAAGGGGGACTTATCTATGTAAGAGGATTTAAGAAAGATGGTAAAATGTGGTTATCAGTTGCGGATACTGGGATTGGAATAGAGAAAGATAAACTGGCAAATATAAGAAAATATTTGAATAATATATTTTTATTGCCCGATACAAGTGCTTTCACGAATACTGAAAATGATATGAAAAATTATGCAGATGGTGAAATAAAGAGAAAAATGGTAGGTGTTGGAATAGGGAATATTGCATACAGAATAAAGGGCATGTACAATAATAGTGGGATGAAAATATATAGTATAAAAGGAAATGGAACAGTTATACAGATATTTTTTGATAATTGTAGTAAATAAAAAATGTAGGTGGGAAACTTATGTACAGAGTGTTATTAGTAGATGATGAACAGATAGAACGAATGGCACTAGCTAAGAAGATTGATAGATATTATGGAGATAAAGTAAATATATATCATGCTGTAAATGGAAGAGAAGCAGTTGATATGTGCAGTGATCATAAAAATGACATTATTATTATGGACATATCCATGCCTGAGATGAATGGTGTAATGGCAGCTAAGTATATAAGGCAGATAGATGATAAATGTTCAATTATTTTTTTGACTGCTTATGATGATTTTGAATATGCAAGAAATGCGATTAAGATAAGAGCTTTGGATTATCTGTTAAAGCCATGTGACATTAATGATTTACTGGCAGTCATGGACATGGCTATACAAAAGTTAGATAGGGAATGTGATTTTAAGGGAAATACCAAAGAAAATAAACCTGAGAGAAAGAGAGAGAATGTAAAAAATTTTGATGAGCAAACTACAATAAAATATTTAAGAGAATATGTGGAAAATAATTATACATTTGATATTTCAATGCAGGAAGTAGCAGAAGATATGGGATATTCAGATGCATATTTTAGTAAATTGTTTAAACAATATTTTAATCAGAATTTTACGGCATATCTTACGGAATATAGAATAAAAAAGGCAAAGGAACTACTTACAGATACCAATAATAGCATTAAAGATATAAGCAGAATGGTAGGATATGAGGATTCCAATTATTTTGCTAAGATATTTAAGCGGATAGTTGGAGAAATACCTTCAAAATTTCGTGAAAATTTAATTGAAAATTAATAAATGGGCAGCCCATGCTGGATGTTTTTAGATTAATTTAACATCTTACATGAGCTGCTCTTTTATTTTGTGTGTAGTAAAAATGCACAATAAAATTGCAGATAAGCTGTGAAAAGCGTTGAAATACAACAAAAAAATCCTTATCTATGACAAACATTTACTGTATTAAGAGATAAGTATTATGTTTATTATATAGTTATAGAAAAACAGTTTTAAAGCTAGCAGTTAATCGACTAAAAGATAATAAGCATACTGAAACCAAAGGAGGAAAACAATGATTAAAACGATGATTAAAAGATGTACGGTACTTGTTCTATGTATGGTTATAACATTTGGATTATTTGGATGTAATCTATCTGTAAACAATGGGAAACGCATTGTAAGAATAGCTATAGCACAGTCAGAGACACATCCAGAATATCTTGGGCTTGTTGCATTTAAAGAATATGTTGAGGAAAGACTTGGAGATAAATACGAAGTACAGATTTTTCCAAACGAATTATTAGGCTCAATACAAAAAACAATAGAATTAACACAGACGGGAGCTATTGATTTTGCAGTTGCAGGAACAGCTAATCTTGAAACATTTGCAGATGTATATGAAGTATTCAGTATGCCATATCTTTTCGACTCTGTTGAGAGTTATAAGGCTGTAATGCAGGATACAGATTATATGGAAAAAATATATGAGTCAACAGACTCATCTGGTTTCAGAGTTCTTACATGGTATAACGCAGGAACGAGAAATTTCTATGGTAAGAAGGCGATAAATACTCCAGCAGATCTTTCAGGAATGAAGATTAGAGTCCAGCAGAGTCCAGCCAGTGTAGCAATGATGAAGGCATTTGGAGCGGCAGCCTCACCTATGAGTTTTGGTGAAGTATACACAGCTATCCAGCAGGGCGTAATAGATGGAGCTGAAAATAATGAACTTGCGTTAACTAATAATAAGCATGGAGAAGTTGCCAAATATTACACATATAATATGCATCAGATAATACCGGACATGCTTGTGGGTAATCTTAAGTTTATCAATGGACTTAGTGAAGAAGAATTAAAGGTGTTTAAGGAAGCTGCTTTAAGATCTACGGAGGTCGAACTTCAAGAGTGGGATAAATGTGTTGAAGAAGCTAAAAATATAGCACACAATGAGATGGGTGTGGAATTTATATATCCGGACATTACGCTTTTTAAAGACAAAGTAAAAAACATGCAACAGGATATGATTAAAGAAAATCCTTCAATAGTTGATATATATAATCATATTCAGGATGTAAATAATCGCGTAAAGGAGGAAAAGTAATGATTATATTAAATAATATAAGAAAGGTAATTAACACAGTAATTAAAATTGCATGTATATTACTTTTTGGATTTATGGTTATTATTGGAACTTATCAGATACTTGTAAGATATATTTTTAATAATCCAAGTACTATATCAGAAGAACTTCTGACATATTCATTTACATGGATGTCTTTATTTGCAGCCGCATATGTGTTTGGAAAAAGAGAACATATGAGGATGGGATTTCTTGCAGATAAGTTAAGTAGTAAAAAATTAACAATACTTAATGTTATAATTGAAATTATAACAATAGCATTTGCACTTATAGTAATGGTTTATGGAGGTGTATCCATTACAAGTCTGTCAATGACACAGAAAACAGCATCACTTGGAATTCCTATGGGATATATATATATAGTGCTTCCAATAACTGGAATAATCATTACACTATATGGGATTTTAAATATTATAGGTCTTATCAGGAAAGGAGAAAATGCATGAGTATAGCGTGGTTATCAGGTCTTATTATATTAGTTATTCTTGTTATAATGCTTATAGCAGGAGCTCCAATTGCGATTTCACTTGCAGTTTCATCAATATGTGCGATTCTTCCGGTATTATCGACTGAACCAGCACTTATAACAGGCGCACAGAGAATATTTTCTGGAATATCAGTATTTAATCTGATAGCTATTCCGTTTTTCATTCTGGCTGGTAATATAATGAATAGGGGTGGAATTGCTATAAAACTTATTAATTTTGCAAAGATATTTACAGGGAGAATACCAGGATCACTTGCACATACTAATGTTGTAGCTAATATGCTTTTTGGTGCAATATCAGGTTCAGGTACAGCTGCTGCTTCAGCTATGGGTGCTATTATAGGTCCGGTTGAAGAGAAGGAGGGGTATGATAAAAATTTCTCAGCAGCCGTTAATATAGCTACAGCACCTACCGGTTTACTTATACCTCCAAGTAATGTAATGATTACATTTGCTATGGTAAGTGGAGGAACTTCAATAGCGGCACTTTTTATGGCTGGATATATTCCAGGAATATTATGGGGAATTGCATGTATGGTTGTAATATATCTTTATGCAAAGAAAAGAGGATATACAAGTAACAAGCATTATGCTCTTAAAGAAAAAACAAAAATAATAATTGAGGCATTACCTTGCCTCCTTATGATAGTTATTGTTATTGGTGGTATTATTGGTGGTATATTTACTGCAACAGAGGGGGCAATCGTTGCTGTTGTATATAGCCTTATACTTTCACTTGTTTTTTACAAATCTATTAAAATCAGTGAACTTCCTAAGCTTCTTGTGGACAGTGCAGAAATGACAGGAATAATTATATTTCTTATAGGTGTATCGAGCATAATGTCATGGGTAATGGCTTTTACTGGTATACCAGCGGCTATATCAGGAGTAATGCTTGGTATCAGCAACAACAAATATGTTATTTTACTTATAATAAATGTTATTCTTCTTATCGTTGGAACATTTATGGATATGACGCCAGCCTGCCTTATATTCACACCAATATTTCTTCCGATATGTCAGGCTATTGGTATGAATACAATTCATTTTGGCATAATGATGATATTCAATTTATGTATAGGAACAATTACTCCGCCAGTTGGAACAACGCTTTTTGTGGGTGTTAAGGTTGGAAAGACAAAAATAGAAGATGTTATAAAACCTTTGCTTTATCATTTTGCTGTAATATTTATTGTACTTCTTCTTGTTACATATATACCAGCTTTATCATTATGGCTTCCTGGTTTATTAGGATATGTAAAGTAGTTATAAATATTATTCTTTGATTTAATACATTTTTACCTATAATTTTAGGAGAAACAATAATTCTTACAATTTTGATGCTACCGGTGTATTTTCAGGCTTTGTTTGACACATAACAGATGATTTCACATTGATTTTACATTATTTTACATAACAAAGATAGCGGTTAAGCCGTCTCTCATTTACACTTAAAGTAAAGGGAGGCGGTTTTTTGACATTTGAAGAAATAAAAAAGAATAAAGAAATTAATGAGTTTATAAATAAGGGGAATTATAATCTGGGACTTCTAGGATATACGGATCATTCGCAGATTCACTGCTCTATTGTAGCTGATACAGCAGCGATGATTCTTAAAAGATTCGGATATTGCGAGCATGACATTGAACTGGCTAAGATTGCCGGATATATGCATGATATTGGAAATGCAATTAACAGGTCACACCATGCGGAATATGGTGGATTACTTGCTAATGAAATATTGAAAAAATCGGACATGGATATTAAAGACAGAATAACAATTGTATCAGCAATTTCTAACCATGATGAATCAACGGGTGGTGCAGTTGATGTAGTTTCAGCAGCACTTATTATTGCTGATAAGACAGATGTAAGACGAGACAGGGTAAGAAGTGAAAAAGGTAAGGCGGCATTTGATATACACGACAGGGTTAATTATGCGGTAACAGAGCATAAATTAAAGGTCAATATAGAAAAGAAAACGATTTCACTTAATCTTCAGATTGATACTAAGATATGTTCAATGTATGAGTATTTTGAGATATTTCTTGGAAGAATGATGATGTGCAGAGGTGCAGCTGATATGCTGGGGGCAACATTTAAACTTATGGCAAATGGCTCAAAGGTTCTGTAAATATATGCAGAGGAGGATGATTTTCTTATGAAAAAATATTATGTGCTTGATACTAACATTCTGCTTCAGAGTCCTGGTGCTATATATGGCTTTGAAGATAATACGGTTGTTATTACGGGAACGACGCTTCAGGAGCTGGACTCAAAGAAAAATCTTGATGGGGAGATTGGATATAATGCGCGTCAGACAGCAAGAATACTGGAAGATATAAGAAACAGGGGTAATCTTATAAAGGGAGTTAAGCTGAAAGAAACAGATGGTAAGCTGATATTTGAGCCAAATGAGGTTTCACAGGAAAATCTTCCGGAGGGGTTCGACATTAAGAAGCCGGATAACAGAATTATCAGCTCATGTATTGGGATTGCAAGAAAGACAAAGAGAGCAGTTATCCTTGTTACTAATGACATTATGATGAGAATTGCTGCAGCAGCATGTGGAGTTGAAGTTCAGGAGTATAAGAATGATCAGATAAAAGAGTATTCATATGTGGGGTATCGTGAGATTAAAACATCACGGGAAATTATTGATGATATATATAAGAAGCAGAGTCTTGCTCCAGAGATATTTGCTGATGAGAAGCCATTTGTGGCAAATGAATATATAACACTTACAGACGGTAATACTTCTGCATTATGTGTATATAGAGACAATTGTATCAGGCTGCTGAAGGATACAACTGCATTTGGAATAAGACCACAGAACAGGCTTCAGAGATTTGCACTTGATGCACTTTTAGCTCCGGCAGAGGAGATACCGCTTGTAATACTACGTGGACCTGCTGGAACAGCAAAGACATTTTTATCAATGGCAGCAGCACTTGATAAGACATATACTGATGAATTTACAAGACATACCAGTAGCACATCATATGACAAAATATATATCGGACGTGCAAATGTATCAAGTGATGAAGCATTTGGTTTCCTTCCTGGAGAACTTGAGGATAAGACAAGACCATTGCTTGGATGCTTTTATTCTAATCTTGAGGATTTACTTAGAAAGGGTAATCATGAAGAAGATGCCCAGATACAGATTCAGATAGATGATATGATGGAGACAGGGCTGTTGAGGGTATTTCCATTAGCTTATATAAGAGGTATGAGCATAAAGAACAGTTTTATAATATGTGATGAAGCGCAGAATATAGGAAGGTCGCTCATTAGGGATGTTGTCACACGATGTGGACAGGGGTCCAAGCTGGTGATTCTTGGCGATACTAACCAGATTGATGTCCCATTTCTGGACAAGACTAATTCAGGACTCACATATCTTGCTCATAATATGAAAGGCAGTACTAAATGTGCGCAGATAACATTTACAGAGAAAGAGTCTGTGCGTAGTGCACTTGCGACAGAAGCACTTAACAGACTTATGTAAAGTAAAATGTCTGACAGTAATAGAATATGGGTTTAAGAATAATAACAGCGTTCAGAGACAGAAGCAGCGGATAGGCTGCGGGGCAGTTTCTGGACGCTTTTTTCATATTCCGGTAAAGAAATGCTTTCGTGAAATGACCAGATTTATCATAAATTAATTGGAATTACATGTGAAAAAGATTATAATATAAACAGCATTTGTCAAGTTTAAAAATAATATAGAAGGAAGGGATATTTATAAGTTTATCAAAAGAATATGTAAAAATGCGAATGGAGCGCAACAAGGAAATAGCTACATCTGCGAATCTGGCTGACAGCCTGACAGAACAGCAGTGTGATGTACTTGAATGGGCCTCTGACATGAGGCATGTAATGCATAAGAACAGTGAGGCATTATATGATGTTAACGCACCTAAGCATAAGGAAATTAAAGCATTTATAAGTGATACACATTATTCACAGAATCCGAATAACCTTAATAAAAGATTAAAAGATGCTGGATTACCGCTTATCAAGTGGTCATTTGATGATACAAGGATTCCGACAAATGAGCTGGCAATGATTCTTGATAACAGAAGACTTGAGAAGAGCAGAAAAAGGCAGTGTATCAGGACATTAGAAAAAGCGAATGCTGATATTGAGAATTATTTTGCACAAATTGACGCAAAATATCTCACATTTTATTGTCCATCAGGAAATAAGAGAGTTTTTAGTAATCAAAGTAAAGGGGTCAGTGTGGAGTCAAGGAATGTTACCATTGCAGAAGGCTATACAATTATGGGAATCGAGAGTCTTAAGAATAATATAGCCTATCTGCTTCATGTGTATGCTGGTCAGATTAGTATTGAAGATATTGTTGCATATGTCAATGAAGATATAGAAAACAGGATTTATCATATGGATGCTTCAATGGCTCCACAAAGTGTTCATAAAGCGACTAATGCCCTGGTTGAAACAGGATACATAAAACCTGATACTAAAGAACTTATTTATATTAATCTTACTAAAAGAGGCGACGCATTTGTAGGAAGCTACTGTGGGACGCTTAACAAGATAGCAGCTTCATTGTCCATACTGCCATTTAATAAGGCACACAAGAATGATATTGTTTATTATAGCTATCTGATTGGATGGCAACGTGCTAAAAGAGAGCTAAAGCCACTGATTCCTAAAACTGTCGATTTTATCAGTAATAAGATAAAAGAGAAGCAGGAGATGATGTATACCGGTGACGATAGTAATTATGCCGTGGAGATGGAGCAGACAATTATCCAGAGCATGAATATTAATAGTTTGCCGGTTGTCTATGAGGTTAAGAAGGGTACATATGTAATAGCGGAGATAACGACATTATTTGGAAAGATTAATGTAAGTATTATTAATTCTTTGTTTGTCGGAAGTGCATATACATTAACAATTCCGCAATATCAGTATACTGCAATAATTCATATGGCAGATAATATTGATTATGGAAAGATTCCTTATGAGGTACAGAAACAATTGAAGGCGGTTGTTCCTGTACTTATGAAGTTATTACAGTGAGAGTGGAGGCAGGGGCAATGACCAATATATATAAGAATATTTATCTGAGAAAAGAAGAAGAAGTTTTATATAATATTAGAAAAAATGTGGATGAAACAGTGGAGACACCAACCATATCAAAGATAATAGATTATGTTCTGGCTGATCCATATGAACATATTATATATATGGATGTTAAGCTTAAGATGGTAACAAGTTATGATGCAACCAATGTATTTGTTGATACCGGTTATAAAAATATGTCAGGAGAACCATTATTTCTGTCGCTTGTGTTAAAGGACGATGTATTTACCGGCAAATATGTGGGAACGATTGATCAGCTTGGCAATGCAATTCTTACCATTGTAAAGATGAGAGTCAATGAACAGGAAATATATGATAACATGGAATTTCTTAAGAACAATTATGGCAATTATAAGCAGTTTGTTGATGACTGGGATCTCAAGGCTGGAGAGAGAGAAAAAGATAATAATCTAGGGAATATGAGTACTTTGTTTGAAGGAATTGATATATCAGAATTCCCGGAGACAGCAGAAGAAATCCCTTCAAGTGAGGATACAGCAGCTGCGTCAGAATCAGATTTTTATGAAGAAGATATGGATGCTGAATCAGAAAATGGGCAGGAATTATTGTTAGAAGAGATTAAGAATGATAAAATGCATGTGTATGACTACATTCCTGATAAATTGTATCTTGTTGAATGTCACACAATGCTAGGAACTATCAACTTCTCACTTGTTAATAATTATATGGATGTATTCGGGGACAAAATACCTCTATACAGCCTGTTTATTGTTCAATACAATCAGGGTACAAGCCTTGGACAGTTATTACAGGATGTGGATTTAAGACAGTATAATCTGCAGATTCCAGATAAGATTATTGATGAAATAAGTGATGCTGTGAATTATATCAGGGGGTATATGGGGAGAGAATAAAAACGAGAAATTCAAGGAGAAATAAGAGAATGTCAAAGGATGAATATTTAATTACCGATGCGCCCCTTAAAGCACTGACTGTTTTTGCCATGCCCATGATTCTGGGTAGTTTTTTCCAACAGGTATATAATATGGCTGACTCAATTATTGTCGGTCAGTTTGTCGGTTCATCTGCACTTGCGGCTGTCGGAGCATGCGCTGCTCTCACAAATGTATTTATTTGTGTGGCACTTGGTGCCGGGGTAGGTGCCGGAGTGCTTGTGAGCCGTTATTTTGGTGCAAGAAATTATAGTAAAATGAAGACCATTGTATCAACATCATTAATCAGTTTTCTGATTTTAAGTGTATTATTGGGAATCTTTGGTTTCGGGTTATCACATCCAATGATGAGTTTATTGCAGACGCCGGCTGATATACTGGATGAAGCTGTACTGTATCTTCGTGTTTATTTTGTGGGATTTCCGTTTCTGTTTATGTACAACATTCTTTCAACAATGTTTACTTCAATCGGTGAATCAAAGATTCCGTTGGTGCTTCTTATATTTTCTTCTGTCTTAAATATTCTGATGGATCTTTGGATGGTTGCTGGCTTAGGACTTGGCGTGTTTGGTGCAGCTCTTGCAACCTTGATTGCACAGGGGATTTCAGCAGTATTTTCATTTATAATATTTTTTTGCCGGATGCGTCGGTATAAAAGTCATTTTGACTGGTTTGACAGGAAAGAGTTACGTTCAATGCTTCAGATTGCCATACCATCAATTCTTCAGCAGTCTACAGTATCGATTGGCATGATGATAGTACAGGCAGTTGTAAATCCGTTCGGCACACAGGCACTAGCAGGTTATGCTGCGACAATGAGAGTAGAAAATGTATTTTCACTTATATTTGTATCCATTGGAAATGCAGTGTCACCTTATGTTTCCCAGAATCTTGGTGCAAAGAAAATTGGGCGTATTAAAAAAGGATATCACGCTGCGCTTGTGTTAGATATATGTTTTGCAGTCCTTGCTTTCATAGTCATTGAGACACTGCATACACACATTTCTTCGCTGTTCCTTGGTAAAGATGGAACAACTTTGGCATATCAGGTGTCAGGGGATTATATGAAATGGTTAGGTTACTTTTTCATTTTCATGGGTATCAAGATGGCAACGGATGGAGTCCTTCGTGGGCTGGGAATCATGCGGCCATTTCTTATAGCTAATATGGTTAACCTTGCAATCCGCCTGTCAGTTGCTCTGATTTGTGCACCGCGTTTTGGTATAGCATTTGTCTGGCTTGCTGTACCAGCTGGCTGGTTTGCAAATTTTCTGATTTCCTATGTGGCACTCAGAAAGTCATGGCCGGTTGAAAAAGTTGATTGATGAGTTTGTGAGCGTGCTTAATTGGCATGACGGCTAATGATGTTCAAAAGATTTTGAACCTGAAATAAAGATAACATGTTTGACATAAAACCCGTTGAATGATAATATAATTAAAGAGGCGCTACCGATAGACGGTTAGCCTGATATATTTTTGGTTAAAACAACCGCCAAGTTTAGCAGACCGTGGCGGTTGTTTTGTGTTTATTTTTTGCTCTTAGAACCAATAGTATAACCAAGAGCAAAGCAAGTAATACATAAGCTGATGATGGCTATAAAAAGCTCCGTTGTAAGCATAAGCACAAACCTCCTTGATAGATTTCCAAGTCGGATTTCTATGTAAACAGAGCTATAACTCTCTGATGGAGGATAACCGCCTACCGTGTAGGGTAGCACCACATAGATTATAACAGTTATAATTTGAAAAAGCAATCGCATTGCGAGCATTTATTGGCAAACAGAATATGGCACATTTTGATCGTACATATCTGGCAGGGTTAAGATAATTTTTGTTTGACATTTTTTAAAAAGAAAAATATAATAACTTCTAAACGAGTAGCAGACTAGCGTAAATCCAGTTTTGCTGCTCGTTTTTTGTGCGTCTGCTGTCGCACATTATGAAAATATATAATGCATTTTAAAGTGTGTAGCTTATCAGCGTAAGTCCAGCTTATGAGATAAGTACACACTTTTTTTATGCAAAAAAAGGAGGCTGAATCCTCTCCTCACCAAAGGGGTCGGATTTTGCTTCGCAAAACAAGGAGGATTATAAAATGGCAGAAAGTAACAAGATGAGAGAGATGCCGGTAAATAAGCTCATGGTTCAGA